>ENA-OPYT01000566-OPYT01000566.1-human-gut-metagenome-genome-assembly--contig:-NODE-566-length-11364-cov-1.756608_pt1 | contig 11364 bp, 12 predicted proteins | sample MGYA00242636_ERZ504480 | MGnify/ENA primary metagenome ERZ504480 (study PRJEB26092, sample SAMD00036228) | human gut metagenome | host: Homo sapiens | study: EMG produced TPA metagenomics assembly of...
GATGAGGAGGGTCACTGTTACCAGAAACGTGACATTGGCCGGTTGGTCAGGCTATAGTGAATACCGGTCATCAGACCACCCGCCTATCCGGCACCCGAAGTGAGACGACGGATAGAGCGGAAATTTCGTCTCACGCGGGGAACCCAACCGCGGCTCCTCGGAGCCTAGGGGTGAAGCTCGCCAGCCGAGCCGGACTTCCCGTCCGAACCCGACAGCTAACCTCGCAGGGAAACAGGGAGAACATGAGTGAAGACTTCTAAGCCTGCTCCGCCGTCACCGCCTGGCACGTCGCCCGCTGACCGACACCATGGTCGAGGGCCTCAACGCCTCCGCCGCAGCTCGTCCGATCGCCTTCGCGTCGGCAGCCGGTGTTGCGCTGACCGCCGATTGCCGCCGGCGTTGCGAACGCCGCCCCGGCCACCCCCCAGTCTGAGCCGCAGAGCGCGGATCTGAACACCACGACCGTTGCCGTTGATGACGTCACCACGGTGAGGTTCCGGACATTGCGTGGACCGCCGAAGAGGATGCTACCGCGTCCGTTTCCGCCGAGGCTCCCGCGCCCACCCCGGCTCCGGCCACCACCGCTGCGGCTGATCAGTCTGACTCCGCTGCTTCCCGTTCGGAGTCCCGCGGCGACGCCACCTCGAACGACACCTCCGCTCGCCAGGCGACCCTGAACGCAGCTGGCGGCGACATCGTGTCCGTCGCCCTCGGCCTGACCGGTATCCCCTACGTCTACGGTGGCGAGTCCCTCGCGGGCCTCGACTGCTCCGGCCTGGTCAAGTACGCGTACGCGGCTGCCGGCATCAACCTGCCGCACTCCTCGTCCGCTCAGGCCGCTGGCGGCACCATCGTGTCCGACCCGCAGCCCGGCGACATCGTGTCCTACCCCGGCCACGTCGCCATCTACATCGGCGGCGGCCAGATGGTCGAGGCCACGGTGCCCGGTCGCCTCTCCCAGATCTCGCCGGTTCGCGCTGGTGCCACCTACGTGCGCTACTGAGCCTGCGATAGACGCACTGATCCCCGCAGCCCGCACGGGCTGCGGGGATCAGTGCGTCTGGGCAGGTTGGGCTTTCGCTGGCCGTCAAAATGCGGCACAATATAAGTGACTGCCACCACGAGGAGGACATCATGAGTTCTACCGAAGTCATTCTGGTCGGTGTCGATGGCTCGACGGAGAGCCTTGCCGCCGTCACTTGGGCCGCTGATCGCGGCGCGCGCACCGGAGCGCGCATCCATTGCCTGTGCACATACGCGCTGGCCTCCTACTCAGCCGCCGCCCTCGACGGCGGTTACGCCGTGCTCGACGACGAGGCCCTGAAAGCCGGGGCTGAACAGGTCGTCGAGGAAGCCAAAGCCGTGGCACGCGAGCACGGCGCCACGCACGTGTCCGGCTCGACCGAACCGGGAGACCCGGCGGGTGTCCTCATTGACTTCTCCGCCGAGGTCGACATGATCGTCGTCGGTTCCCGCGGCGGCGGTGGATTCGCTGATCGCCTGCTCGGCACCGTCTCCTCGGCCCTCCCCGCGCACTCCAAGTGCCCCGTTGTCGTCGTCCCGCGCCACACCTCGGGCAAAAACTTCACACCCGTCGAGCGCATCGTCGTCGGCGTGGACGGCACCGACCAGCCGTCGTGCGCCCTCAAGCGCGCGATTTCCGAGGCGGACCTGTGGGATGCGCGCGTGACAGCCGTATCTGCCGTCCCGATCGCGGTCGGCCCCTCCGTCATGACGTGGACGCCGACAGGTGTCGACCACTCCGCGCTCCTCGCGCAGGTGCGCGAGGGCATGGATGCGGCCATCACGGCTGCTCTCGACGGCAAGGACGTGCACGTCGCACGCCACGCCCTCGACGGCTCCGCGGCGTCCCTGCTCATCGAGTTCTCGACCGCCGTCGACCTCGTCGTCGTCGGCACACGCGGGCGCGGAGGCCTGGCGGGGGTACTCCTCGGCTCGACCTCCCAGACGGTGCTCGGGCACTCGACCTGCCCGGTCATGATCGTTCCCTCCGCCCACCTGGGAGAGGGGACAACCGCGGTGCACACCGAGTGGGAGCGTCGCTGACCTTCTCTCGGCACGAGGCCGGGGTCCCCACGTCGGTACCCCGGCCTCGTGCATCTCGTCGGTCGGTACCGCGCCCCGCTAACGCAATTTCCGCGGCGGGTGAGGGGGCAACGCCGCGCGCACTTTGCTACAGTGGGCGCGGACAACTTGTCACGCCCTCGTAGCTCAGGGGATAGAGCACCGCTCTCCTAAAGCGGGTGTCGGACGTTCGAATCGTCTCGGGGGCACACATCAGGGAACGTTATGCGTCAACCAATGGGGTATGCGGTCACCGTCCTCGCCGCACTGTGCTGGGGTGCCTCCGGTGTCTCTGCTGAGTACCTCATGAGCCGCCATGGCATCGAGCTCACTCTCATCAGCTTCTTGCGCATGTCCATCGGCGGGGTCCTCACCCTCGCCTACGTTCTCCTTCGTTCGCGCGGAGTCTCGGCCCGGCATCGTGATCTGATCCGTGCGCCGCGCAACTGGCGCAGCCTGACGATCTACGCGGTCTTCGGCCTGGCGGCCTGCCAGATCACCTACATGGGGGTGATTCGCGCCTCGAACGCGGGGACGGGCACCATCTTGGAATACCTGGGACTCATCCTCATCGTCGTGTGGGTGTGCCTGACCCACCGTCGATGGCCCAGGGCCTGCGAGGTCATCGCCATCATCCTCGCGGTGACCGGCACCTTCCTGCTGTGCACGCACGGATCGCTGGATAACCTCGTCATCACGCCGTCCACCCTCGCGTGGGGTGCCGTCGCGGCGCTCACCCTGGCGACCTACACGCTGCTTCCCGTGCGACTCATCGCGGCCTACGGCGCCGACGTCGTCGTCGGATACGCCCTGTTGATCGCCGGGCTCGGCGTTGGCCTCGTCGGACGCGTGTGGCGCTACGCGATCACGTGGACGCCCGACGTCGCCCTCGCCATGGTCATCACCGTCGTCCTGGGTACCACCGTCGCCTTCACCGCCTACCTGTGGGGCGTCGACCGCATCGGCCCCGTCAAAGCATCCCTCATCGGAAGCCTCGAACCCATCGCCGCGACCGCCCTATCCGCTCTCGTCATGGGAACGTCCTACACCGGCGTCGACCTCGTGGGAATGGCCCTCATCGTCGGCGCCGTTGTGACCATTTCCGTTGTCGACCTCCTCCGGGCGCGCCGCGTCACACAAGAGGGCGGTGCTGCCGTAGGGTTAAAACGTGGTTCCTAGTATCTTTTTCGCGACGTTCCGCCCCCGATCCCGAGGCACCTCGGCCTCGTCGACCTCGACGCACCCGACCACCCTCGTGGCTCAGGCGCGCGATCAGTGGCGCGCGCACCTCGACCGTGACATCGCCGCCGACAGCGTATCGCTGCCGACGCTGTCCCTGTCCGGCGCGCACCCCGGAGGCCTCGCCCAGCTGTACACGGAACATCCCGTCCGACTGAGCTTGCTCATCCGCGAACCCATCGCCCTCGGTCGCGCCCTCGATCGGGCGCGAGCACTCATCGCGCGCTCCGAGCAGCGCGCGAGTACGCACGGCACCGGCCCCATCCACCTGGGAATCGGCACAGCCACGTGGGGCAGCGGCCATGGACGCGGATCGACCGTCCCCGCCCTGCTGCGCCCGGTGCGCCTCGTGCGACGAGACGACGACGTCCTCATCGCCCTGGGACGAGGCGCGATCCTCGCCCCCGAACTGGCCGACGCGCTGCGCGAGCACGGAGTCGACGCAGACGGCGAGACCGTGCTGGCCACAGCCAGCGGAACCCACGGTTTCTCCTCCTCGCAGGCGATGAACGCCCTGCGCGACCTGTGCTCCGTCCTGCCGCGCTTCGAGATCCGTGACGAGCTCGTCATCGGACTCTTCTGCCACCCCGCCACCGCCCTCGCCGCCAGCCTGAGCGAGGACGTCACCGCACTCGAAGACTCCCAGGTGATCCGCGCGCTCGCGGGAGACCAGGACGCACGCAACGACCTGGTCGCGCAGACGCACGAACCGAACCCGGCAGACCGTGACCCGTGGGCGGAAAAGGGCGTCGGCGATCTCATCCCCGTCCAGCAGGACGCCGTCGAAGCAGCCTCCGACGGACACAGTGTTTTCGTTGATATTCCAGCCCACAGTGACGATGCGTCGGTTGTGGCAGCGATCCTGGCTGACGCTGCGGCGACCGGCCGTTCCGTCCTGCACGTGCGACGTCGCCGTCGCGCTCAATCGCCGCATATTCGCGTCTCTCCGACCTCGGGTTGGCCGACATCGTCGCGAACATCGATGGCTACTCGGATGCGCGTCGCACCCTCGCGGCCCGAGTCTCCTCCGCCATGGAGGACACCGCTCCGGTCGTCGACCAGGAGAGCGTCGACGCCATGCGCACACGCCTGCGTCAGGTTCGCGCTGCCCTGTCGTCCTACGCCGTTGCACTCCACCAGCCGTACGGCCGCTTCGGCGTCTGCGCGGCCGATGCGCTGCGGGCCCTGACCGACCTGACGAGCGGCGACAACGCGCCCACGACGCGCGTGCGCCTGTCCGAGGACACTCTGTACGAGATCGCCGTCGACCAGGGCGAGAGCGCCCGGGCCCTCCTGCGCGAAGCCCTCGCGTCGGACACCCTCTCGGGCGGCTCATCCTCCGCGTGGAGCAACGCGGTCCTCACCTCCGACGAGCAGGCCTCCGACGTGCTGCTGCGCGTCGATCGCCTCTCCAAGACGCTGCCCGAGCTGCGCGTTCACATCGCCTCCGTCGCGGGCGAGGCCGGCATCAAGCCCGCCGGTACGCTCGCCCAGTGGGATCGCCAACTCGCCATGTTCGACGGCATCGCGGACGTCCTCGACGTGTTCCAGCCCCGCGTGTTCGAACGCAGCGCAGCCGACATGGTGATCGCGACCGCCCCCAAGCAGTGGCGCAAGGACCACGACATCTCGATGGGCCGCTCGGAGCGCAACCGCCTCGTCAAGCAGGCCCAGGACCTCGTGCGCCCCGGCGTGCACGTGCCCGACCTGCACCGCGCTCTCATCCGCGTCCAGGAGCGCCGCGACGCATGGTGCGCGGTGTGCGGCGAAGACTCGTGGCCGATCCTGCCCGCGAAGATCGGCGAGATCTCGGCCCTCACCGATGCTGTGCGCGACGACCTCGACGCGATCGCACCCGTCTTCGTGGCGGAGGAACCGGACCTGGTGGGTACCCACCTGCAGCGCCTGACGACCCTCATCGAGCGGTGGGCAGGCGACACCTCGGCGGCGCGCGAGGTCCCGGCGCGCCTGGCGATGCGTGAGCGCCTCGCCGCTCGAGGCCTCGACAAGCTGGCCCAGGACCTCGCGGATCGCCACGTCGAGGACAGCGCCATCGACAACGAGCTCGACCTCGCGTGGTGGGCCTCGCTGCTGCGCGCCATGCTCGCCGCGCAACCCGCGCTCGCGGTCTTTCCGCTCAACTTCCTTATGGAGAATCTCCGAAGCCAGCGCGGCAATCACGTCCTGCCCTGCGGACAGCGCTTCGAGCGCCCGGCCGCTCGTCCCCGGCTCAAAAGCCAATCGGCTCAAAGCCTGCTCCAGTTCCCGCTCCGCCTCGGCGGACGAGGTTTGCGCCTCGGGCAACCGACGCCGCGCCTCCTCAGCCCGCGTCATGGCCTCACGCAGACGTTCCCGCTTCGCCTCGGACAACGTCATCAGTGGCTCGGGGACGTCTGCCGCCTGCCTCATCTGTTCCTCAAGCTCCGACTCAAGCGCCTTTGTATCCTCCGCAATGCGGCGTACGGCGGCCTGCGCGTTTTCCATATCCGAAACGGCGCTGCGCCGCTGCTCGGCCTGACGTTCCAATGCCTCACGCAGCGACAAAGGCCGCCCGAGCCTCTGGACGCGCTCAGCTGTCCAATCCGGCCCGAGCCCGGCCAGTTCGCGCTGCAAGGCGGCAAGCGTCCGCTCCCGCTCGGCGCGCAGCCCGGGAATCGCCGCCAGCGCGTTGCGGCAACTAGCCGTCCGCCCCGCCAATTCACGCAGCCGCTCGCCACAATCCAGCAGAGCCAGATCCACCACACGGGAGCCCAAGGTTTCGCGGGCCTGTTCCAGCCGCTGCCGGGCCTGCTCCAGCGCCCTCTCCGCGTCCGAACGGCGTTCCAGCGCCCGCTCCAGCCGCGCGGGGCCATCCTGCGGGAAAGTCGCGGGCACGGGTTCCAGCCGCTCAAGGCGCACCCCGGCGGAGGCGCCATTCCTCCCAGCGCTCCCAGACCCCAAGGCGGCGCTCCAGCATCCGGCGTTCCCGCTCCCGATCGGTGCGTTCCTCGCGCAACGCCGCAAGCCGCCCTTGCGCCGCGTCCCGTTCGGCGGCGAGGCTGTCGTAACGGGCGGCGTCCTCTTCGGCCCGGCGCATATCCCGGCGCACGTCATCCCATTCTTTCAGCGCGGCGGACAAACGTGGATTGGAGCCCCGCGCCCGGAACAAGTCCTCCATGCTTCCGGTCAGCTTCTTGAGCGCCGCGCCCGGCGACTTCAGCCCCGCCATGCCGAAACTCGCACCGTACAAGGCATTGCGCACGCCTTCCGATGTTAAAGAGGCGAAAGACTGCAACTCCGACAGGCTGAACCCGTACACGCTGGCATACACCTCGCGGGTGACGCCGCCGAGCAGACGCTCCCACAGCGCCGGATCCAGCGGGCGGCCTTCCGCGTCCGTGAGCAGAGGCTCGCCCTTGGCGACATTGGGACGGCGGATCAGCCGGATGTCACCGTCGCACGCATCCGAAAACAACGTCAGGCCGCCGCCGAGCAACCCGGATTGCCCCGCAAGATACCCGCGTTCGCGGGCGTCACGGGTGCGGGGATAGCCAACCAGCGTGGAACGGAAAAATCCAGCAACGTGGATTTGCCAGCCTCATTATGGCCGAGGAACACAGCCCCGGCCTCGGGCAGGCCTTCGACCGTCACATCCCGGAGCGTCCCGAACGCGTCGATATGAAAGGAACGGATACGCATCAGTCGTTCTCCAAGAGATCAAGGCACAGGCTTTCCGCGTCGTCCAGCAACCGGGCCAGCTCCTCATCCGTGAGCGGTTCCAGCGCCTTCCCCGCCCGGGCGTGCGCGAACAGCGAAGCCAGCGGGCCTTCCCGCAAAGCTTGCAATCCCGAAGCCGTGCGCGCCGCTTCGGACAGGCGGAACACCTCCCCGAGCAGATCCTCGCGCTCCAGCAAAGCCCCCCGCTCCACACAGGGCCGGGTGGCGACGTCGATATCCTTGATCCAGATCCGGGGCACGCCGCTGCCGTCCTCACGCAGCCGATCCGCCAATTCCGTGCAGGTTGTCCCCTTGCGAAGCAGCCCGTCCAGTTCCGTGCGTCCTTGCAGCCGCAGCCGCACAAGCAACATTTCGCAGCCCGGACCAGACCTCGGCAGCCGCGCGATCCAGTCCGGTTCGGAGCCGGTTTTCCAATTCATCGAGCGAAGCAACGCCGCCCAGATCCATCTCCAACGTCTTCCAGACCGCAGGGCCGAGGGGACGGAAGGACGTGCGCACGGCATACCCGCCATCGGGCCGGGCTTCCGCCGTCACCAGCAAGCACCCCTTTTCGCCGGGCTCGTTGATGTGCAGCCCCTGCGTACAGCCGGGGTAGGCCGCCAGCGGTTCCCGGCAGACCTCGCGGCGGTCGTGGATGTGCCCGAGCGCCCAGTAATCCATGCCGGACGCCTTCAAATCCTCTTGCGAGAACGGCGCGTACCGGGCCACTCCATCGGCATCGCCGGGCGTGGCGTGCAGCAGCCCCACGTGAAGGCCGCACGCCTCCGTGCGCCGGAAGAGCGCGGCGAGGTTCCGGGTTTCCCGGCCTGAGGCGTGGCTCGCGCCGTGGATGATGGCGAGAGGCGTTTCCTCACCCTTCCGGAACACGGGCACCGCGTCCGGCAGCTCCCCGAACACGGTCACGTTGCCGGGCCAGCGTACGGAACGCAGCCGGGAGGCAAGAGGATCATGGTTGCCGTGCACGAGAAAAACGGGAATACTCAAGGATTCCAGACGCCGGAACCCGTCGCGCAGGGGCAAGCTGGGCGGAGACGCTGGCGTCCTCCTGATTGTACACGTCCCCGGCGAGGAGCAGGAAATCCGGGCTCTCGCGCTCGCACAGATCGAGGAGGCGTCGAAACGCGGTGAACGTGGCTGTGCGCAGGCGTTCCGCGAACTCGGCGGGGATGTCCCGGGACAGGCCGGAAAACGCGGCGTCCAGATGGAGATCCGCGGCATGGATGAAACGTATGGGATGCATGTGGCGTTCCTGAAAAAGAATGTTTTCCGTCTTGCCGCATTCCCCGGCGCGAGGCAAGCGCACGAGGTATCCCGGCATTGTGCCGATAAAACGCAGCCCGGCTTTTTCAAAGGACTTTTTTTTACAACTAGACGCCCTGTGCGTTTCGATATATCTTCCGTCTCCCTCCACAGGGACCTTTTCGTCCTTGCGGCAAGAGGCCTGCGTCGTTCCTGTCAGCCTTCAGCCCCCATTAACCTTCGCAGCAGCATCATGTCCGACACCATTGAATCAACCGTCATGGCCGAGCCGGAAGCCTCTTCCTCCTCCGCCATCCTTACAGGCATGAAGCGCGGGTTCCCCATTTTTTTTGGGGTACGTGCCGCTCGGTTTCGCGTACGGCGTGCTTGCCGTACAGAACAACATCCCCGCCGTGTACGCCGTGCTCTTTTCCCTGCTCGTCTATGCCGGAGCCGGGCAGTTCATCGCCGTCGGCCTATGGGGGATGGGCGCATCCGTCTTTTCCATCGTTTTCACGACGTTCGTGATCAACCTGCGGCATGTGCTCATGTCCGCCGCCGTGGCCCCGTGGTTCGCGCCGTTCACCCGCCTCCAGCAATTCATCATCGGCTGGGGGCTCACGGACGAGGTTTTCGCCATGCACAGCATGGCCATGGCCACAGGTGAGAAGGCGCGGCTTCCGCTGGTGTACGCCGCCAACTTCACCTCCCACAGCGGCTGGGTGCTCGGTACGTTCATAGGCGCGGTGGCCGGCGACTTCCTGCCCGACCCCAAACTGTTCGGCCTTGACTACGCCCTGCCCGCCATGTTCCTCGCCCTGCTCGTCCCCCAGTGCAAGGAACGGCTGTACACGCTGGCGGCCATCCTCTCCGCGCTGCTTTCGGTCATCCTCGCCATGTGCGACACGGGCCGCTGGAACGTCATCATCGCCAGCGTCATCACCTCCACTATCGGGGCCCTGCTCGTCACCCACCGCGACCGCAACATCGACGCACTCAGGAGGAAAGCATGAACATCGATCTCCTGCTCTGTATCCTCGGCATGACTCTCGTGACCCTCATCCCCCGCGTGATGCCGGTCACGCTGCTGGCGGGGCGTGAACTGCCGCCGCTCCTGACGCGCTGGCTCTCCTTCGTGCCCGTTTCCGTGCTCGCCGCGCTGGTCGCGCCCGATCTGCTGCTCGCGGACGGCAAGCTCAACATCTCCGGGGATAACCTGTTCCTTATCGCCACCTTTCCCACCCTGCTCATCTGCTGGTACAAAAAAGGCAGCTTGTTCGGCGCGCTTGCCGTCGGCATGGGCACGGTGGCGCTGATCCGGTATTGGATGACGTAGGCGCCGTGTAACCATTTGGAGGGGGAAGGGGAAACTTTCTTTAGAAAGTTTCCCCTTCCAAGCCTCCCCCATCCTCTTCAAAGATTTTCGACTGGTGGAGAGGCTGCATGGCAGGAGCCTGTTCCGGCACAGTGCTTCGCGCTGAGGTTTCATTTATCTGATATTCCGATACAAAGCCGCCCCCTCCCCCGCTCCCCATTTGCGCATCACGCGAAGATTGGCTATGAACAAAAAGCCGGGGGTTCCCGGACACCGCCATGACGAAGGAGTTTCCCATGCGTGCTCTTTACTGCCTGCTGCTCATCTGTTCCCTGCTTCCCCTTTCCGGGTGCGCGGACCTCAATATTTCCAATCCGTTCGAGACGAAATCCTCAGACGGCAGCGAAGTCTATTTTGATCAGTTCCCCGATGTCCCGATTCCCCGCGACATGTCCGTCGACGCCAAGCGCAGCCTTATTTCCGTGGCCCAGGACGGGACCAAAACCGGCCTCATCACCGTCGAAGGCCGCGTGGACAAGCCTTCCCTCGCCAACGCCATGATTTTGAACATGAACCGTCAGGGCTGGAACCTGCGCGGCGCGGCCATCGGCTCCAAGACCATGCACCTGTACGAAAAGGGCGAGCGGTACGCGGTGATCTACTATTACGAGCAGACCACCACCGCAGCCATGGAAATCTGGGTCATGACCCGGCTCGCCGACGGCGTCCTGCCGACCATGGGCAACGGCGGGGCCGCCGCAGGAATGGACGCGGGCGGCAGCTCTTCCCCGTCCTTCTATCTGACGCCCAGCACATCCACGGGCACGGGCGCCGCTGGCGGCGGCGTGCACCAGCAGGGCCTGAGCCAGTAATGGACGCCCATCTCGCCTTTCGCGGCGTCGGCGGGCCCCGCCTCCATCTCGGAGTGTGCGGGTCCGTCGCCGCATACCGTGCGCTCGATCTCGTGCGCCAGTGGCAGGACGCGGGCGTTTCCGTCAGCGCGACCCTGACCCCCTCGCCCAGAAATTCGTCACGCCGCTGACGTTCGCCGCACTCGGCGCGGCCCCGGTATACACGGCCCCCTTCGATGATCCGCAGGCACCCTCGCCCTTCGCCCATCTCGAACCGGGGCAGGTGGCGCAAGCCCTCGTCATCGCCCCCGCCTCCGCCGCTACCATCGCGCGGCTGGCGCAGGGCCAGGCGGACGAGCTGCTGGCTTGCCAGGCCCTTGCCTTCCGAGGCAAGCTCGTCATCGCCCCCGCCATGAATCCGGCCATGTGGAGCCATCCGGCCACGCAAGCCAACATCGCCACCCTCCGTGAACGGGGGTGCGCCGTGGTCGAGCCCGGTTGCGGGCGCACGGCGTGCGGTGAAGAGGGACAGGGGCGCCTTGCCGACCTGCGCGAGATTTATCTCGCCGGATTGCGCGCGCTGGCCCCGCAGGATATGGAAGGCATACGGGTTATGGTCACACTTGGCCCTACCCGCGAGCACTGGGACGGGCTGCGTTTCTGGACCAACCCGTCTACCGGGACAATGGGCGCGGCGGTCGCCGTGGCCGCATGGCTGCGCGGCGCGCGGGTCGAGGCCGTCTGCGGCCCGGGTACGCCGTGGCTGCCCGCCGGGATCGCCCGGCACAACGTCGGCTCAGCCCGGCACATGCTGGAGGCCGCCGCTTCGGTGTGGCCGCAGTGCGATGCGGGCGTGTTTACCGCCGCCGTGGCCGACTTCTCCCCCGTGCCTCCGGCACAGGGCGGCGACAAGAAATT
>ENA-OPYT01000568-OPYT01000568.1-human-gut-metagenome-genome-assembly--contig:-NODE-568-length-11353-cov-1.960449_pt1 | contig 11353 bp, 14 predicted proteins | sample MGYA00242636_ERZ504480 | MGnify/ENA primary metagenome ERZ504480 (study PRJEB26092, sample SAMD00036228) | human gut metagenome | host: Homo sapiens | study: EMG produced TPA metagenomics assembly of...
GAGAAGGTAAGGTGTGAATCAGTTGGGCAAATTCAACGGCGTGCTGCTGGTCAGCGATTTTGACGACACTCTCTACGGGGAGGACATGCGCATCACCCGGGAAAATGTGGAGGCCCTGACCTACTTTACCCGGGAGGGGGGCACCTTCACTGTGGCCACCGGCCGCGCCCGCCCCAACTTCGCCCCCCACGCCAGCCACATACCCATCAACGCGCCGGTGATTCTGTCCAACGGCTCCGCCCTGTACGACTTCCGGACAGGGGAGATGATTTACGAGACCTTTCTGCCCGACCGGGTGCGGGAGGATCTCCAGCAAATGGCCCGGGCCATTCCCACCATCGGCTTTGAGGCCTACCACCACGACGCCATCTACGTCTACCAGCCCAACGCCGTCACCCAACGCCACCTGGAGCGGGCAGGCATTACCGCCCGGGAGGTGCCCATTGCGGATATCCCCCCTGCCCTGGAGCAAGGTCATTCTCCAGCAGGACTATGAAACCCTCCTGCACACCCAGCGCTACCTGCTGGAGCGGTGGGGAGAGCATTACGAGGTGATCTTCTCCAACCGGGTGCTGCTGGAGCTGACCCGGAAGGGGAGCAGCAAGGGCGGCATGGTGCAGTACCTGGCCCGCCGCCTGGGCATCGACGCCCAGCACATCTACTGCGTGGGGGACAACCAGAACGACATCCCCATGCTGGCCGTCTCCGCCATCCCCTTCGCCCCCGCCAACTGCGCCCCCGAGGTCAAGCAGTGGGGCGCCCGTATCCTGGGCGCCTGCGAGGAGAGCTGCGTGGCGCAGATTGTGGATATCCTGGATCATATTTACGCGTAAACATGTGCGCCGCCCGCCGGAACTCCGGCGGGCGGCGCGTACTTTCTTGCTTGTACCCTGTTGTATTGCGTGGACGGCCGCCCGTCTAAAGGGCCTCCATCGCCCCGGCCAGCAGCAGGGCGTAATCGGGCAGCCCGTCCAGGGGTGCCCGCTCATCCACCGAGTGGGCGTCCAGAATGTCCGGCCCGGCGGAGGCCATGACCAGCCCCGGGGGCCTTGGCCCCGGAACACCGACGGCTCCAGCCCCACGTGGACGGCGGAGAGCTCCAGCGTCCGGCCGGTCTGCTCCCGCCACACCCGGCCCAGCACCGCCGCCAGGGGGTTGGCCCGGTCGCCGGGCCAGCCGGGGTAGCCGGTGACGGACAGGGAGAACCCGTGGGCCGCCCCCAGGGCCATGTGCCGGCCAGCCAGCTCCGCTCCCACTCCGGCCGGGCGGAGCGCAGGAAGGCGCACACCTCATAAACATCCCCCTCGGTCCCGGCCCGGCCCAGGTTGGCGGAGGCCCCCACCGTACCGGGGAAGGCCGGCTCCATGGCGTACACCCCGTGGTACAGCCCCATCAAAAAGGCCAGGACGTGGGCCTGGAAGGCCGGCGTCCACGCCCGCTCCGGCCTCTCCGCCGGGGCGCAGGCCACGGTCAGGCCGGGATCGGCCGCCCGGTAGTCGGCCAGGGCGCCCCGCAGGGGGGAGAGGTCGGGCTCCGCGGGGCAGAATACCACTGCCTCGGCCTGGGCGGGGATGGCGTTGTGGGTCAGGCCCCCGGAGAGGGAGGCGATCCGCCCGCCGGGCAGCCCGGCCAGATAGGCGGCCAGCAGCTTGATCGGGTTGGCCCGGCCCCGGTTGATGTCGTCGCCGGAGTGGCCGCCCCGGCCGCCGGAGAGGGTGAGCCTCCAGGCGGGGAGCGCCGGGGCCGGCCCGGCGTCCAGCGGGGCGGCCCAGGTCTCCCGCCTTCCGCTGGCCGAGCCCACCACCGCCCGGCCCAGGTGAAAGCCGTCGGTGTTGAGCAGGTATTCCGCCCCGGCCAGCCAGTCGGGCGCCACCTCCTTGGCCCCCTCCAGCCCCACCTCCTCGGCGGTGGTGAAGAGCAGGCGCAGGGGCCCGTGGTTCACCGCCCCGGTGGACAGGAGCCACAGCGCCGCCGCGTTGCCCAGGTGGTTGTCCGCCCCCCAGGGAGGAGCGGCCGTCCGAACGGAGAAAGCCCCCCTCCTCCACCACCGTCACCGGGTCGGTGAGGGGGTTCCAGCCGCTGCCCGGCCGGACGGCGCACACCATGTCCAGGTGGCCCTGGAGGATCAGGCGGGGGGCGCGTCCCCGGCCCGGCGCGGGGGGCACGTCGGCCATCCGGTTGCCCGCCCCGTCCCGGACGGGGAGAGGCCCAGCCCCCGCAGGTATGCGTCCAGCTCCTCCCCGGCGGCTCCTCGTGCCGGGAGGGGCGGGGGCGGCGGGAGAGGATGCGGAAGGTGTGTACGATGCCCCCGGGTGATGGCCTCCCGGCCCCCCAGGCGCTCCAAAAGCGTCATATGCAATCCCTTCTTTCGGGGGTATTCTACCACATCTCCGCCCGCCGCGCCAGGACTAGGCCTTGTTTGAAAAATAGCAATATGGCCAGCGGCGAGGAATTTTACCCGCTGGCAAGCAATTTTTTTCGCAGGAATCCTGGCGGATTTCAAGGAAAAATTGGGCCGTCCAGAGGGCAAACGGCCCGGCGATTGGGCGTGTTGACTATTTTCAAACAAGGCCTAGCCCACCGCCTCCCAGATGCCCAGCAGCACCAGCAGCGCGCCGGAGAGGGGGAGGGCGTATTTGCCCAGCAGCCGCCCGGCCAGCTTATCCCCCAGGGCGCGGCCCAGGGGGAGGGCGGCCAGGGTGACCAGGAAATTCGCCAGGGCCGCCCAGCCGGGGGCGATACCGGACACCCCGGCGGCCACGCCGATGCCCGCGTTGTTCACCGCCAGGGCGGCGGCCAGGGAGACGCACCCCCAGAGGGTGGCGGCCCGGTTTTCCCCTTCCGCCTCCCCGGCGGGTCCCAGGCGGCGCAGCCAGTCCAGCACGAACCACGCCCCGATGCCCACCAGCACCAGCCCGCCCAGCAGGTTGGGCAGCGGCCCGCTGAGCACCCGGGCGGCCCCGGCCCCCAGGAGCAGGGAGGCCCAGGTGATCAGGGTGGTGAGGGCGGCGATAATCAGGCTGTGGGACAGGGAGACCCGCACGCCCTTCACCGCGTAGCCCATGGAGAGAATTACAGTATCCAGATTACAGGCCGCGGCAAACAGGACCGCGGCCAGAAGCAGCGAAAGCCATTCCATAGCACTCCTCCTATTCCGCCCATCCTATGCCAGGTGTGAAACAGGGGTGCCGAGGGTGGCTTTCGCTGGAGTTTATGCTATACTGGATCTTATCTATCTGTCAAAGCAGAAAAGGCTAGACATGCTCCATGAGCGCCAAGGAAGAATTTATCGAGATCTACCGGGAGAACATCCGGCGGGACGGGGCGGATGCCCTGCTGGACTACCTGGAGCACAAAAGCGATTTTTTCACCGCCCCGGCCTCGGCCCGGTTCCACGGGGCCTACGCGGGCGGCCTGTGTGAGCACAGCGTCAATGTCTACCACTGCCTGACCGCCTACCTGGAGCGGGAGCGGGTGAGGGAGCTGTACGGCCTGGAGTACCCGGCGGAGAGCGCCGCGCTGGTTTCACTGCTCCACGACGTGTGCAAGACGGGCTGCTACAGGGAGGGCTCCCGCAACGTGAAGGGCCCCGACGGCAAGTGGCAGGCGGTGCCCACCTTTTTCTACGAGGACCCCCTGCCCTACGGCCACGGGGAGAAGAGCGTCTACATCCTCTCCGGCTTCCTGCGCCTCACCCGGGAGGAGGCCATGGCCATCCGCTGGCATATGGGCTTCTCCGGCGACGAGGACAAGCGGCTGGTGGGCCAGGCCCTCCAGCAGTATCCCCTGGCCTTCGCCCTCAGCGTGGCCGACATGGAGGCCACCTATTTCCTGGAAAAGGAGGAGAGCTGATCCATGGCAAAGCGCGAAAACGACCTGGGCCGCGATCCCATCGGCAAGCTCCTCCTGCGGCTGGCGGTGCCCACCGTCACCGCCCAGTTGGTCAACGCCCTCTACAACATCGTGGACCGCATCTACATCGGGCACATCCCCGGTGAGGGCGATCTCGCCCTCACCGGCCTGGGCATCTGCTTTCCCGTGATTCTGTTTGTCTCCGCCATCTCCGCCCTGGTGGGCATGGGGGGCGGCTCCCGGGCGGTGGTGCGCATGGGGGAGGGGAAGCTGGACGAGGCCAACAAAATTCTGGGCAACTGCACCCTGCTGCTGATGATCCTGGGCCTGGCCGCCACCGTGGTATTCCAGCTCTGCAAGGAGCCCATGCTCTACCTCTTCGGCGCCACGGAGAACACCATCAGTTACTCCATGGACTATTTGAATATCTACCTCTACGGCTCCATTTTTGTGGAGCTGGCCCTGGGCCTGAACTTCTTTATCACCTCCCAGGGCTTCTCCACCGTCGGTATGGCCTCGGTGATTATCGGCGCGGTGGTCAATATCGTCCTCGACCCCATCCTTATCTTCGGTCTGAATATGGGCGTAAAGGGCGCGGCCCTGGCCACCATCACCGCCCAGGCCGTCTCCGCCGTGTGGGTGGTGCGCTTTTTGTGCGGCAGGCGCACCAAGCTGCGGATTCAGCGGCGGCTTCTCCGTCTGGACGGCAAGGTGCTGGCCCCGGTGCTGGCCCTGGGGCTCTCACCCTTCATTATGCAGTCCACCGAGAGTCTGGTCAACATCGCCTTCAATTCCTCCCTCAAGACCTACGGAGGCGACCCGGCGGTGGGCGCCATGACCATCTGCTCCAGTATCATGCAGGTCTTTTCCCTTCTGTTTCAGGGCCTGTCCCAGGGGGCCCAGCCCATTGTGGGCTATAATTACGGCGCCGGGCAGTTGGACCGGGTCAAGCGGACCTTTCGCCTGCTCTTTTTCTCCTCCCTGTGCTTTAGTTGCGCCGCCTGCGCGGCGCTGGAGCTCTTTCCGGGCCTGTTTGTCTCGCTGTTTAACGACAAGCCGGAGCTGGTGGAGATCGCCGTCTGGGCGCTGCACATCTATGCCGCCGGTATGTTCATGCTGGGGGTGCAGTTCTCCTGCCAGCAGACCTTCGTGGCGCTGGGCCAGACCCGCGTCTCCCTCTTTCTGGCCCTGCTGCGTAAGGTGATCCTGCTGATTCCCCTGATCCTGCTCCTGCCCCGCTTCCTCAGCGACCAGGTTTTCGCCGTGTTTCTGGCCGAGCCGGTGGCCGATATCCTGGCCGCCACCACCACCGGCGCTATCTTCTTCTGGCGCCTCCCCCGCATTCTCGAAAAGCGGCGCCTGGAGCTGGAGCACAGGCCCATCTAACCCCAAAAAGGGGGGCGTTCCCTACGGGAACGCCCCCCTTTTTATGGCTCCAGGCCCAGCAGCTCCAGAACAACAACCTCCAGCGCCCGGGCCAGGTGGACCAGCTCATAGTCCGCCACCACCCGCTCCCCGGTCTCCATCCGGCTGATGGCCTTTTGTGTCAGCCCCAGCCCGTCCAGTTGGAGCCGGACTGCGAGCTGCTCCTGGCTCAGCCCCGCCCGGTCTGTAGATCTTCAAGCTCCGCACCCCGTTTATCCCAAAGATAGGTAACCTCAGTTGACAGTATCACAGGGGGCTCTGCGATGATTATTCCAAACATGACTAAGCAAAGTAAAAAAATTTGATTTTTCCTCATAAGAAGAGCTCCCGCCCTCTTGTCACCGCAAAAAAAGCGTGCTATAGTGGCTCTACCGATAAAAGGAGGAATGGAATCATGCACACACTTCCCAAGCGCGCCCTGGCTGTCGCCTGTGCGGCAGCCCTGTTGGGTACCGGCACCTCCGCCCTGGCCGCGGAGTCCGTCCCCGCCTCCGCCCCATCCACCGCCATCTCCGTCCAACTGGACGGCCGGAATCTGTCCTTCCCTGACGCCGCACCTGAGGCGAGGGACGGCCGCACCTTCCTGCCTGTGCGCACCGTGTTTGAGGCCATGGGGGCCGAGGTGAGCTATTCCCCCGCCGCTCAGACCATTACCGCCTTTCGGGACGGCACCACCGTCACCATGGCTCTGGGCGGCACAACAGCCACCGTGGAGCGCAGCGGCGTCACCACCCACATCCCCATGGACGCGGCCCCCTACGCCCACGACAACCGCACCTATGTGCCCGTACGCTTCGCCGCTCAGGCCTTTGGTTGCGCCGTGGGCTGGGACGCCGGCGACCGCACCGTGATCCTCATTGACATGGAAAAGCTGGTGGAGGAGACCCTATCCAAGTATGACTTTACCTATCTGGAAAAATACCTGGCATACGGCCAGAAGTACCGCACGGGAATCTGGGACTTGAACGCCGACTTTGACGCCTCTCTGGACATGACGGGCCTTCTTCTGGGAAGTACGGCGGAATCTGCGCCCATTACCCTGGACGGCACTCTGGAGGGCGTCATGGCCGGCGGCGCGAAGATGGACGCCGCTATGGGCCTGACTATGGATCTGCGCCCCTTCCTGAAGGCTCTGACGGATGGCCAGAACGGAGGTATGAGCGCCAGCGATACCGAGTTGTTGGATGCCCTTGCCGAGGAAGGTATCCATATGGAGCTCCGGGGCGATCTGGAGTCCGGACAGCTCTATATCAGCCTGGGCGGAGCATTTTGGAGCAGGCCGCCGGCCTGCCCGCCGACACCTGGTACTCCATGGATATGAGTGCCATATATGAGGACATGGGGTTGGACTACGGTGCCCTCATGGAGATGATCACCGGCGACGTGGACTATACCGCCCTGCTGTCCCTGCTTCTCTCCACCGTGGAGCCCAATGACAAGGACACCGCCTATTCCGAGCTGACCCAGGCCGTAGATTTGGCCGCCCAGCTCCTGCGGGACGACGCCTGGGCGGTCAGCGGGAACGACCGCATCCTTCACTACGCCCTGGAGCAGGACGGCGTGGCCGCCGACTTCACCTTCACCCTCACCATGCGGGGAGATGCACGTATCCGCCTATGACCTGTCCGTAGAGCTCTCCGCCGATGTCGACGGTTCCGCTCCCATGTCCATCTTCCTCCAGGAGTCCATGGACGCCGACGGCAGGATGGAGGCCTCTATGCAGTGTGATGCCGCCGGTCTGATGGACTTGGAATTCTCCATGTCCGGCCGGTACACCGAGGGCAAGACCGCCCCTGAAACCGAGCCTCCCAAGGGGGCCGTGGTGGTGGATCTGACCGCCCCCGAGGCCCCCGCCGACCCGGTTCCCACCTCTGGGGATCCAGCCGAGGTGGTCATTGATAAGATTTACACCACCGGCGGCGGCTTTATCGGCGTCACAGAGGGCTGATTCCAGAGCAGGGGCTCTCCGGGTAAGCCGGAGTGCCCCTGCTCTCTCCCCGGCGGGGTGCTGATTTTACCTGATGTCTGTGCATTTTTCACGAAAATCCTCTTGACTTTCCCCTCCCATACTCGCATGATATAGATGGATTTTACCCGTCCGGCCTCCCTGCACACCGGACGGGACCAAACAAAGGAGTGTGAGTATGATGCAAGAAACCATGCTGCAGGAAGTGATGGCGGCCCCCAGGGAGATCCGGTTTGACAGGGTGCCCGTTCCCACGGCCGGGCCCGGGCAGGTGCTGGTGAAAATCAAGCGCATCGGCATCTGCGGCTCCGACATCCACGTATACCACGGCAAGCACCCCTACACCAAGTACCCGGTCACCCAGGGCCACGAGGTCTCCGGCCAGGTCGCGGCGCTGGGGGAGGGAGTCACCCAATTCCAGGTGGGTCAGCGGGTGACCATTGAACCCCAGGTGTACTGCGGCGAATGCTACCCCTGCACCCACGGCAAGTATAACCTCTGCGAGAACCTGAAGGTTATGGGCTTTCAGACCACGGAACTGCCAGTGAATACTTCGCGGTGGACGCCTCAAAGGTGACGGCGCTGCCTGCGGGAATGAGCTATGACGAGGGCGCCATGCTGGAGCCTCTGGCCGTCACGGTGCACGCCGCCAGGCGGGCGGGGGACGTAGCGGCAAGAAGGTATGCGTGCCTGGGCTGCGGCCTATCGGCACTCTGCTGGTTCAATCCCTGAAGGCCATTTGGCGCGGCCGAGGTCACTGGCCACCGATGATCTCCGACTATCGGCTGGAGCTGGCCCGCACCTGCGGAGCGGATTACGCTGTCAACACCAAAACCCGGCCCCTTTGGCGCGGCACCCTTGACGGAGTGCTTCGGCCCCGACAAGGCGGACATCATCTACGACTGCGCGGCAATGACACCACCATGGATCAGGCCATCCAGAACGCCCGGAAGGGAAGCGTTATCATCTTGGTTGCGGTGTACGCTGGCCTGGCCCACTGTGATCTGGCCAAGCTCAACGACTCCGAACTGGATCTGAACACCACCATGATGTATCGCCACGAGGACTATGTGGATGCCATCCGCTTTGTACGCGAGGGCATGGTACAGCTCCAGCCCCTGATGAGCAGGCATTTTGCCTTTACCGACTATCTGGCCGCTTACGAGTACATCGATACGCACCAGGAAACCACCATGAAGGTCCTCATCGACGTGGACCCCAGCGACGACTGAGGAGGGGAGCTCCGTGAGCATTGCAGAGCATGTAACCGGCCTACAGCACCTGGGGCTTCCCACCGCCGCGCTGGACGAGACCGCCGCTTTTTTATGAGTCCCTTGGCTTTGTCCGGGCCCACAGCACTGTCAATCCCGGCACGGGGGAGCGGGTGTGCTTTCTCACCTGCGGCGGCCTGTGCATCGAAACCTACGAGTGCGCCGCGCCCGCCCGCCGGCCCGGAGCCATCGACCACCTGGCCCTGGACGTGGACGACATTGAGTCCGCCTGGGAGGAAGTGCGGATGGCCGGCCTGGCCCCGTTGGAAGATGCCATTCAGTTCCTCCCCTTCTGGGAGAACGGCGTGCGCTTTTTCAACCTACTGGGCCCCAACGGAGAGACGGTGGAGTTCAGCCAGAGGCTGTAGGCCGCGCAGCGTCTGGCTGCGACTGGTCAGTTCGGCGATATCTGACTCATTTCTTTGTGCAAAATTAGAGAATTTGCCTGACCCCCTTGCCAAGGGGCCCCTTTATAGACTATAATGTATATATGTTACAACAATCCAATCTAGTTAAAGCAATGACTGTAAAAAGAGAGGAAGGGATCGTGCCATGCTGGAAGACAAGAGACTGGATAAGGATGTGCCTATTCCCCTGTATTTCCAGCTTGAAAAGCTGATCCTGGAGGAGATCGACAACGGAAATTACCCGGTGGGGAGCATGATTCCCACCGAAATGGAGCTCAGCCAGATGTTCGGCATCAGCCGTACCACCGTGCGCCAGGCCATCTCCGACCTGGTGCGGGAGGAGCACCTGTACCGCATCAAGAGCAAGGGCACCTTTGTGGCCCACCCCAAGCTGGTACAGGGCTTCATTCAGAGCATCCAGTCCTTTGACGACGACGTACGCAGCACCGGCCGTACCCCCAGCACCGAGGTACTGGATCTCAAGCTGGTGGAGCTGGAGCCCGAGGTGGCGCAGCTTATGGAGCTGCCCGCGGGCACCAAGGCCATCTATCTCTACCGCAAGCGGTTTGCCGACGACGAGCCCATCGTCCGGGTGGAGACCTACCTGCCCTATGAAGCGTGCAGCTTTATCCTGGGACACGACTTTAACCGGGAGTCCCTCTATCAGGTGCTGTCCAAGCGGGACGACACCCGGGTAACCCACGTCACCCGTATCTGCGACGGCCCGGGCCGCCGACCCGGAGGACGCCGCGGTTTTGGGCTTGAAGCGGGGCCGCCCGGTTCACTATTTCCAGACCATCGGCTATAACCAGAGCGGCAAGCTGATTGAGCTCTCCTTTGCCCACTACCGGGGCGACCAGAGCCGGTTCCGTGTCGAGCTGTTCCGCGAGTGAGTGCACGCGCGGAATTTGCTTCCCCTTTTATGTAGTAACATAGTTACAATCCTACGATACTTTATCAGGAGGTCAGGTCATGTTCCATGTGCAAACCGTCAGCGGCCCCATCGCACCGGACGCGCTGGGGCACAGCCAGATCCATGAACACATCTTTGTCCACCGGACGCCCATGGCGGAGAAAAAATCCCGCCCTCCGGCTGGACGACCCGGCTCGTTCACTGGAGGAGCTGCGCGCCTACCGGGCGGCGGGGGGAGGCTTCCTGGCGGACGCCCAGCCCGTGGCCGCAGGACGGGATGCAGAGCGCCTCGGCGCGCTGTCGCGGGAGAGCGGCGTGGCGGTGGCGGCCTCTACCGGCTACCATCTGCTGGGCTTTTACCCGGCGGACTGCTGGGTCCACAGCCTGGATGAGGAGGGCCTGTACGACCTCTACTGCGGTGAGCTGCTGGAGGGCATGCTCCCCTGGCGGCCCGAGCCGGACCGCCGCCCGGCGCAGCCGACGGCCTTTCGGGCGGGCCTGGTAAAGGCCGCCATTCCGGCCGAAGGCGCCGAGGGCCGGTACGCCGTTTTGCTGCGGGCGGCCGCCCGGGCGGCGGTGCGCTGCGGGGTGCCGCTGATGCTCCACACGGAGCGGGGGGAGAATACCCTGCCCGCCCTGGAGCTCTGCTTTCGGGCGGGCCTGACGCCGGAACGGCTCATCGTCTGCCACGTGGACCGGCAGGCCGCCGACTTCGGCCCCCATGACGCCATCGCCGCCACCGGCGTGTACCTGGACTACGACACCATCGGCCGCTTCAAGTACCACTCCGACGAGGAGGAGGTGGCGCTGCTGCGGCACATGTGTGAGCGGGGGTACACCCAGAGGCTGCTCCTGTCTCTGGACACCACCGCCCAGCGCATGGCCGCCTACGGCGGCGAGATCAGCCTGTGCTACCTGCTGGAGCGCTTTCTGCCCCGGCTGGAGGCGGCCGGCTTCCCCCCGGAACCCTTGCGGATTTCACCGTGCTCAATTGCCGGCGGCTCTTCGCCGGCTGACCGGTATTTCAATACCAAATCAGTCAAGAAGGATGCGCCTGACCATGATCAAACTCCCCGAACCCGCCAAACGGCCCACCATGTACTTTGTGGGCGTCACCACCGGACAGTCCTCCATCATGAAAATGTTCCCCATCTGGGCCAAGGAGCTGGGGCTGGACGCGGAGATCAAGGGCATCGACCTGCCCATCCACGCCCCCGCCGAGGACTACCGGGCGGTGGTGCAGTTCTTCCGGGATGACCCCCTGTCCCTGGGCGCGCCTGGTGACCACACACAAAATTGACATGTATAACGCCGCAAAGGATATGTTCCGACTACCTGGACCCCTATGCCCAGCGCTTCGGGGAGCTGTCCTCCATCTCCAAGCTGGACGGCCAGCTCCGCGCCCACGCCAAGGACCCCATCTCCTCCGGCCTGGCCCTGGACGCCTTCGTGCCCGAGGGCCACTGGCTTAAGACCGGCGCGGAGGTGTGCATCATCGGCGCCGGCGGCTCCGCCCTGT
>ENA-OPYT01000569-OPYT01000569.1-human-gut-metagenome-genome-assembly--contig:-NODE-569-length-11346-cov-1.978073_pt1 | contig 11346 bp, 11 predicted proteins | sample MGYA00242636_ERZ504480 | MGnify/ENA primary metagenome ERZ504480 (study PRJEB26092, sample SAMD00036228) | human gut metagenome | host: Homo sapiens | study: EMG produced TPA metagenomics assembly of...
GGGCGTGAACAAGGAGAAGGCCGAGGAGATCAAGGCGAAGCTGGAAGAGGCCGGCGCCGCTGTGACCCTGAGTAATTCGCTTCGCGAAGACTTCTCCCAACCATCACGGTTGAACACAAGGACCCCGCTTACGAGAGGGGGTCCTTTTTTGTCTTCGGAGGATTGCCGGCTCTCGGTCGGCTTAGCCCAGCATCTCTACGAGGGATGTGATGTCGCGCTGGGTTTGGGCGAGGCCGTCCTTGTAGGATTTTCACGAGGGCATCGTAGTCGGTGGTCTTGTTGGTGACTTCCATCTTGTCGGGATAGAAGATCCAGGCGGCGCCCGTCTTCTCCGGGCCTTCGTACTGTGGGTGAAACCGTGACTGGTGGCGGTGTTAACGATAAGAAGCACCTTATCCTTGTATTTGGACAGCGGCACGTCGGTGTCGCCTTAGACTCTAACGCTGAAATCATAGATGCTCATGAGGGTTCCGAGTCTTTCATTTGCTGGCGTTCGCGTACGGGTGGTCCGTGAACGCAATGGATGGACATTGCGAACAATAGCGAATGACCGAGCCTTGATATTTGGAAATGGTTAGTCGTGCTTATTTGTTGGCATTAGAAGCGAGCGAGGGCATTTGGGAGATAGTAGTACGGTGCTCTAAATATTGCGTTCGCCTCGTCGCTGCCTTCGCTCGCGCCATCAGATGGTCGCATTGACGGCAACTTCACTATAGCTAAATAACAAAAAACCCAGGTCAAAACTGGACTCATCCAAAAGAACTAGTCCCCAAACCCGCAAACGTCTGAATAGATGAGGACAAGTATAGCCCCGCGTTCTATCTTGCGGATTGTCGGCGCTTGCAAACCGGGATGTTTGCAAGAACGCTTTATCCCGTGGAGAGAAAAGGGGAACTATGTCTAATACGGAGAAGAGATTGTCAGATTTGTCTCGAAGGGGCTTCATTGGCGCGTGTGCCGCCACGGTTGCTGCCTTGGGCGCTACAAGCCTAGGGTGCTCCGAAAACAACGTCCGAATGGCAGAGACAGGAGAGTTGGAAGAAGTTGAACCGGAGTGGAAGCCAGTAGTGTGCTGGGCGCATTGCGGCGGCAAATGTGGACTCAAAGCCTATGTGAAAGACGGCACCGTCCTCAGGCTTAAAACTGACGACACCCACGACGATTCTTTCAATCATCCTCAGCACCGCGCCTGCTTGCGTGGCCGCTCGAGAAAGTTTGACGTGTTCTCGAAGGACCGCGTTCGCTTCCCTATGAAGCGGAAGCACTGGCAGCCGGGTGGCGGCGATAACGTCAACGGTGACCTACGTGGCATTGACGAGTGGGAGCGCATCTCGTGGGACGAAGCTCTCGATATGGTGGGCAGACGAAATAACGCGCATCAAGGAAACCTATGGAAACCGTGCCATTCTCGGAAGTGGTCAACAGCCCACGAACCGTACTTATGTTGATTATGAAATGTACATCGATTTTCCTGACTTCTTCATCAAGGGGCTGGAATTCTTCAATGTGCTGAATCTTTACGGCGGTCAAGTGTCCATTACGGCACGGGCTCGGCGGGCTCTTTCCAGAACGTTCCCGAACTGGTGGGTTTTGGAACAGCTAATGCTGGTGGCGGCATCGACATGCTTAATGATCGACTTGACGCACGCAACTGCGAATACGCGGTCATGGTTGGCGTGAACCCTGCTTGGAGCTCTGACGGCACAACCTTGTGGGCGAATTTCGTGCCCATGAGAGACGCCGGATGCAAGTTTTACTGCATCGACCCCATGCATACGGACACGGCAGAGGTCTTGGGTGCGGAATGGGTGCCCATTCGCCCTGGCACTGATATCGCGTTTCTCATGGCGTGCGCCTACGTGATGATCACCGAGGATGATCCCAAGAGTAATCCGCTTATTGATTGGGACGTGGTCAATCGCTGCTCCATCGGCTTCGATGCCGAATCCATGCCGGAGGGCGCCGACACCGAGAGGAACTTCAAAGACCATATTCTGGGAATTTATGACGGTTGTGCCAAAAATCCCGAGTGGGCAGAGGAGATTTGCGGCGTTCCTGCAGGCAAGATTCGAGAGATTGCCTATGTGCTGGGTATGGAAAACAAGACGGCCCTGCTTTGTGGATGGGGTCCGGGGCGCTGCAACGACGTAGATAACCTTCCTCAGATTCTTATGGCAGTGGGGTGCGTGCTCGGTGGACATTTCGGCAAGTCGGGCCATATGACCGGCAGCAGCTTGCGCGACACCTCGGCAAGTGGCGGCAATGCGCTCATCAACCCGGGCTGGAGAAAGTTGCCATGCGTGCCCGACCCCGTTGATGATTGCATTCAGGATCCGCTGCTGTGGCCCGCGATTCTGGAGGGTCGCTACGTGTACAACGGCCTTGGCCAATTTCTCGAAGGCGAAGAGCGCGAGATTGATGTTCGCTGTATCTACAACTATTCGCTCAATATGCTCAGCCGTACGGAGACCAGATAAAGGGTATCGATGGCCTACCGAAAGATGGATTTGTGGTGACCCATGCGCTTCACGTTCAATCCGAACGCCCAGTACTCCGATATCGTACTTCCCGTGTGCTCGCCCTGGGGAGCTGCCCGCCCCCAGTTTGGGTATGTTCACGGGGCGAGAGGCGCTTTCTTGGGCGATAAGGTGTGTGATCCGCTCTGGGAGTCGAAGTCGGTCACGTGGATTGGACGCGAACTCCTCGCGCGCTGGGGCATCGACCCCGATTTGGCCTATCCGTACTCCGACGAGCAGCAATCGTTCTATCAGATTTCCGGGACGCAGATTATTGAGGACGACGGAAAGACCTTCTCGCCCCTTGTTACCTTTACCGCAGAGGACATCGCAGCCCTCGGCGTGGAAGGTGAGCCCCAAGAAGGTAAGATTTCCTACCGGGACGCGCTAAAGCAGGGCGTGATAACCGTACCCCGTTCTGAATCTGACAATCACGGGCACATCGCATACGAGGCGTTCCGAACTGCTCCCGAGGAAAATCCCTCGCGAGCGAAAGCGGCAAGATGGAACTGTACTGTCGTCGCCTGGAAGAGCAAACCTCTCGCGCAGGATGGGGCGTCGTGTCCCCCGTGCCCGAATACGTCGATGATCAGAAGTTCGGCTATAGCGACATTTGCGAACTATGAGGCACGCGAAAAAGGCCCGTATCCCTTCCAGCTCTTCAATCCTCACTACCCCCGTACAGCGCACGCTCACTTCGATAACATCTTGGAGCTTCGCGAGGCATTCAAACGCCCGCTGTTCATAAGTCTGGAAGATGCCGAGTCGTTAGGCATTGAGACCGGCGACACGGTTCTCGTTGAGAACGATTACGGTCGGGTGGTGCGTCAGGCTTGTGTGACCAACCGCATCATGCCTGGCGTGGTTGGGCTACCCCATGGAGGATGGTTTGAGATGGACGAGCAAGGAAACGATCTAGGCGGATCCGGCGCCACGCTGTGCGGCTCGGTGACGGGCGGCACGGGCGTCTCGGGATACAACACCCAGATTTGCTCGGTGACCAAGGTGGATGGCAGCCCTGAAGATTGGGAGCGTCCTGTGGCGATGCCCGAATGCCAGAAAGACGAGGAGGAGTAACGATGGGACGTATGGGATTTTACTTCGACGCAGTCAATTGCATTGGTTGCCGAACCTGTCAGATTGCCTGCAAGGACAAGAATGCTCTTCCGGTGGGAATGTTGTTCCGCCGTGTGGTGACGGTAGAAGCGGGACGCTTCCCCGAGGGGTCATTCTTCCACATTTCCGAAGGCTGCAATCACTGCGAAGACCCTGCGTGTGTGAGCAACTGCCCTTCGGGAGCTTGCGCGAAGAACGAGCAGGGACTGGTAACTATCGATGAAGAGGTATGCATTGGTTGTCGGTCTTGCGTAATGTCGTGCCCCTATGGCCAACCCCAGTATGACGCGGAGGCAAGTGTGAGCCGTAAGTGCGACGGTTGTTCGGATTTAACTGCCGCTGGAGGGAACCCCGTCTGTGTCGATTCTTGCCTGATGCGCTGCTTGGAGTTCGGCGATTTGGACGATCTGCGCGCTCTTCATGGCGAAGGCTTGGTGTCGGAGATTCCGGTGCTGCCCTCCGCTAGCGAGACGAACCCTTCGCTGCTTATAAACCCGCGTGCCTGTGCTCTTGAAGAAGAATTCACTGTTCAGAGCGTCTATTAAGAGAATCGCCAGCGTTCGTCTATAGGGATGCTTGCTGGAAAGATGCGATTTGAAAAGCCGCGAAGGCGAGTGTTCGCGAAATGAGCGTGCGAGATGGAAGGCGATTGCAAATTGTGCGCGGTCGCCTTCCATATGCTGAAGTTTTCAAATCTGAAAATGTTCGGAGAACTGTCTACCGAGCCGAAGGAAAGGAAAGGCCAATGAGCACAGACGTAAGCGTATTTGATCGGCAAAAGGCGGCTGCCTTCGGTTTGGTGCTGAAGGTGTTACAGAGCGTATTCGGCGCAGAGCCCAGTGTTGGACAGGTCAATGCGTTGCGCGAAGATACCTTCCAGGAAGCTCTTGCCCTTCTTGGGTTGGGAGGCAACGAGGCTATTGCCTGCGCTATGGACCAGTTTTTGACAGATGAGAATGACTTCCAGCGCATCGGGGAGGGATACTATCGCTTATTCGTAAGCCCTTCGCTCGAGGTTTCTCCCTGGGAATCCACGTATGTTGGCAACCCTCAGCTCCTCTTTCAGGAAAGTACCCTCGATGTTCGCAATTTCTATAAGTCACTTGGCTATGTAGCCGATAAGTTTCAACAGGTGGCCGATGACCATATCGCCATCGAGCTTGGCTTTCTTTCCGCCCTCTGTCTAAGAGCCGCCTTAGCCGACGAAGAGGAGGAGGGCCGTGCTCTCGTTGCAGATGCGGCCCGTTTTGCCGATGAGCACCTTGCCCGCTTGGACTCCCATTTTTTCTAAGTCGCTGCAGGAGCGGGACAAAACGGGGTATTATGCTAGTTGGGCGAAGGGGCTGGAGGCATGTCTCCTCGTCCTGAAGGAGTGTGCGTAGCCGGCGATACTTTGGAGGTGCTGGTAGCTTGGCGAGAGGCGCGGCATCTACAAAGAGCATGGGCGGTTTGTTTGCGGCTTTGTCGGACGAGGGGGAAGAAGTGGCCCGGCATTCATTGCTTCGCCCTGGCGTTTTATATGGCTTGGTACCATATGACGTTTTTCGGGGAGTCGTGGATTCGCTTCAATGCGGCGGGTCCCGTAGAGCGCATCTTTCTCTTCGTGGCTCCCTCTCTGACTTTTGTGGCAGCTTTCGTAGCAGCGGCGTTCCTTCCTCGTCGAACGTTGAGGGTTCTTTCGCTTCCGCTGGCTATTTCCGGCTTCGCTCTTGTTGCGACTGCGGGATCGCTGCTCATGCTGTTCTCCGTAGGGTTTTGACCCCCTTTTTCTTCGGCCTCGGCTCATGCGTTTCGGCTGCGGGAATGGCTCCACTTGCCGTGAGGATTGGTCTTGATCTTGCTGAAGAGGGGCCCAAGCGTGCGTTTCTCTTTATCTCGGCATCGTCGGTTCTCTCAATGCTTATTTGGTTTGTGGTTTCGTGCGTCACTCTGATATCAGCAGGGCTCGTGTTGGCTTTGCTCCCGATGACGACGACGGCGCTGGTGCTCACTGGCCCTTATAGAAAGGGAGGGAAGCGAGCTGACGAGGCTGAGGAAGGCGAGAGGGGACTGCGCGTATCGCTTGTCGATTTCTGGCGGTTCTTCTCGGCGTTCTTCGTGTTTGCGGCTGTGGCTGGCATGGGGCGTGTGCTGTTCCTAGACGCCTCTCAGGAGGGTTATCTCCATTCGATGATGTTCCTCGCCCTGGTTTCCTGCTTGTCGCTTATGCTGCTGGCAGTTAAGGGTCTCTCGGTATCCATGCTACGTGGCGTTTACTATTTGGTTGTGGTCAGCTGCGTTTTTGCGTTACTTCTGGTGTTTGCGGTCGGGGTAGACGCTCATTGGATGTTCGAACTGACTAATGCGCTCTACCTGGTTCTCGATGTTTTGTCATGGTGCCTCATTGCCGCGGCTGCCTTCGTGGGTCGAAAGCGGGCACTTTGTATCGTTGCGTTTGGCCGCGCCGCATTTTTGGCGGGGTCGATAGCGGGGTATTTGCTCGGTGCGGGCTATCTAAAGTCGATTTACAGCTTCCAAGGGGGCGAATATCTTTGGGTTGCTCTTGTTCTAGTCGTGGTGTGTTGCGCGACGGTAGTTCTCTCGGGGGGAAACCTTGTGGAGCTGACCCAGGTATCGATTCAGGAAGCCCCTGAGGTAACTGATCGCTCTGCGTTTGATCTTCAGCAAGCCAGAGAAGAGTATCTCAACCACAAATGCGAGCGCATTGCGGCGCAGTATCACTTGCCTCCACGCACAGCTGAGGTATTGGGAATGCTGGCTGCGGGACGTGGGAACAAAGAAATCGCGGAAGAGCTTTGTATGGGGCTGAACACCGTGCGGACCCATGTACAGAACATCTACCAAAAACTTGATGTCCATAGCCGCAGTGACTTAGCTTCGTTCATTGAGCAATATTAAAAGGTCGTTCGTTCTACCCCTAGGATGGCGTCTTCGCGGCTTCCGAAAGAGCACCTGGCGATTTGCCTGTACTCTCCTTTGCGGGGGTGCTCTTGCTTTATAGGCGGTTTAGCCCAGCCACTCCAGGAGGGAGGCGATGTCGCGCTGGGCTTGGGCGAGGCCGGTTTCGTAGGAGCGGACGAGGGCGTCGTAGTCGGTGGTCTTGTTGGTGACGTCCATGGTGTCGGGGTAGAAGACCCAAGCGGCGCCTGTCTTTTCCAATTGCTCTATCTCGTCGCAGAGCTCGTTGTAGGGCTGCCAGCGCGCGATGGTGCGCTCGGCCACGATGGGATGCTTGCGGAAGGCCGCGCGGAAGAGCGCCTGGGCGCCCCGGCTCATGGCGTGCTTACGGTAGCCGCGCGGCTGGGTGCGGATGATGCAGAAACGCTCGTAGCCGTCGGCGCGGGCGGCATTCAGCAGGATGCCCCAGCTATCTCCCATGCCGCCGTCCATGTAGGTGTGCCCGTCGATGGTGGTGGGCGGCATGAAAAGGGGCATGGTGGACGATGCACGCACTTTCAGCCCCAGGTCGTGGGCGTCCTTCACATCGGTGCGGGTCCAGGCGACGGTCTCGCCGGTGTCCCAATCCATGGCCTCGATGTGCATCTCGGCCGGGTTGGCGGCGAAGGTGTCCCAGTCGAAGGCCATGGGGTCGCCGGCGGGCGCGTTCTCGATCAGCTCCTCGTAAAGGTAGGGGCTGTTGAAGTAGCCGGTGCCCCGCAAGAAGCTGCCCCAGCCGCCGAAGCGCGGATACTTCACCAGCTCGACGAATGAGGCGCGAGCGCGGGTAGCGTCGCGCACCAGGTAGTTCACCGTGTGACTGGAGCCGGCCGAGATGCCGTAGACGCACCCGAAGTTCAGGTTGCGCGCGAGCAGTTCCACCACCATGGGCGCCGTGTAGCTGTTGCGCATGCCGCCGCCTCGAAGATGAGCGCCACATCGGGCTGGTTGATGGCGAGGTCGGCGAGTTGGGCGGGGTCGGTCATGGAAGCTCCTTTAAGGGCATGAGAAAAGGGAGCCCGTAAGAGCTCCCTTTCAGTATAGCTATTTGTCACGCCGCCGTGGGCGTTACTCCGCGTAGCGGAAGAGGGCGGCTACCGACTTGTCGGTGGGCATCTGGTTCTGCTCGACGATGTAGATGTGGGCGTCTTGGGCCAGTGCCGCCTGGGCGAAGGCGTCGGTGATGTCGGGCGCGGCCGGGTCGATGTAGCCGTCATCGACCGGGTTCGGATCGCCGTCGAAGGTGACGGTACCGGTGTTGATGTCGAAGCCGCCGGGGAGGATCTTGCCCTTCACGAGGAACAGCGCTCCCACGCGGCGCTCGGCCAGCGCCATGCCGATGGCGTCGAAGTCGTCCGAGGCCTTGCCATGGGCCGCGTCGGCGCCGAACTTCTCGGCGGTTTCCTTGATATTCGCATCGCGGATGCCGTCCATCACGGCCAGCGACTCTTCCAGAAGCGCCTTGCCGTCAAGACCGGCGGGATCCTTCTTGATGCCGACGGGCAAGAGATGACGCAGCGTGGAGAGCTTGCGGAAGGCGGTCTCGTACTCCTCGTCGCAGCACAGGATGATGGGGGTGGTGTCATCGTGCACGAGGTAGTCGTTCACGGCCTTGTTCACATAGCGGAACCAGGGCAGGGCGTCGTCCTTCTTCACCTCGTTGCGGGACTGATGGTCGTGGTACTGGCCCATGTGGCCCTCCAGCGAGATGTAGTCCAGCGCGCCCTTCTCGCCCTTGCGAGCGTCGGCGGCGATGTCGTCGCTGTTGGCGAACAGCTCGCTGAAGAAGTCGTGCACTTCCTGCGGCAGCTGCTGGCGCTCCACATGGGTGCGGTCGCCCTTCACCCAGCTGAAGCGGTCGTTGCCCAGTTCCAGCACATAGTACTCGGTGCCGTACTGGAAGTTGCGCAAAAGCGGCTTGACGAAGTAGGTGTCGCCGGCGGCCACCATGGGATCGGGGGCGAAGAACAGGTTGTACACGTAGATGTCGTCGTTGTTCATGAGGAAGCCCAGACCCTCGCCGGCATGCAGCCAAAGCGGCATGTCCGGATGCTCGAGCAGGTAGTCGGCCTTCTCGACGATGCCCTTATAGGCATCTTTGTCGTAGGTTTCGGCGAGCGTGCGCTCGGCATCCTTCATCAGATCCTTGAACATGTCGCGATCCCAGATATCGCGGCGCTCCTCGCGCTCGGTGTGGTGCACGGGAATATAGAGCGACACGACGGGCGCGGTCACATCAGCGAGGATGGCCGGATCGAACTTTTCCATCACGTGAATGCTATCGGCGGTCTTCCGCAAGGTCTCCTTCTCGTCTTTCATGACGAACCTCCAAAGTGGTCGGGAACACAAAGTGCGCGCAGCAGTGTCGCGGCGCCGTTGCGTCTGGAAAGGCGACGGCGCGTGGTGCAACTGATGTGCTGAAAAGAGCATAGCCCCCGACGAGGAAAATCGGGGGCTATGAGCCAGCCTGTGAACGGGCGGTTGCCGAAATGCAGTTTAAAGTTGATTTGACCGCTCGCCTTTAGTCGAGGTAGCGCTTCACGTTCATGGCGCGCATGGCGTTCAAGATGGCGATGACGGCCACGCCCACGTCGGCGAAGACGGCCATCCACATGTTGGCGATGCCGAAGGCGGCCAGCACCAGCACGGCAAACTTGACGCCCAGGGCAAACACGATGTTCTGCCAGACGATGCCCATGGTGCGCCGCGCCAGGTGAATGGCGCGGGCGATGTCGTCGGGGTCGTCGTTCATGAGCACGATGTCGGCGGCCTCGATGGCGGCGTCCGAACCCATGGCGCCCATGGCGATGCCGATGTCGGCGCGGGTGAGCACGGGTGCGTCGTTGATGCCATCGCCCACGAAGGCGAGCTTGCCCTTGCCATTGGTGTCGCGCTCGGTTTGGGCGAGAAGCGCCTCCACCTCGGCCACCTTGTCTTGGGGAAGCAGCTCGGCGTGCACCTCGTCGATGCCGAGTTCGGCGGCGACGGCCCGGGCACGGGTGTGCGGTCGCCCGTGAGCATGACGGTCTTCTTCACGCCGGCCGCGCGCAAATCGGCGATGGCGCGGGCGGCGTCGGGCTTCACGGTGTCGGCGATGACGATGGCGCCCAGGTAGGTGCCGTCGGCGGCCACGTAGAGCACGGTGCCCGGCACGTCGGTGGCCGTGAAGGCGATGTCATGGGCCGCCATGAGCTTGCCGTTGCCCACGAGCACGTTTCGTCCGTCCACGACCGCTTCCACGCCCTGGCCGCTGATCTCGCGGACGTCGCGCACCCGTTCGGCGGTTGTGGTGGAGCTGCTTCCGGGCCGCGCGCCAGTCGTGGTGGAGTCGCTGTCCGGTTGCGCCAGATTCGCGTCGTTGTCGCTGTCCGGTCGCGCGTCGGTCGTCAGGGAGTCGCGATAGGCCCGCACCGATTGCGCGATGGGATGGGTGGAAAAGGTCTCGGCCGCCGCGGCGATGCCAGCAAGCTCGGCCTTGCTTACGCCGGGGGCACAAACGAGCTCGGTCACGGAGAACGTGCCGTCGGTCAGCGTGCCGGTCTTGTCGAATACGACGGTCTCGGTGGAGCCGAGGGCCTCCAGGTAGTTCGACCCCTTCACCAGAATGCCGAGGCGCGAGGCGCCGCCGATGCCGCCGAAGAACGACAGCGGCACGGAGATGACCAGCGCGCAGGGGCACGACACCACGAGGAAGGTGAGTCCGCGCAGGATCCAGTCGGACCACTGACCGCCGAACAACAGCGGGGGCACGATGGCGAGTACAGCGGCCACGCCCACGACGATGGGGGTGTACACGCGGGCGAAGCGGGTGATGAAGTTCTCGGTGCGTGCCTTCTTCTCGGCGGCGTTTTCCACCAATTCCAAGATGCGGCTTACCGTGGAGTCCTCGAAGGGCTTGGTGGCGCGTACGACGAGTTTGGCCGTCAGGTTCACGCAGCCGGAGATGACCTCGTCGCCTGGGCGCGCCGTGCGGGGCACCGACTCGCCGGTGAGCGCCGCCGTGTCAATTTGGCTTTCGCCGGTCAGCACCGTGCCGTCAAGCGGGATGCGCTCGCCGGGCATGACGATGAACTCGTCATCGGGGGCGAGCTCGAAGGGATCCACCTGCTTCAGCTTGCCCTCCTCCATGACGTTCGCGTACTCGGGCGCGATATCCATCATGTCCGCGATGGACTGGCGCGACTTGTCCACGGCGTAGCTTTGGAATAGCTCGCCCACCTGGAAGAACAGCATCACGGCCGCGCCTTCGGCCATGTGCGGCTCGGTGTCGGGGAACAGCACCAGCGCAAACGCGCCGAAGGTGGCCACGGTCATGAGGAAGTCCTCGTCCAGCGCGTGTCCGTGAACGAGTCCGCGCAGGGCGCCGGCGATGACGTCGTAGCCGGCGATGAGGTAGGGGATGAGGAACAACGCGAACTCGGCGTACACGTCGCCCGGGGGTGCCGAAGGCGGCGCGCAGGATGCCGGTCTGGGCCGCCACCTCGATGATGACGAACAGCACGAGCGCGACGATGATGCGGGTGAGGAGTTTCTTCTGCTTCGGGTTCATGGGGAATCCTAACGGACGATGCGGCAGTCTTTCTCGTAGCTGGTGCAGACGGCCTGGGCGGCGTCGACAATGGCGGCTAGGGCCTCCTCGTCGGCGGCGTCCGCGTCGATCATCAGCTTGCTCGTCATGAAGCTGATGGATGCTTTGTTCACGCCGGGCAGCTCATTGATGCCGGCCTCCATCTTCGCGGCGCAGTTGGCGCAATCGAGATTCTCCAGTTTGAATGAC
>ENA-OPYT01000571-OPYT01000571.1-human-gut-metagenome-genome-assembly--contig:-NODE-571-length-11304-cov-1.921267_pt1 | contig 11304 bp, 13 predicted proteins | sample MGYA00242636_ERZ504480 | MGnify/ENA primary metagenome ERZ504480 (study PRJEB26092, sample SAMD00036228) | human gut metagenome | host: Homo sapiens | study: EMG produced TPA metagenomics assembly of...
GATTTCCGAGGCGACGCGCACGCCGTCGATACCGTAGGTTGTCCATGCGGTTGACGTAGGGGGGCGACGTAAGCGGGCACCGGGCCTTGGCGGCCATGAAGCCCTGCATGGAGGAGTGAATACCGGTCGCGGTCACCTGCATGCCTTCGCGCACGATGCGCGGAATGGCGGCAAAGCCCTCGCGCGTGACGGGAAGCTTGATGAAGAGGTTGCCGCCGATCTCGCCGCGCAGCGCGCGGGCCTCGGCGACCATGTCGTCGGCGCGCTGGGAGACGATCTGGACGTGCAGCTGGGCGCCGTCGGGCAGGAGCTGCTTGATGGCGTGGAGAACCTCGAGAGGTTCCTTGCCCTCGCGGTACAGGATCGTCGGGTTGGTCGTCACGCCGTCGATGGGTAGGTATTCCAGGGTCTTGGCGATGGAATCGACGTTCGCGTGATCGATGAGGATGAGCATGTGAGCAGCTCCTTTGCGCTGTTGTGAGTTTTCGCACCCCTAGGATAGCGCGGGCGGGAGCAGCCCACCGACTGCTCCCGCCCATTCCGAACGCTCTATCTGCGATTACCTCGCCGAAGAGGAGTGGTAGTTCGGCGCTTCCGTGGTCATCTGCACGTCGTGCGGGTGTGACTCACGCAGGCCCGCGCTGGTGATGCGCACGAAGCGGCCGTTGGCCTTGACCTGGGAGATCGTGGAGGCACCCAGGTAGAACATGGTCTGGTGCAGGCCGCCGACGAGCTGGTAGATGACCTGGGCGAGGGAACCGGTGTAGGGCACCTGGCCCTCGATGCCCTCGGGGACGATCTTGTCGTCGGAGGTGACGTCGGCCTGGAAGTAGCGGTCCTTGGAGTAGGACTTGCGCCCGCGCGAGCTCATCGCGCCGAGCGAGCCCATGCCGCGGTAGCGCTTGAACTGCTTGCCGTTGGTGAACACGACCTCGCCCGGGGATTCCTCGCAGCCGGCCAGCAGGGAGCCGAGCATGACGGTGTCGGCGCCGGCCACGAGGGCCTTGCCGATGTCGCCCGAGTACTGCAGGCCACCGTCGGCGATGAGCGGGACTCCGGCGGGACCGCAGGCCTGGGCGGCCAGGTGGATCGCGGTGATCTGGGGGACGCCGACGCCGGCGACGACGCGGGTGGTGCAGATCGATCCGGGGCCCACACCGACCTTGACGGCGTCGACGCCCGCGTCGATGAGCGCCTGCGCGCCCTCGGTCGTGGCGACGTTGCCGCCAATGATGTCGATGCCCTCAAACGTCGGGTCGGCCTTGATGCGGCGGATCATGTCGAGGGCCAGCTGGGCGCCGCCGTTCGCGGTGTCGACGACGAGGACGTCCACGCCGGCCTCGGCCAGGGCGGTGGCGCGCTCCCAGGTGTCGCCCCAGTAGCCGACGGCCGCGCCGACGACGAGGCGCCCGCGCGAGTCCTTCGTAGCATTGGGGTACTGCTCGGTCTTGACGAAGTCCTTGACGGTGATGAGGCCGGTCAGGTGGTCGTTGTCGTCGACGATGGGCAGCTTTTCGACGCGGTGCTCGGCCAGCAGGTGCTTGGCGTGTTCGCGGGAGATGCCGACCTGGCCGACGACGAGGCGGTCACGCGGGGTCATGCAGTCGCGCACGCGCAGGGTGGCCCACTCGTCCTGGGGGACGAAGCGCAGGTCGCGGTTCGTGATGATGCCCAGGAGGGCGCCGTCCTCGTTCACGACGGGCAGGCCGGAGACGCGGTAGTGGCCGCAGAGGCGGTCGAGTTCGTCGATGGTGGCGTCGGGGCCGACGGTCACCGGGTCTTCGACCATGCCGGATTCGCTGCGCTTGACCTGGCGGACCTGCGCGGCCTGTTCCTCGATGGAGAGGTTGCGGTGGAGGATGCCGATGCCGCCCTGGCGGGCCATGGCGATGGCCATGCGCGCCTCGGTGACGGTGTCCATGGCGGCGGACAGGAGCGGGACGCGCAGCGAGATGTTTGTCGTCAGGCGACTGCTCGTGTCAACGGGATGAAGGAACGACGTCCGTGAGCTCGGGAAGGAGCAGGACGTCGTCGTAGGTGAGGCCGGTGAGGCCGAAAGGATCATGTGTTGCGAGTTCTCCCATGGGCCAATTGTAGGCGGTTGGTGGCGCTTTCGCGTCCTCGCCTCCACGCATATCCCACAGCCGGGCATGAATGGGACGAGGCCGGGGCGCCCGCGCGGCCCTCAGGAGGAGGCGCTGGGGGCGGGCTGGGAGGCGGAGCGGGCGGCGGTTGCGCCGGTGACTGTGAGATGGATCGGGGCGGCGCCTCGTGCCAGCATGCGGGCGGCGGTGAGGGCGTCGGGGCGTCCCTCCCACACGAGCATGGAGACGGAGCCGTCGGGTGCGACTTCGTGGATCCAGCGTCCCATCCCGGCGCGGGCGTGGGAGTCGGCCCAGGCGACGGCGCGGGCGTAGTCGACGGCGAGGTCCTCGGCGCGCGAGGGATCCACGACCTCGGCGAGGACGCGGGCGGCGCTGGCAGCCTCGCAGACGACCCAGTGCATGCGCTGGGGGCGGCAACAACGCCTGTGGGGTCGAGGGTGTAGACGATGCCACCCACGCCCTCGTCCGTCCACCCGTCGGCGAGGGCGCGGTCGTAGAGCGCGGTCGCCGTGTCGATCATCCAGGGGCCGGGTTGTTCGCCCATGTGGGCGAGGATGGCATGCACCTGCCCGATGAGGCGGGCGGCTTTGAATCCGAGGCCGGGGAGGGTATCTCCGGGGCGGATGAGCTCGACGGGGGCCTGGTCGGCTGAGGCGGGCAGGGGTCGCCATTCCTCGTCGTAGAGGTCGGGCAGGGCGAAGGCGCAGCGTGCGGCGATCTCACCGACGAGGCGCAGGATCGAGCGTGCGCGGTCGAACCAGACGCGCTCTCCCGTCGCTTCCCAGGCGGCCAGGTAGGCCTGAGCAGTATCGAGGTTGGTGGAGAGGCGACGCAGGGGGCGAGCGTTTGCCTGTCGCGGCCTCGATCTCCTCGCGCACGGCACCGGCGCACGGGTCCCACCAGCGCTGATCCTGGTCCGCTTCAAGGTCGGCGAGCAGGCCGCGCGCCTCATCGTGCCCGACCATCAGGGCAGCGGCGGCAGCGCCGATCATCGCCGACTGGGCGCGCTGAGAGAAGATCGCTCGAGGAACGGGGGTGGCGCTGCTTTCCGAGGTGGGCACGACCTCGGCGTACCAGGATCCGTTCGGGGCGCGCAGGGGTCCGGTCAGGGCGGCGAGGCCGTGGCTGACCAGGTGCGCGGCCCCCTCGATGCCTCGCATCTGCGCGAGGGCGAAGACGTGCGTCATGCGCGCGCTGATGCGCGCGTCGAGCGGGCGTCCGAGGTCCACCTGACCGTCGGCGCGCAGGAAGGCGAAACCGACCCGCGCCTTCGACCGGGAAGCGAAGGCGACGAGCGCGTCAAAATCAGCGTCGAAAGCGCGGCGCAGGTCTTCGTTGTTCCAGGGGGCGTTCATGACTGTTCTCCTGCCGGTACGTGCCTTCACGGTATCACCTGACCAGGCGCTGCGGGCGGAGGCGGGGGCGCTGAGCGCGCAGTTGAGCGGGCGATTGCGCGTGAGCCGTCAAGCGCGTCAGGAGCGGCCAACCAGCTGCAGATCCGCTTGGGGCGCAAGGAGCGCGAGGGCTTCTTCGACGCAGGCGCTGATCGTTCGCACACGCTGGACGTGCGCAGAGAGGACGTCGGGGGCGTCCGTGCCCACCATGATCGTGGGCACGCCGTAGCGGGCGACCAGGCTTTCGACGGTGTGCGCGCAGGAGGGACCGCAGCCCAGGACGACGGTCAGTGCGGGAACGCCGCCACGCACGTATTCACGGAAGCGATCGGCGGCGGCGACACCTCCGTATTTTTCGCTCGATAGTAGGCGAACGTCGCACCCGTACCAGGCCAGGGCGACGCCGACGACCTGAGCCGGGGTCTCGTGGAGGGCGTCGCTGACGATTGCGATGCGGTCCCCGCCGATGAGGGCGCGCGTAGGCCGCGACTGGTAGGCGCAGCGGCACACGCGCTGGAAGGCGTTGACGAGCATGATGGCGGGCGAGGATCCGACCGGGGTCGCCGCCGGGTGCGGATCGCAGGGATTTGAGGGCGGGTTCAACGAAGCGCGACCACGTATGGACGAGGCCGTGGCTGGCGACCGCCGATTCGAGCACTTCCTCGAGGCGCTCGTAGTCGTCGGCGAGGACCACGGTGCGCAGCTGTGCGGCGTTGTCGGGGCCGGATTGGGGCAGGCGCGCCCGTTCGGCCAGGGCACGTTTGGCCGCCTCGGCGGCGGGCAACCCGGCGCGCACGTGGTGGATCATGGCACGCAGGCGTTCAACGTCCTCGGGCAGGTAGCGGCGCCGCGCTCCGGCTTCTCGTTGCGCGGGGCCGAGGCCGTAGCGTCGTTCCCAGGTGCGCAGCGTCGACGCTGATACGCCGAGTTCGTCGGAGACGGAGGAGACGGTACGGGAGCGGTCGGCGAGAGCCGACTGCTCGATGATCGCCCGTGGCATGCCTGCTCCTCTCCGCGATGTGTCGGCGCTTGTCCGGTACCCCGATTCTTGCGTGTTAGAAGCTGAGACGCCACAGGAAAGACCCGACGCACACGCGAAAAGTTGTTCACAAAGTTATTCACTGCTCGTTCAACTCGTGCACCTGAGTTTTTTCTGGGTTTTAACAGTCCAGACCCCCCACGCGCTGAGAACTGGATCATAATTCGAGAAAGATCCTTGAATAACTACCGCGCAAGTGTCTATTCTTGCCGACATCGTGTGCCGAAAATGTCGGCACGACAGACATGAAGGAGGCACCCAATGACTGACGTCTCCCGTCTGCCCGGACCCATGATCGATGCGTGGGAATGGCAGTACGAAGCGGCGTGCCGTGACCTGGACACCGAGCTGTTCTTCCACCCCGAGGGTGAGCGCGGCTCCACGCGTCGGCGCCGCGCGGCGAACGCCAAGGCGATCTGCGCAACCTGCCCGGTGATCGAGCAGTGCCGGTCCTACGCTCTGGCCGCCCAGGAGCCCTACGGCATCTGGGGTGGAATGACCGAAGAAGAACGACGCGAAGAGATCCGTTCCTCCGGGCGCGGTCGCCGCGTCTCCTAACGCGCATCCATTGTTCGGTGCGGCATCGCCACCGCGGTGCCGCACCTTTTTACTGCCCGCCCAAACGCCCATCCTCTCCGGGAGCTCGCATGACCGACAACGACAACAAGGCCTCGCAGAACAAGGCCGAGGACGCCCCGACCAACCTGTACAAGACGCTCTTCTTCGTGACCGCGCCGATCACGGCGATCCTCGCGGGCGCTTGCGTGTGGATGGGCGTCCAGCTCTCCTCCACCTCTCCGGCGAGTCAGGCCACCCCTGCGGCGACGCCCACAGCGGCCGCTCAGATGCCGCAGAACACGGAGACGGCGGCACCCAGCCAGACGAACGCGAACAATCTGGAGATCATGAAGTCGTTCGTGCGTCACCAGGCGGACGATCCGCAGGCGAAGGGGGACATCAACGCCCCCGTCACGATGGTTCTCTTCTCTGATTTCGCGTGCCCCTATTGCACGAAGTACGCCCAGGAGGTCGACCCGGCGCTGGCTGACCTCGTCGCGGATGGCACGCTGCGCGTGGAGTGGTACGACCTGGCGCAAATCACCGAGACCTCTCCCCTGGCCGCGCAGGCGGGCATCGCAGCCGGCGAGCAGGGCAAGTTCTGGGAGTTCCACGACGCGGTCTACGCGGCAGCCGACCCGACCGGGCATCCGCAGTACTCCGAGCAGGCTCTCGTCGATTTCGCGGCCCAGGCGGGTGTGCCCGACTTGGACAAGTTCCGCGAGACGATGCTCGCCGACCACACCGTCGCCAAAGTGAAGGCGGCCAAGGAACAGGCTCACCAGGCGGGTATCAGCGGCACGCCCACGATGTTTATCAACAAGGCGTTCGTCAGCGGTTACCGGGACGCCTCCTACATCCGCAACACGATCCTCGAACAGGCGGCACAATCCGCTTCCTGACGCGAGGACCCGCGCCGCAGGGATGAACGACGCGGGGAAAACAAACAAAATGGGCGGCCCGGAAGGATTCCTTCCGGGCCGCCCCTGTAGCGTTCAGTATGCGAAGCGCTCAGCGCTCCACGACCGCCAGCACGTCACGCGAGGACAGGATCTGGAACTCCTGGCCGTCGTACTTGACCTCGGTGCCGCCGTAGCGCGAGTAGATGACCACGTCGCCGACCTTGACGTCGACGGGGATACGGTTGCCGTTGTCGTCCACGCGGCCGGGGCCCACGGCGATAACTTCGCCTTCCTGCGGCTTCTCCTTGGCGGTGTCCGGAATGACCAGGCCGGAGGCGGTGGTCTGCTCGGCCTCAACCTGGCGGATGACGATGCGGTCCTCGAGGGGCTTGATGGAGATCGACATTGTCGCTCCCTTTCTTTTTTGTCACGAAGGTGCTCGTCCGTTCCCTGCCGTCGCGGGGGTCAGGTGCGGGACCGGTCGCGGGTTTTCCCGCGCTTCCTCCACGAGTGTAGGCGCGGTCCTGGCACTCGGGCAAGCCGAGTGCCAGGCGCGTTCACCCTGGGCGAGACGCCGCCCCCGCCCCAACCGCAGGCCCCGCACGGCCTCGCCCCTGAAGAGATGGGACAATGAGCGGGTGAGCGCCCTGACCCCCGTTCTGTCCTCCCCCGGCTGGGAGCTGCTGGAATCCCTGCAAGCCAAGCAGGCCACCAACCCGATTCCCCCTGCCGGAGCTCGGCTCTGCCCTGCGAGCCTCCGGCCTCGACGCGGAGCTGGTGGTCGCCGTCCTCACCCAGCTCGCCCTGCGCCAGGCTGCGCGCGCCAAGTTCGGCCCCTTCGCCTCGCACATGGTGTTCACGCGCGACGGTCTCGAGCAGGCCACGCGCCTCCTCGTGGCCGCCCGGCATGCCCAGCGATTCCGGGACTGCGGTGCGAGCCGCGTCGCGGACCTGGGCTGCGGCATCGGATCGGACGCCATGGCGATCGCCGGCCTCGGCATGGACGTGCTAGCCGTCGACATCGACCCTGATGCCGCGGGGGCCGTCGCCGCGAACCTGCGCGCCTTCGAGGGATCCGAGGTACGCCTGGGGGACGTCACCGACCTCGACATGGGCGAACTCGCCGAAGAAGGCGTCGACGCGATCTTCGCGGATCCCGCCCGACGCACGGGAGCCTCGCGTGGATCGGCGCGCATCACGGACCCGGAGCAGTGGTCCCCTCCCCTCTCTCTCGCCCTGGGGTGGGCCTCCACGATCGACCGCGTCGGCATCAAGGTCGCGCCGGGCATCGCGTACGAGCACATCCCCTCCTCCTGGCACGCGCAGTGGGTGAGCGTGGGCGGCGACCTCGTCGAGGCCTCGCTCTGGTCTCCCGCGCTGTCCCCCGAGGGGCGGGGCCGTTCGTGTCTCCTCCTCGACGAGGCCGGGGCCGCCCATTCGCTCTCCACGCCCGAGGGCTTCGCGCCGAACGCGCCCGCGCCCGCGTTGAGGTCGCTCCCCTGGGCGCGATGGTTGCCGAGCCCGACAGCGCGGGTCATCGCGCGGGGCTCCTGGGACGCCTCGCGGACGAGGTGCGGCGCGGGCATCGTGTCCGACAGGATCGCCTACCTGACCGGGGATGACCTGCCCGACTGCCCCCTTCTTTGACCGTTTCGAGGTCCTGGCGGTGACCAACCTGCGGGCAAAGGCAATTTCTGTCGAGCTGCGCTCGCGCGGGGCGGGCAGCGTCGAAATCAAGAAGCGCGGAGCGGACATCAACCCGGACGACCTGCGTAAATCCTTGAAATTGGGCGGCGGAGGCGAGCAGCTGACCGTCATCGCGACGCGCGTCGATGGGCGTCACCGCGCGATCATCTGCCGACGGTTGGCTAAAAACCTGTAAGGAAGCTCTCGGCCGCCACTGGGCCCCTGCCTGCCAGAATGGAGGCAGCCAGCGAAAGGATGGACATGTCTTTGCCCTTCGGTTCCTCCCAGCGCTCCACGATTGGTGTCGAGTGGGAGCTCCAGCTCGTTGACCGTGATTCCCACGACCTGCGTCAGAGCGCGGACGCCATTATCGACCGCGCGACGAGCGACGGCACGCTCTACCCCGGCGTGCACCGCGAGATGCTGCTGAACACGATCGAGGTCGTCTCCAAGCCACGCGCGACCGTCGCCGAGTGCATGGCCGACCTCATGGACTGCGTGGACTACCTGACTCCGCTGGCCTCGGACCTGCGCATCGACCTGGCGACCGCCGGCACCCACCCCTTCGCGCGCCCAGGCCGACAGCGCGTCACCGATTCGCAGCGCTACGCGCAGCTGGTCGAGCGCACCGCCTACTGGGGGCACCAGATGCTCCTGTACGGCGTCCACGTCCACGTCGGCGTCGAGGACCGCGCGAAGATCCTGCCGATCCAGGCCGCTCTCACCGCGCACCTGGGCCACCTGCAGGCCATCTCCGCATCCTCCCCCTTCTGGGCGGGTGAGGACACCGGATACGCGTCCAACCGCGCGATGGTCTTCCAGCAGCTTCCCACCGCCGGCATCCCGCGCCAGTTCGCCACGTGGGAGGACCTTGAGGCCTACACGGACGACATGATCCGCACGGGCGTCATCGAGGGATTCGACGAGGGTCCGCTGGGACATCCGCCCCTCCCCTGCCTTCGGCACGATCGAGAACCGGGTGTACGACGCGGCGACGAATGCGACCGAGGTCGGCATTTTCGCGGCCTTCACCCACGTCCTCGTCGAGCACTTCTCGCGCCTGTACGACGCGGGCGAGCCGCTGCCCGTCCTACCGGACTGGTTCGTCGCCGAAAACAAGTGGCGCTCCGCCCGCTACGGCATGGACGCGACCCTCATCGTCTCGCGCGACGGCACCACCGAGAGCGCCCGTGACGGCATCGCACGACTGAAGGAGGAACTCGGCCCCCGTCGCCGAGGACCTGGATGCGCGCGCGAGTTCGCGGGCCTCGAGACGATCCTGGCGATCGGCGCGTCCTACGAGCGTCAGCGCGCCGTCGCCGCGGCTGCCCGCCCCGGTCAGGCCTCGACGCAGTGGTGGATCTCATGCGCGCCGAAATGAGCGCTGGACGCCCCCTCGCCCTCGCCGAATTCGCGACTCTGAACGCCTGAACTCAGCCGACATGTGCCCCACGCCTCCACCCGGGCGTGGGGTTTGTCATCATCGCCACACGTTCCCAGCACACTGTCAGCGCACTCCCAGAACACCGCCGTATCCTTAAAGCGGCCGTTAAACTGAAGCTGAGAGGACACTCGCCCGTGGTGCAGGAAGCAACGCAGTCACCCGAATCTGAACACGAACCATCTGCGCTCGCCAAGGTCCTCGCCCCAATCGGCGCCACCCTGCAGACACTCTGGCTCCTACTCTCCTCACTCACGCGACTCACCGTCCGCTGGCTCTCACGCTGCCCCGCCACTGCGGTCCTGACTGTCGCGCTCATGATCACCTCGGCGTCCTACTGGGTGTGGCGCGGCCAGTTCCAGGCCCTCGAAGCCGACCCGTCCAGCCCCCACTGGTGGGCCATCCTCTCCTCCGTCGGCGCGGTTCCCGGCAGCTTCATCGCGACGGCCGTGCTCGGCATCATCGTTATGATCGTCGCGGGCGGTGCGGCCGAGCGGCACCTGGGTACCCGCGCGTGGATCGCCGCCGCCGCGGCCGGACAGGTCGTCGGCGTCGCCGCCACCTGGCTGACGCTGCCGCTCCTCACCCGTTTCTTCTCCACCTGGGGACACACCATCGACGCGGGAAGCCTGTGGGGCACCAGCCTCGTCCTCGTCGCGCTCGTGGGTGCGGCCGCGCAATCGCTGGCCTCCCACTGGCGCTGGCGCGCCCGTTTCCTTCTCATCGGCATCCTCGTCCTGTCTGCCGCAATCCTCGGGTCCGCGATCTCCTACGCGCGCGTGTGGGCTCTCCTCGCGGGCATGGTGGCCGCACGGCTTGCTGGCGTGCGCGGAGAGCGCACCGACTCCCTCGACGACATCACGATCGGCCGCCAGCTGGCTTCCGTCGCCGCCCTGTGCTGGGCGTGCGCGGCTACCCTGACGGTCGTGGCCTCCTCCCCCGAGGGCCCTCTCGGGCAGATGCGTTGGTCGCTGGGACCCGCGTGGTGGCTCGAAGGACGCACAGGCATCATCGCCACCCTCCTGAGCCTGGCACCCATCACACTTCAGCTCATCTTCGCCTACGGCTTGCGTAAGGGTCGGCGCGCCGCCTACTACGGCACCCTCATCCTTCAGCTCGTTCTCGGTCTGTCGACCGTCGCGTCGACGGCTACTGCCCTCGCCCAGGGTACAGACGAGAACGGCATGGCCAGGCCCGAGCTCGTGACAACAGCGTCGCTCCTCCTCGTCCCCGTCATCCTCAACATCGCACTGTGCGCCATCACGTGGTCGGTGCGCCGCTCCTTCACCATCCACGCGGTACCCTCCACGACCTCGACCCTGCTGCGCCGCTGGCTGATCCTCATGGCGGCCTGCGCGGGCGCTGTCCTCGTCCTCGGTTTCCTCACGAGCGACTCGTTCGTCCCCCTCGATGCTCTGAACTCTGGCGATGATCTGACGGTCACCGACTACGCCTCACCGTTGCAGATCTTCCACGACTACCTGCTCGCACTTCTCCCCACGGCAACCGCCTCGATCTTCGAGCCGTCCCTCGTTCCGATGACCCGCTTCGCCGAGGCACCGGTCCAGTGGGTGCCCCTCGTCGCCTGGGTGGGCACGCTCGTGATCATCCTGAGCGCGCTGCTGGCCAGGCCTCGTATCCCGCAGTCCTCGCCGCTCGAGAGCCTCACGCCGCTCCTGCGCGCCCACGGCGCCGGCACGCTCGGATGGATGCAAACGTGGGCGGGCAACCAGGTGTGGGTGTCTGAGTCGGGCGAGGCGGGGGCCGCCTACCGCGGGTCGGGCGGCGTTGCGCTCACTGTCACCGACCTCGCGTACGAACCGGGCAAGGCCACCGCAGCCATCGCACAGTTCGCGTCCTTCGCGTCCTCCGCGGGCCTGACCCCCGCGCTCTACTCAGTCCACGAGGAACTCGCGCAGGCCGCGCGCGAGGAGGGCTGGACGATCATGCAGGTCGCCGAAGAATCCCTGCTCGACCTGCCCGATCTCGCCTTTAAGGGCAAGGCCTACCAGGACGTGCGCACCGCCATGAACCACGCGACCCGCGAGGGCGTGTCGGCTGTGTGGACCACCTGGGACGAGTGCCCCGGCGGGGTGGCGCGACCAGATCACCGCCATTTCCGACACGTGGGAGCGCCGATAAGGCCCGTGCCCGAGATGAGCTTTACGCTCGGCAGCGT
>ENA-OPYT01000572-OPYT01000572.1-human-gut-metagenome-genome-assembly--contig:-NODE-572-length-11279-cov-3.474982_pt1 | contig 11279 bp, 10 predicted proteins | sample MGYA00242636_ERZ504480 | MGnify/ENA primary metagenome ERZ504480 (study PRJEB26092, sample SAMD00036228) | human gut metagenome | host: Homo sapiens | study: EMG produced TPA metagenomics assembly of...
ATATATAATAACAAAAAATAGAGGATTTGTCAATGAAGTTTCGAAAAAAAGCCTCATGTTTTTGGAAGAACGCCGCAGCTTGGGAGAGCTCCACTGACTGAAAAGTCTGCGCGATTTCGTTGTCAGGCCGGGATTCAAAGCCTTATGACAGATGATCGGCGATGAGACGGGCAAATAATTCCATAGCAGGGCTGACCCACTTGCTGCTGTTGTAGCCGCAGACAGCGGAGATGCGGGCATCGGTCAATTCCGTTTCTATTTCTACTAATTGGCCGTTTTGTAATTCCTTTTCGACGGCAAAGGTTGGCAGGTACGAAATGCCGACGCTGCTTTTGACTAAATTTTTAATGGTCGGGATGCTCCACAGCTCAATGGTATGATCGAGGATGATGGACTTTCGCTGCAGGTATCTTTCGAAGATTTTGACGAAAGACGCAGGTCGGTTCGTTGATGATTGAAGGGCAGGGGAATCTTTTGATTGGGCGTGATAAAGTCAGCGTATTCCTTTTTGATGTCGGGCGAGGCGACCAAGGTCATGGGATAATTTCCAAAGGGCGACACGGTCAGATTGTCGCCAAAGCCGCCGACATTTTCATAGAACACGCCGAGGTCCAAGGTGCCGTCCAAGAGTTCGTTGCGGATGTCGTAGCAATTCATGGACTGCAAAAATAACTTGGCATGGGGTGCACGGTCGTGAAATTTTTTTAAAACCGGGGACAGCTTATAACAGAGCAGGGTTTCGCCGACGCCGATTCGTAAATTTCCCTTGTATTCAGACAAGTCATTTTCAAAACAGGTCAACTTTTCAACGGAGGTTAAGACGTCCGTTACATAAGGATATAACTGCTCGCCGGCCTTGGTTAACCTCATCCGCCGGCCCACCCGTTCAAACAGTTTTACCGATAATTCCTGCTCTAATTGACCGACTTGGAAGGTGATGGTCGATTGGGTGTAGTTGAGCTTTTCGGCCGCTTTGGTAAAGCCGCCTTGTTCAATGATCGTTTTAAAGGTCTGCAGGTATTTTAAGTCCATAGACACCTCATAACAGTTCAATATAAATGAAGTTAAAAATTAAAAACATCAATTTTATTTAATCATCTGTTGATGCTATACTAACAGAGAAAAATAAAACTGTCAATGAGGGAGTCCTATGAGTATCTTAAGAACGACACCAGACTTACAACAACATACGTCACTGTTTCAAAGTATCGTCCTTATCATCGCCGCCTGTATCGTCCATGGCGTGATGCAGGGCGTCCACGACAATTACGGCATTATGATGACCGGCCTCATTCCCTGCACCGGAATCGACTATGTATCGATCAGCTTTTGCATCGGCGTCGGCGCCTTGGTGTACGGTTTTGCCCAACCCTTTCTGGGAATCCTGGCTTTGAGAAAATCCCATTCCTTTGTCATCATGGTGGGCATCGTCTGTACCGTCATCGGATTGGTGGCGACGCCCTTTTGTACCAACACACTGACCCTGTTATTTTTCTTTGGGCTCTTACTGCCCTTTGGTACGACGGGCCTTTGCTTTGGCATCATCATGGGGGCTATCACGCCGATTCTGGGGGAAAAACGGGCCGCCGTCGTTTCGGGGCTCGTCCAGGCCAGTGCCGGTATCGGCGACGCCTTGATGTCGCCGGCCTTGAATCTGGCCATTTCACGGTTTGATATTGCCGTTGCCATGCAGGCCTTGACCGTTCCGTTCCTGCTGATGATTCCCATCGTCATCTGGATGCACTCTTTGCGCAAAGGCCTTTCCGGCAATGAAAAGGAGGGAAGCGAGGAGGCAGTTTCTAAAAACGTATCCTTGATTCCTATGCTGCGCTTTGCTTTGAAAGATCGGGATTACCGGTTGATCGTCATCGGTTTTGGCACCTGCGGCTTTAATATGTCGATCATTGAAAGTCATTTATTTTCACAGTATCTATCCTATGGCATCGACGGCAGTACGGCGTCGCTGACCTTAACCGTCTATGGCATTGCCACCATGATCGGCGCCGCCGGGACCGGTTTTCTCGGGGCTGTATTCAAAATGAAAAACGTCTTAGGCTGCGTCTATGCCATCCGGGTGGTCATCTCCTTGGCCTTTCTGTTTTTGCCCAAATCGGTGGCCTTCGCCTTTGCGGCGACAGCCTTATTGGGCCTTTCCGGAGATGCCACGGTACCGCCGACATCGGGCATCATCAGTAAAAAATTTGGCTCCCAAAACATGGCCGTCTTATATGGCTTTACCTTGATCGGCCATCAGGTCGGCGCCTTTTTCAGTGCCTATCTCGGCGGATTTTTTGTCGATATCGGCGTCGGTTACGGGCCTCTTTGGCTGGTCAACCTTTGCTTGGCGGCCATCGCTTCGACGGCCAGTTTCCGAATTCGAAATGAAAACGAAAGAATAGAATATAAGGGGGAATTTTAATGTATACGCTGGAACTTGCACAAGAGAGCGACGCTTCCTTGTGTTATGAAGTGATTGAAGCTGGAAGGGCTTTCCAAAAAGAGCAGGGCTTTGAACAATGGACCTCATCGTATCCCAACTTCGATACGATTGTCGAGGATATACAATGCCAAAAAGGTTATGTCATCAAAAACGATGGGGATATCATCGGCTATATGTGTATCGATTTTTCCGGTGAGCCGGCCTATGACGATATTAAAGGCGCCTGGAGACGCGATACGCCCTATGCCGTCATCCATCGCATGGCCTTCAGCCAAAAGGCCAGAGGAAAGGGGATTGCCGGTATCGCCTTTGATCTTATTGAAAGATTTTGTTTAGAACAAGGGGTGAGAAATATCCGCGTCGATACGGATTTTCCCAATAAGCGGATGCAGCACATTTTGGAAAAACAGGGCTTTGTCCACTGCGGCGTCATCGTCTTTCAAGGCGGTGAAAAACTGGCCTACGATAAACTGCTGTAAGGGGCGTTTGAGACTTTCAATCGGTCCGAACTCGTCGCAGCATCTGAAGACCGTTTGAAACGAAAACGCATACAAAAAGGACTTGTGAACACTCGGTTCACAAGTCCTTTATCGGTACGCGTATTTTCCAGAGTTATTTTTTCAGGTTCGGCGTGCAGTCGATGATGATCGTCCCCGACTGTTTCATAACCGTGAAGTTACCCTTCGTCGAGGAGAAGGCTTGTTCCAGCGTATCGCTGTGCCATTTCTGGACAGTCATGGTCGTACCGCCGATATCTTTCGACGAGGACGACTGTTTCTGAGCATCTTCCGGCAGGAGATCGCTGATATTCAGGTCTTCGCCGTCTTTTAAGGCAATGGTGACCGTAACGGCACGGCCGTTTTCAAAGACGACCTGGTAGCGGCCGTTATGGAAGACACGAATCGTATCGCCCTGGGAATAGGGATGGCCCCATTCGTCTTCCCAGGCTTTTTGCGTATCGCCGATGGTCGGCAAGGTGGCGACAGCCTTTTCTTTCGATTCCGTCTGGCTCTTGGTATCCTGATTGGATTTTGTATCCTTCGATTGCTGCTGCGTTTGGGTCTGTTCTTTTTGCTGGGAATCCGTCGGCACGGCGGTCGAGCATCCGGCCGTCAAAAGGGTACACAACATGAGGAACATGGCAAGATAACGTTTCATAATAAAAAACCTCCCGTTCATTAGCGGCGGCGGAGGTTGTCTCCGCCTTTATGGCGCTGTTTATGGCGCTTGCTTCGAGTCGTTTGATAGGTGCTGGCAGGTAACTTGTCGCGATAAGTCTTTTGCCGCTTCGGCGGGGTGCTGCTGGCTTTTACTTTGACTTGTCCCGTCAGGGTATATTTGGTGATCGTCGCCTGGATGTTGTGTTCAATCCGGCGGACCCAATCGACATCGGCACCGGTGGCAAACATGATGGACAGGCCTTCACTGCCGGCCCGGCCCGTGCGGCCGATGCGGTGGATGTAGTAATCGACGTCGTGGGGGACGTCGAAGTTAAAGACGTGAGTAATGCCTTCGATGTCAATGCCGCGGGCGGCGATGTCGGTGGCGACCAGAATCTGGGTCTTGGCCTTGGCAAAGTCGCGCAGGACCTGGTTGCGCCGGCCTTGGGACATATCGCCGTGGAGTTCGCCGATGTTGAAGCCCTTGGCAATCAGTTTTCCGGCTAAAAGAGAGGTACGCTCTTTCGTATTGCAGAAGACGATGGCAAGATAGGGATTCATCTCGGTCAGCATCTGGCATAATTTCGGCAGTTTCTGCTCTTCGGTCATCATGTAGATCCGCTGTTCGATGTTTTCAAGCGCTATGGTGTCGCCTTCGAGAATCTTCAGGACCAGGGGATTTTGCATGTGCTTTTTGGCCAGGCCCTTGATCTTATCGGGGACGGTAGCCGAGAAGAAGAGGAGCTGCCGGCGTTTCGGCGTCAGGCCGATGAGGGTATCGACGTCTTCGAGAAAGCCCGACTGCAGCATCTGGTCGGCTTCGTCGACGATGACCCGGCGGACGCCGCTGAGGTCGAGCGAGTTGCGGCGGCAGTGATCGAGGAGACGCCCCGGTGTGCCGATGATGACCTGCGGGTGGCGGTGCAGCTTCTGGAGCTGATTTTCGATAGTTTTGCCGCCGATGAGGCTTAAGACGTCGACGTCAAGGGCCGGAGTCAGATCGGCTGCTACGTCGGCGATTTGGCGGGCCAGTTCCCGCGTCGGTGCCAGGATGAGGACCTGTTCAGCGTGGACTTCGGTCCGGATCTGCTGCAGCGACGGCAAGAGGAAGGCCAGGGTCTTTCCCGTGCCGGTTTGAGCCTGAGCCAGTATATCCCGGCCTTTAAACAGGGCCGGGATGGCTTGTGATTGAACGGCCGTCGGTTCGTCGATTCCCTGCTTGTGGAGCAGTTCGGAAAGTTCAGACGTCAGGCCGAGAGATTGAAAATTTTTTGTCATATCGTGCCCTTTCTCTATAGAGTCTAACAAAGTGCTTACTAACTCTTATTATTACACAAAGCCCTTGTTTGCGCAAACTTTTCTTTCTTTTGGGGATATGGTATACTAAAGTGATTTCGTTTGCATTGTTTTAGGAGGTCTTGCATAAATGAGTTGGTGGCGCGATATTTTGCGGCAGTCTGTTTTCATGTGTATTTTCATCGTCCTCATCCCCATTGGAGCCTATACGATTCACAGCGGCTCCAGTGCCATTGTGGCCGTCGTCAGTTATCTCTTCCTGTCTCTCGTCGTCCCGACGGCCTATGTCGGCGCCGCAGATGCCGTCTTTGGCAGGGAACAGGGGCGAATCCGCCGCTGGGCCGTCGTCCTGGTCTGGCTGCTCCTGTTGGCCCTTACGGCTGCCGTTAAGGTCTATCTGGGCGAGTATTGGAAGGCAGCTCCCTTTTGGGAATGGCCGACGATCGGTCGTGACCTCGTCTTTATCGTCGCCATGTATGTTGAGATCAGCCTGATCATGCTGGTATCGTACGTCATATCCTCGTGGATGCCGACCCGAAAGGATGTGGGCTAATGAACGCGATATGGAAACAGAAGGGCCATGACTGGCTCATGGCTGTCCTTTGGGCCGCCTGCGGCATTGTGCCGATTCCCTTCGGGGCCTTTGCTTCGGGAAAGCCGTATATTGCGGCTTCGTCGGTCTTGATTTTTTTCGTCTTATCCTTTGCCGTCCCCTTGTGGCTCGGCTATCGCCGCCGCAAATTGGGACGATACGATGACTATGCGTCGGTAGGCGGGACCCTCTACGGCGGCGTCGTCGCCCTCATCATCGCCGTGGGCATTTTAAATGGTCTGACCGGATCCTTTCTTTGGCACTCCTATTGGGGAATGGTATTCTTGTTCACCCTGTGGATGCTGGTGACCATTGCCGTTCAATACGGGGCGGCCAAGGGCGTTGATTTTTGGCAGGCACGGCTGCGGAAGCACTGGTATTCCCAGTTTCTCGATCCCATCCTATTCAGCCTGCCCCTTCCTTGCGCGGTGCTAGGCATGTTCCTCTTCCCGGCTGTCAGCGATTCGTCGGCTTCGGTGAGCCTCTTCGTCGGCATCATGGCCATCATGGGTTTTTGTTTCTTAGCCATCAGCATCTTCGTCATCGCCACCTTTGCCTTCTATTTCTTCCCCTATAAGCGTTACGGCTACAGCCGAAAAAGAAAAGGTCGTCCATCTCCTTTCCATCGTCGTCATGGTCCTCCTGTGGATCATGGTTCAAAATCTCCTGTTCAACAGTGATCTTCAGGTCTTCGGATATATCTTTAAGGCCATGCCCATCCTGCAGGACAATCTCCTGGTCTTCGTGACACCTTTCGTCCTGTCGTCCATCGTTATCATCGGCTGCGTAGCCCTGCGCAATGTCGTCGTTGAAACCTTATCCTGATAAATGTAAGCCCTCGTTAACCGATTCGGTTAGCGAGGGCTTTTTTTGCCCTGGGAAAAGAGGAATAAAAAAGGAGGCCCTTGAGAGGTCTCCTTTTTGATCTGTTCATTTAATTTCGACGATGGTCTGCTTCATAATTGTGAAGCGGATGACGTAGACGAGCCAGCCCAGGAAGGCGGCGAAGCTGCCGCTGAGGAAGGTTGTTGCGTCGGTCGTTGTCAATGCATATACGCAGTAGATAATGGATACGCCTGCTAAGAAAATCGAAGTATTCCGATTGCAGACTTTATTGGGAATGTGTTCCTTGGTAAGGATCGTCGTCAAGGATCCGGCACAAAGGATGTAGGGGATGACGTTGGTGACGACGGCCAGGTTAGCCAACAGTTCGAACTGCGTGGCTAAGGTCGGGCTGATGGTCATCAAAGCGAGGAGGCTTTGCATCCCTAAGATGCAGAGCATGCCTTTGACGGGGACATCGGCACTGGTGACTTTGGCGAAAATCTTGGGGAACAAGCCGCGCTGGGCGCTGGTCTTGAAAACGCGGGCCAGGGTGAACTGCCACGACAAGAGGGAGCCTGCGCAGGAGAATACCATCAGGCCCATGACTACTTTGCCGGCGGTATCGCCGAGCATGTAGGAAAAGGCCAGGCCGAAGGGAGCGCTCGATGCCAAAATTTCGGCATTGGGAACGATTCCGGCGATGACATTCGTCGAAGCGACGTAGATGACAGCGACGCTGATGGTGCTGACGAAGGTCGCAATGGGAACGGATTTTTTCGGGTTTTCCACGGCGTCCATATTGACGGCTGCCGATTCAAGTCCCAAGAAAGACCACAACGTAAGGGCAATCGAATTTCCGACGGCATCGCCGAGACCCAGGTCATTGGGATTCCACGATGCAAGCCAGGTTGCCGGGCTGAACCAGTGCCAGCCGATAATAGAAATACCGAGAACGGGAATGATAGCGCCCCAGATGGTGATGGCACTCAGCTTGCCCGAATACCGGGAACCGCTGAAGTTGAGGGCCGCTGCAATCCACAATAAAGCGATCGTATATAGACACGTCTGAATCGGCGTAAAGGTTGTTCCAAGGAAACCGGCGCCGTAACCGACTGCCGTGATGGCAATGGCGACGTTTGCAATTACGATGGATACGGAGTAGGCGTAATTTGCCATAAAATGTCCTATTCGCCCGAAGGCGTATTCGGAGTAACCACCCATACCGCCCGGCTTCGTTGTAAACATGCCACATCGGGCAAAGGCCATGGCGAGGGCTAAAGAGCCAAGTGAGGTAATAATCCAAGAAATGATTGAAATAGTACCGACTTCGGCAAGCTTGGTCGGCAGCATGATGATACCGGCTCCAAGCATGTTGGCAGCAGTGACGAAGGTCAGCTGGACAACAGACATTTTACGACATGTAGTTTTCATTATCAGTCCTTCTTTCGTTTAGAATGCGTATATGGCTAGAAATTTTTAGCAAGTTAATTCTATCAATTTTTACAGGGAAAAATTAAATAGATTTTTTTGAAAAATGCTATATGCATTTAGGGCCCTTTTGATGTCGATTATTCTAAATCTGTATAGAAAATTTTACACAAGGTGATAAGGGCCGGGAAGCCAGGTTTCATCAGCCTTCCCAAGGGGGTGAAAAAATGGATTTTCAAGGAAAATGAGACGAAATCGAGCCTTTAAAATGGCCTCTGTAAAGGGCGATTCGGGAAGGTCCGGGTTCTGACTTTTTTCCTTTTGAAGCGTTGGTTCTTTTTCAAAGAACGAAAATTCACCGAATATATCCCAGATTTAAAGGCAGGACAGCATCTGTCCTCGGCCTTACACGGAAGGGCCGCACCCGGGCCGAAAGGGGAGGGAATCTTCCTCCGAAACATCGCTGGCCTCGCCTCTAAAAGGACGAAAAAAGAGGATTCATCTTTGAGCAAGCCTCAGAACAAAAAGCCAGTAAAAATGAATCCTCTTTGCGACTGGATAAGTATATCAATATTAGGGGCTGACGTCAATAAGAAAAGGGGCGTTTTGAGGTAAAAAATCAGTTTTTTTTGGCCTGAAAAAACACGCTAAAAAAGAGTCCCGCACCATAAGCATGCGAGACTCTTTGCAGTTGTTACAAGGGTGATTAGTCGATGTTTTCGACGATGCAGGCCGTACCCTGGCCGCCGCCGATGCACAGCGTAGCCAAACCGTATTTGCCGCCGACTTCTTTCAAGCCGTAGAGCAAGGTTACGAGGATACGGGCACCCGATGCACCGATCGGATGGCCGAGGGCGATAGCACCGCCGTGGATGTTGACTTTATCCATATCAAAGCCGAGTTCGCGGCAGCAGTATACAGCCTGAGCTGCGAATGCTTCGTTAGCTTCGACGAGGTCCAGGTCTTTGACTTCGAGGCCGGCTTTAGCCAAGGCTTTGCGGGACGAAGGAACCGGGCCGGTACCCATGATGGTCGGATCGACACCAGCCGATGCATAGCTTACGATTTTAGCCATCGGTTTGAGGCCGAGTTCTTTGGCTTTGTCAGCGGACATGACGACGAAAGCAGCAGCGCCGTCGTTGATGCCGGAAGCGTTACCAGCCGTTACCGTACCGCCTTTTTTGAAGGCCGGTTTTAATTTAGCGAGGCTTTCCATGGTCGTGCCTTCGCGGGGGAATTCGTCCGTGTCGATGACGACGTCTTTTTTACGCTGATGAACCGTAACCGGAACGATCTGGGATTTGAAAGCACCGCTCTTAATAGCTTCGCAGGCTTTTACCTGAGAACGAACGCCCATTTCGTCCTGATCTTCACGGGTAACGCCGAATTTTTCAGCGACGTTTTCAGCCGTGATGCCCATGTGGTAGTCGTTGAAAGCATCCCACAAGCCGTCTTTGATCATGGTATCGACGAGGACGCCGTTGCCCATGCGGTAGCCATAACGGCCCTTAGGAACAGCAAACGGTGCCATGGACATGTTTTCCATGCCGCCAGCTACGATGACGTCAGCGTCACCGGCTTTGATCATCTGAGCTGCCAAGGATACGCAGCGAAGGCCGGAACCGCAGACTTTATTGACCGTAAGAGCCGGAACTTCGATCGGCATGCCGGCTTTGATCATAGCCTGACGAGCCGGGTTCTGACCCTGAGCAGCCTGAAGGACGTTGCCCATGACGACTTCGTCGACGTCTTTGCCTTCGATGCCAGCGCGTTTGAGGGCTTCTGCAATGACGACAGCGCCTAATTCAACTGCCGGGGTATCTTTGAAACCGCCGCCGAATTTGCCGATAGCTGTACGGCAAGCACTTACGATAACTACTTCTTTCATTCAAATCACTCCTTGAGATTTTTTTACGTATGAAATAGATGGGACGCATCGGTATGAGAAAAATGCGCCGCGAAAAGCATCATCATAATGATGATACCAGATAGTGATATCATACACCTTACAAAAGGAAATGTATAGACCACGTTCAGAAAATTACGTAGTCTATACATTTAGGTGCTTACTATTTAGGGAATAGTGGGGTAAAAACTTACAGGCGTTCTACGACGATAGCCGTGCCCTGGCCGCCGCCGATGCAAAGAGCAGCAAGACCATAGCGGCCGTTGATTTCCGGTTCAGCCATAGCGTAGAGCAAGGTGACGATAATACGAGCGCCGGAGCATCCGATCGGATGGCCGAGAGCGATAGCGCCGCCGTGGATGTGACTTTATCCATATTGAGGCCGAGTTCGCGGCAGCAGTATACGGACTGAGCTGCGAAAGCTTCGTTCAATTCGATGAGGTCCATCTGGTCGACGGTCATGCCGGTTTTCTTCATGACTTTGCGAACAGCCGGAACAGGGCCGATACCCATGATAGCCGGTTCTACGCCAGCCGAAGCCCAGTCGATGATGCGAGCCAGCGGTTTGATGCCGAGTTCTTTCGCTTTGTCAGCGGACATGATGACAACAGCAGCTGCGCCGTCGTTGATGCCCGATGCGTTACCAGCCGTAACCGTGCCGTCTTTAATGAAGGCCGGGCGGAGTTTTGCGAGCATATCCATGGTGCAGTCCGGACGGATGAATTCGTCTTTGTCGATAACGACGTCGCCTTTTCTCTTATGAACCGTAACCGGTACGATCTGGCTGTCGAATTTGCCTTCCTGCTGTGCTTTGTAAGCATACTGCTGGGAACGAAGAGCCAATTTATCCTGGTCTTCACGAGTTACGCCAAAGCGGCTGGCAACGTTTTCAGCCGTTACGCCCATATGATAATTGTTTTCCGTGCAGATCAGGCCGTCACGAAGAAGAAGGTCTTCGAGGACGCCGTTACCCATGCGATAGCCGCGGCGGCCTTTTGCGATGGAGTACGGAGCGTTGGACATGGATTCCATACCGCCAGCAACGATGATGTCAGCGTCGCCGAGTTTGATCTGCTGCGAAGCCAAGGAGATGGCGCGCATGCCGGAACCACAGAGTTTATTCAATGTGAAAGCTGGAACTTCCTGGGGAATACCCGAGTGAAGGGCAACCTGACGGGCTGTGTTTTCACCGCAACCGGCTTGGAGTACATGGCCCATGATGACTTCGTCAATCTGATCGACAGGAACACCGGCGCGTTTGATTGCTTCAGTAACCGCAGCAATACCGAGGTCTACAGCGGTAATGTCTGCGAATTGGCCATTGAAGCTGCCGATGGCCGTACGGCAAGCACTTACGATAACAGCATCTCTCATTAGAAAAACCATCCTTTCTGATGTGAAACAAAGTATAGAATAATATAGTATATAGCCTTAATTGACGGAGCCGCCGCTTACGCAGCTCCTTGGGGGTTACGTTGAAATGAAGAATTTGAGTTCTAAATTTCACAATCTCCATGTCTATATAGTACATTTTTTCACAAGTAAATGCAAGAGGAAAATGGATTTTTGCTGTGCCGAATAATCATGATAAAGTAAGAGACAGCTAAAAGAAGAATGAACACCCCGAATAGT
>ENA-OPYT01000573-OPYT01000573.1-human-gut-metagenome-genome-assembly--contig:-NODE-573-length-11276-cov-12.656920_pt1 | contig 11276 bp, 15 predicted proteins | sample MGYA00242636_ERZ504480 | MGnify/ENA primary metagenome ERZ504480 (study PRJEB26092, sample SAMD00036228) | human gut metagenome | host: Homo sapiens | study: EMG produced TPA metagenomics assembly of...
CTCGCTTACCAGATCAAAAAGAAGGCCTCTGTCATGGAAAAGGAGCGCCAGAACTTTGTTTACGGAAATGAAGCAGAGGGAGTTCCAGGCTGTATTGCAAATGGAATTGATGAGGCAACGGCAAATAAAATATATGATGAAATGATTGATTTCGCCAAATATGCTTTTAATAAGTCCCATGCAGCAGCCTATGCAGTTGTTTCCTATCAGACTGCATATCTGAAATATTATTATCCTGTGGAATTTATGGCCGCATTAATGACATCGGTTATTGATTTTCCCAATAAGGTTGCAGAATATATTCTGGTCTGCAGACAGATGGGGATTAAGATTCTGCCACCGGATGTGAACTGTGGAATGTACGGATTCTCTGTAGATAACGGTGCGATCCGATATGGTCTGTCCGCTATAAAGAGTGTGGGACGTCCGGTTATTGAAAGCCTGGTAAGAGAGAGGGACGAGAACGGACAATATCGTTCCCTGAAGGATTTTATGGAACGAAACTCTCCGCAGATGAATAAGCGTGCAGTAGAAAACTTTATCAAAGCAGGTGCGCTGGATTGCCTGGATGGTAACCGCCGCCAGAAAATGCTGGTTTATCAGAAGATTTCCGACAACATCAGTCAGGAGAAGAAGAATTCACTGGCCGGACAGATGAGCCTTTTTGATCTGGTAAAGCGAGGAGGACAAGAAAGAATTTGAAATCCGTATGCCCGATGTGGAGGAATTCGGAAAAGAGGAACTTCTGGGATATGAGAAGGAAGTTCTGGGAATCTACCTCAGTGGTCATCCTCTGGAAAATTACCGGGGAATGATGGAGAAAACCATTTCTGCGAAAACCTCTGATTTTCAGCAGGATGAAGAAACAAATCTTCCGAAAGTCATGGATGGTCAGAAAGTAATTATCGGTGGAATGATTACGGATAAAACCATCAAATATACAAAGAATAATAAGGTTATGGCATTCCTCACAGTGGAGGATCTGGTAGGAACAGTGGAGGTAGTTGTGTTCCCCAGAGATTATGAGAAAAGTCAGCAGTTCCTGAATGAAGAAGGCAGAGTATTTATTCAGGGCAGAGTATCTGCAGAGGACGATCGCGCTAGTAAACTGATCCTTGAAAAAATCCGTCCCTTTGACAATATGCCAAGGGAAATCTGGATACAGTTTGACAATAAAGAAAGCTACACACAGCAATCTCAGGAACTGCTTGCAGACCTCAGACGTTCACCGGGTGACAGTGCTGTTGTGATCTACCTGAAAGACGTAAAGGCCATAAAGAAGCTTCCGGTTGGATATCATGCACAAATTCAGGACTCATGGCTGAACTATATGTACGAAAAATATGGTAAAACCAATGTTAAAGTTGTAGAAAGAGGATTGAAAAACTTATAGAAATGCGCTAAACTATACCCGAATATGTGTATAGTAAAAATGAGATAGATTCAGAAGATGGAGGAAGAAAAGATGGCAGAAAACAAGATAAAAACCATTGGTGTCCTTACCAGCGGTGGTGACGCACCTGGAATGAATGCTGACAATCCAGTGCTGTTGTCAGAAGAGGATTAAGCAGCGACTGAACGTAAAGGGAATCTATAAAGGATACAGCGGTCTCTTAAATGAAGAGATCAGAGATATGACAGCAAGGGACGTTTCCGATACGATTGAACGAGGCGGAACAATTCTTTATACTGCCAGATGTGCAGAGATGAGAACAGAGGAAGGACAGCAGCAGGCTGCAGAGATCTGCAGAAAGCATGGGATCGACGGCCTTGTTGTTATCGGTGGAGACGGATCCTTCGCAGGTGCTCAGAAGCTTGCGAACCTTGGAATCAATACCATTGGCCTGCCGGGAACCATTGACCTTGATATCGCATGTACCGAGTACACCATCGGTTTCGATACTGCTGTAAATACAGCTATGGAAGCTATTGACAAGGTACGTGATACATCCACATCCCATGAGAGATGCAGTATCATCGAGGTTATGGGACGTAACGCCGGATACCTTGCAGTATGGTGCGGTATCGCAAACGGTGCTGAGGATATCCTGATCCCGGAGAAATATGATTACGACGAGCAGAAGCTTATTGACAATATCGTAGAGAGCCGTAAGAAAGGCAAGAAACACCATATCATCGTAAATGCTGAGGGTATCGGCCATTCAGAGGCTATGGCAAAACGTATCGAGGCTGCAACAGGCATCGAGACACGTGCAACTATCCTTGGTCACATGCAGCGTGGTGGAAGCCCTACATGTAAGGACCGTGTATATGCGTCCATGATGGGTGCTCTTGCAGTAGACCTTCTTGTTGCCGGTAAACGCAGCCGTGTTGTTGGATATCGCCACGGTGAGTTCGTTGATTTTGACATCAATGAGGCTCTTGCAATGCAGAAGAATGTAGATTCCTACATGTGGGAGGTTTGCAATTCTCTTTCTCACAACTACAATAAATAAAAAATATGAACTTGAAAAAAGTTTCAGACGGATTGCATAAACTGAATACGTCACAAATAATTGCCCTCGGCTTTGCGGGGGTGATTTTTGTAGGTGGACTTATTTTGTGGATGCCGTTCTGCAGTGCACCCGGGCAGGCTGTTACCTTCCCGGATGCTGTTTTTACAGCGGCGACCAGCGTATGTGTAACAGGACTTTCCACAGTTGTTATGGCAGTCCAGTGGAGCCCCATTGGAAAAGCGGTTATCCTGTGCCTGATACAGATCGGCGGGATCGGACTGATCGCACTGGCGAATATGATATTCATCAGCCTCCGGCGGAAAATTTCCCTGAAAAACCGGCGGATCATCAAGGAATCCTACAACCTGGATGAAATGGGTGGAGTCGTGGCTGTAGTCCGCAGTGTGGTGAAATGCGTGTTTCTTGCAGAAGGAATCGGTGCGGTCCTGTATGCGTTTTGCTTTGTACCGGAATTTGGAATAAAAAAAGGTCTGGTGCATGCCATATTTCTGGCGGTATCTGCATTCTGCAACGCAGGGATCGATCTTTTCGGGGAAACAAGCCTTTCGGTATATGTGAGCAATCCGCTGGTCAATATCACTACGATTGGCCTGATCATTGTGTCAGGTCTTGGATTTATCGTTTGGTGGGATCTGTGGGATAAATTCCGCAAGGTTCTGAGAAAAGAGCTCTCCCCATCCAGAGTTTTTCGTGTACTGCGGCTTCAGAGCAAGCTGGTCCTTACGATGACCGGGATCCTGGTATTTTCAGGAGCATTTCTGGTATTTATCTTTGAATCCGGAAACCCTTCCACGCTGAAGGGGGGCACCACTGGGAACAAAGCTCATGGCATCCTTTTTCCAGTCAGTGACAACACGTACGGCGGGATTTTATACCATGGATCAGTCGCTTTTGTCCACACCTACCGTGATCATTTCCCTACTGTGGATGTTTATCGGAGGATCACCCATGGGCACTGCCGGTGGTGTGAAGACTACTACCATTGCGGTTCTGATCCTTTCTATTGCAGCATATCTTCAGGGGAAAAAAGGATGTAAGGTATACGGCCGCAGGATCCGTGAGAGCTATCTCCGTTCTGCCATGGTTGTTGCAGGAACCAGTGTGCTGATCCTTTTTACCATGACGGTGCTTTTGTCCGCAGTAATGCCGGGAGTGGATTTGGCAGATGTTTTATATGAGATCACTTCTGCGGGGGCTACAGTAGGACTTTCCAGAGGACTGACACCTCAGCTGAATGTGGCAGGCAAGTGGATCGTGATCCTTACCATGTATCTGGGACGTATCGGACCGCTGACACTTGGAACAGCAGTTGTGATGCGTGTACGCAACAGGCCGGGAAGCACCACGCATCTCGGTGAAGAAGATATCATGATCGGTTAAACAGGAGAATAGAATGAAAATAAATCTTTTGCCGTGATCGGGCTTGGACAGTTTGGAATGACTCTGGCGGTGACGCTGGCAGAGTCAGACTGCGATGTCCTTGCCATTGATGACAAAGAAGAAAATATCGAAGAGATTTCCGAAAAAGTAACCTATGCGGTAAAAGCAGATGTCCGTGAACCGGGAATCCTGAAGGCTCTGGGAGTTCAGAATGTGGATGTAGCCATTATCGCAGTTGCCGAAAATCTGGAAGCCAGTATTTCCGCAACCATGCAGGCCAAAGATCTGGGAGTGCCCTTTGTAGTTGCAAAAAGTATGAATTCTCTTCATGGACGTATACTTGACAAAATCGGTGCAGATAAGATCATTTATCCGGAACAGTCCATGGGACTGCGGGTTGCCAGAAATCTTATGTCCGGCGGGTATCTGGATGTGTTTGAGCTTTCAGCGGAGTTCAGTATGGCGGAGTTTTCCATGCCGGTATCCTGGAGTGGAAAAAATCTGGTAGATCTGAATGTACGGGAGCGTTTTCACATTAATATCATTGGCATCAAGCAGGGTGAAAATGTCACGGTAGATCTGGATCCTTCCGAACCGCTTCCGGACAACTGTTCCATAATCGCCATCGGAAAAAACAAGGATCTGAATGCAAGTCGTGAGGAATTACGTTAACCGAATACGGATTGCCGGAAGGAGAGAAATAAAAGTATGATAACCAGTGTATCAAATGCAAAAATAAAAAATGTCATGCAGCTGAACCAGAAGGCAAAAGCCAGAAGAGAGCAGGGACTTTTTGTGGCAGAGGGCCGGAAAATGTTTCTGGAAGCACCGGAAAGCTGGGTTTCCCAGGTGTTTGTCTCCGAGACCGTTTCCCGGGATGAAGAGCTGATGTCTCAGGCAGAAAAATATCCCTGTGAGATCGTGAAGGATTCCGTATTCCGTCAGATGTGTGATACCAAGACTCCCCAGGGAATCCTGACAGTTCTGAAGCTGCCTTCCTGGAGCGAGGAGGAGGTACTGGCGGGGGAAAATCCTCTGGTCATGGTTCTGGAGGATCTTCAGGATCCGGGAAATGCGGGAACCATTCTCAGGACCGGTGAGGGCGCCGGCGTAAGCGGAGTTTTCCTCACAAAAACCTGCGTGGATATCACAAATCCCAAGGTGATTCGTTCTACCATGGGTTCCATTTACAGAATGCCTTTTCTATACGTGGAAGATGTGGTATCATTAGAAAAGAAGCTGAAAGAAAAGGAAATCCGCAGTTTTGCAGCTCATCTGAAGGGCGAGAATTCCTATGATCAGGAATCCTATAAGGGCGGTACCGCATTTTTTATCGGAAACGAGGGAAAGGGCCTGACCGATCAGGCAGCGGAGGTAGCAGACTGTCTGATCCGCATTCCCATGTGCGGAAAGGTAGAATCGCTGAATGCTGCCATGGCATCAGGAATTCTGATGTACGAAGCTGCAAGACAGAGAAGAGAATAAGAGAGGAGGGGTTTTATGACACCTTTGGCCTGGCTTGGAATACTGGCAATTTTACTGGTAATTGAAGCGATCACGGTAGGACTTACCACTGTCTGGTTTGCAGGCGGTGCTTTTGTGGCGTGTATTGCCTCGTGGCTTGGAGGGGGAATTGTTGTACAGCTCCTTTTATTTTTCGGAGTTTCCGTGGTGCTTCTGATCTTTACCAGACCTCTGGCGGTCCGCTACATGAACAAGGGCGTGGAAAAGACCAATGCAGAGAGTCTTCTGGGAAAAAGAGCCGTAGTGATACAGACGGTCAACAACCTGGCCCAAACCGGGCAGGTGAGGATCAATGACATCGAGTGGACTGCACGGACCGCAGATGACGGGGAAGAAATTCCAACAGGTGCAGTGGTTGAGATCGAAGAGATCCGCGGAGTGAAGCTGATCGTAAAAGAACTTAGCAAGGAGGGCTAAATTATGGGTGGAGTTGTTGTTTTGCTTGTAGTCATTGTTCTTGTGCTGTGGGTGCTTGCATCCTGCATCCGCATTGTACCACAGGCCTATGCAGTGGTACTGGAACGTCTTGGTGCTTACAAGGCTACCTGGAGTACAGGAATCCATTTCAAGGTTCCGTTCATTGAGCGTGTTGCAAGAAGAGTAAACCTGAAAGAACAGGTTGTGGATTTTCCACCGCAGCCGGTAATTACCAAGATAATGTAACCATGCAGATCGATACGGTTGTATTTTTCCAGATCACAGATCCGAAGCTTTACGCATATGGCGTTGAGAATCCGATCATGGCTATTGAGAATCTTTCTGCTACAACACTTCGTAACATCATCGGTGATATGGAGCTGGATGAGACACTGACATCCCGAGAGGTTATCAATACCAAGATGCGTGCGTCCCTTGATGTGGCTACAGATCCATGGGGAATCAAGGTTAACCGTGTGGAGCTTAAGAACATCATTCCTCCGGCAGCCATCCAGGATGCTATGGAGAAACAGATGAAGGCCGAGCGTGAGAGACGAGAAGCTATTCTGAAAGCAGAAGGAGAGAAACGTTCCACTATCCTTGTTGCAGAGGGTAAAAAACAGTCCGCTATCCTGGATGCTGAGGCTGAGAAGCAGGCGGCGATCCTTCATGCTGAGGCTCAGAAGGAGCGTATGATCAAGAGGCTGAAGGACAGGCACAGGCAGTTCTTAAGGTACAGCAGGCAACTGCAGAAGGACTTCGTATGATCAAGGAAGCAGGAGCAGATGAATCTGTTCTTACTCTGAAGAGCCTGGAGGCTCTTACAAAGGTTGCTGACGGCAAGGCAACGAAGATCATCATTCCGTCCGAGATACAGGGTATCGCAGGGCTGGCAACATCCCTGAAGGGAAATCATGACAGATAAATCGGCAGGAGCAGAAATAGATCTGCAGCCGTGAGGAGGACGTATTATGAATCTTAAAGGAAGAAATTTCCTGACATTGAAAGACTTTACACCGGAAGAGATTACTTACATGATCGACCTTGCAGCAGACCTGAAGGCCAAGAAAAAAGCAGGAGAGCTTCATGAGTACTACAGAGGCAAGAATATTGCTCTGATCTTTGAAAAAACAAGCACAAGAACACGCTGTTCCTTCGAAGTGGCAGCTCATGATCTGGGAATGGGTTCTACCTATCTGGATCCCACAGGCTCCCAGATCGGAAAGAAGGAGAGCATTGCAGATACTGCAAGAGTTCTCGGAAGAATGTATGAGGGAATCGAGTACCGTGGCTTCGGTCAGGATATTGTTGAGGAGCTTGCGAAGCATGCAGGTGTACCGGTATGGAATGGTCTGACAAACGAGTATCATCCGACACAGATGCTTGCAGATATGCTGACAGTACGTGAGCATTTCGGCAGACTGAAAGGTCTGAAGCTTGTATACATGGGCGATGCCCGTTACAACATGGGTAACTCCCTGATGGTTGTATGCTCCAAGCTTGGTCTTGATTTCGTAGCCTGCACCAATAAGAAATATTTCCCGAATGATGAGCTTGTAGCACAGTGTCAGCAGTGGGCAGAAGAGGCAGGTTCCACCATCACTCTCACAGAGGATGTGGAGGCAGGAACAAAAGATGCGGATATCATCTACACAGATGTATGGGTATCCATGGGCGAGCCTGACGAAGTATGGACAGAGCGTATCCACGACCTGACACCATACAAGGTTACCAGACATGTAATGGAGAACGCCGGTGAAAAGGCGATTTTCCTCCACTGTCTGCCGGCATTCCATGATCTTAAGACAAAGATCGGAAAAGAGATGGGCGAGCGCTTCAACCTTACAGATATGGAGGTTACAGACGAGGTATTCGAGTCTCCGCAGTCCAAGGTATTCGACGAAGCTGAGAACCGTATGCACACCATTAAGGCTGTGATCGTTGCAACATTAGGAGAGCCGGAGAAATAATGTCAGATTTATTTAATGAAGAAATAATTTCACAGGCAACACATACAAAATGGGCGGGCAAAACCGTCCATTTTGCAAGAGAAACAGATTCCACCAACCTCTGGGGAAAACGTGCCTGGAGGGAAGAAGGCGCAGGACACGGAGAGCTGTTTGTGGCAGAATATCAGTCCGCAGGACGCGGACGTTTTACAAGACGATGGAGTGCGCCGCCGGACAGTGCCATTACTATGAGTATCCTTATCTGCCCGAAATTTTCCCCGCAGAAGGCGCCGATGCTGACACTTGTTATGGGACTTTCAGTTGCACAGGCAGTAGCAGAGATCGGACTCGATGTAGGGATCAAATGGCCTAACGATGTAGTTGTTTCCCGCAAAAAGATCTGCGGTATCTTAACCGAAATGACCATGAAGCAGGATAAGATCGGCTGTGCAGTTATCGGAGTGGGAATTAACGTAAATATGAAAAGCTTTCCGGAAGAAATGGCAGACAAGGCCACCTCTCTGTATCTGGAAAGCGGACATCCCTTTGACAGGGCACAGGTAGTCGGGCTTGTGATGAAGCATTTTGAGGAAAATTATGAGAGATTTGTACAGACAGAGGATCTCAGCGGCCTGAAGCCGGATTATGAGAAAATGCTGGCGAATCTGAACCAGCCGGTACGTGTACTGGATCAGAATGATCCATATGAGGGGATCGCAAGAGGGATCAATGCCGGCGGAGAGCTTCTGGTAGAGCGTGCAGACGGTACAGTCGAGGAAGTAAATTCCGGAGAGGTTTCTGTACGTGGTTTATACAGCTATGTGTAAAACATGCAGCACAGACCGGATAAAATTTCCGGCAGCGGTTTTCCGGTGATGTTTTATTGCAGTAGTGGAAGAAACAAGAATCTCCCTGCTTTAGCTGTGGGGAGTGTCAAGTTATAAATAAAGGAGATTTTATGTATCAGGATAACATTGTGCTCTGCGGAGCAAGCTCTTATGAGCAGAAATATTATTTTAACCAGGATTTTGCGTCTCTTCCTGAGACGGTAAAGCAGGAGCTGCAGATCATGTGTGTGCTTTTCACAGAGGATGTAGGAGGAATCCTGACACTGGAATTTGATGAGGATGGAAGTCTGCAGTTTAAGACTGAGGCCCTGGAGGCAGATGCCCGTTTTGACGAGATCGGAAGTGCACTGAAGATCAAGGAGCTCCAGCGGGATAAAAGAGAGCTTCTGGAATCTCTGGAAATGTATTACAAGGTATTTTTCCTGGGAGATATCCCGGATGAGGAACTGCAGAAAAAAGCAGATGCCGTTGAGGACTGATCCATGAAGATGCAGTGGAAGATCGGAAATGTGGAGATACCGAACCCCTTTGTGCTTGCACCGATGGCAGGTGTTACGGATCTGGCATTTCGAAGACTTTGCAAGGAGCAGGGGGCAGGCCTGATCTGTATGGAGATGGTCAGTGCCAAGGCGATCTCTTTTCATAATAAGAATACTGAGGCATTGATGGAGATCGATCCCGGGGAGCATCCGGTGTCCATGCAGCTTTTCGGCAGCGAGCCGGATCTTATGGCAGAGGTGGCAAAAAGCATCGAGGAGCGTCCTTTTGACATTCTTGATATCAATATGGGATGTCCGGTTCCCAAGGTGGTAAATAACGGCGAGGGCTCCGCGCTTCTGAAAAATCCGAAGCTGATCGAAGAGATCGTACGGAGCGTTTCCGGGGCGGTTTCCAAGCCGGTAACGGTAAAAGTACGCATCGGATTTGATGAAAACACACCGGTGGATGTGGTGGAGATCGCAAAACGGACGGAGGATGCAGGCGCAGCAGCTATTGCTGTGCATGGAAGGACCAGACAGCAGTATTATTCCGGTCAGGCGGACTGGGATGCTATCCGCAGGGTGAAGGAAGCGGTGACTATTCCGGTGATAGGAAACGGAGATATCGTTTCTCCGGAAACTGCAGAAGCCATGTTTAAAGAAACTGGCTGTGACGCTGTGATGATCGGTCGTGCAGTACGTGGGAACCCGTGGATCTTCCGGGAACTGAACCACTATTTCCGCACCGGGGAAAAGCTTCCCAGGCCAACCGCAGAGGAAGTATGCGAGATGATCCTGCGCCATGCCGAAGATCAGATCGCGATCAAGGGTGAGTATACCGGAATCCGTGAAATGCGGAAGCATGTAGCCTGGTATACAGCCGGTATGCGCCACAGTGCGGGAATCCGGAGAGAATCTAATAATATTTCAAGCTATGAAGAGCTGAAAAAGCTTACAAACATGGTACTGGAGTGATAAAAGAGAAAAGTATGTCGGAGAAAACGAAACGTTCTATTGACAAGGAACGGGGCGCGTGCTACAGTCAGTTAGCGGGAATCCGCAGAAAGTTTTTTGTTTTACAGGAGAAAAATAATGGCAGATAAAATAGCAGTTTTAATTCCTTGCTACAACGAAAGCAAGACGGTAGCAAAGGTTATCCGCGATATGAAAAAAGCACTTCCGGAAGCTGTGATCTACGTATATGATAATAACTCTACAGATGGAACAGACGAGATCGCCAGAAAAGAAGGGGCAGTTGTCCGTTATGAGCATCAGCAGGGAAAAGGAAACGTGATCCGCAGTATGTTTCGGGATATCGATGCGCAGTGTTATCTTATGGTAGATGGTGACGATACTTATCCGGCAGAGTTTGCAGCTGAAATGTGCAGCAAGGTTCTGGAGAAAGGCACAGACATGGTAGTCGGTGATCGCCTTTCCTCTACATATTTTACAGAGAACAAGAGACCTTTCCACAACTTTGGAAACAGCATCGTAAGAGGTTCCATTAACCGTCTTTTCAAAAGCAACATCAAGGATATCATGACAGGTTACCGTGCCATGAGTTACCGCTTTGTAAAAACATTCCCTGTACTTTCCAGGAATTTTGAGATTGAGACAGAGATGACGATCCACGCCATCGATAAGAACATGCAGGTTGAGAATGTAGTCATTGAATATCGTGACAGACCGGAGGGAAGTGAATCCAAGCTGAATACTTATGCAGATGGATTTAAGGTTCTGAAGACTATTGTGAAAATGTTCAAGAATTACAAGCCGCTGGAGTTCTTCTCCCTTATCGCAGCAGTGCTGTTTGTGGTGGGAATGGCATTCTTTATTCCGGTGCTGGTACATTTTCTGGAGGTTGGGACAGTGGAAAAGATCCCGACACTGATCGTCAGCGGGTTTGTGATCCTGACAGCTATCATCTGCTGGTTTTCCGGGATCATCCTTTCTACACTGGTCAATCAGCATAAGCAGGATTTTGAGTATCAGACACAGATGGTGACTAATCGTTATAAAGACCTTTTTCCGGAGAAGAAATAAGGAATCAGACCGGGCAGGATAATACAGAAAAGCCGTGTTGAAATCTGGGATTTCGCGCGGCTTTTTACATACTTCAGGGATCCTTTTTCGACGTGGAATGCTTGACAATACTGGGGCTTTTCGGTATAATACAGGAATTGTGAATATCCTGAGATTTTT
>ENA-OPYT01000574-OPYT01000574.1-human-gut-metagenome-genome-assembly--contig:-NODE-574-length-11256-cov-5.147183_pt1 | contig 11256 bp, 6 predicted proteins | sample MGYA00242636_ERZ504480 | MGnify/ENA primary metagenome ERZ504480 (study PRJEB26092, sample SAMD00036228) | human gut metagenome | host: Homo sapiens | study: EMG produced TPA metagenomics assembly of...
ATTGTATTTCTTTGCCAGATAGACGTTGGACGTTCCGACAAATTCTGACCCGTGAAATTCTGCTTCTTTCAGCTTGCGGACAGCAAGCTCCTGTGCCTCTGCGGAAAGACGGCGGCGCAGTCCGAATTCACTGAACGAACCGATCTCGTATCTGCCGCTGGCATCTTTGATCTTCCGTTCCAGACGTTCCTGGAAACTGGCATAAAGCCTATCATAATCGTACGCCATACGGAAATACACTTCGTTGACAATCGCCAGTGTCGGGATCTCATACAGGGACGTATTCAGCCAGGTACCGAATGTCTCGATGGAAAGTCCGCATTCCGCCTCATCCGAAATCTTAAAATCCTCATAGCGCGGCTGCCACAGGCGCAGGAAATCAATATAGCTTCCCTTGATCCATGTAATGCGGTTCAGATAGTCCAGCTCTTGTTCCGTAAAACGCAGACTGCAGTACGCCTTAATCTGCTCTTTGATCTCCTGCACCATATCTGCCGTAAAGTGCACATCGGTATTGCGGCACTTGAATGTCCATGTGGTTTTATAGTCGGAGAACTGGTGATAGATGGCCTCTCCCATACTAAATTTGTACATGTCTGTTTCCAGCAGACTGGTGATGATCTGATTTAACTTCATAATTCTTCTCTTTTCTTCTTACTTAAATAAGATACAATTACTGTATATCCACCTGACAGGTTTTCATCGCTTCGATCGCCGTGCGGTGCGACTCCGATGTCACGCAGGCGCATGCTTTTTCAATCACGCACACGCGCGCTTCCGGAACAAAGGCTTTGGCAATCATGACATTGCTGATGACGCAGATACCCGTGCACACGCCACAGAAATCAATCTGTGCCTCTGCATCACCGCAGTACTGCTTTAAGCACTCGCCAAGCTGCACACTGCCAAATGCCGGCTTACAGATCGTCTCGATCTGTTCTTTGGAATAAAAGGATGCTGCCTTACGGATCACAGGCGCAATCTCCCAGCCTTCGGTTCCTTCGATGCAGTGCACGACGGGCAGCCGCTTTCCTTCCTGCGTATCCAGATAATTACTCTGGTGCGTGTCTTGGGTGAAAATGATTCTGTCATACACGCCTGTTTTTATCACTTCCGCGACCTTCGGAATGACTGCTGCACACTCTGCATTGCCCAGCGGTCCGGTCGTAAAATCGTTTTGCATGTCAACGACAACTAATATTCTTTTCATAGTCTCTCCTGTGCTTCCCTTTTTCTATACACGATAACGGTTAAAACAGGAATACATCTCCTGCACCCGCGGCATGGCATAACCGCCGGAAACGATACTGTTTTCTGCCAGAAAACGCATGCCGGACGTTTCGAGTTCTTTCTGTAACTGTACAACGACTTCGGCAATTGTCCGTTTGCCGTCCACCAGGTGTTCAACCGCATATTTTAAGAGCATGCCAAGGCACGCAGTCTGTTCGCTGTCGATCAGCTGTTCTAAATACCGCAGATCCACGGTCTGCTTTCCGATGGCAAATCCATCCGTTCCCATGGTTTTTAATTTTAACCGCTCCGGCTCATTTTTGCGCACGGCTCCGCTCCGGTAATCCCTGCGTTTTGTGGCACCGTTTTTATCTTTTTCCATGATCCGGTGACTGTGTGGCAGGGCGAACGGATGTGGCTTTTCCTCTGAAATCGGAAATTCTTTGCACAATGCCTTTGCTTTTTTTGTAATATCAACCGGCTTGTAACGGTCCATCTGGATCACGGTATCCGCAATATGGAAAAAGGCACCGGAACTGCCCGCTACCAGGATGGTAGAAATTCCTGCCTGCTCATACAGATCGCGCGCACGGGAAAGAAACGGCGTGATCGGCTCTTTGTCCGGACTGACTACTTTCTGCATAAATGCATCCCTTACCATAAAGTTCGTCGCAGACGTATCCTCATCCAGCAGAAACAGGCGGCTTCCCGCCTCCATGCCTTCCACGATCCCGGCTGCCTGCGATGTGCTTCCGCTGGCATCTTCCGTTGAAAAATGATGGGTATCTTTTCCGTTTGGCAGGTCATTGATAAACATGGAAATATCGACATCTTTGATAAACCGTCCGTCCTCCGAACGAAGTTTTAAGGCGGTCTCATCCGTGATCACAAACTCTCTGCCGTCCCCTGCGATATGGTTATAAACGCCCAGTTCGAGTGCAGTCAGAAGTGTGGATTTTCCATGATAGCCGCCACCGACAATCAGTGTGATTCCTTTCGGGATTCCCATACCGGTGACCGCACCCCTGTGCGGAAGCTGCATCGTCACCCTAAGGGATTCCGGAGAGGTAAAGGCTACGGACTGTTTCATCGGCCGGGAGGAAATCCCGCTTTCCCGTGGCAGTACCGCATCATCGGCAACAAATGCAACCAGCCCCTGTTCTTTCAGCTGGTCACGGACTGCCTGCTGGTCTTCTGCCAGTTCCACGGCATCCCGGATTCTGCGGGCATCGAGATTCTTATAATAAAATGAATGCTTTACACATTCCGGCAGATAGGTAAACAGAATTTTCTCCAGTTCCCTGGCATTGATCGTCCGTCCGTTTGCCGGAAATCCTACCGCAAAACGCGCGGTGATTTCTTTTTCGTTCACTTCACAGGCTGTCCGGGTCAGAATCTCCTGTCCGCAGTGGGTTACCGAGATCAGGCCGCTCTTGCCCGATCCCTTCGCCTTAAATGTAAAGTGGTTGATCTGTGCGGCAAACGTGCGCAGCAGTTCATCTGCCAGTGCTGTGCGCGTCCGTGTATTTTTCATGGCATATTCTGGAAATGCCGCTGCCTTTGCATCCACGGTCACGCGCACATGGGAAGGTGCCGCAAAAGGATCTCCCTGCACATGATCGATGGATAACACATAGTCTGCAAACCGGTAACTTCCCCGCAGGGATTTGTATGCCGGATAACTTTTATGATCGATACTCCGTAACGTTTCTCGTAAATTGCTGTCTGATTGCATAATGACTCCTGTTTTCTTTTAAACGGAATGGTTCCGCTTTTCTTTTTCTTTAACAGTGCAGAAGTATCGAGTGCCTGGGAAGCCGTTTCCTCCGGTTTTGCTTTCTTTGTCTTTTCCTTTGGTTTTTCTGCTTCCGGCTCCGGCTGCCCGTCTTCTGCTGTTTTTTCTTTTGTCATTATAGCTTTTTTTGCCGGTCTCGTCCAGTGTGGCATTGGCGGAACATAGGCAAACCGCCGCATGGCGATATCTGCCAGAAATACGAAAAGCAAAAGGATTAAAAGCGGATTGGTCAGACAAACCCGTGCCCGCCCGGAAGCTTTTAACTTCTTCCATACATTCTTCTTTGGGGAAAGCATCTTTCCATACTGTTTGATGAACGCACAAAAGCTGTCGTTTGTCAGCGCAAATTTGTACTCCTGCGAATACTGTACCACGGCTGCGGTGGTCAGGGCATTTTCGATTTTTTTGCCGTTTTTCCGCTGCACGCTCAGATTGTAGACACCGGAGGCTGCCGTATCCAGCTGTGCCTCATAAGTTCCCGGCGCACTTGCGGTCAGTTTCGCCTGATGCGTTTTTCCATCCGGATCCGTGTACACAGCCTCCACCTGTGTCTGCTCTGCGTAGTCTTTGGCATAATAGGTAACTTTCGTTGTTCCGTTTACGGTAGTTACATCCACACGGTCTTCGCCGAGTGCTGTATTTCCCGCACTGTAATCGATGATCCGCTTCCACAGCTGCACGTAATCATTCTGCTGTGCCAGCCCGGCGGTCCAGCGGTTTGTCACATCGGTATTCCACGCAACCGTATGCCCCAGTCCATACTGCATGACAGACAAAATCGGGTCATCCTTTTCGGCAGATGCCAGCAGCACATTGGCTCCGGTTTTCGGAGAGGCACTCACGTATCCTTTGATCTTCGGCCAGCCATCGGCAAATAGATTTTTCGTGATGGCATTGCTGCTGTTTCCTTTCAGTGAAAACTGTCCGTTCTGCAAATACGTATCTCCATTTAAAAATACTTCCTGTGCAAAGATTTTCGGGATATCGGTTGAGATATCGGAATAATAATAGCGGCCGTTACACTGCGTTGCCAGTCGTTCCAGAAGCTGTCTGTCAGACGACTCTCCAACCGCTACCGTGGAAAGAGTTACATCGGCATCCTTGCAGTCCTTGATGATATCTTCAAAATTTTCGGTTTCCCCCTGTCCATCCGTCAGAAGCACAATATGCTTTAGCTGCGCCTTGCTCTTCTTGATTTCATTTAGTGCCGCACGCACGGCCGGTTTGATGGTCGTTCCACCGCCTTCGCTGATCGTCTCGATGCTTTGATGGATCTTGTCTTTATCCTTCACTTTTTCCAGCGGCACCTGCCAGGTGTAACCATCATCAAAGGTTACCACACCGACTTCATCTTTCGTATCCAGCTGATCCACAGCCGCTTTGGCAGCCGCGATCGCCAGATCCAGATTGGTGCCTCCTTCGGTCTGTTCCGACATACTGCCCGAATGATCAATCACCATGACCATTGCCAGATTCTGTTTCTCATTCACCCCACGCAGCTGCATATCGACCGGAAGAAGTTTCTCCAGTTCCGTATCCTGATATCCGCCCAGTGCAAAACTGTCCTCGCCGCCGCATGCCACCAGACCGCATCCGTAGTCTTTCACATAAGTTTTCAGATTTTTTAGAAAGCCCTCCGGCAGATCTGTCCGGTACACATTTTCCAGAATGATGCTCTTGTACTGCAGCATCTCTTTTAAAGTATCCGGTGCACTGACTGCGGATACCTGCCGGTAATTGCATCCGGCAGCATCCAAAAGTCCTAAAAACGGTGTGCTGTCCTCTCCCATTCCAGATACAAGCAGAATCTTTGGCAGGGAATCCACCGTCGCATACGTACCATAATCATTGTTTTTTTCACAGGTGTCCTTCGGTGCCTTCACGCGCACGGTATACTGCTGCGCATCGGTACCGACTACCTTCTGTTTCAAAACAAAACGGTTGCTGCCTTTGTTTAAATGCACGCCTGTCTGACTGACCATCTCCGTTCCCTGCAAAAGCTGCAGCTTCGCATCGGTCTCATAGTTGCTTTCCACAGTTACCGTCATGGAATAGGAATCACCCGGATAAAGATACTCCGGCATTTCCACGTTTTCGATATAGGCATCGCTCCCCTGCTTTGTATCTTCATAGAGAACCGAATACAGCTGCACGTTTTTTGCCGTCAGTGCCGATGCCGTATGCTCGATGTTTCCCTTTGTCTGCTTTCCATCCGTAAGCACCACAAGCCGTCCTGCCGCATTGTCCGGGATCATGGAAAGTCCTGTGGAAACGGCTTCCTCAAGGTTGGTTGCATCCGCCTCTGGTGCCGAGAGAATCTGAAAACTGTGTTTCTCACTGGTCAGAAACTGTTCCACAACCGCATTGGCTCCAAACGTTACGATGGCATACTGATTGTTCTTTGGCATGTCTTTGACCTGCCGGCTCATATACTGCTCCATCTGCGTGAGATTTGCGGCATTGCTCTCCGACAGATCAACCAGAAAAACGGTTGTGTCTTTCGCGTGGGAAAGCGGCACCGAAATTCCACAGACAGCCAGCACCAAAAGGGCAAGCCCCACCAGACGCACCGCAAGATAAAACCGCCCACGGTAACGCATCTGCCGGACATAACAGATCCACTCCAGTATCATAAGAAGAAGCACAAGGATAAGGATGACATTGCGCATCTGCTTTCGCACAAGCTGCCGCTGCATCGTGTTGCGGCTGCCGGAATCGCCTGCCGTGATCCGTCCATCCGACTGACTGCTGCATGCAAATTTTACAATATAGGATTCCTTTCTGTCGCCCGCTTTTACGGTAAACAGCCCTGCCTGATCGGTAGGTGCTGCAATCTGCTGCACGTCCACACCGTTTAATGCATGAAACTGCACGGTATCTCCGGCATCATAGACGTTTTGGGAAAGAAGGGAACTATCCTCAAGATAATGCAGCGCATGGTTCATAAATACCGGAAACTCCGGCTGCAGGGCAAAATCCGATTCCCGCAGATCAAATCCGAGTACCACCTCCCGGATTCCGTCATGCTCCCCGTAGTATGCGGCGCACTGCTTTCCGTTCCATAGAAAGCCCGTGGCCCAGACCGGCAGATCATACACATATGTCTGATTTACCCCGAGCGCAAAGTCCCGGATTCCGGAAGTCAGTTCGGTATCGCCGGCGGACAGGCTGACATTTTTTTCCTCGCTCTTTCCCTCTTTGGCAAAAATCATCTGTGCCTTCTGCTGATTAGATTCCTGCCCTGCCGTATCCGCATCAAAAATACAAATCCCCGGATCGTCACGGTCAAGTGCATCCGTTGTTTTTGCCTTGGAAAGATTCTCTCCGGTCACGGCAAGATACGCTTTTTCGATATAGGTATTTCCTTCCCCGATCAGTGTGGCTTTGCTCGTAGAAACCTGGTCTTTGAGTGCATAGGCACAGTTATCCTCATGTAAGGAATCCTTCTGACTGCTGCCGGCAAATGTCACTGCGGAAAGCTCGGTATGCAGCGGCTGGTTTCCCCAATTCACCTGTTTAAACAGGCAGGTATACGTCTCGTCTGCGGCAAGGGAAAGTGTACGCACTTCAAGAATTTTCTTTCCCTCATACAGCGTAATCTCCATATTTTACCGCATAATCGCTGTAATTTGTCACGCCTGATGCAACCGTATACGTGTCCCCACGGCTGTCTTTGGTGCAGGACAGAAACGTATTCGCCACGTTAGAAACGGGACTTCCCACCACGCGGATGGTTGCCTGAAGCTGACTTTTGAGATTTTTCGTCTGTTTTGCCCCTATGCCGTCGGTATAGACGATGACATCTGCCAGATCGTTCATTTTTTTCGTTTTTTCTGCACAGTCTGTACGGTTGCCAGTGCATCGGAAAGCGATCCGGCTGTGTCCGTGCCCTTGATGTCTGCCAGCGTCCGATACAGTGCATTTTTTTTCGGAAGTATGGACGGCAAGCAGATTGGTTCCCGTGCCGTCACAGGTAACAATGGATATTTTTGCCCCATCCGAAGCGGCAATCTGCTCTTTGATCTCACTTACGGCTTCCCCTAAGCGGGTATTGCCCCCTTTGGTGAGATGCTTCATGCTTCCGCTGGTGTCAATCAGATACACCACGTCCGTACTGCCTGTACCCTTACGCTGTATAAACGGTGCCATCAGTGCCAGAATAAGCAGCAAAAGGATCACGATCTGCAGATACATCAGCAGATTGTGCAAAAACTTTTCCCAGAACGTTTTAGACTGTTCATTATAAAAAAGCTTCTTCCACAACAGATTCGAAGACACTGGTGTGTCTGTACCCCTTTGGCACAAGCAGATATAAAATCACAACAACCGGAACCGCCAGCAAAAATGCCAGTGGCCACAAACTCTCAAATATCATAATCCATCCTCAAAATTTTTCTCAGACAAACAAAGGTCTTAAATCTTCTAAAATAAGCGCACGTCTCTCTTTTTCGGAATCACAGAGTATATAGGTGCCTCCGGCAGCCGATGCACTTTTTTTCAGCCGCACAGAAAGCTTTTGCAGTTCCTGTTCATAACGCGCAATCACATCCGCACGCATCGTCACGCGCAGTTTTTCTTTGGACTCCATATCTATCAGATTGCGCGTACCGTCCATTGTCACACGCAGTTCTTCCGCACACAGTGTCTGAAGCAACACGGGTCTTTGTTTCGTAAAGTCCAGATACTGCATCGTTTTTTCCAGACGATCCTGCGTGGGATCTGTCGCTGCTTCGGTCAGGAAATCACTGACGATCACGGTAACTCCCGCCCCACGCCTCTGCATCTGGCGCACGGCGGAAAAAGAATCCGTCTCTGTCCCCGAAAATGTACGTGCCTGCAGCCATCCAAGTACTTTTGGCAGTGCATTCTTTCCCCCGGAAACCACAAGCGGGGTTCCCATCTGGCTGCTGTCATACAGCACCAGCCGGTCCATATGGTGCAAAGTCAGAAAGGCAATCACCGCGCACAGATCCTGTGCCAGTTCTGCCTTGCTCTTTTTTCCATAGTGCATTGATGCACTGGTATCTAAAATAACCGATACCACTGCTTCCTTTTCTTCGAAATATTCCCGGATATACATGCGCTCCGACCGCGCATAGACATTCCAGTCCAGCCTGCGCAGATCATCTCCCGGCATATACTCCCGGAAATCGGAAAATTCCGCAGAAGTCCCTTTCTGTACGGATCTGCGGTTTCCTGCCATATTCTGGCTGCTTTTCTGTTTCATCGCGATCACAAGCCGCGACAGCTGTTCATAAATTCCCGCATCAAGCATACAGTCCCTGTTCCTTTTCTGTTAAGATCTGCCCAATCACCGCATCTTCCGTAATCCCCTCCGATACTGCATCGAAACTGAGCAGAATCCTGTGCCGCAATACCGGAAGTGCGACACATTTGACGTCCTCAAACGAGACATTCAGGCGGTTTTCCATAAACGCGCGTGCCCTGGCCGTGCGGATCAGTGCCTGTGCCGCACGCGGGCTTGCCCCCTCCCGGATATACGGATTGTCTGCATGAGTTGCCATAACCAGATCCAGAATATAATCCATGACGGCATCCGCAATCGGAATCTGTGCAACGCATGCGCGCGCTGCAAGCAGGCTTTCCCGGTCCATGACCTTTTCGATCTTTGGCGGATGGTTTCCCTCCGTCAGTTCCACGATTTCCCGCAATTCCTGCCGGTCCGGAAATTTTACCAGCACTTTAAACAAAAAACGGTCCAGCTGGGCTTCCGGCAGCGGATAAGTTCCCTCGTTTTCGATCGGATTTTGTGTGGCAAGCACCAGAAACGGCTCCGGCAGTGGATGGCTGGTCGTTCCGATCGTCACGGTATGTTCCTGCATGGCCTCTAAGAGAGCTGACTGTGTCTTTGGCGTGGCACGGTTGATCTCATCCGCCAGCACCAGATTGGCAAAAATCGGTCCTTTTTCAAACCGGAATGCACTTTTTTGCTCTTCTTTTACGATGATGTTGGTACCGGTCACGTCACTCGGCATCAGATCCGGGGTAAACTGGATTCTCTGGAAACTCAGATCACACACCTGGCTGATCGTGCGCACCAGCATGGTCTTTCCCAGTCCCGGCATACCTTCTAAGAGTACATTTCCGCCCGCCAGAAGTGCCAGCATGACCTGGCGGATGACGTCTTTTTGTCCGATAATTCCCTTTGCAATTTCCTGTTCACATGCCATGGTGTTCTGCTGGCATACTTCATATTCTGTCATAAGATCTCCTCTCCATCAGTTCAGATTTTCAAAATAATTCCGGATGACATCTTCCATGCCGGCCGGATATTTTCCATTGGCAATGCCTTCGTAGGCCTCTTTCGTGTAATCGCCGACCACGGAATCTAAATCCACGTGTTCTCCTTTCCATGCCAGACCATTCTTCGCCTTGTAATAATCGGAATTCTTCGAATCCCCCTTGTCCTTTGTGATACTGCTGTCGTTTCCGAGTTTATTCGGGACACTCACATAATCATGTGTTCCCCCTCCGGATCCGGTTCCGCGTCCGCCGCCTGTTCCGTTTCCTGTTCCACTTCCGTTTCCATTTCCTGTCCCCTTGCCGTTTCCGCTTCCACTTCCATTGCCACTTCCACTTCCGTCCTTTCCGCTGCCCGAATCTTCCCCATCCCCGGAATCCTGGGAACTGGTTTCCGAAGACTGCGTGGATTCCCCGCGCTGCGTACCGCTTTGTGTAGTGTTTTGTGCATCCCCCTGTGCCAGCTGGTTTCCTGTATTGGTATTCACCTGGATATTTTTAAGTACCGATGCCAGGGCATCCGCCCCGGAAATCTGTGCCGCCTGTCCATACTTGTAAGAAAGTTTCTGCCCGGCAGATGCCAGTGTCTGCTTCGTATCTGCCTGCTGCATTTCTTTTTGCGATAAGGCCAGTGACTGTATCAGTTCCTGCAGGGCTTTCTTTTGTTCTTTTGTCATGGAAGAGGTGTCGGTCTGTTTTAAGGCATCCATCACTTTTTGGATTTCTTTTTCCTTTTCCCGGGCTTCCTGCCGGATGGCATGCCGCTGTTTCACCTGTTTATGCGCGGGGGACGGCACAAACGAAAGAACAAGCGCCAGCCCAAGGGAAAGAAAAAGTGCCACAAGTTTCCTTCGGTCCGGACAAACACGCGCCTTTTTCCATGCATGGTCTTCCTGTAACATATGCACGGCATCGCTGCGCTGCATCCGGTCGATACTGCCCTCTTTTCCAATACGCCCATATGCCGTCACGATCCGTTCCTGAAACCCGAAACGGTCGATCTGCTGTGCTGCCTGTACCATGGTACATCTCTTCATTACCGTATAAATGCCTCCAGCTGCCGCACCACATAAAACTGCCAAAACAGCCCACACATGCACCGTATAAAAAGGGACAAACACCGCACATCCTTCCAGCACCATGGCGATGGTTCCACCTGCGGCAATTCCTGTGCTTTCATAGCGCAGGAACTTTTTTACGTTCTGTTTTCTTTTGCTGTAACGGATTTCCTGCAACAGAAATGCTTTTTCATCCATGCTGCTTTCCCCCTGCATGTTTTCTTCCATATCCTGCCATCGGATTGATCCGCCGCATCGCAATCAGAAGAAAGACAAATTGCCAGTGCCACAAATAAAAGCGTGGAAACGGCCATCCATCCATAATGTACGGCAGCGCCCGAAACAGAAAATGTTTTCCCGTAATTGTGATCAGTTCTTCCGCCACGGATGTTCCGGTCATACTCCATGTAAAAAAATTCAAGCAGATACATACCCGGATTGACCAGAAGCACCCAGCAGGATTTTTTCCGGTACCCCCACCTGACAAGCGGACAACCGTGGTGACCAGATAGGGAAGAAAACTTCCGATAAACAGCAGAACATAGATACCATACGATAAAATTATGGCACTGATCGTTTTTTTACAGATGGAAGAACACCAAATTCCAATACTTGCAGAAACGAACGAAACCAGTAATGATACCGCCAGAAACCAGAACAGATTGCCCCATGAGAGTCCGCCGATGACAAATGCCAGTGCTACGATCGGAAGTCCTGCCACCACATAAAACATGCTCTGGATCATCGCGGTGAGCACCTTTCCCATAATAATGGAAAATCCGGTCATGCTGGTTGTCATCATAATATCAAAGGTCTGCCGCTCTTTCTCACCCGAAATTGCAGAAGCCGTGCGCACCGGGACTACCACTCCCAGAATAAAAATCTGCGTGACCGCAAGTGCCGGATACAGCC
>ENA-OPYT01000575-OPYT01000575.1-human-gut-metagenome-genome-assembly--contig:-NODE-575-length-11237-cov-3.100720_pt1 | contig 11237 bp, 10 predicted proteins | sample MGYA00242636_ERZ504480 | MGnify/ENA primary metagenome ERZ504480 (study PRJEB26092, sample SAMD00036228) | human gut metagenome | host: Homo sapiens | study: EMG produced TPA metagenomics assembly of...
GTTTTCGGCATCGTGCTGTGTCTGGCATCCATCATTATCGCACCGTTTCTGCTGTATCTGCCGGCCGGTATCAGCACTTCCTCAATCAGATGTGGGGTTACTACGGCGTTCCGGTTCTGGCCATCGTTGTTATGGGTATTCTGGCTCCGCGCATGCCGAGCTTCGCACCGAAGGCTGCCATCATTGTCATATCGTATGCTATGGCCTGATGATGAACCTTCTGCCGTTCCACTTCCTGTACTTTGAAGTAGGCGCATTCGTAATTGACCTGATCCTGATGGCGATTCTGACCAAGGCTGCACCGCGCAAGGAAGCATATGTACTGCCTGACCTTGAGGTTGTTGATATGACCCCGTGGAAGTACCGCAAGCCGGTCATTGCAGTTACGTTCATCCTGCTGGCAGGCATTTATGTGCTGTTCTCTCCTCTGGGTCTGGGCGGCTAAAGGCTTCGCCTCGATTGAAACCACGGTTTCAATCGAATTTCGACGAAAAACCGCGTCCTGCGGACACATTTTTTCGTCCCTTGTATAAAAAGGCAGGCGCTATCCTTGCGCGACTTCTCGGTCGCGCTGCGCGTACACGCCCGCCTTTTTATGAATTTGCTTCGCAAATTCGATTGAATGCGTGCTGCCGCACGAAGCACATTGCGGACAGCTGGAATTACGATTTACAAGAAGAAAAGACAGACCGTTTTGCGGTCTGTCTTTTTTGTGCGTTTAGAAGGAAATTGACCGGAACGCAGTCGGTGAAATATCCGTTTCTTGCCGGAATGCCCGCGCAAAGTGCGACGCACTGTTGAAGCCGCAGTCCTCGGCAATCTGCTCAACGGTCAGGTCACTGGACAGCAGCAGACGCTTGGACTGACGCAGACGGTATTGCAGCAGATACTCATGCGGCGTACAGCCGACGTATCGCTTGAAGCTGCGGATAAAGTGGGATTTGCTGATGCCGCACATCTCAGCAAGGTCGTTCAGCGAAATGTCATCGGCAAAATGACCGTGAATGTACGCCAGTGCCGGTGCAAGCAGCTCGCTGATGACGGTGGTTCGCACGGTCTGCGATGCCAGACCGCCCAGAATGCTGTGGACGGCAATGGAAATCTGGTGCTCGTTCATGGAGGCAAACTGCGTGCTCATGCCGTACTGCGCCGAGTGCACAACCGTGCGGAACTGGTCCTTGAGCGACAGCATCGGCTGCTTTTCGTGCACAAGGCCGAATCGCTCGGTCAGGTATTCGGTGTACTGCTTACTGCTCGCACCGTTGAAGTGAAACCAGTAGAAGTCAACCTTGTCCGGACACCAGTAGCAGTGCGGCTTGCGGCAGTCGAACAGTGCTATTTCGCCCTCATGCGCCTCGGCGGTCATACCGTCTGTGCGGATGCAGAGCGAGCCGCTGTTGATGTAGATCAGCAGGTATTGGTCAATGCCGTTTCGTTCGATCCGGTAATCGCTGTTGCAGATGAACTGACCGAACTGCGGGCAGTAATACAGCGCACTTTTCGCAAATTCGGACGGCAGTGAGAAGTCCATGAAGGACGGGGTCAGTACGCCGGTATCTACAATTTGCATAAAATCCCTGCTTTCATTAGGTCTCGATAGCTTTGCTGCTTTTATCCTACCACCTTCGGCAGTTCAGAGCAACCCTGAAGCCAAAAACCGTCTGACCGGACGGTAATTGCGGAGATGAATAAAATAAATGACCGCTCAGTACCAGCCGAGCGGTCATTATGGTTTTGGTGATGGGCTGCAGGGAGCGGCTGCTGCACAGCCTTCCCTTCGCAGCTGTTACGCTTATTGCGCTGCCTTTGGCACAGGCGGTTTTACTCCGCCAGCTTATAAATCTCGATGATAGCCTGTTCGTCGAGTGCGGAATAGCTCTTGACCGGACCCTTGACTGTGCGGACGGTATTTGCGGCCAGCTGTGCGTAATTCTCCGGTTTGATGCCCAGCTGCGACAGATGCGTCGGCATGCCGATCTCCTCAAAGAAGCGCTTCATGGTCAGGATGCCTTCGCGCGCGGTGCGCTCAGGATGGTGGAAATCCATCTCCACGCCAAATACGCGGTTCGCCAGCTGAGCAAAGCGCGGAAAATCGTTCTTCATTTCGTACAGCGCCCAGGCCGGGAACAGCACGGACAGACCGGCACCGTGTGCAATCTCATCGCGGAACGCGGACAGCTCATGCTCGAGCTTATGCACCGGGAACAGGCGCTTGCGGCCGCAGCCGGTGTAGTCGTTGTGGGACACGCTGCCCGCCCACATCAGGGAAGCACGCGCCTCATAATCGCGCGGATTGGCGATTGCCCGGCGGCCGGCATCGCGCACGGCAATGAGCAGACCCTCGGCAATGCGGTCGGTAATGTCGCTTTCGCCGCCTTCCGGCGTGAGGTAACGCTCGAGCGTGTGCATCATGATGTCCACAATGCCGCAGCCGGTCTGGAATTTGGACACGGTATAGGTGTTCTCCGGATCAAGGAAGCTGATGCGCGGACGGTTGGTCTCGCTCGTGATACCGCGCTTCTCCTTGGTCTCCTCATTGGTGAGTACGCAGGAGTTGCTGCTTTCCGAGCCGGAGGCTGCCAGCGTCAGTACAGTGCCGACCGGCAGGGTGGTATCCGGCTTTGTGCCGGTAGATGCAAACTGCCACGGATCGGTTTTGGTGGTAACGCCCATGGCGATGGCCTTCGCCGAGTCGATTACCGAGCCGCCGCCGACTGCCAGCACAAAGTCGATGCCCTCTCGCTCTGCCAGTGCAATGCCCTTGCGGACAAGCGATACCTTCGGGTTCGGCGATACACCGCCCAGTTCAACAAAGGCAAGACCCGCCGCAAACAGGCTTTTTTCCACACGGTCCAGCAGACCGGAGGTGCGGGCGCTCGAGCCGCCGAAGTGTACGAGGATGCGATGTGCGCCGAGTTCTTTCAGACGCGGGCCGATCTGTTCCTCAATATCTTTACCAAATACAATCTCAGTCGTGGTGTGCAGATTAAAATTCAGCATTAGGCGTTCCTACCCTTCCTATTAAAATGGTATGATTCTATTATATCGTTCCCCTTGCAAAAAGTCGAAAAAATTCGATAGAATAAATAGATACGAAATCCAAATCATGAGGAGTGAGAGCGTGTATTACAGTTATTCCGCTGCCCAGTGGCTGCTGGTTTTCTATCTGTACTGTATGCTCGGCTGGTGCTTTGAGTCCTCCGTGGTCTCGGTAGGACAGCGCAGACTGGTCAACCGCGGCTTCCTGCGCGGCCCCATGCTGCCGATTTACGGTTTCGGCGCCGTGATCCTGCTGCATGTTTCTCTGCCGTTAAAGCAGCATCCGGTGTGGCTGTATCTGGCGAGCATGATTGCGGCGACTGTGTTTGAATACATTGTCGGTGTAGTGATGGAGAAGATATTCAAGGTAAAATACTGGGATTACTCCAAGCAGAGATTCCAGTTTCAGGGCTATATCTGCCTGCGCTCGTCACTGTGCTGGGGCTTTCTCGGCCTGATCCTGACGAGCGTCATTCATCCGCCGATTGAAAAGCTGGTGCTCGGTCTGCCGTTTATCGGGTTGATCGTGATCGACGTTCTGTTTTCGGCGGCATTTATCAGCGATGTGATCGTATCCGTACGCAGCGCACTCGATCTCGCCAAGGTGCTCGAGGAACTCGACCGTCTGCGTGAGCAGGGAGCCGAGCTGCGACAGCAGCTGTCCGAGACTGCGCTTGTCGGTCTGACCAACCTGTCCTACCGTGTAGAGGAAGCGCACGGCGAGTTCACCGAGAAGGTGGGCGAGGCGAAGGCACAGCTTGCCGAGCGTGTGGACGATGCCAGGGAGCAGCTTGCCGACGCGAAAGCGCAGCTCTCCGAAAAAATGGACGATGCGAAGGAACAGCTTGCCGCCGTGCATGAGATGCGCTCCGACGAGCGCAGGGCGCAGACCGAAGCTGCACGCGAGCAGCTGCAGGCCAAGCTCGACGAGCTGCAGCGCCGCTTTGACGAGCGGGCAGCCGCACTCGGCCGCACCCGCAAAAGCCTGCTGCGCGGCAACCCGACCGCCCGCTCCGAGCGTTATACCGAGGTGCTCGAACGGCTGAAAAAGCGCCTCGATACGCACGCGCACCGGTAAAACACAGCTAACCTCCTTATAAAACTACACAAAATGCACAAACTAATGCAAAATGCAGCAGGATACGCGTGCCGTTTCGTCAGTTTTTCACTTGCTAAAATACCCGTTTCGGGTGTATATTAGTAGTACCCGCTGGACCTATCATTTTACTCGGGTTTTCGCGCGTCGAAAACCGCCTGTTCAGCTTGTGTTTAAGACAACCTTTTTGGACAAAGAAAGGCAGATATACTATGGAAAAGAGATTTGTATATGCGGATAACGCGGCGACGACCCCGATGTCCGAAACTGCGTTCAACGCTATGAAGCCGTGGCTGACCGAGAACTACGGCAACCCGTCCTCTCTGTACCGCATCGGCCGTGCGGCAAAGGAAGCGCTTAACGATGCGCGTACCGTTGTCGGCAAGTGCCTGAACGCGGCAGAGCCGGTCAACGAGAAGAACGACTATGCACCGGGGGAGATTGTATTCACCGGCGGCGGCTCGCAGGCGGACAACCTTGCGATCCGCGGCTTTATGCACGGTCCGTCCTCCAAGGGCCGCAAGCACATCATCACCTCCAAGATCGAGCATCATGCAGTGCTTTACACCTGCGAGGCGCTTGAGAAGGAGGGCTATCGCGTTACCTATCTGAATGTGGATAAGGAAGGCCGTGTAGATCTTGAGCAGCTGAAAGCAGAGCTGTCCGAGGACACCGCACTGGTTTCCGTTATGGCGGCAAACAACGAGATCGGCACGATTCAGCCGATCAAGCAGATTGCCGAGCTGGCGCATTCGGTTGGCGCAAAGTTCCACACCGACGCGGTTCAGGCTGTCGGCCATATGCACATTGACGTGCAGGAGATGGGCATCGACATGCTGTCCCTGTCCGGTCATAAGTTCCGCGGTCCGCGCGGCACCGGCGTGCTGTATGTGAAGAAGGGCATCACCCTTGAGCCGCTGGTATACGGCGGCGGTCAGGAGCGCGGTCTGGTTTCCGGCACCGAGAACACCGCAGGCTGCATCGGTCTGGCGGCAGCGATGAAGGAGGCCGTTGAAGGTCTGGATGAGAAGATGGGCTACGTCAAGAAGCTGACGGACAAGCTCGTTAAGGGCATCATGGAGAACATTCCGTACTCCCACTATACCGGCGATCCGGTAAACCGTCTGCCGGGCACCGCTTCGTTCGTCTTTGAGGCGATTGAGGGCGAGGGCCTGATCCTGCGACTGGATAACGCAGGCGTATGCGGCTCCACCGGTTCGGCGTGCTCGACCGGTTCGCTCGATCCGTCTCACGTTCTGATGGCGATCGGTCTGCCGCACGAGATCGCGCATGGCTCACTGCGCCTGACCCTGGGTGAACAGAACACCGAGGAGGACGTTGATTATATCATCGAGACGGTCACCGATGTTGTTAAGACCCTGCGCTCGATGAGCCCGGTTTGGGAGAACGGTCATCCTAACCTGACCGCTGCAACCGAGCTGCACGCACATTAAGATAAGCGGAAACGTATCCCGTAGGGCGCGACGACTCGGCGCGCCGGGGTTGTCGCGCCCTACGATTGATTTTCCTGCAATATATTCATTTGATTGGACAAAAAGGAGATAGATTTTATGCAGTACAGTGAAAAGGTGCTCGACCACTTTACGCATCCGCGCAATGTTGGCGAGATTGAGGACGCAAACGGTGTCGGCGAGGTCGGCAACGCAAAGTGCGGCGATATTATGAAGATTTACCTCAAGGTGTCGGACGACGGCATCATCGAGGATGTTAAGTTCAAGACCTTCGGCTGCGGCGCGGCAATCGCAACCAGCTCGATGGCTACCGAGATGGTAAAGGGCAAGAGCCTGGAGGAAGCGCTCAAGCTGACCAACAAGGCCGTTGCTGAGGCTCTGGACGGTCTGCCGCCGGTAAAGATGCACTGCTCCGTGCTGGCAGAGGAAGCGCTGCGCTCTGCAATTTCCGACTATTACAAGCGTCTGGGCAAGGACCCGGCGGAGATTCTCGGCTGCGATGCAGACTGTGAGACCTGCCACAAGGCAGACTAACACGCATATTCCGCAAAAAATACGCATAACATTAGGGCAGATTGAGAAATCTGCCCTTTTGGTGTCTCAATAATTAAGAATGAATAATGGAGAATTGAGAATTAGCGCTATCCTTGCGCAGACTTCAGTCGCGCTGCGCTGGTATCGCGCTTTGCGCGATTATTCAATAACCGCCTTTACAGGCGGACTCCTCCATTTTCCATTATGAAAGGGAGGTGAACCTCTTGAACGGAATTACAAAAAGTATAACTTTTCTAAAAGAATACAAACAGTTAAAACAAGCCGTTGATGAGGGCAAAACTCCGGTGCTGGCGGTTGGCTTATCAGCCATCCACAAGGCGCATCTGGCGGCGGCGTTAGGATTGGATACAGATCGTCCGGTACTGGTTTTGACCGACGATGACAACGCTGCGAATCGATTTGCCGCTGATTTGCGCGGTTTTTCCGAGCGTGACATTGTGCAACTGCCCTCTCGTGAGCTGGTGATGGCGGATGTAGTCGGTGTGTCGCGCGGCTACGAGCAGCGCCGTCTGGCAGCACTGGACGAGCTGACGGAAGCGCATTTTGCGGTCGCGTCCGTGCAGGCGGCAGCTCAGCGCACCATGCCGCCGGAGGCGCTCAAGGCGGCAATCGTGTCGCTGGCCACCGGTGAAACCGCGCCGCTGGATGAGCTGGCACAGTCGCTCACGCGCGCAGGCTACGAGCGCTGCGTACAGGTCGAAGGCACCGGTCAGTTTTCCATTCGCGGCGGCATCCTCGATGTGTTTCCGCCGCAGGCGGAGCACCCGTACCGCGTGGAATTCTGGGACGATGAGATTGACTCAATCTCCACGTTCGACGTCGGCAGTCAGCGCCGGTTGGAGCAGTGCGAGTGCCTGCGCTGTCTGCCGTGCATGGAATCCATTCCGGCACTGGCGAAGGGCGGTGCGGCAGGACTGGCAAAGGCTGTTCTGGCACTCACCTCGACCCGCCGGAAGAAGCAGCACGCGGATTTGCAGACTAACCTTGAACGGGACGCAGAACGTCTGCGCGAGACCGGTTCGCTGCCCGCAGCGGACAAGTATATGCCGCTCATTTATCCCGAAATGGCGACCGCGTTCGACTATCTGCCGGAAAACGCCATCGTTATCATCGAGGACACGCCCCGTCTGCGCGACGCGGTGCGCGATTTCCACGCGCGTGTAGCCGACGACGTAACTGCTCTGCTCGAGCGCGGCGAAATGCCGCCCGCCCTCGGTGAGTATGCGCTGGATTTTGTCGGTGTGTGCGGCGTGAAGCGCCAGATTCTGCGTCTGGACAGCTTTCTCAACAACGTAGCCGAGCTGACACCGCAGCATCTGGAAAACTTTATTGCCAACCAGATGAACGCTTACGGCGGCAACCTCGACATGGCGTCTGCCGATATCCGCAGCTATACCGAGCAGGGACGCGCGGTGGCGGTCGTGTGCGGCAGTGCGCTGCGCTGCCAGAACATGCTGGACGCGCTGACCGACACCGGTCTCAACGTAAAAATCAGCGACCTGCTGCCCAAGGGCGGCTGCGTCAACATCATGGAGGGCACGCTGTCCGCCGGTTTTGAGTATCCCGATCTCGGCCTTGTTGTCATGACCGAGGGACAGGTTCTTGCCCGGCGAAAGAAAACGCAGGTCAAGAAGTCCAACCGTGACAAGGTGAAGTCGTACACCGACCTGACACCGGGTGATCTGGTCGTGCACGAGCACCACGGTATCGGTCGGTTTATCGGCATGGAGCGCATGACGGTGGACGGTTCCGAGCGCGATTTTATCAAAATTGCGTTTGCGGGCACGGATTTTCTGTATGTTCCGGGCAACCTCGCTCGACCTCATCTCCAAATATATCGGCGGCGGCGACAACGAGCGCGTGCGGCTGAACAAGCTCGGCGGCGCGGACTGGAGCAAGGCGAAAGCACGCGCCAAAGCGGCTGCAAAGGAGCTGGCCGAGGGTCTCATCAAGCTGTATGCCGAGCGCGCCAAGGTCAAGGGCTACGCCTTCCCGCCGGATGACGCGTGGCAGCGGGAGTTCGAGGAGGATTTCCCCTACGAGGAAACCGATGACCAGCTGCGCTGTATTGCCGAGATCAAGGACGATATGCAGTCCGACCGGCCGATGGACCGCCTGCTGTGCGGCGACGTTGGCTTCGGCAAGACCGAGGTCGCGCTGCGTGCCGTGATGAAGTGCATTCTCGCGGGCAAGCAGGCGGCTATCCTCGTGCCGACGACCGTGCTTGCGCGGCAGCATTATCTGACCGCAATGCAGCGTTTTCAGGGTCACCCGATCACGATCGAGCTGCTCACGCGCTATAAGACCGGCTCGGAGCAGACTGCGCTGCTCAAAAAGCTGGAGGCGGGCTCGGTCGATCTGGTTATCGGCACGCACAAGCTGTTCAACAAGAAGATCAAGTTCAAGGATCTCGGTCTGCTCGTCGTGGACGAGGAACAGCGGTTCGGCGTCGGGCACAAGGAAACGCTCAAGGAAATGAGCAAAAACGTGGATGTGCTCACGCTGTCGGCAACGCCGATCCCGCGCACGCTCAACATGGCGCTGTCCGGTATCCGCGATATGTCCTCCATCGAGGAGCCGCCGCAGAACCGCCATCCGGTGCAGACGTTCGTGCTTGAGCAGAACGACGGCGTGCTGCTCGATGCCATCCGGCGTGAGCTGGGACGTGGTGGACAGGTATACTACCTGCACAACCGCGTGGAGTCCATCGAGCGATGTGCGAGCATGTGGCAGCAGCGGCTTCCGGATGCGCGAATCGGCATCGTTCACGGCAAAATGGGTCAGAAAGAGATCGCAAAGGTTATGAACGAGATGGCGGACGGTGAGATTGATATTCTGGTCTGCACCACGATTATTGAAACCGGCATTGACATTCCGAACGCGAACACGCTTATCATCGAGAATGCAGACAATATGGGTCTGGCGCAGCTGCACCAGATTCGCGGCCGTGTAGGCCGCTCGTCGCGCCATGCGTATGCGTACCTGTGCTATCGGCATGGCAAGGCGCTCAGTGAGATCGCGCAGAAGCGCCTTGGTGCGATTCGTGAGTTCGCGGCGTTCGGCTCGGGCTTCAAGATTGCCATGCGTGATCTGGAAATTCGCGGTGCCGGCAATGTGCTTGGTCCCGAGCAGTCCGGCCACATGATGAGCGTCGGCTATGATCTGTACCTCAAGCTGCTCGAAGAGGCTGTGCAGGAGGAGAAGGGCGAAACACCCAAGCCGCGTGTTGATTGTGCGGCCGAGCTGCTGATTTCTGCCAATCTTCCCGCTGATTATGTTGCGGATGCGGGACAGCGTGTCGATCTGTACCGCCGTATCGCGCTCATCCGCACGGACGAGCAGCGCAGTGATATGCTCGATGAGCTGATCGACCGCTTCGGTGAGCCGCCTGCGGAGGCCATCGCGCTGCTAGATATCGCGCTGCTGCGTGCCAAGGCCAGCGAGCAGGGGATTGCGGAGATCAAGCAGCAGGACGGACGACTGCTGCTCACCTTCTCCGAGACCGATTTCGCGCGCCTGTCCGCGCTCTGCGGCGACAGTGAATTCAAGGGCCGTCTGCTGCTCAATGCCGGTTCGACACCGTATCTGTCGCTGCGCCTGAATAAGGGCGAGACAGCGATGAAAATGGCGCAGACGCTGGTTGATAAGTACGCTGCCACGGCAAAATAAGAACGAGAATGATAGAAAGCGCGATTCATTGCAGTCAATTTGCTTCACTGCGCTTGCAGAGAGGGGAGCGGCTGTATTTGCGCCAAAAAAAGAGCGAAACCATGCGGTTTCGCTCTTTTCTCATTCTTCGCCGGAATGCTGTTCCGGAGCACCGTTTTCGCCATTCGGCTTGCGGCGGCGTCTTCCGCCTCTGCGGCGGCGACGGCGCGGCGCACCTTCACCGTCCGGAGACAGCTCATTCTGAGCATCTTCGGGCAGTTCGTCTCCTGCAGCCTGCTGCGGGGGCCAGGCTTGCGCGGCGACGCGGCTGCTGCGGCTTCTGATGCGGAGTCTCGCTCTTTTTCGGTGCATCCTTTTTGGGTGCGGGAGCGGCAGCATCCTCCTGATCCTCGCGCTTGCGGCGTTCCTCAGCCATAGCGGCGGCATTCTGACGGTTGCGGCACGCACCCTTTACCATGCAGCACTGCGTGCACTGAAACTCGGTCAGCGAGTGCTCCGGGCTGTCGTCAAGCTGCACCTTGCAGGTGCCGCGCAGCATCTGGGTGGAAATCACCTTGCCGCGGCCTTCCGGCGTATCGACCACGCTGCCCTGACGCGGCGTAACCTTCTGCAGCTCGGCGTAGGCCTCATGCTCATACTTGAGACAGCACATCAGACGGCCGCACACACCGGAAATCTTCGCCGGATTGAGCGACAGATTCTGATCCTTTGCCATATTGATGGAGACCGGATGGAAATCATCGAGATACGAGCTGCAGCACAGCTCACGGCCGCAGCAGCCCAGACCGCCGATCATCTTTGCCTCATCGCGCACGCCGATCTGGCGCAGCTCAATGCGGGTGCGGAACACGCTCGCAAGGTCCTTAACCAGCTCGCGGAAGTCTACACGACCGTCTGCGGTGAAGTAAAACAGCAGCTTGTTCATGTCAAAGGTGCATTCCGCGGTGACAAGGTTCATTTCCAGACCGCGGTCCTCGATCTTCTGCTTGCAGATAATAAACGCCTCATCGGCACGCTTTTTGTTGCGCTCGAGCGTTTTCATATCGGCCTCGGTTGCCACACGGACCACGCGCTTGAGCGGCTGCACGACCTGCTGATCGGGCACATCGGTGTTGCCCTGCACGCAGTCGCCGTATTCCACGCCGCGTGCCGTCTCGACGATCACACCCGTACCGGGTGCGATTTCCAGACCCTGCGGGTCGAAATAATACATTTTTCCGTTCGATTTGAAACGAACTCCGATTATTGTTGTCAAAAAGTTTTCCTCCTGTATGATGGAAACGCTTAGGAAGCGTAACAGATGCGGTAAATATCGCTCGTTAATGCACAGGTGACAGCCGCGGATGCCGCGTTGCGCGACACACGGTCGATCAGCACATCAATAAAATCGTAGACCGCCAACAGAC
>ENA-OPYT01000577-OPYT01000577.1-human-gut-metagenome-genome-assembly--contig:-NODE-577-length-11234-cov-8.398127_pt1 | contig 11234 bp, 8 predicted proteins | sample MGYA00242636_ERZ504480 | MGnify/ENA primary metagenome ERZ504480 (study PRJEB26092, sample SAMD00036228) | human gut metagenome | host: Homo sapiens | study: EMG produced TPA metagenomics assembly of...
GAAGAGAACTACAAGGTTCCGAATCTCGAAAAAGGGATCGCTGTACTTGAGTACTTGTCGCTTCACACCCAGGGTGAGACGCTTCAGGATATCAAGTCCGCCCTTGATATTTCACAGACTACGGCCTACCGAATTTTAAATACGTTGGTCGTCTGGATTATTTGATCTATAATGAAGACACAAAAAGGTACAAGTTATCCCGTAAATTACTAACTTTGGGATTCAGATCGTTGAATGAACACAATTTGCTGGAAACTGTTTTGCCTCGTTTGCGCGATTTGCGCGACCAAGTGAAAGAGACGGCATGCTTCGGCGTGCTGGGGGACCGGAAAGGTATCTTTATCGAGCAGGCGCAGGGACATCATACGTTCCGTTTTATCCTCTCGCCGGGAAAACCTTTCGATTTGCATTGTTCGGCTCCGGGAAAGGCGATCATGGCTTATTTGCCGAATACAGTCCGGGACCGGTATTTGTCTTATATGGAATTTACACGCTACAACGCCCGGACTATTACTACACGTGACGCTTATCTGGAGGAACTTGAGAAGGTCCGGAAATTGGGCTATGCCATGGATAATGAGGAAGAACTGAACGGTGTGATTTGCATCGGAGCGCCTATCTTTAATTATACGGGTTATCCTTGCGGGGCAATTTGGATTTCAGGCCCTAAGGACCGGCTGTCGAAAGAGGTCGTACGTGTTTCGGCAGACTGTATAAGGAAAGTGGCCCAGACGATTTCTCTTGAGTTGGGATATAGTAAAGCAAAAAAAATATAATATACCATGAACACACGAAAATACATGTTTAAAAACTCACTGGTGGCTTGTTTTGCCTGCTGTTGCATCTCCTTTGCTTCAGCAGGCAACCCACCGTTCTTCCCGACAGATGTCGTGGCGAACGCCAAAGGTGAGTTGCTGATGACAGATAAAGGAGTAAAGCGGGTGGATGTTTTTTCGCCTGATGGCAAGACATTGTTGCGTTCTTTCCCGATGGACGAAGCGCCTACGGGTATCCTTTTGGATGGCGACAAGGCATATGTGACTACATTCGGAACGACAGGCCATTTACAGATCCTCTCGCTCGAATCGGGCAGGGTGGAGGCTTCTATTCCGACCGGTTCGGGAGCATGTCATCCGATGTTCGGTCCGGACAAGAAGCATATATATGTATGTAACCAGTTCCAGACTACGATCTCCGAAATCGATCCGGTTGCGCGGAAGGTGATGCGTACGGTGAAGGTATTACGCGAACCGAAGTCCGCCGTGTTCAGCAAGGACGGCAAATATATGTTCGTCACGAACTTCCTTCCTGCACAGCGGGCTGATCTCGATTATGTGGCCGCCTGTGTATCCGTCATCGAAATGGATGGCTTCACGAAGGTGAAGGACATCCAGTTGGCAAACGGAAGCAATGCCCTTCGGGGAATCTGTATAACTCCCGACGGCAAATATATATATGTATCGCACAACTTGGGGCGTTTCACCGTCCCTACATCTCAATTGCAGCAGGGATGGATGAACACGAGTGCTTTTAGCGTGATCGATGTCGACAAGCAGGAGTTCCTGGGAGCCATCGTCGTGGATGAACCCGAACGGGGTGCGGCCGGTATCTGGAGCATTGCCTGCAACGACGAGTCTGTTTTCATCTCCCATTCGGGAACGCACGAGGTCAGCGTGATTGACCATAAGGCGATGTTGGAGAAATTCCTGAACTATCCCAATAAGGCGGTGTTGGACTACGACCTGACTTTCTTGTATGGCCTCCGCGAACGTATCCCGCTGGAGGGGAACGGTCCTCGCAATATGATCCTGAACGGTGACAAGCTGATTATCCCGACTTACTTTGCCGATATCCTGAACATCATGGATATCAATACGAACGAAGTGACGTCTGTCGAACTGAATCCCGGACGTGAAGAAACGGCTGAAAACAAGGGTGAACGCTACTTCAACGATGCTTCGCACTGCTTCCAGAATTGGCAGAGTTGTAATGGCTGCCATCCGGGAGACGGACGAACGGATGGCATGAACTGGGACTTGATGAACGACGGTGTCGGCAACTCCAAGAACTGCAAGAGCATGCTCTTTAGTCATGTGACTCCTCCCAACATGATTTCCGGTATCCGTGAACATGCGGAACGGGCTGTGCGGGCAGGATTCAACTTCATCCAGTTTTTTGAAGTTTCGGAAGAAGATGCTGTTTGTGTGGATGCCTATTTGAAATCACTTCGTCCCGTGCCCAGTCCTTACTTGGTGAATGGCGAGCTGTCTGATTTGGCAAAGGAAGGGCAAAAGGTTTTCGAAAAGCTGAAATGCGGGGAATGCCATAGCGGTGTTTATTATACGGATATGAAATACCACCGCATAGGTGAGGATATAGAGTTCGAAAAAGGTTGGGATACTCCGACTTTGCGTGAAGTGTGGCGTACGGCTCCCTATTTGTTCGACGGACGTGCCGCTACCATGAAGGAAGTGTTCAGTGTCCATAAACACGGCATCGAGAAGAAAGTTTCAGAGAAAGATATCGAAGCATTAACCGAATATGTGAACTCTTTATGAACTATTGCGATAAAATACATTATAATATTTATACGACCGGACTGGCTACTTTCGGTGAAATGGTAGACGCCCTGCTGGCACAGTTGCCTCAAGACGAACAGATTCTCCGTTTGGCATTCTTCGGCATGCCGAACGACAACGAACAATACGTCTCCCGCCGCATCATGCTGCGTGAGAAAATCCGTAAGTTTTATGGGAATCATGAACCGGTATTGAGTTATGTTTCCCAGCCACCTCTGAATGCCGGACTGATCTTGGAAGTCCATAGCTACAAAGCGGACGAAGACGATCATATCACCTTCCGCCGTCACGGCGGCTTCCCGTATGTCGTACTGGAAAATGCCGATGGCCGTTTCCTCTTTGCCGGTGGCCTCCATGGGGATGTGATAAACTTCGGTATCCAGCAGCAGTCCGCCGAAGTATTCCACATGATGGGAGAGGTGATGCGCCGGGAAGGCTTCCCCGTAAACTGCATCATCCGCCAGTGGAACTACATCGAGCAGATCACCCGCTTCGACGGGCCGGACCAGCATTACCAGATGTTCAACAACGCCCGTGCCGATTTCTATGGAAAGACGGACTGGAGCAACGGTTATCCGGCTGCTACCGGTATCGGGGCCAACTTGGGAGGCATACTGGTCGATTTGGATGCGGCCGTGTTCGCCCGTCCCGAATGCTATGCCACCCCGATCGACAATAAATTGCAGATAGCCGCCCACGCCTATTCGGACCAGGTCCTCGAAGCTGCCCAGCAGAAGAAAGCCACTCCGAAGTTCGAACGGGCCAAAAGCATGACTTTCGATGACCGGCGGATCGTTTATATTTCCGGTACGGCAGCTATCCGCGGGGAGGAAAGCCTGGTTGGAGTAGGGCTCGGACGCCAGCTCCATATCACGATGGAAAACATCGGCCAGCTGATTGGTAAGGCGAAACTGAAAATGCTGCGTGTCTATCTGAAAGAGAAATCCTTCTATGAAGAGGCACGCGAACTGCTGGAAGGATATAATTTGAATATCCCCATATCTTATATGTGGGCGGACGTTTGCCGGGATGAGTTATTGATCGAAATAGAAGGGATCGCCATCGAGTAAACGTTTCATAGGCATCAAACAAAAGTTTCCTCGTATGGAAACAGTCGTTTCACCCTATGGAAACAAAGTTTCTCCGGTAGGAAATAGGTACAGAACAAATATTACTAACTAAATAAACAAGAGAAAAAATGAAAAAGAATCTTATGAAATCGGCCGCTATGGGAGCCCTCCTGCTTTCGATGGCTGCATGTAACGGCAAAACATCTACTGGCGAGGCTACCTGTTGCGCAGCGGCAGGCGAAGGACAATGCACCGAACAGTGCGGAAACGACTGCAAGAATGAATGTAACAACAATGCTAACTGTAAAATTAATAAAGAAATGAAGTATTCTAAGAAGTACACGAATGCCGACTTCTACAAAGACGGCAAGTTCCAACAGGATGTTGCTATGGAAGCAATGAAAGACATGTTCGCTTTCTACGGTGTTCCTTTCACCGAACTGATGGCTAAGGACATGTGGGTGACTGATTTCGGTCTGGGTGATTTTTGAAAACGTGGGTATGGGTGGTATTTTCTGGGTCAACGATCCTGAATACGGCTACTTCGCTCACGCGATCTACCTGCTTCCGGGACAGATGATCCCCGAACATGCGCATGTAAAGACCAAATTCCCGGCTAAACATGAATCCTGGATGGTAGAAAAGGGATGGGTTTACAACTTCTCTGAAGTAGGCGACGAGACTCCGAACGCTCCTGCTATCCCCGCTACCCACGGTGCGATCAAGAGCAAAAATTTTGTCGTACAGAATGTAGGTGATGTTCTTCGCCTGAAAAAACTGGAAACATTCCACTTTATGATGGCTGGTCCTGAAGGTGCTATTGTTGATGAATGGGCATGCTACCACGATAATGACGGCTTGCGCTTCACCAACACGAAAGCTGCGTTATAATAAGTAATAAACACCTTATAATTTATTACATGAACAAATACTATTTATTAGTATCACTCTTTCTGTCCTCTTCTGTTATGGTGTCTGCCGGCCCCAAGCAGAAGAAGGCGGAAACGTGGATTGATGCTTCAGTCAAAGCTAAAACGGAATTACAGGCAAAGCTGAAGAAATCCGGAATGCCGATCGTTTCTACCTGGATGAAGCATAAGGCGAAAGCCGAACCTTTCGTGGTAGACTTGAAAGGCGTGGATAAGCTGGTGCTTGTAACGGCCGGTGGTCCCGATGGTACGGATTACGACCAGGCTGTATGGGCGAATGCCCGTTTGATCAAAGCCGATGGTACAGCCGTATGGTTGGACGAAGTTCCTTATGAATACGGTGTTGCCGGTTGGGCAAAACCCAAGATGAACACGAATGCATACGATCATGAGATCGTTATTGCTGGAAAGGAATACAAACACGGTGTGTTCTGCCATGCGAACGGCACGTTGGTATACCCGGTGGGTGGCCAGTATGTCCGCTTCGAAGCCGAAGTCGGTATCGATGATACTTCAAGTGGCGGAAGTGTGTTTTTCCAGGCATTGAATACGGTTCCGACCTTTGTGGCGGAAGAATTGAACAACAAGTATCCGGAAGAAATCGGTATGCTGGGTGCGGTACTGGACGGCCTGGATACCTGGTTGATCACCCCGGATGCCTCAGTCGAAAAGCAGGCTGCGGATAATGCGATCGCCCGGTTGAAGGACGGAGCCTACTATTCGAATGTGGCAAAGCAGATCGCAAACGAAAAAGATCTCAATACACAGATACGCAAATATCTCGAACTGGTTGAGAAAGTACAGGAGCTGTACACGCTTCAGAGCGATTTGGAATGGCTGAACGTCGAGGCTGTCAAATTGGCTTTCGCCGATATGAAAAAGCAGAAAGGCTACGACGCCGCCAAATACGAACCGATGCTGAACGAACTGGTACGGCTCGAAAAGAAAGGTTTCAAAGGCATCTATAACGGTGACGAACAGGCTATCGCCGATGCCAAGAAAGCATTGGAATGCAAACGTGCCATCTTGCTGGCTAACCCGTTGCTGGATGCCGACAAGATCGTGGCAGCCCGTTTCAAGGTAGGTTCGAAGGCACACCAGATCATGACTCCTTCCTTGGGGACTCAGGCCAATAACTGGAGTAACCAGGAGTCTGCCGGTCGTGAGGGCTTCGATGCCGAGATCGTCGAACTCTCCAATCTGCGTGGCGATATACAGATGCGTCAGGTCTACAAACCGAAAAACGGTTCTTCCATCGCTGACCTGAAACTGCATTGGGACGGTGACCGTGTGATGTTCACACAGACACAGGACGACAAGCGCTGGAACATCTATGAAGTGAATCTGGATGGGACAGGCTTCAAGCCGCTTGTGGAAAACGACGAGCCGGATCTGGAGTTCTACGATGGTACTTACCTGCCCGACGGTCGTGTGATCGCTATCTCCAACATCGGTTACCAGGGTGTTCCTTGTGTGAACGGTAGCGATGCGGTAGGTAACATGGTGCTGTATGACCCGAAGGACAAGAGCATGCGCCGCCTGACATTCGACCAGGACGCCAACTGGAATCCGGTCATCATGAATAACGGCCGTGTGATGTACACCCGCTGGGAGTACACCGACCTGACCCACTACTATTCCCGTATCGTAATGCACATGAACCCGGACGGAACGGAAAACAAAGCCCTCTACGGTAGCGGTGCGATGTTCCCGAACAGTACGTTCGACGTGCAGCCGTTGCCCGGCCACGGTTCGGCGTTCGTCGGTATCATCTCCGGCCACCACGGTGTGGCACGTTCAGGCCGTATGATCATCTTCGATCCGACCAAGGGACGTAAGAGCACAGCCGGTATGGTACAGGAAATCCCTCACCGTAACCGTCCGATCAAAGAAGAAATCAAGGACCAGCTGGTAAACGGTGTATGGCCGCAGTTCATCAAACCGACTCCGCTGAACGACAAATACTTCCTGGTTGCAGCCAAGTTGGACCCGCATGCCTTGTGGGGACTCTATCTGGTGGACGTCTACGACAACGTGACCTGTCTGATGCAGGCAGAAGGCGAAGGCTATATCAGCCCGATCCTGGTGCGCAAGACAAAGACTCCTCCGTCCATTCCCGACCGTGTGAAACTGAATGAAAAGGAAGCGACCTTCTTTATTCAGGATATCTACGAAGGAGAAGGCCTGAAAGGTATTCCTCGCGGAACGGTCAAGTCTCTGCGTCTGCATGCTTACGAATATGCGTATGTAAAGACCCGTTCCGACCATAACTGGCACGGAATCCAGTCCGGTTGGGATATCAAGCGTATGTTGGGGACGGTTCCTGTCGAAGAAGACGGTTCCGTGATCTTCAAGGCTCCTGCCAATACACCGATCTCCATCCAGCCTTTGGATAAGGACGGCGTGGCTATCCAGTGGATGCGAAGCTGGGTGACCGGTCAGCCGGGCGAAGTGGTTTCCTGTATCGGTTGTCATGAAGACCAGAACCAGATCGCGATCCCGAAACGTGTGATCGCTTCGCAGAAAGCTCCGTCTGCCTTGACTCTGCCCGAAGGCGGTACACGCTCTTTCACGTTCGACCTGGAAGTGCAGCCGATCCTGGACCGCGCTTGTATCGCTTGTCATAACGGTGAAGGAAAAGCGTTCGACCTGCGGGGTGGAAAGAAAGACAAGCTAGGTTATGGCACGTCTTATCTGAACTTGCATCCGTATGTGCATCGTCAGGGAGGCGAAGGCGACATGGTCGTTTTGCAGCCGTACGAATATCATCCCAACACGAGCGAATTGGTACGCTTGCTGAAGAAAGGCCATCACAACGTGAAACTGACCGATAAGGAATGGAAGACGCTTTATAACTGGATCGACTACAACGCTCCCGACAAGGGTTATTTCAATGCGAACGTATTGACTGATCTTCCTTATAAGGGATTCGACCAGATCAAGCGTCGTAAGGAATTGACCGACAAGTATGCGAACGGAGCCGGTGTCGACTGGAAGAAAGAAATCGCCGACTATGCCGACTACCTGAAGAAACAAGGCCCGATCACCCCGGTAATGCCTGAAAAGGCCGCTCCTGTAAAGGAAAAGACCTTGAAGGTGAAAGGTTGGCCTTTCGGTGCTGACCGGATCAAGGAAATGCTGGCTAAGGAGAAGGAAACCCGTAAGGTGGTTGAGATCGCTCCGGGTGTGAAAGTCAATTTCGTCCGTATCCCGGCCGGTGAATTCGTGATGGGTAGCTACCGTGGCGAACCGGATGCTTATCCGACTGCCAAGGTGAAGATCGACAAAGCCTTCTGGATGGCCGAGCTGGAAACGACGAACGAACAGTTCAACGTTGTCTTCCCGGATCACGACAGCCGTTTCGTCGACCAGCAGTGGAAAGACCACGTGGTTCAGGGATATCCGGCCAATAAACCGGAACAGCCTGTTATCCGTGTCAGCTACAACGATGCTATGGAATTCTGCCGGAAACTGAGCGAAAAGACCGGTCTCAAGATCACGCTTCCGACAGAAGCACAGTGGGAGTGGGCTTGCCGCGCCGGTAGCGACCAGGACTTCTGGTATGGCGACATGCATGCGGACTTCGGCAAGAAGGACAACCTGGCCGACAAGACGACGCTGCTGTTCGCCGTTTACGGTGTAGACCCGCAGCCGATGGCGAAGACCAACCCGTGGTACAAGTACTATACCTTCCTTCCGAAAGAAGAGAGCGTGGACGACGGTAACCTGGTCCAGGTCGGCGGCAAGGCTTATGAGGCCAATCCGTTCGGTCTGTACAGCATGCACGGAAACGTAGCCGAATGGACCCGTTCCGACTATGTATCGTATCCGTACAATGAGAAGACGAAAGAGACATCCGAATACAAGGTGGCCCGCGGCGGTTCTTATATCGACCGTCCGAAATATGCGGCTTCCCATACGCGTAAGGCTTACTATCCGTACCAGCGTGTGTTCAACGTCGGCTTCCGTATGATCATTGAAGATTGATAATGAAAAGGTATAGATGATATCTATCAACTAATAGAGGACACAGATGTGGCAGATTGCCACCGGTTATTTCATCAAACGATTAATCTGCGTACATTTGCCGCATCTGTGAACTCTAATAAAAAAGTAAATGAAAACAAATCTCGAAAGATTTTTCTCCTCCTTTGTAACGACGATCGTCCTGTTACTGATTTATGCCTTTGGCCTGGCCGTTGCCACTTTCATCGAAAAGTATCACGGTACAGCGACAGCCAAAGCAATGGTTTATTATTCCCCCCTGTTTTTTCTGCTCCAATTCCTTTTAGTCGTTAATTTTATCGCGGCTACGATCAAACACCAATACCTGAAACGCGGCAAATGGGGACTGATGCTGACTCATTTCGCCTTTATCATCATCCTTCTCGGCGCCTTGACCTCTTTCCTTTTCGGCGAAGAAGGAATTTTGCATCTGCGTGAAGGGGAGACAAGTAACCAGATTGCTGTCCGCACTTCCGATAACACGACCTTTCATACCCTGCCTTTTTCCGTTGAACTGAAGAAATTCACCTTAACCCGCTATCCCGGTTCCGCCAGTCCCTCTTCCTACGAGAGCGAAGTGATCGTCCATGTGGACGGGGAAGACCGCGAAGAGCGGATCTTTATGAATAACGTATTGGATGTAAAAGGCTACCGTTTCTTCCAGGCCTCCTATGACCAGGACGAACACGGGACCATCCTTTCCGTCAACCGCGACGTGGCGGGGCGGAACATCACCTACACCGGATATCTGTTGCTGGTCATCGGCCTGATCCTTTGCCTGGTCGGTAAGGATTCCCGCTTTATGCGTCAGAGCCGCCGCCTGAAAGAATTGCGCAAGGCGACCAACGTAGCGGTCCTGTTGCTTGCGCTCCTTGCCGTACCCCTGTCCGTAAATGCCGGCGGGAAGGCTTCCCCGATGCTCGATGCCGTGCAGAAATATGCGGTGAGCCCGGAACATGCTGCCCTCTTCGGAGCCCTTCCGATCCAGTCGGGTAGCGGCCGTATGATGCCGGTCAATACCTTCTCTTCGGAGATTCTACGTAAGCTCCATAAGTCGGATAAGATCGGTCAGTTGAACTCTGACCAGTTCCTTTTGAGCCTTTTAGCCATGCCCGATATGTGGATGCGCGTTCCCTTTATCGCCCTGTCCAATCCGGAGTTGGCCGCCTATTATGACCTGACGGACGGCGAGTGCGCCTATATCCAGGCCTTCGACAGTAACGGCAACTACAAACTGCAAGAGAAGCTGGAAGAAGCCTATAACAAGATGCCTGCCCAGCGTACGCGTTTTGACAAGGACCTGATGAAACTGGACGAGCAGTTGAACATCTTCCATCAGCTGATCAATCACCAGATGCTGAACCTTTTTCCGAAAGAAGACGACCCGAATCATAAATGGTATGCACCCGGCGATGACCTCTCTGCCTTTACCGGCAAAGACTCCATGTTCGTCTCCCGTATTTTCGACTGGTATTTAGGCGAAGTGCAGGAGGGCTTGAAGAGCGGCGATTGGGCGAAAGCCGATGAAGTGGTCGGCATGATCGACACAAAGCTGCGCCGCCAAAGTCCACAAACTTCTGGAGGCACTGCTCCCACATGGTCAGGTAGTCGCCGCCCATTCCGATGCGGTTGTGGCCGGTGTACAGCTCCTTGACCTGAGCGCCGTCCTTGGTATAGATGTCCATCAGCTGCTGGTGCAGGGACAGGAGCAGATCCTGCTTCACACCGGTAGCACCGGTATTGTCTGCCACCCAGTAGCGGTTGACGGCGTAGATGTCGGAGGAGAAGAGCAGACCGTTGGCCCGGTCATAGATCAGGATGGATGCGTCCTCATGGCCGGGAAGATGAACTACCTCGAACTTACAGTTGCCCAGATCGAAGACATAGCCCTCATCAATCAGGTGCACCTTGTCTCCGGTGTAGCTTCCGGTCCTCTCTGTATCGACCACCGCATTGGCGCTGGTGTACTTCTTGTTGTACTCCTGGATGCTCCAATCCCCGCCGGCAGGGCCGACGCGGTCACACATGTAAATGTCCATCCCCTGCTCATAAGCATAAGGCATGGCACCGGAGTGATCGCCGTGGTTGTGGCCCAGCACGAAGACAAAGGGCTTGGTCGCCACTTCCTTCACCCGGTCGATCAGTGAGATATTTGTATTGGTAGGCATCAGGCCGTCATACAGAATGCCCCATCTTGCTGCCCTCGATATAGTAGGCCGCTGCCTGGAAGTTGTCGAAGTAGCGGTAGACCGCGGGGAAGTTTTCCCCGGCGTCATGCAGCTTGTCAAAGGCAAAGTCGTGCCACGCGGGACGCTCGATCCGCCACATGAACTTGGTGACAGGGCTGTCCTCCATGCCGGGCTTGGTGGCATAGCACTCCACGTCCACGATAAGCCAAGTCGCGTCGTAAGGCAGGTCCTTGTTGTTGTTCAGGCCAAAGCAGGGGTCAGTGGAGTAGCCGGGGATATAGTCATACCAGTCGCTCCAGCCGGTGCCCACGTACACGCCCACGCCGCGGTCCTGGACAAACAGGCCGTTCAGCTCGGGGTGGGAGTACTTGTCCACCTTACAGCGCCAATGGAGCCACGGCATCCTGGGTGGAGGTGAACCACTCGGGACGGACACGGACGAACTTCCCGGTTGCTCACCGG
>ENA-OPYT01000578-OPYT01000578.1-human-gut-metagenome-genome-assembly--contig:-NODE-578-length-11227-cov-2.114144_pt1 | contig 11227 bp, 10 predicted proteins | sample MGYA00242636_ERZ504480 | MGnify/ENA primary metagenome ERZ504480 (study PRJEB26092, sample SAMD00036228) | human gut metagenome | host: Homo sapiens | study: EMG produced TPA metagenomics assembly of...
CCGCCTCCCCCCTTCCCTCTTCAATTTATGTAAGGAGGAACTGCGTTTGTATCCCGACAATAATATGCCAAATACCTGCGGAGACGCCTGCGGTACTATGCCTGAGTGCGCCCCGCTGGCGGTCCCATATGTCCCCTTCCAGCAGACCAATCCCAAGCGCTACTCCCAGCAGGATGCGCTGAATAACGGTACGCTTTTCCCGGCCTGAACCTCCCCTTCCGCGTTAAGCCGGACGCGGCAAAGGTGATGGGCGGCGCGCTGGCGGAGCTCCAGGCCCTGGAGTTTGTTCTGGTGGAGCTGGGCCTTTACCTGGATACCCACCAGGGCGACGCGGAGGCCTTTGAGCTCTATAAGCAGTATGCCGCAATGGAAAAAGAGGCCCGGGAGAAATACGAGGCCATGAACGGACCGGTCACCCAGATGGCCACGGCCAACGCGAAGACATGGGCTGCCTGGCTGAGTGAGCCCTGGCCCTGGAACTACCAGGAAGGAGGCATGAAGTAAATGTTTATTTACGAGAAGAAGCTGCAGTATCCGGTCAAGATCGCCAACTGCAACCCCAAGCTGGCCTCCTTCATCATCAGTCAGTACGGCGGGCCGGACGGCGAGTTGGGCGCCTCCCTGCGCTATTTGAGCCAGCGCTATTCCATGCCCTACCCTGAGCTTAAGGGCCTGCTGACCGATATCGGCACCGAGGAGCTGGGGCATCTGGAGATGATCGGCGCCATCGTCCATCAACTGACCCGCAATCTGAACGATGAGCAGGTGCGGGAGGGCGGCTTTGCGCCCTATTTCGTCGACCACACCACCGGCGTCTACCCACCGCGCCTCCGGCTTCCCCTGGAACGCCGCTTCCATGGCGGTCAAGGGCGATGTGATCTGCGACCTGTCCGAGGACATGGCCGCCGAGCAGAAGGCCCGGGTTACCTACGACAACATCCTGCGCATGTCCGACGATCCGGATGTCAACAACGTCATCCGCTTCCTGCGTGAGCGGGAGATCGTTCACTTCCAGCGACTTCGGCGAGGCGGTGCGTCTGGCCAAGGAGAAGATGGACCAGAAAAACATCTACTTTACCAACCCGGCGTTTGACAAATAAACCCATCAGAGCCCCCGCACAGCTTTCGTGCGGGGGCTTTTCCTGTCGCCACTGGGCTTGCGATTTTTTTGCCGCTTGGCGCTATGATCTAATATAGAAGAAAAAAATAAAGAGAAGCGGAAGAATTTCGTCAAATTCACTATAGCGATAATGGAGTGGGCGCGTATGGCAGGGGTCCAATTGGAACATGTGGTGCGGGAGTACACCATGGGAAGGACAACCATTCGGGCGGTAGACGACATCAGCTTTACCATACCGGAGGGGAAATACACCATCATTTTGGGGGCCAGCGGCGCGGGCAAATCTACGGTACTCAACATCTTGGGCGGCATGGACTCCCCCACCTCCGGCCGGGTGACGGTCAACGGCAGGGAGATCTCCGGCTTCAACAAGCGTCAGCTTACGGAGTACCGCCGGGAGAGCATCGGCTTTGTCTTTCAGTTCTACAACCTGATGCCCAATCTGACGGTGCTGGAGAACGTGGAGCTGGCCAGCCAGATCTGTAAGAATCCTCTGGACGCCCGGCAGGTGCTGGCCATGGTAGGGCTGGGAGACCGGCTAAACAACTTCCCAGCCCAGTGCTCCGGCGGAGAGCAGCAGCGCGGCGCCATCGCCCGTGCGCTGGCCAAGAATCCCGATGTCCTGCTCTGCGACGAACCCACTGGGGCGCTGGACTACCAAACCGGAAAGGCTATTCTGGCCCTGCTGTACGATCTGTGCAAAAAGAGCCGGAAGACCGTGGTGGTGGTCACCCACAACGGGGCGCTGGCGCCGACGGCGGACGTGCTCATTCGGATGAAAAGCGGAAAAATCGAATCTTTTGAGGAGAATCCGAGTCCGGTGCCTGTGCAGGAGCTGGAGTGGTAGGATGATCTGGAAAAACTTTGTGCGGGATCTGCGCCGCACGGCCTCCCGCCTGATCTCGGTCAGCATCATCACCATGATCGCGGTGATGGTCTATACCGCCCTCAGCGGCATCCTCACCAATATAGAGCGCATCTCCGCCTCCTATCTGGAGGGGCAGAATGTGGCGGACTACTGGCTCACAGGCGTCAATCTGGACCAGGGGGACTGCCGGACGCTGGAGGGCATCGCAGGGGTGACCGGGGTGCAGCCCCGGGTAGTTCTGGACGCGGAGGAGCGCCACGACAGCGGGTGTGACGCTCCAGCTCTATGCCGTCCCCGGGGACTACGCCATCAACACGCCCTATGTGGTGGAGGGCCGCCTGCCGGAGAGCAGCCGGGAGATCGCTGCTCAGGCGATACGCTGGCAGGGGCCCGGGGGCTCCATCCCGGGGACTGGTACGAGTTGACACTGACGGGAACCGGCCGGTACCTGCGGGTACGGATCAGCGGACTGGTCAAAGACCCGGAGTGCCTCTACTATGTGAATACCACAACGCCGGCCCCGGATTTGACCCACTATGCCTTTGCCTATGGAAATGAGACGCTTTTGCAGGAGCTGATGGGGGCAAACCGCTACAATCAGATCTGCATCACCACCGACGGAAGCCTCTCTGCGGCGCGGCTCCGGCTGGCGGTGGACGCGGCCCTGGGGGACCGGGTCGTGAACATCCTGTCACTGGAGGACAATACCCAGGCCTACTATCTGCTGGAGATGCGGGACAATCTGGCGCCCATACTCAACATTTTCCCGGTGCTCTTTTTCCTGTGCGCGGTGCTGATGATGGTGAGCACCATGAACCGGCTGATCGAGAACGCCCGCTCGGATATCGGAACCTTCAAGGCGCTGGGGTACTCTGACGCCAAAATCATGTGCTATTATCTGCTCCATGCCCTCCTGGTGGTCGTGGTAGGGTTCCCGGTGGGCGCATGGCTGGGGCGGTATGTGTCCGCCCTGATCGTTTCCACCATCGCCATCGGGTGTGATCTGCCGCCCTATACGGTGGTACACGACTTTGCCGCCTGGGGGCGGGCTCTGGGGCTGACCGCCCTGTGCTGCATCGGGAGCGCCTGGCTGGTGGCCCGCTCGCTGCTGAAGGAGACCCCGGCCCAGTGTATGCGGCCCAAGCCGCCCAGGAGCACGAAGCCCGTGGCGCTGGAGCGGCTCGGCCCGGTCTGGCATCGGCTGGGCTTTAATCAGAAGTACATCATCCGCAATACCCTCCGCAACAAAGTGCGTATGGCCACCTGTATCTTCGGTATTGCCTTCTGTATGGCGCTGGTCTTTCTGGCCTTTGCTCTGCGGGACTCCATTCAGGCCTACTCGGACGCGCTGGCCGAGCGGCAGAACCGCTACGACCTCATGGTGGATCTGAGCACGTCGGTGACTGAGGGGCAGTACCGGCGGCTCACCAATGACGTGGGTGTAACGGAGGCGGAGCTGGAGATGAGCACCGCCTGCTGGCTCTACACGGACTCGCAGCGGGCCACGGCGGCGCTCACAGTGACGGAGGATCAGGTCTCGCTGAAGCGGTATGACCCCTATGCCGAGGGCGCGCTCACCCTTCCGAAAAACGGGCTGGTACTGGAGGAGTCCCTGGCGAATGAGCTGGGACTGCGGGCCGGCGACCGGGTGACGCTCCGGTTTACCGGGGACAGCCGGTATTACTCCGTGTTCGTGGCGGAGGTCAACCGCTGTGTCAGCGGGGCCTGCCTGAGCCGCAGCCTGTGGCGGAGCCTGGGCCTGGCTTACACGCCCACGGCCGCCTACCTCACCAGCGATGGGCCGGAGGCGCTGGCCGCGCGGTTGGGAGACTATGACTTCGTGGACGCATGGCAGACCCGTCAGGCCGCCACAGCCGCCGCGGTGGAGCGGCTGAGCAGCATGTCCATGGTAGTCTATATCCTGATCCTGTTCGGCGGCGTGCTGGCCTGCATCGTCATTTACAATCTCGGTATCATGAGCTTCTTTGAGCAGCTCCGCAGTCTGGCGACTTTGATGGTGCTGGGCTTTTATGAGAAGGAGATCAAGACCCTTCAGTTAAGCGAAAACATCATTTTCGCCGTGTGTGGGATTCTCCTGGGCATCCCGTTGGGGGTTTCCCTGAACCGCATGATCCTGGTCTCCATCACCACCATGCCTCTGATGGAGGCTACCAGGCCGGCCTCTCTGGCCCTGTCCTGTGCGGTGACGCTCCTGTTCGCATTGGCAGTCAACGTGGTGATCGGGCGTAAAATGCGGGAGATCGACATGCTGGGCGCGCTCAAGAGCGTGGAATAACAAAGAGGTGGATGGAATGAAACGATTGAAACAGGGTGCGGCTGCGCTGACCGGTGTGCTGCTTCTGCTGAGCGGCTGCTCCGGCGGCGTGGATGAATACCAATGTGTGCATCCGGAGACCGGGACTCTGGTGCAGCAACTTGTGGAGGGCACAGGGACGGTGAGCTATCGGGAGGAGTATTCCGTCATCCCTACCGTCAGCGCCAAGATCCTCTCCTGTTCCATCGAGGAGGGGGACACGGTTACGGCCGGACAGGTGCTCTATGTGCTGGACTCCGGCGCTCTGGAGGATCAGATCACCCAAGCCCGCCTGTCCCTGAACAGCGCGCAGGCATCCTATGCCCAGGCGGTGGACGCCTGTACGGATCTGACCGTTCCCGCCCATGCCTCGGGGACGGTGACGGAGGTCTATGTCCACGTGGGAGACTATGTGAATACGGGAACCGCCATCGCATCACTGGTGGACAGCGCTAACCTCACCCTGACGGTGCCCTTCGCGGCGGAGGACGCGGCGGCCATGGCCCCGGGCAATACCGCGGCGATCACCTTTCCGGGACAGGCGGGCACGGTCACCGGGTCGGTAGAACGAGTGTACGATACACCGACGGCACTCTCCGGCGGCCGGGAGGGCGTCTATGTGGAGTTTGCCTTCCGCAATCCGGGCGCGGTGCTGAGCGGGACGGCGGCTCTGGCCTCGGTGGGCGGCGCGGCCTGTATGGAGGCCGGAACAGTGGCCAACGCCACGGAGCAGTCCATCTACGCCACCCAGTCCGGCCAGGTGGCCTCTCTGCCCATCCAGGCGGGAACCGCCGTCACTGCCGGTCAGACGGTGATGACCTTGGAGAACGCCAGCCTGACCAACGCCGTAACCAACGCCTCTCTCTCGGTAGAATCGGCGCAGGTCAACCTGGCCCAACTGGAGGCCAAGCGGGCGGACTACACCGTGACGGCGCCCGTGGACGGCACGGTGCTGGAGCGCCCGTTCAAGACCGGCGACTACGCGGCGGCGGCCACCTCCCTGGCCACCCTAGCCCAGCCGGATTCCCTGTGTGTCTCTGTGGAGATTGATGAGCTGTATATCAATCAGGTGGGGGTTGGCCAACTGGCGCGGATCACCTTTGCGGACGGCCAGACCCATGAGGCGCGGGATTACGACGGGGTTGTAAGCCGTATGGATGACACCGGCGTGTCCTCCGGCGGGGTGACGGACTACAGCGTAGAGATCAGCCTGACCCGTACCGAAGAGCTGAAGGCCGGGATGAACGTCACGGTGGAGATCCTGGTGGCCCAGAGCGAGGATTGCATGAGCGTTCCCTCTGAGGCGGTGACAGGCGGTGTGGTCCGCGTGCTGCGGGACGGCGCGCGGGAGCCGATGGAGGTGCCGGTGGAGACCGGACTGTCCGGGGACGGCGTGACCGAGATCCGCTCCGGCCTGTCGCCGGAGGATTGGGTTATCGTGGATGCTTATTAAGATGGGGTGTCGATAGGATGGGAAACGAAATGAAGACGGTATTGCTGAAATCAGTACAACTGTACGATCCAGATCCCAAGGGGATCTGCGACCTCTTTCTGTGCGGCGGGCGGGTCGCTGCCGTCGGCCAGGGGCTGGTCCCCAACCTGCCCGGCGTGGCCGTGCTGGACGGAAGCGGCCTGACGGCCTTTCCGGGCCTAGTGGATCAGCACGTCCACTTTACCGGCGGCGGCGGAGAGTGCGGCTTCCGCAGCCGTGTGCCGGAGCTGTCCCTCACGGATTTTACCACGGCGGGCGTCACCACGGCGGTGGGACTGCTGGGCACTGACAGCGCCACCCGCAGCCCCAAGGCCCTGCTGGCCAAGACCAAGGCGCTGAATGAGGAGGGGCTCACGGCCTATTGCCTGACAGGGGCGTATGACGTCCCCTCCCCTACCGTCACCGGCTCCCTGAAGGATGATGTCGACCTACCGTCTCAGAGGTTCTCGGGCGTCAAGGTGGCGCTGTCGGACCACCGGGGCGGCCACCCCACGCTTGAGCAGTTCATCCATATGGCCTGTCAGGTGCGGCTAGGGGCCCTGACCGCCGGAAAGCCCGGTGTGGTACACATCCATATGGGCAGCGGAAAACGGGGACTCGGCCTGGTCTATGACTTGCTGGAGGCCACGGATCTGCCATCTGGCACTTCCGTCCCACCCACATGAGCCGTTGGCAGAGCGAGGCCGCGGCGTTTGCCCGGAAGGGCGGGATGGTGGACTTTACTGCCAATGCCGACCCAGAAAAGTGCGCCCTGCCTGTGCTGCGCACCATGGAGGAGGCGCCGCTGGAACGCATTACCATCAGCTCCGACGCCGGAGGGAGCATGCCGCGATGGTCGGAGGATCACTGTACCATGCTAGGCATGGGGGTGGGCAAGATGGACAACCTCCTCCCCACCATCCGCTGTCTGGTGCGGGAGCACCGAGTCCCGCCCGAACGGGCCATCCGTCTTCTGACGCAGAATGTGGCCGATGGGCTCTGCCTCTCACGCAAGGGCCGCCTAACAGTGGGAGCGGATGCGGATGTGCTGCTGGTGGACCGGGACTGGAACATCCACACGGTACTGGCCGGCGGAGAGATCATGGTGTCGGACGGGCAGGTGGTTAAACAACCCTATATTTCTTAAGAAAGCAAGTGGACGGCATTTGTGGCGGACTACCCCTTTAAGGCGGACTCCATGGAGCGTGAGTGGCGCTTTACCCTGACCGATCCGATTTGGAGTGTAACCAGGGCGCGTTTCGGCTGTGCATCTCCCCAAACGGCCAGGGGCGGGGGAGCGGATTGCGGAACCGTGCGCCGACCAGATCAGTATTCAGACGATGACCACCATGCTGATGGGATATAAGCGCCCGGACTACCTGGCCAAGATAGGGCGCCTGAACGCTGACGAAGCCACCATCGATATGCTGGAGGATACCATTGAGCAGCAAGCACCCTATATCTCCGACTACTTTTAAGAGGGCGTGTCGCTTGGTGCCCTCTGCCTAAAAAAAAGATTGCGTGCGCAATTGACTGCCGCAGCGCAAGATGCATTTTTATGCCTGCTCCTACGGCGGAACCGGGCGATTAAACCAGAAGAAAAGAGCGGGGAGAGAATTTCTCCTCTCCCCGCTTCCGGGCAGATGTTACGCCTTGCCGTCGCAGCCAGCACATGGATGAGCTTGTGCTTGACCATCTCCTTGATGTTGGCCCGGGCGGGCTTCAGATACTCGCGGGGGTCGAACTTGTCGGGGTGCTCCTCAAAGAACTTGCGGATGGTGCCGGTCATGGTCAGGCGCAGATCGGAGTCGATGTTGATCTTACACACGGACAGCTCGGCGGCGTGGCGCAGCTCCTCCTCCGGGATGCCGATGGCGTCGGGCATCTTTCCGCCGTGCTCATTGATCATCTTCACATACTCCTGTGGCACGCTGGAGGAGCCGTGGAGCACGATGGGGAAGCCGGGCAGGCGCTTGGAGACCTCCTCCAGCACATCGAAGCGCAGGGGAGGCGGGACCAGGATGCCCTTCTCGTTGCGGGTGCACTGGGCAGGGGTGAACTTATAGGCGCCGTGGCTGGTGCCGATGGCGATGGCCAGGGAGTCGCAGCCGGTTCTGGTCACGAACTCCTCCACCTCCTCGGGGCGGGTGTAGGAGGAATCCTCGGCGGAGACCTTCACATCGTCCTCCACGCCGGCCAGGGTGCCCAGCTCCGCCTCGACCACCACGCCGTGGTCGTGGGCGTACTCGACGACCTTCTTGGTGATGGCAATATTCTCCTCAAAGGGCTTGGAACTGGCGTCGATCATCACGGAGGTGAAGCCGCCGTCGATGCAGGCCTTACAGGTCTCAAAATCAGGGCCGTGGTCCAGATGCAGCGCGATGGGGATATCGGGGCACTCGATCACAGCGGCCTCCACCAGCTTCACCAGATAGGTGTGGTTGGCATAGGCGCGGGCGCCCTTGGACACCTGCAGGATCAGGGGAGCCTTCTCCTCCTGAGCAGCCTCGGTGATACCCTGAACGATCTCCATGTTGTTGACATTGAAGGCGCCGATGGCGTAACCGCCGTCATAGGCCTTCTTGAACATTTCAGTCGTGGTAACCAATGGCATATTGACCATCTCCTTGAAATATTTTTACAATTCATATTGTACCATTACCGATTGAAAAATACAAGGGTGTGTGCTACAATTTAAGCTAGAATTTTGGGCTAAGCTGATTTTGGATCCAAATTTGACACTTTAGGAGGAAGCAAACATGAAGCAACTGACCGGCGCCTGCATCATTGGCCAGTCCGGAGGTCCTACCGCAGTTATTAACGCCAGTGCTCAGGGCGTGATTCAGACCGCTTTGAAGGCTGACTGCATCACCCACGTTCTGGGGGCCGCCCACGGAATCAAGGGCGTGTTGGAGGACAAGCTGTACGATATGGGACAGGAGGACTCCGGGGAACTGGATCTGCTGAAGTTCACTCCCTCCTCTGCCCTGGGCTCCTGCCGCTATAAGCTGGCCGACCCCGATGTGGACGACGCCGATTACCGGCGTATTCTGGAGATCTTCAAAAAGTACGACGTCCGCTACTTCTTCTACAACGGCGGCAACGACTCCATGGACACCTGCAACAAGATCTCCAAGTATATGCAGAAGGTGGGCTATGAGTGCCGCATCATGGGCGTACCCAAGACCATCGACAATGACCTGAACGGCACCGACCACTGCCCTGGCTTCGCCTCTGCAGCCAAGTACATCGCCACATCCTGCGCTGAGGTCTGGCAGGACGCCCATGTCTATGACACCGGCATGGTCACCATCATTGAGATCATGGGCCGCCACGCCGGCTGGCTGGCCGGCTCCGCCGCCCCTGGCCTCCCTCACCGGCTGCGGCCCCGACCTGGTCTATCTGCCCGAGACCGACTTCGACATGGAGCGCTTCCTCGCTGACGTCAAGGCCGTCTACGACCAAAGCGGAAACTGCCTGGTGGCCGTGTCCGAGGGCATCCACTACGCCGACGGCACCTTTGTCTCCGAGGCCAAGACCTCTGCCACCGATGGTTTCGGCCACGCCCAGCTGGGCGGTCTGGCCTCCCACCTGGCTTCCGCGGTGAAGGAGGCCTTCGGTGTGAAGGTCCGTGGCATCGAGCTCTCCCTCCTCCAGCGCTGCGGTGCCCATCTGGACTCTGAGACCGACGCGGAGGAGGCTCTGCTGGCCGGCTCCGCCGCGGTCCAGGCCGCCGTGGAGGGCTTTACCGATAAGATGGTGGCCTTCCGCTGCACCCGCGGCGAGGACGGCTACCGCTGTGAGACCATTCTGGAGCCCCTGGACATCGTGGCCAACTTCGAGAAGAAGGTCCCCCGCGAGTGGATCAATGAGGCGGGCAACGGCGTCAACCAGCAGTTCATCGACTATGTCCTCCCCCTGATCCAGGGCGACGCCAAGGCTCCCCGGGTCAACGGTCTGCCCCGCTTCGCCCGTCTGAAGAAGGTCCTGACCACCCAGTTGTAAGACACTCTTCTTGATACTTCATAACCGCAATGAAAAAACTGCGGCCCGTGCGTTTGAACGTACGGGCCGCAGCTTTGTTTTTTAACTTGTCCGCCTCTCCGGGCGGATAAAGGGATATGGACCGGCTCACCGGGTCCCGGAGTCCTCCACCCCTGGACCTGTTCCGGCCAGCGGTCCGGTCCGCCCCAGGTACTGCTCGGTCTCCAGGGGCAGCCCGCGTTTTTTCAGGCCGCAGCGCACCAGTCGGCTGACCACGCTGTAAAACATGGCGAATACCGGAACACCCAGCACCATGCCCACAAAGCCGAAGAGGCCGCCCGAAACAGCAGGATGGAGAACAGCACCCAGAAGGAGGCCAGCCCTGTGGAGTCCCCCAGGATCTTGGGGCCCAGGATGTTGCCGTCAAACTGCTGGAGCACAAAGATGAAGATGACAAAATACAGGCACTTCAGGGGACTGACCAGCAGGATCAGCAGCGCGCAGGGGATGGCCCCGATGAAGGGGCCGAAGAACGGGATGATGTTGGTCACCCCGATGATCACTGCCAACAGCATAGGGTACGGGAACCGGAACAGATTGCAGCACACCAGGGCGATAATGCCGATGATTAGGGAAGTCCACCAGCTTGCCGTTGATAAATCCGCTGAGGATGCGGTAGGCGCTCCGGGTCTCCTCCACCAGCAGATCCGCCACATCAGTGCGGAACACGCTGTACACGATCTTCTTGGATTGAGCGGCAAAGACATCCTTCCTTGCCAGCAGATAGACTGAGACGATAATCGCAATCAGGATGTCCTTCAACAGCAGCGCCAGGGCCACCACGCCGGAGGAGACGCTGCTCACCACGCCGGTGAGCTGGGGCAGGATCTCGGCCTTCAGCCAGTCCAGTGTGCTGTTCACCGACTCCAGGTTGGGGAGCATGTCGGAGCTGAGCCACTGCTCTACCGACTGGGCCAGGGAGTTGTAATAGGGCAGCACCGCCGTCTGGATCTCCGGATTGTCCGCCAAAAAGTCCAGCAGCCACTGCTGCATGATCCGAATGTACTCCGGGACCGCGTTCACCAGCCCCACGATGCTGAGGTACAACTGGGGCAGCACCATGGCCAGAAGCACATAGACCACCAGTACCGCAAAAATAAGACTGAGCACAATGGCCAGAAAATTCAGCGCGGCGCGCTTCCGTCCCCCGCGCTCCGCCACTCCCTCACACAGCGCGGCAAGAAAGGAGTAGATCTGCCGGTGGACGGGCAGCAGCAGAAAGGCCAGCACCAGCCCATAAAAGATGGGCCGCAGGATATAGGCCAGCAGCTCCAACAGGGCCCGCACCGCCGAAAAGTGGTAGATCACAAAGAACAGCAGGATCGCTGCGGCGATCACCGCGAAGGCGGTGACCCCGGCGGCCAGATAGGCGCCGTACTTTTGATGCTTCAAAGCAGCCCGCCTTTCTCC
>ENA-OPYT01000583-OPYT01000583.1-human-gut-metagenome-genome-assembly--contig:-NODE-583-length-11152-cov-43.200816_pt1 | contig 11152 bp, 10 predicted proteins | sample MGYA00242636_ERZ504480 | MGnify/ENA primary metagenome ERZ504480 (study PRJEB26092, sample SAMD00036228) | human gut metagenome | host: Homo sapiens | study: EMG produced TPA metagenomics assembly of...
GATCTCCGCAAGATTGGACGGCTCCCCGAGAATATCAATATCACACTGCATAAACTGACGGAAACGTCCTCTCTGCGGGCGGTCTGCACGCCATACATTTCCCATCTGCAGCGCTTTGAACGGGACCGGAAGTTCATTTGCATGATTGGAATAATAGCGAGAAAGCGGCACTGTCAAGTCGTAGCGCAGTCCGCCGTCCACCAGATCGATCTCCTCTTTCGCCTGATCGATCTTCAATTTCTCGCCTCTTTTCAAAATCTTAAAGATCAGCTTCTCATTGTCTCCGCCTTGTTTGCTGCACAAGTTCTCGATATGTTCCACGCATGGAGTTTCAATGGAAGAAAATCCAAATGCCTTATATGTCTCTTTGATCAATGCGATCACATAATCCCGGATCTCCATCTCCTCCGGCATCATATCTTTCATCCCGGTTACCGGTTTCTTCTTTAATGCCATAGCCATTCTCCTTTTCTCTCTATCATCTCATCAATACGACTGATGTATTCTGTGATATTCTTCACGTTTTCAATTCGGATCAGATTCGTTGACTTTCCATTCTCAAGCGTCATCTTTTCCGGCAGAACGATCTTTGTACCTGCACCTGCTCCGCACGCCAGTATCGTCTGCTTTTCTTCCATAATAAGTATATTGTAAATTCCCGCTTTGTCAACCTTTGCGTAACCAACATTTTCAAAATTTCCGGCAATGTTTTTCTGCCGGTACAGATAATAAGGAAGTAACCCCATCCTCTTTGCCGCGGCTGCGCCGTCTTCCACCATCTGTCCGATTTCACCTGAAAATGTCTCCTCTGCTTTCGACATCCGATTTGCTTTTGCATCCTGCCCCATCTTTGCCGCCCGTTTGATCGCCAGAGAATGGATCGTCAGGCTGTCCGGTCCGAGCTGTTCGATCTGCGCGAGCGTGTCCCGCATCTCTTCCGCGCTCTCTCCGGGAAGTCCGGCGATCAGATCCATATTGATATTATCAAATCCAAGCGTTCTCGCCAAATGAAAGATCGTTTTCACATCCCCGACCGTATGCTTTCTTCCGACAAGATCAAGCGTCTTCTGCTGCATCGTCTGCGGATTGATCGAAATCCGTGTCACCGGATATTTCCGGATCACTTCCAGTTTCTCTTTTGTGATGCTGTCCGGTCGTCCCGCTTCCACCGTATATTCCTGTACCGTCTCCATCGAAAAATTTTTGTTCGATGCATAAAAGCAGACGATCCCAATTTGCCCGGCAGACAATGTCGTCGGTGTTCCCCCGCCGATATAAACCGTATCCAGTATCTTCCTTTTGCCATCTTTGCCGTCGCCCGGATCTCCCATGCACAGCGCATCCAGATAGGAATCCATCTGATCCTGCCACTGATCTGCCGGTGAAGAACTAAAAGAACAATGGAACAAATACTCGGACAAAACGGGATTCCCACATAAAGACTGAATCCCTCCGGCGTGTGCAGACATTCCATCTGCCGCTTCTCGCGCTCTGCGATTTCAATTATGGAGAATTTTAACGCGCGAGTCAGCCTCGACAACGCTTTCGATTAACTCAACTGTGTCATCAGTTGAGCCATCATCCACAATGATAATCTCTAGGTTAGCATATGTCTGCACCAGCAGCGATCTTATGCACGAGCAGGCATAAGAACCCAAATTATACATGGGTACGATTACGCTCACGCATGGGCAATCAGATTCAGAAGACAGATATCTCATAGAGTTAGATAGAACCTTTCGAAGAAATAGCGTCCAGGTACTCCCCAAGCTCTTCCTCCCAGTCGGGCATTCGGAAGCCGACCGACTCGAGCTTGGACAGGTCGAGCGCGGAGTGGACCGGGCGCGGGGCGACGGGGCCGGCGGCATTTGCGTAGTAGTCGGCGGTCGAAACCGGCACGACCTTCTCCCCGTTGCCGTTGGCTGCCTCGAAGACGGCGCGGGCGATGTCCGCCCAGGACTTCACCGCGCCGGAGCCGGTGCAGTCGTAGGTGCCGTAGGGGGCATGCGTGCCCAGCACGTGGAAGATGGCCTCGGCCATGTCGCGGGTGAAGGTCAGGCGGCCCAGCTGGTCGTCGACGACCGTGACCTGCGCGAGCCCGTCCTCGGGGTCGGCGACGCGGTCGGACAGCCCCCTCATGGTCTTGACGAAGTTGTGCCCCTCGCCGATGACCCAGGAGCTGCGCATGATGTAGTGGCGCGGGCACCCGGCCACGGCGATGTCGCCGGCGGCCTTGGTCTGGCCGTAGACGGACAGCGGGCTGAGGGGCTCGTCCTCGTCATGGACCTCGGAGGTGCCGTCGAAGACGTAGTCGGAGGAAACGTGGACCAGTGTGATGCCGTGCCCGGCGCAGGTGCGGGCGAGGAGCGCGGGCCCCGTCGCGTTGGCCTTCCAGGCGGTCACGCGGCCCTCGGGGGTCTCGGCTTTATCCACGGCCGTGTAGGCGCCGCAGTTGATGACCGTGCCGTAGAGCGACCAGTCGTACTGCGAGTAGGCGTCCGGGTCGGACATGTCGAAGGTGTCGATGTCGCAGAAGTCGAAGTCCTTCGCCACGCCGCGCTCCTCGGCCAGCGCGCGGACCGCATGCCCCAGCTGGCCGTCGCAGCCGGTGACGAGCGTCCTCTTGGGCGCCATGGGGACGACGTCCCTCAGCATCGGGTGGTTGAGGTCGGCCTCGGATACGGTGGCATGGTCCAGCGGGATGGGCCACTCGATGGCGAGCTCCGGGTCGGCGAGGTTCACGAAGGTGTAGGTCCTCTTCAGCTCCAGCGACCAGTGGGCGTCCACCAGGTAGGTGTAGGCGGTGCCGTCCTCCAGCGCCTGGAAGGAGTTGCCCACGCCGCGCGGGACGTAGATGGCCCTGGACGGGTCGAGCGTGCAGGTGAACACCTTGCCGAAGGTCTCGCTGCCCTCGCGCAGGTCCACCCAGGCGCCGAAGACCGAGCCGCGGGCCACCGAGATGAACTTGTCCCAGGGCTCGGCGTGGATGCCGCGCGTGACGCCGCGGCTGTCGTTGTAGGAGATGTTGTTCTGGACGACGCGGAGGTCGGGGATGCCCAGGGCGCACATCTTGGCGCGCTGCCAGTTCTCCTTGAACCAGCCGCGCGAGTCGCCGTGGACGGCGAGGTCGAGGACCTTGAGACCCTCGATGCCGGTCTCGGCGACGGAGAGGTCCTTCTCGAATGCGATGTCTGCCATATGGGAAAAGCTCCTATCGAAGAGGTTGGGTAACCGGGGGCGCCCGCGCGGGGACGCAGGATCATCCCCATGCCCTGCGGCCCCGCGCGGGCGCCCCGCGGCGCGGTTCGCCGGGATGCGGTCTTACTGGCCCTGTGCGCGGTAGCGGGCCTCGGTGGCCTCCTTGGCCGGGCGCCACCAGGACTCGTTGGCCACGTACCAGTCGATGGTGGCCTTGAGCCCCTCGGCGAAGTCGGTGTGGGCCGGCCTCCAGCCCAGCTCGCGCTGGAGCTTCGTGCTGTCGATGGCGTAGCGGCGGTCGTGGCCGGGGCGGTCGGCGACCCAGTCGAAGTCCTCGGGGTCGCGGCCCATGGCCGTAAGGATCATGCGCAGGACCGTGATGTTGTTCCTCTCCCCGTCGGCTCCGATGAGGTAGGTCTCCCCCGTGCGGCCCTTGGTCAGGATGTCCCAGACGGCCGAGGAGTGGTCCTCGGTGTGGATCCAGTCGCGGACGTTCTCGCCGCGGCCGTAGAGCTTGGGGCGCACGCCGTCGATGATGTTGGTGATCTGGCGCGGGATGAACTTCTCCACGTGCTGGTAGGGGCCGTAGTTGTTGGAGCAGTTGGAGATCGTGGCGCGAAGGCCGTAGGTGCGGGTCCAGGCGCGCACGAGCATGTCGGAGGACGCCTTGGTGCTCGAGTACGGGCTGCTCGGGTGGTACGGCGTCTCCTCGGTGAACTTGGCCGGGTCGTCGAGCGCCAGGTCGCCGTAGACCTCGTCGGTGGAGACGTGGTGGTAGCGGATGCCGTGCTTGCGGACGGCCTCCAGCAGGCGGAAGGTGCCCTCGACGTTGGTGCGCAGGAAGGGCTCGGGGTCCGCAATGGAGTTGTCGTTGTGGCTCTCGGCCGCGTAGTGCACGATCGCGTCGTGGCCCGGCACCAGCCTGTCCAGCAGCCCGGCGTCGCAGATGTCGCCGACGACGAGCTCGACCCTATCCTCGGGCAGGCCCGCGATGTTCTCGGGGTTGCCGGCGTAGGTCAGCTTGTCCAGGACGGTGACGTGGACGCCCGGGTAGTTGTTCACGACGTAGTGGACAAAGTTGCTGCCGATGAAGCCGCAGCCGCCCGTGACGATGATGTTGTGGGGTTCGAAGATCTCGGACATGAGGGGTTCCTCCTAGTACTCGCGCGGGCTGTTGACGATCTCGCCGGCGGCGACCTTCTTCAGGTGCTGGCCGTAGACCGACTTGCCGTAGGCCTTCGCTGCCTCCTCCAGCTCGGCGGTCGTGATCCAGCCGTTCTCCCAGGCGATCTCCTCGGGGACCGAGACCGGCAGGTCCTGGGAGTGCTCGACGGCGCGGACGAACTCCGCGGCCTCGTGCAGGCTCTCCATGGTGCCGGTGTCCAGCCACGCGTAGCCGCGGCCGAGGGTGACCACGGACAGCGTCCCCTCCTCCAGGTACATCTGGTTGAGCGTGGTGATCTCCAGCTCGCCGCGCGCGGAGGGCTCCACCCTATGTGCCTTGGCGGCCACGTCGCCCGGGTAGAAGTACAGGCCGGTGACGGCGTAGGAGCTCTTGGGCTCGGCGGGCTTCTCCTCGATGGAGACGGCCCTCCCCTGCGCGTCGAACTCCACGACGCCGAAGCGCTCGGGGTCGTCCACGTGGTAGCCGAAGACCGTGGCGCGGCCCGACTCGGCGTTCTGCACGGCGCGCGTCAGGTGGCGCGACAGGCCGTTGCCGTAGAAGATGTTGTCGCCCAGCACCAGTGCGCACGGCTCGCCGTTAATGAACTCCTCGCCGATGGTGAATGCCTGGGCCAGGCCGTCGGGGCTCGGCTGCTCGGCGTAGGACAGGTTCACGCCGTAGCGCGAGCCGTCACCGAGCAGGCGCTCGAAGTTGGGCAGGTCGGTCGGCGTGGAGATGACCAGAATGTCCCGGATGCCCGCCAGCATGAGGGTGCTGAGCGGGTAGTAGATCATGGGCTTGTCGTAGACCGGCAGCAGCTGCTTGGAGGTTACGAGCGTGAGCGGGTACAGGCGCGTGCCGGACCCGCCGGCGAGGATGATGCCTTTCATTGGCTATAACCTTTCATTTCTTGCTGCCCTGCGGCCAGCGCGATTTCCGAGAAGGCGGGCGCAGCAGTCGAATCCAAAAGCGGCGAATTCCCGGATATTCCCCTCGTGCAGAAGCTGGCGGGAGACAGACTTAACGAGCCTTCCGCCCTCCCCGACCTCGGAGCTACAGCCAACGATTTCCCCGTTCGCCTCGAGGAAACGGCCGATTGCATAGTTCCGGCGATACTGCTCGGCTGGAGTGAGGTTATGCGAATGATGCACACAGGCGTCGGCAGCATATGCAACCGAGTATCCGGCGTTTACGGCCTTCGCGGCCATAAGCATGTCCTCACTCATATCCGTCTTTCCGAAACCGCCGAGCTCGATATATGCGCTGCGGCGGTACGCCGAGCACACGTCGGTGGCGAAATACGCCTTGATTCCCATGGTCACGACGTCGGCCTTAGAGCGAACGTTAGATTCAGGACCGTAGTTGAACTCACGGACGAGCTGTTCGAACCTACGAGCGTCATCCTTGGGAAGCTGGCGCCCGGATGAAACCACCACGCGGAAATCGTTAAGAATGGGGGCAATAAGGTTCTCGATGTAGAATTCGTCAGCGGGTACGGCATCCTGCGTCATAAAACAGACGATATCCCCAATGGATTCCCTAAGCGCCATATCGCGAGTGAGACCGTGGTTGAATTCGGAACGCTCAATACTGATCAAGCGAACCCACTCAAACGTCTTAACGATATCGACCGTACGGTCGGTGGAGCTCGAATCGACGACAATAACCTCATCAGGACGACGGGTCTGGCGATATATGCGATTGAGCAGCCCCTCGATATCGCCCTCAGCATTGAGAGTCGGAATCACAAGGGAAACCTTCGTCATCGCCCGGTCCTCCTTTTCCCGAACATGGCACCGAAGGTGCCCATGAAACATTTCCAGTCCATACGGAAGCAACGGTTCCGTACATAGTGGAGCTCGATCTTCTGCCGCATGCCGCTCTCGAAGGTCGCGGCGTTGCGATCAGTGGCCTGCCACAGGCCGGTAATGCCCGGTGTGACGCTCAGTAGCTCTTCCTTCTCCTCTTCGGAGAAGTGCTGTTCCAGCTCGTCATGCGTGATGGGACGCGGACCGATCACGGACAGATCGCCCTTGAGCACGTTGAGGAACTGCGGTACCTCGTCGATGGAGCACTTGCGGATGAACTGGCCCACCTTTGTGATGCGTGGGTCGTTATCGACCTTGCGCTCCACCTCCCACTGGTGCAGCTGCTCGGGGCTCAGGTACTTCTGAACATCACCTGCATCAGAGACCATGCTGCGAAGCTTAAGCACGCGAATCACCCGGCCTCCCCTGCCCACGCGCTCCTGCGTGTAGACCGGGCAGCCCGGGGACTCCATGCAGATCGCGGCGCAGACACAGGCCATGGGAATCGCCAGCACCGCGGCACACCCGGCGCTGAAGGCTATATCGAACGTTCTCTTGCATATGCGATAGAAGAGGGTTCCCGTTGGTTTCCTAGACATGGGCTAGCACCCCGCCAACGGAAAAGTCTCGGGAGATGCCTCTAGCAGGCACCCCCCCGTTATCATTTCGACGACCGTGAGCGCCACGATCTTCAAGTCGGTGGCCACCCCGCGCTTGGCGATGTACTCAAGGTCGCGGCGGACCATGCCGTCGAAGTCGGTGTCGTTGCGGTCCGTAACCTGCCACCAGCCGGTGATACCGGGCTTGACGGCAAGGCGCTGCAGGTCGAACTCCGTGTACTCGGCCACCTCGTTGGGCAGCGGCGGGCGCGGGCCCACGACGGACATTTGGCCCAGGAACACGTTCAGGAACTGCGGGAACTCGTCGATGGAGTGCTTGCGGATGAACTTCCCGATCTTGGTGACGCGCGGATCGTTCTTCATCTTGAACATGGCACCTGCGATCTCGTTCCGCTCCTTGAGCTCGGCGAGACGTTCGTCGGCATCCTTATACATGGAGCGGAACTTCCACATGCGAAAAGTGGTTAAACTACCGTCAGGACGGGTGCGGCCCACGCGGATCTGGCTATAGAACGGGCTGCCCTCGCTCTCCAGACGGATGGCCGCGGCGAGCACAAGGCTGGGCACGGCGATGACGGTCAGCACGCAGCCGCTGAACGCGATGTCGAAGGCGCGCTTGACGGCCCTATAGGCCAGGCGCGAGCGATCCCAGTCCATGATGGATTGCATGGCCTTATATCGACCGGCGCCTTCACGCCGGTCCATGGCCTGAACAATCAGCGCCGCCCCTACGGGCGCATTGATCTCTGTCACTTCTTTATTAGCAGTCACGATAAAACTTACGTCCCTGTCCCCAGGAACCCCCCCCCCCCCGTCCATGAATTCAAAAAACGAATGATTTGCCGGTGCAACGTCTCCCTTACGTTTTGCCGGGCACGTCGAGCGCAAGCAGCTCCCTAAATGCGGAGTCGCCTTCGCCTACGTTCACCAAGCACCAGCGCTTATGACGGTCAATCTTTTTAACTCGGGCCTCTTGCCCCACCAATGGGCCCTGCTCTATGTGCAACACGCCGTCTTCTATGCGCGCAACGCTGTTGCGCACTACGCCGTCGTCGTCCAGGACGCTGCGGTACCAGTCCTGCGCATCGTCCGGCATGGGCATGTACGCCCGCTCCCTACTGCCGGCGATGCGACAGCCAAAGCTCAACTGGGCCAAAGCCCTATCGAGCGCGGCAGCATCGTGCGTGGCGACGAAGAAATATTCCTTGTACATGGGTTTGGTTTGGAGCGACCAAGCACCGTCCCGCTTAAACCAGAACTCCTTTTGCATCACAAAAGTGTCCTGCATCAGGTTGTGCGGGATAATGCGGCGGACCTTTTCGCAGGTCTCGCGCTCTTTTCCATTAGGGGTGTGAACCAGATACCAGCGGACGCGGCCGTGCTGGCTGTTGGTGGTGGCGCCGTTAAAAGCGCCCGGCAGCTGCTCTTGGCGCCGTGCCGTCTGTTCCATGTTCTCGCCCCCTCTTTTGGCCTTGCGATGTACGCAAATGCAGGGGCGTTTAGAACAGGCTTCTCGCTCGCAGCTAGGCGCAGTCGCAAAAGTACAGGTTTTTGCATCTTTCGACATAGGCAATTATACGAGCAATTAATCAGCGATTGCCCAGATTACGCAAAATGTCCTGCCGGTAGATACATCTCCATACCCCTCTACAAAAACCTGTACCTTTTTGTGCAACAAAAAAAGCCGCTCAACCAGCGGCTTTTCTTAATTCGGCATGAAAAAAGGCGACCGCACTTTGTGGACGGTCGCCTTTGTTAATTGTTGTGAAGCTTGCCTTAGGCGCGGGTCTTGATCTCCTCGGTCACCTTCGCAACAAACTCGTCGACGCTCATCTGAACGGTCTCGTTGGAGCGATCGCGGACGGAGATGTTGCCGGCCTCGACCTCCTTCTCGCCCAGGATGAGCATGTAGGGCACGCGGTCGATGCTGCGAGCCTCGCGGATCTTGTAGCCGATCTTCTCGTCGCGGTCGTCACAAACCACGCGAATGCCGGCCTCCTCCAGCTTGGCGCACACCTCGTGGGCGTAGTCGCGGCTCTTCTCGGAGACGGGAAGCGCCTTGACCTGCACGGGAGCCAGCCAGGTGGGGAACTTGCCCGCAAAGTGCTCAATCAGAATACCGATAAAGCGCTCGATGGAGCCAAAGCATACGCGGTGCAGCATGATGGGGCGCTTCTTGGTGCCGTCGGCGTCCACGTACTCCAGATCAAAGTTGAGCGGCATCTGGAAGTCGAGCTGCACGGTACCGCACTGCCAGGTACGGCCGAGCGAGTCCTCCAGGTGGAAGTCGATCTTGGGGCCGTAGAAGGCGCCGTCGCCCTCGTTGACCTCGTAGTCCATACCCAGCTGCTCCAGAGCGGTGCGCAGGCCCTCCTCGGCGCGAGCCCAATCCTCGTCAGAACCCATGGAGTCCTCGGGACGGGTGGAAAGCTCAACATGGTACTTAAAGCCAAACTTTTGGTACACGGAGTCGATGAGGTTGACCACGCCCACGATCTCGTCGGTCAGCTGGTCGGGACGCACAAACAGGTGGGCATCGTCCTGGTTAAAGCAGCGCACGCGGAACAGACCGTGCAGGGCGCCGCGCAGCTCGTGGCGGTGCACCAGGCCAATCTCGCCGGCGCGGATGGGCAGCTCGCGGTAGGAGTGCGGCTTGGAGGCGTACACCAGCACGCCGCCCGGGCAGTTCATGGGCTTAATGCAGTACTCTTCGTCGTCAATAACGGTGGAGTACATGTTGTCCTTGTAGTGGTCCCAGTGGCCCGAGGTCTTCCACAGCTGCTTGTTCATGATGAGCGGCGTGGAGATCTCCACGTAGCCCGCCTTGTGGTGGATCTCGCGCCAGTAGTCCAGCAGCGTGTTCTTAAGGATCATGCCGTTGGGCAGGAAGAACGGGAAGCCGGGGGCCTCGTCGCGCATCATAAAGAGGTCCATCTCGCGGCCGATCTTGCGGTGGTCGCGCTTCTTGGCCTCCTCCAGCATGTGCATGTGCTCGTCGAGCTCTTCCTTGGTAGCAAAGGCGACGCCGTTGATGCGGGTGAGCATCTTGTTGTCCTTGTCGCCCTTCCAGTAGGCGCCCGAGACGCCGGTGAGCTTAAAGGCCTTGAGCGCCTTGGTGTAGCAGATGTGGGGGCCGACGCACATGTCGATGTAGTCGCCCTGCTGGTAGAAGGTGATGCGGGCGTCGTCGTCCAGGTCGCCGATGTGCTCGACCTTGTACTTCTCGCCGCGCTCCTCCATAAGGGCGATGGCCTCGGCGCGGGGCTTCTCGTACACGGAGAACTTGAGGTTCTCCTTGACAATCTTCTTCATCTCGGCCTCGATCGCGGGAAAATCGTCCTCGCTGATCTTGACGCCCTCGGGCAGGTCGACGTCGTAGTAGAAGCCGTTGTCGGTCGCGGGACCGTAGGCAAAGTCGGCCTGGGGGTATAGGCGCTTGATGGCCTGCGCCATGATGTGCGCGGCGGAGTGGCGGATGACGTGCGTGACCTCGTCCTGTGGGAGCTCGGCCACCGAACCGTCATTGTAGAGTGCCTTCATGGGTATGTTTTCTCCTCTCGGATGCCTGATGCAAGTGCGTGCGATGCGCTCGGCGTTTTAACTTGCATCATTATAGGCAGGTTGCCTTGGTATACAAGCGCCCGCCGCACCTTAATGGCACGGCGGGCGATTTTCTACGCATGCTTCATCGTGTGGGCGCGGGGCGTGGGGCGCGCGTGGCTTGCGGCGTGCCTGTGGCTTGCGGCCGGCCCGGCGATGGATGCGTTATTGGATACGAGTTCGGCAATAGGGGCAGACCTTCCAGTGCGCATCGAGCGGGCGATGGCAGCTGGGACACACGTTGCGAACCTGGGTATCGCACACCGGGCAGACGACGAAGTCCTTCTCGATGGGCGCACCGCACTGCGGGCAGGTGCCGTACTGGGCAAGCTGGCGCTCGCGCAGGGCCATGTCCAGCTCCTGCTCCTCGCGGTCGGACGCGTAAGAGTGCGGGCGCAGGACCAGGTAGGCGATGAGGCCTACAAACGGGATGAGGGCGATGATGCCCCATGCCACGTAGGCGCTGGCGCCGCGGCGGCGAGCGTCGATGAACACATAGACGACCGACAGCACATACAGGGCGATGATAAAGCCAACGAAGGCATAGACGACGCCCATAAGCTGCGGCGACATGAGCTCGGAGATGTACTTGGACATTACGGGTACCTTTCGGAATATTAACAGTCCGGTCAAGTTTGAACTGCGCCCCAATTCTTGGACGGGCTAATAAGCGGCCTACGCCGCACATAGGGACTGATTCCGGAATTCCTCCGGGGTCAGTCCCTTCAGTTTAACCTGCCTCCTTCTCGTGTTCCAATGGA
>ENA-OPYT01000586-OPYT01000586.1-human-gut-metagenome-genome-assembly--contig:-NODE-586-length-11123-cov-2.334394_pt1 | contig 11123 bp, 15 predicted proteins | sample MGYA00242636_ERZ504480 | MGnify/ENA primary metagenome ERZ504480 (study PRJEB26092, sample SAMD00036228) | human gut metagenome | host: Homo sapiens | study: EMG produced TPA metagenomics assembly of...
GTGCCTTGGATTTTCCGTCCCAAGTCTGGAACATCAGGAGGCAAGGATTGAATTACGACGGCTCAAAGGCGACCTTGGCAGACTTGGCGGGCTGGTGAAACAGGCATTGGCGAATGGCGCGGACAGGCTGACAGTTCACCGTCTTTTACATGAACTGGACGTCCGGCAGCGGGAAGTTCAGCAGGCCATAGCGGGCATACGATGATCAGCAAAAAGTGGACATCAGCCCCCAAAATGACAACTACGCCCGTCTTGCCGAGTACATTGCCGATGCCGGGCATGAAGGCGAAAAAAGTCTCATGCGCTGGTGCGCCGGATGCCTTGGGGATGATGATTACCAGAACGGCATTGCCGAGGCCATGGACGTTCAGGCCATAAACGTCCGCACCACGAAAAACAAAACCTACCATCTTGTGATCAGCTTTCGCCTGGAGGACGAGGCAAAATTGACGCCGGAGGTGTTCATGGCCATTGAAGAACGCTTTACCGCCGCGTTGGGTTATACCGAGCATCAGCGGCATTGTGGCGTCCATAAAAACACCGCCAATCTCCATATGCACATAGCCTACAACATGATCCACCCGGAAAAACATACCCGACATGAGCCTTTCCGCGATTACTGGAAGCGGGACACTTTATGCCGGGAGCTGGAGCAGGAATACGGTCTTGTGGTTGATAATGGCCGAAACAAAGAGAAACAGCGGTCAGTGGGCGCAAAAGCTGCCCTCATTGAAGCCCACACAGGCCAACAATCCTTTGAATCGTATGCTAAGGACCAGAGAGACACCATCTTGTATGTTTTGGCGACAGCAACGGATTGGCAAACGCTCCATGAGGGGCTTGCCCGGCATGGTTTGGTGATAAAACCACACGGGAACGGTCTGATTTTGGCTGATCGCCATAATCAGCAGCATACCGTAAAAGTCAGCGCAGTAGACAGAGCCTTCTCACTGAAAAAGCTGGAGGGAAAGTTCGGGAGGTACCTTCCAGCGCGGGACTTGGAAAAAATACCAGAGCAAAGCCGGTATCAGGGGACCCCCTTGCATCGCGCTCCAGAACGAGGCGCTTTGTACGCGGAATATCAGCAGGGCATTAAAGACCGGAAAACCGGACTGGCTACCATCAAAGAAAGGGAAAACGCAGCACTTGCGGCAATCAGGGAAAAGTGGGCGGCCAAACGCAGGGAATTGGAACGGCTGAACATTAGCAAAAAAGAACCGCCTTGGTCTGCTGCAACTGGCCCGCAAGCATGAGGCAGAAGAAATCGCCAGAGCCAAGCTGCCGTTTCAATCTACTTGTGAGGACATACGTGAAAAGGTTCCTTTCACTTCATGGAATGGTTTCCTACAATATAAGGCTGGTCAGGGCAATGAAATCGCTTTAGCCATTTTACGTTCCAAGCTGAAGATAGCGGAGCCGGATCGCGTTCCGCAAGACTCCGCGATTAAGGAATGGGCACTGCACGGTAAAGAGCAACCAACAATGAGTCGTGCGGAAATGCAGGCTAAATACGCAGCCAAGGAATTAGCTGCCTTGGATAATAAAATCATGAGCGGCAAAGGAAAGAAACAGCTTTTGGCTCTGTTACGTATGGAACAGCTTGCCGCCGAGGAAATAACACACATACGTGGTTTCTCGGCAACAGTAGATCACAAGGGAATAATTGTTTTTTTCCTACCTGGTGGTGGGAGGATTCTGGACAGCGGAAAGGAACTCTTCTTTTCAAACAAAAATGCCATCCATCCGGCATGTCGCCCTCCGCTATGCTCAAAAAAAATGGGGGAACAGTCTGTGGATAAAGGGGAATAAAATTATGCGTCGAGAAAAAAAAGTTGGATGAAGAGCACATTCAAAAACAGCAGAAAAATATGGAGAGATGACGAGAGAATGCAGTTTTCATTGTCTATATCGATATGATAGTATGGTATAAAAATATTTTGTGGCCTAGGTTGAGAGCAGTGCAATTTGATGTGCCTACCTCCGTAGGCACTGTTAGGAGCTATTTACGTTTTTTAGAATTAATTAGGGCCAAAAATGTCAAGATAGATTCTTTCACAGCCATTGCAGCGAATGGTAGAGCTTTTACTTCATCATTATTATTGAGAAGTTCCAATTCGCATGTGTGTAGAACTCTACTAATGACTTCACGGCAAATTTTTTCCAGATCTTCAAATTCAAGATTGCTTTTGTCCATGAAAAACTCCTTTTGGAGTTTCTGCATACCGCAACAATGCTGATACTCACAAAAAAATCCGCCAGTATTACTACAAGCGGTCATTAAGGCCACAAGCGAGAAACAGCCCGTCCGTTTCTCCCATGGCTGCCGCACAGAGGCACCAAACGCATTTACGATGCGGGATGCTTATGAGATGCCTTGCCGTGCGCAGCAGCTTGGGCGATAGATAAGATGCCTTATCAGGCTATATTCATTAAATTTTCATCGTAGAGAAAATTTATAAGGAATCAGAACAATTGTATTAACCGGTTGACCTCTGACCTTTCCTGGAAGGAACCGTGTTCGCCGGGCCGCAGCCAGTGCCGCTTCATCAAAGACGCCTGTGGGGCTAGAAGAGTAAATGGTACATTGTTGTGGCTTGCCGGAAACATCCACGACAAGTTGAACCACCACCTGTCCCTGCATGTTCATCCGTCGGGCCTTGTTCGGGTATTCGGGCATCACTCTGCGAGAAATGGACGGACGTTGATCCACGACGTCTTCAGCGTATACGCTCAGGTCACCCATGGTACGCGCTGTTCCCTGCGCCGTACCGCCGCCAGTTTCTGTCGAATTTTGTGACATCGTGGCTGTTTGTGACTTCTGGGCGGAAGCTTGTTCTGTTCGGTTCTCTGTGTCCTGCGTCTGCTTTATGGTACGATTTTGGGGCTTAGGCTTGGGGCGCGAGGGAGTCACTGGTTTCGCAGGAACTACCGGTGCCGGTTTGGGCGGAGTCGGGGCGACTTCCGGCTCCACTGGCCTAATCGGCATTTTAGGTTGAGGTTCCGCAGATGCTGAAGTTGTCTTTTTTTTCCTGTCCCGGAGCAATAGAGGTTTGAGCCGGAGCAAACTCAGCGAGTGAAACGCGATAGGCTTTCTCTTCCGGCAAGATTTCGGTGCTTGCGAAAAAGAATCCGGCTATGGCTATGAAGCCATGTAGAAGTAGGGAAAATACTAAGGTCGCGGCACGTTGGAAAAAGCTCATAGAAGTCATTGCAAAGTCATGCCCGTTACAGGTTTATGTCGGGCTGCACCTTCTCGGCATCTCCGGATGCCAGCCCACCCCCAGATTCCGCCACCATGCCCAAGTTAGTTATGCCGACTGCCCGGATGCAGCCCATGACTTCCATCACCACACCGTACGGAACTGCCTTGTCAGCACGCAGGAAAAGCTGTTTGTTCAGAGCAAGTACGGTACGCCTCAGCAGAGAATCCAAGTCGGCCATGGTCGTGGGATATTCATCCAGGAACAGCGCTCCGTCGCTTTTGATACTCAAAATCATGTGATCATCTTCCGTGGGCAGTACCTCCGCAGCTTGTACTTGCGGCAGATCCACATCTAGACCTTCAGTCATCATGGGAGCCGTAACCATAAAAATGATTAGCAGTACCAGCATCACATCCACAAAAGGAGTCACGTTGATATCGGCCACAAAATCGTCATCAGATGAAGACATGGCTACTTTTCCCCCGCAAATGAGATGCCGTCTTGATAAGCGTTAACCTCATGCTGCATGCGGTTCAAAAGCTGTCCCGCGTAGTTGATACACACGCCTTCAATGTTTGTAAGGCGCGCACGGAAGATGTTGTAACCACACACCGCAGGGATGGCGACGAACAACCCCACCGCCGTAGCAATGAGCGCTTCGGCAATGCCGGGAGCGACTGTTGCCAAGGAAACGCTTTTCAGGGAGGCAATTGCATGGAAGGAGTGCATGATGCCCCACACCGTACCGAAAAGGCCGATGAAGGGAGCAGTGTTGGCCGCAGTAGCTAAAAGCGCCAACGAAGATTTGAGGTGTGCCATTTCTTCGGCAATACCGAAGTGTAGGGCGCGGCGGACGTTGTCGTTGAGCAGGCGCTCAGCATCGCCAGTGCGGGTGATGCGGTTGAATTCTCGCACAGCTCGGCAAGTGATGCCATACAGGGGGGAGCGTTTATCGCTCTCCACCAAAGGCAAGGCAAAAGCCAATGCACCTGCATCGTCAAAGGCGCAGAGTCCCTGTCTGGTACGCCGTCGTGCAGCACGCAGGGTCAACCACTTGGCGGCCATATATGCCCAGCTCGCTACAGACATAAACAAAAGCAATACTAATACGCACTTAGAAATAATACTGGCCTGCAACACGGCCTGAAGCATGGAATCCATCCGCTGTTCCTCACCCAATTGTATTTTGAAGTCCCGCGAGCATCTCTAATACTGCGCTGCGTTTTCTGATGATACGGCTCAATAATTACGATTTTAAAATTCGTGTAAGGGGCCTTCCGCGCGCTGAGCGTAGTCAGCTATGACGGTCAAAAGCCATCCGGCAGGGCGCGAAGCCCTATGCCGGATGTAGCTCACAACCAAGTTAGCTTGCCTGTCCAGATACGCTCGCCTGCCGTGCAATGGAGTCTATGGTTGCGGCAAGGCGCTTTGCTGATCCCCGTCAAAATCCATGCTGTCAATGTAATATTTTTCAAGAACGCCATGTTCTGCTTTGATCTGCGCCAGGGCTTTGCATTGCAAGGGAAAGAGTCTGTTCATATCGGGCCATATTTTCCGAAATTTCGTCCTGAAGCCCGGTTGGACGTTTGGAATTCTTTCCCTGAAGCGTAAAGGATTCTTTGATAACCTGCGTCGGCAACTCGTCAGGTTGCGTTGTCATCAGAAGGTTCAGTGCGGGAATGTGCACGTGATCCAGCAGATGAGGGTCAATGGGTCTGTGGTAATATTCCACATCAAAACCACGGAGTTTCGCTTTTTCGGCCACGTCCGCCAGAATTTTTGTCCGGCCCATGCCCGCTTCTCCCTTCACAGCCAAAGCCGTAGTTTCTGGGCGCAGCAGGCTGGCGATGTTGTGAATGGCTCCTTCCGGTGTATTGGAAGAAATGTAGGCATGACGTTCCGCACCGTACATTTCCGAGTTGGAGCGAAGAAGAGCGTCTGCAATGATACGCTCTGCTACAGCGGACAGCTCTCTAGGATCTTGGTGGGCAATATGAATATCTTCCACATTGGCAAGGAACTGTCTGGCTGCGTTCAAGACCCGGAAAGCTTTACGGAAAAGCCTCTCCGCTTCCTGGTTGATTTCTATAATTTCTTTGGAGTGCTGACGGATTCTTTCGGTGTCCCAATGGTCGCCAAGGTTGAGAATTTCATCCACTGCACCGGGATTTCTGGGATCAAAGACATGGTGACCGGTGGCAGCAGTGACTACGGCTTTCAATGCCGGAACGACAACGGCGTCATACGACTGAGGGTCAAGGGAGCAATGCTGATACTCCAGATCATAACCCTGTTGAGCAAAAGTCTCTCCAATGGCGCTGATGAACGTAGATTTTCCCGTCCCTGGTCCACCTTTGACAATAATAATACGTGCTCCTTCAAGCCTGGGTAAAAAGTTAAAAAAGGTGTGAAAACCACTGCCTGCATTGCAGCCGAAAAGCAGCGTGTTGTGTGTTGACTCGTCATGCTCAAAACTCCTATTCTATTAAGGTTTGTTTACAAATATTCCGTAACAGTCCGCCTCACGAACGCGATTAGCAATCTCACTCATCTGTGTTGTGTAAAGACCTTTTACTTTCATTCTGTCGAAATACTCTCCTCCAGAAAATGTATAGCGTTTTACGAGGCCCAACTCAGAAGAAAGGCCTTCCTGTTCGGCATGAATAATGTCCCCACAAGCAAGAATTTGCGGTAGCGTGATTGCGGTTTTCCCCGCAACGTCCGCACTGCGTTATGTCCGGCAAGAGAGCCTGTCGCTATAGCTTCGGTGTGCCCCACAAAAAATCCAGATTTTTCACCGGCGCAGAAAAGATTATGAAAGCCGTCCACTTTTAGAGAGTTATTCCGAGGGGCTTTAGACAGAAAGCGTACCGAATTTGCATATCCGCTCCCCGTGGCGATCATGGCGTTTTCAAATCCGGCAATGTGTCGCATATCTTCTAGTGACAAAAACGGCGTCATAATTTTAGCCGTGTCTCGTATCCAAGAGGATCACGTTAGCTGCATATTCTTGCAGAGCGTATTGCTGGCAGGATTTGCTCCGCAGCTTCTCCCGGTTGATCAAGGTGTTGGGCAACGGAGCAATGACAAGCCCTCGCGTATTCAATGCCTTTTGGATGTCCGCAGACAGAGAGTTCTTACGGAGTTCAAAAGAACCGGAAAGAGAGCCTACTTCGCCGTCGCGTCTCATACCCACGTAATCAGTCAACCCAGCGCAGGCCGTCAGGCTAATCCTAGGTCCAAACATTGGACAACGCAGAACGCACATAGCGCAACCGTTTCCGTATCGTGTGCAATTGCTCAACGAACCCGCCGAGCCTGTAGCGTCTATAAATACGTCACCTTCGAGCCTTGACTCTGCCAGATCATGCAACGCCACGCCGCAAATGGTTGAGCCGCTCGTCAGAAATTCAACAACACGCGAGCGGAATCGTATCTCAATGCCACACGTTTCCAGAAAATTCCGCACCGCCGGTTCGATTTTAGTAGTAGAATAGAGCCAAGCATGCGCATGCCCCGGGAAATTAACATTTTTATGCGTCGCGACACTGTCGGTGATGCTGAAAAGTCCTCCCGCACCCATGGCTGTCAATTCTTCCGCCGCCGTCTGCCGACCATTATTTCGCATGATTCCACCTGCCAAACCGCAGCCAAGAAGCATGTCCGTACGCTCCAGAATGACGACCCTGTCGGCTCCAGCTTGCTTTGCAGCAAGCGCCGCCGCAGAACCTGCCCACCCGCCTCCGATAATAATCACCGTACTTTTCATGTTCTGCCCGTCCTTACCGAGTATCACACCTTAGCGCAGTGTTTTGCACACTCTGATGGGTTCACAACCAATTACATCAAGGCATGCTCCACATATGCCTTCGCCGCAGCACATGGTTCGGCTAACAGCTCCAAAAAATAATGCAGTCACACCAGCACGAGCCGAAATATCCGCCGTCATTTTGGTCAAAAGCTCACCTCCAGCACAGAACACTATCTGGCAAGATGTTTCCTTCATCAGTGTATGGAGAGCTTCTTTTTCGTCAGGAAAGGTCATTTCGAGAATGCGCATCTCAGATTCCGGCAAAAATTCCCTTATAAATGCGCATTCTGGTTTTCCAAGCACCACAGTGACTTGATTTCCGCCACGTAGCAGTGAATCCGCTACATTGGGTAGGACAGAAGCTGCGATGCCACCGGACACAAGAAGGCAGGATTCGCCCCTCGTCGCTGTAATACGCCTACGACCCGTTATTCCATTCCAGTACGGGCCACGTATCCACAATTCAGTTCCGGATCCACGCAGACTTCTAGTCTTCGGCCCGATTACCCTATATGCAAGTATGATAGTTTGTGTTTCTGGGTATGCTCTAACAACGGCAATAGGGGTATCAAAATGCGGATTTTCGTTACCACGAGCGAAAACAAAGCTTCCTGGCGCACGCAGCTCAGCCGCTAGGGACGGCGTAACTCGTACGGCAACTATTATTGCACCTTCATGGCGCTCCCATTGCTGAAGGAATTGGAAACTTGCAGCTTTGCCGGACCTTACCTCTACCCCATTGGCTGTGAGACAAAATGCACGATCCGGCCCAATGGCAACGGCATTCGCCTTCACCGCGTAGCAGTGAGCACTCTATACATTGTCCAAGTTCCGCGAGTTGGCACGGGCAATAGGCGCTTCCGGCGTCCACACATTCTACAGGCCGTTTCACTATGGAGCGTGGGGTAACTTCGAACTTCGGTTTTGATAAGAGCTCATGTCGAAGCATGTTCGTCTCCGATGTTTTTCTCTGGCATGATTCTGTTCAGGCCAAGCACGTACGCACCAGCCAGAATGAGGATTATTTCTTCGTAGCATCCAACATGTCCAAAAATCTTAGGAATATTGACCAGAACCCAGGCAAGCAACATAAAAACGATGATATTATCCACACGTGGCATTGCCGCACTGAGAAGAGCCAGTGTAAAGATTGCTAATGGGCACGGCACTCCAGGTAGTGCAATCATGCCATGCCCACTGAGCATACCGAATGCTGGAAATAAAAAAGCAAGAATGACAAAGATGAATGCCAAGAATCGTCTCAATGGAGAAATATCGAAGGTAAAATGAATTCTTCTAGCCATAATATCTACAAGAAATAGATAACCAATAGCTAGATACAGAGGGCCAGCAAAAAATCTTCGCCATGGGTAGTTCACTGAAGTACATCAAAAAGCAGGCGATACCGTTAAAATAAATATACTACTTAATATGACCTTGACGATAGCATCAGTTCTGGCTCCCTCTCGCTTGGCAATCAGAAACAATATGCCCAAGTACGCAACGATGATCAGCATCTGCACGATAAATGTGTCATCTCTAAAACTCTGAAGCGTCATCCAGAACGGTTCCATGTTTTTCATATTGTGTCCTTTTTTGACGGCATTCGACACCATGTTGATCCAACGTCATAATGCGTGCCGTTTTTATGAATATATCTTCAGGATCATGTGCAATCTGCATCATTCCAGCTCTAGATCGGAAAAGGAAATCAGCCAAATATCGTTCATTTCGGCGCGTAGAGCGGGATCAAAACCGACAAACGGTTCATCGAGAAGCAATAGTTCCGGATCCACAGCTAGCGCTCGCGCCAGTGAAACGCGCTGTTTCATGCCGCCGGAGAGTTCCTCGGGCACCGCCTCCAGAAAATGGGCTAACCCCATATGTTCCAGCATATTCGTCGCCTTTTGTCCGGCTTGGGCGGGATCCATCCCCAAGCTGAGTAAAGGTAGCATGACGTTCTGGAGTGCGGTTCTCCACGGCAGCAGACGGGGTTCCTGAAAGACAACACCAATGCGTTGCGCTCCGATGTGGACATATCCACTTGTGGGACGCAAAATGCCCGCCGCCAGACGCAATAAAGTTGACTTGCCTACTCCGCTGCAACCTTGCAAAACTATTACTTCTCCAGGATCCAGCTGTAGGGAAAGGTCACGCAAAACATCATGTCTTGCGTAGGCAAAACCCACCTGAGAAAAAAGCACCAGAGAAGTCATCTTGCCTTCCTCTGAGATGTGTTGTGTCTGGTCAACAACAGCAGAGCCGCCTCAAGAACACCCACCAGAAGCATGCTGACCAGCGCCAAAGCGTAAAGCGCCGCAGTATCCAGATTGGTTCTGGCGATAGCTAAAGCATGGCCTAGCCCACAGGTGGCACCTATAGTTTCCGCCAGAATGGTTACACGCATCCCTCCCCCGAGGGCGATAATGGAACTTGAGAGTAAGGGTGCTGTGATAGCTGGAAGATACACATGCCAGAAGCGTTGTAAGCGGGTAATGCGGTAAACGGCGATCATTTCTTGCAGCCCGGAATCCACGGATCGGATACCTTCCACAACACCTACGTACACCGTTGGCACTACCGTTAGGGCCACAACGAAAATCACCATTTCAGAGTCAATACCAAACCAAAGCATGCCGAGCATGACCACAACTACGCCAGGCACGCTGGAAAGCATCCAGCGGCGGGGGTAAGCGCCAAACGCAGCTGTTTGTAAAACCCAGCTGCCAGCCCTAAGCAGATCCCCGCACCTCCACCTAAAGCGATACCGCACACAAAACGCTCAAAACTGATGCGGAAGTCATCGCGCCAGAAGTCTGGCTGCGAAAGGATGTCGCACAGGGCGATAAGCGTCGCCGCTGGCGATGGCATAACAAATCCCTGACAGCCCCGCGCCGCAACCTCCCATGCTCCTATAAGAACACCGCAGCCCAAAAGCCCCCAGAACATATCAGTGGCGCGCATCGGACAACCTCAGGAAGTCTTCTCCAGGCATACGCCCTCCAACAGAGGCCGGAGAAACTTCAAGTAACCGGGTGAGGAAAAAAGTCGCCATCATCGCTGCGTGGTCGCTGTCCATAATGCGTATGTCGCAAACCCGCTCTACATTCATTCCTTCAAGACTCCTGCCTAAAACAGGAAAAACATCGCCCGTAGTTTCAAGTGCCATGCGGGGGTGCTCCCTAGCATGGCTCACTCCCTCTACATAACTCGTACGAATGGCAGTTAGAGCCTCTTGACTGTCCGCCAGTGAACCAAAGACGGTAAGCGCCCCCAGCGGCATACATGGTGACTGAGGAAACGTTTCGGCCCACAGTGCACGGATATCCAGACATCCCAAAACGGGAATTCCTGAGGTATCAATCTGAATTCCAAGGGCAGACATGGCCTTTCCTGCCGCCGGTTCCACCAAGAAGGCATGCTTTGCACGACCACTACGCAGCATACCCACGGCCTCTAGAGCGCTACCCACATGGCGGGGCATGAAGCTCAGCCCGTGTTTTTTCATGAGTATGCGTAGCACAACTTCCGGCATTTCCCCTGGCCCGAAAGGCAACAGAATCTCCTCCCCATTCAGCATGTCCACGCTAGAAAATTCCTGATTAGTGGAAACAATCCAAGCTGGACCGGAAAATACGGCCACTACAGTGCAGTGCACTCCCTTGTTGTGCAACGCGGCGGCGGACGCCACCGTCATGAGTGCCACGTCCACCTTACCTTTGGCGATGAGAGCGCGAAGCTGCTCCGGTGAATTCCAGGGCGTGAACACGGCCCCTTCCCTTCCTGGTACGTGAGGAGGTAGAGTGCGCATTAACACTAGCGGAATGGCCTCGCGCACGGGCGGACCGGCAAGGCGTAGCGGAGGTTGCGCCGCGACAGAGATAGTCCAGCCCCCGCAGACCACCCAAGCAAGAAGAAGAGCGAACGCGCACGGACGGATGTTCATACCGTGCCTTCCGTCAATGTCCCGGACTTACGCAGGATTGCTACTTCATTTTTCACCAAAAAGCATGTTGATAGTTCGCCGTTCCAGAGAGGCGAAACCAGCCTCAAGTGCCAGCCTAGCTATGCGCCCCTCCTCAAACGAAACATCTTGGCCTTCCAACGCC
>ENA-OPYT01000587-OPYT01000587.1-human-gut-metagenome-genome-assembly--contig:-NODE-587-length-11117-cov-9.909372_pt1 | contig 11117 bp, 9 predicted proteins | sample MGYA00242636_ERZ504480 | MGnify/ENA primary metagenome ERZ504480 (study PRJEB26092, sample SAMD00036228) | human gut metagenome | host: Homo sapiens | study: EMG produced TPA metagenomics assembly of...
GTTGATTACTCATAGCTTTAAAAAAGAAGCATTGCATTGTGTTTAATTAAGCCAAAGCATGATAATCCAATCAAAGAAAAGAGGACAAAAATGAACATCGTAGTACTTGCCGGAGGGCTCAGCACAGAGAGAGATGTTTCCTTCAAGACAGGAAGCATGGTGGCTAAGGCACTCAAAGAGAACGGCCACAAAGTTATATTATTGGATGTATTTATGGGATATAGTGACAGGGAGGAGAACCTGACAGGTATATTTGACCGCGCGGACGAGATAAGCGTGCAGGTCAGTGATATTCCGACAGAGGCACCTGACCTCGCAAAGGTAAAGGCTTCCAGAAAGGACCAGTCACCTTGCTTCTTCGGACCAAATGTCATCAAAATGTGTCAGATGGCGGACATTGTTTTCATGGCTCTCCACGGAGAAAACGGAGAGAACGGAAAGATACAGGCAGCATTTGACCTCTTCGGTGTCAAATATACAGGCAGCGATTATTTAAGCTCAGCCATCGCCATGAACAAGGAGACATCAAAGCAGTTCTTCCTTGCAAACGGTATCCCTACTCCAAAGGGTATTTCCATGACAAGAGCGACCAGACAGGACGATATCACAAAGCTTGACCTGACACTTCCATGCGTTGTAAAGCCATGCTGCGGCGGTTCAAGCATCGGTGTCACTATCGTTAGGGATGCGGCAGAGTTCAAGGCGGCACTTGACGATGCCTTCAAGTGGGAAAATGAGCTGGTTATCGAGGAATTTGTACAGGGCAGGGAGTTCTCTGTCGGCGTTATCGAGGGCAAGGCTCTTCCTATTATAGAGATTGCACCGAAGGAGGGCTTCTACGATTATAAGAATAAATACAAGGCGGGCAGTACAGTAGAGACATGTCCGGCCGAGCTTCCTGAGCAGGTGACAAAGGATATGCAGCACTATGCAGAGGAGGTTGCGCGCGTTATCGGGCTTGACACATATTCACGCTCAGACTTTTTGCTCAATGACAAAAATGAGATGTTCTGCCTCGAGGCAAACACACTGCCGGGCATGACTCCGACCAGTCTTCTGCCACAGGAGGCAGCGGTTATCGGTATGAGCTTTAATCAGCTCTGTGAGCATCTGATTAACATATCTTTGAAAAAATATGAGGTGTAACATGTCGGATAAGTACATGAAGAATCTTACATTTGCAAATATCGCAAAGGCCTGCGAGGGCACATACATAGGCGATGAGACACTGCTTGATACGACAATCACAGGCGCAGTCATAGACAGCAGACAGGTGAAGGAGGGCTATCTTTTTATCCCGATAAAGGGAGAAAGGGTGGACGGACACAAATTCATTCCGACTGTGTTTGAGCAGGGGGCGGCAATTGTGCTCTCTGAGCATGAGCTTAAGGATCCGGCAGGCCCATATGTGCTTGTTGAATCAACCACCGATGCCATGAAAAAGCTCGCGGCATTTTACAGAAAAAGCCTTGATATCAAGGTGGTGGGCATCACCGGAAGTGTCGGCAAGACCAGCACCAAGGAGATGATATCATCAGTCCTTGAGCAGAAATACAGCGTTCACAGGACCGCAGGCAATTTTAACAACGAGATAGGCTTGCCACTCACCATTTTCGGAATCAGGGAAAGCCATCAGGTAGCGGTGCTTGAGATGGGCATATCTGATTTTGGCGAGATGCACAGACTTTCTACTATGTCTTGCCCGGATGTCATGGTCATCACCAATATCGGCTACTGCCATCTGGAGTTTTTGGGCGACAGGGATGGTGTGCTTAAAGCAAAGACAGAGTGCTTTGAGCATATGATGCCGGATGCGGTCGCAGTGCTGAATGCAGATGACGACAAGCTGGCCACAGTGCAGACGGTAAACGGAAAGCCTGCCATATACTATGGCAAGGAATCAGCTTCAGGCGTTCATAAATCAGTATATACCACAAATATTGAAAACCTGGGCTTTGACGGCATGAAGGCTCATTTTGTCACTCCGGAGGGTGAGTTTGATGCACACATCCACATCCCGGGTGAGCACAATGTATACAATGCCATGGCGGCAGCAGCTGTCGGATTGCAGCTTGGCCTCACAATAACTGAGATAAAGGCAGGAATCGAGAAAGCAGAGACAATCGCAGGGCGTACCAATTTTATCAAAACGCACGGCATGACAGTGATAGATGACTGCTATAATGCAAACCCTGTATCTATGAAATCCTCTATCGAGGTGCTTTCACATGCAAAGGGCAGGACAATAGCAGTGCTTGGCGACATGGGTGAGCTTGGAAGCGATGAGAAAAAGTTGCACCATGAGGTAGGCGAAGCAGTTGGGAGAGAATCATATCCATACACATTTTTTGCCGCAGGAGAGCTGGCAAAGGAATATGCAGCCGGAGCCGCAGAAAAATCGTCCGATGTAGACATCCACTATTTCGAGGATAGGGAGACTATGACACAGGAGCTTCTTTCATATGTGAAGGAGGGCGACACCATACTGGTGAAGGCATCGCACTTCATGGAGTTTCCTAAGGTGGTCGAGGCTCTGAGTGAGTAAAATCAGGTAAAATCAATCGGGTAGAAATTAATTCAATATTTAATTATTGCGAGGAATGGATATTCTCCAGGCTTCATAATATTATAAAAGAAAGAGAGAAAAATAATGGCACAGAATCCAATCGTAACAATCACAATGGAAAACGGCGATGTAATCAAGGCGGAGCTTTATCCGGAAATCGCACCAAACACAGTAAACAACTTTATCAGCTTAATCAATCACAACTTCTATGACGGAGTATGCTTCCACCGTGTAATCAAGGGCTTCATGCTCCAGGGCGGAGATCCGGACGGAAACGGCACAGGCGGCCCGGGCTATGAAATCAAGGGTGAGTTCACACACAACGGCTTCAAAAATGACTTAAAACATACCGCCGGTGTACTTTCAATGGCACGTACCATGATACCTGACTCAGCAGGCAGCCAGTTCTTCATCATGCATCAGGATGCACCACATCTCGATGGCGAGTATGCGGCATTTGGCAAGGTAATCGAGGGCATGGATGTGGTAAACAAAATCGCAGAGGTGCGCACAGACTACATGGACAAACCACTTGAGGCTCAGGTCATGAAGACAGTTACAGTTGAGACCTTCGGAGTGGACTATCCGGAGCCGGAGACAGTTTAATGATAATAATTATTGATGAGGCAAGCGCAAAACTTGCCTCTTTTTACTATCATGACGAGATATTAAAGCTGCAGTGGAAGCGCGCAGCCAATATGTCATTTGCGTCAGACGAGTTGCATGATGAATTTCAGGAAAAACTGCAAGAAAAACTACCTGATGAGCTGCGGGAAAAACTGTATGTTGCGCTACCGGCAAATGAATCAATTAATGACTTCCAAAAAACAACGATACAAGAATATGCAGATAACACCGCGAAAGCTAATACGGGAAATATAAGAATACCGAAAGCCCCCACAGACTGCATCTGGATAGTATCAAACAGGCAGCAGAAGCAAATAGCCGACTCACTCGGCATAGCATCAGTAGGAGAACCGCAGTGCGGCACGCGCTATGCAGTCGAAAGCCTTGCAGAGATTGATATTGAGTATCTGGAGCGGGTGCGCAGGCGGTATAATCATATCCCATGGGACATCGGCGTGACAGACAGGTGCCTGATACGTGAGCTTTCACTGTCAGATCTTCCTGCGCTCTATGAGCTCTATGACAAGCCCGGCATGACAGACTTTGTGGAGCCGCTTTACGACTATGAGACAGAGCTTGAATACCAGAAAGCATATATAGAGAACATGTATGGATTTTACGAGTATGGCATGTGGCTTGTATTTTTAAAGGAAACAGGCAGGCTGATAGGCAGGGCAGGGCTTGAGCACGATGAAATGGGCTATATGATAGCACAGCAATTTCAGAACCAGGGCTATGCCACGGAGGTGTGCCGCTTCATCATAGACTACGCGCGCGAAAACACAGACTTTGAAGAGCTTTACTGCCGGATAGATGAGAGAAATACGGCATCGGTGCGCCTTGCCAAAAAGCTTGGATTTACAAATAGCGGGCATATGGATGATGATATAAACGCTTCTATATATAGAAAAAATATAAAAAACATAAAAACAATGAAAAACATTGAAAAATATACAATTAGGCAATAAAATATAAACATAGTTTAACGATTTGGAGGACGAAAAAATGAAACAATATGCATACGGAGTAGATATAGGTGGAACAACTGTAAAAGATAGGCTTTTTCGAGACCACAGGAAAGCTTGTCGATACATGGGAGATTCCTACACGCACAGAGAATTCCGGCGAGCTCATTCTGCCTGATATCGCAGCATCCATCAAGGAGAATAACGAGAAGCATGGCATAGAGATGGGGGACATCGAGGGTATAGGCATGGGAGTGCCGGGACCTGTAAAGGATGACGGAACAGTATTGAAGTGTGTCAACCTCGGCTGGGGCGTGTTCAACGTGGCACAGTCACTCTCAGTACTGTGTGGTGGTATCAAGGTAAAGGCCGGAAACGATGCCAACGTAGCTGCACTCGGTGAGATGTGGCAGGGTGGCGGAAAGGGTCATCAGGATGTAGTCATGATTACACTCGGCACAGGCGTAGGCGGAGGAATCATCCGCGAGGGCAGAATCGTAGCCGGAGTAAACGGAGCAGGCGGAGAGATAGGACATATGCCTATGGTAGATGATGAGTCAGAGTGCTGTGGCTGCGGCAAGAAGGGCTGCTTAGAGCAGTATGCATCAGCAAACGGTCTCGTAAGAGTGGCAGAGAGATACATTGCAGCACACAGGGATGTGGCAACAAAGCTTGATTTAAATGCAGGCTTCACAGCCAAGGATGTATGCGATGCGGCAAAGGCAGGAGATGCAGCGGGCATTGCGGCAGTAGAGCAGTCTATGAAGCTTCTCGGCAAGGCAATGGCAGCAGTAGCATGCGTTATGGACCCTGAGGTATTTGTTGTCGGCGGTGGCCTTTCAAAGGCAGGCAGCATCATCATCGATACAGCAGCAAAGTATTATAAAGAGTATGCTTTCCATGCAAGCCGTGAGACAGAAATCAAGCTCGCCACACTCGGCAACTCAGCCGGCATGTATGGCGGAGTAAAGATGGTTATCGGCTAATAACATAAGATTGCAATTTTTAAAGAAATAAAATATAATGGCTACTAAAGATACACTACAATCGAGGTGAGACTATTGGCAGATTACTCAACAGAAGAATTAGAAAAAATAGCGGATAAATTTCGCTCAGATACCAGCGGTATAAGGGGAACAAAGGATTTTACGAGCCCGGAGGAGCTTTACGATGAGCTGAAAAAGGAAATCAAAAAGTACCATCCGTCGGATGACACAAGCCTTGTGGACAAAGCCTACAGGGTAGCTTATGATGCTCATAAGGGTCAGGCGCGTAAGTCAGGAGAGCCTTATATCATACATCCGCTTTGTGTTGCCATAATACTCGCCGAGCTCGAGCTGGATAAGGAAACAATTGCAGCAGGACTGCTCCATGATGTGCTGGAGGATACCATCATGACCATGGATGAGATGCGTGCGGAGTTTGGAGACGATGTCGCACATCTGGTGGATGGTGTCACGAAGTTGAAGCACCTGCACCTGACAGACAGCACCAAGGATCCGAAGGACAAGAATGCGGACAGGCTTGAGATGCAGGCTGAGAATCTGCGTAAGATGTTTCTCGCCATGGCAAAGGATATCAGAGTCATCCTCATAAAGCTGGCAGACAGACTGCACAATATGCGTACACTCAAGTACCAGTCCAAGGAGGCACAGCAGCGTATCGCCAGAGAGACACAGGATATCTACTGCCCTATCGCACAGCGACTTGGTATCAGCAAGATAAAGATAGAGCTCGAGGATCTTTGTATGAAGTACCTCTATCCGGATGCCTACTACGATCTGGTAGAGAAGGTAGCCCTCAGAAAGACAGAGCGCGACACCTACATCCAGGGCCTGGTAAACGATGTCAAGAAGTATGTTTCTGATGCCGGTATCAAGGCAGAGATATACGGCAGGGCAAAGCATTTCTTCAGTATATATAAGAAGATGGTCAATCAGGACAAGACTATAGACCAGATATATGACCTCTTTGCCATCAGGATTCTGGTGGACACCATACCGGACTGCTACGCAGTGCTTGGTATCATACATGAGAAGTATAAGCCTATACCGGGCCGTTTCAAGGACTATATTGCCATGCCGAAGCAGAACATGTACCAGTCGCTTCACACGACGCTCATAGGCCCGAGTGGACAGCCGTTTGAGATACAGATTCGTACCTACGAGATGCATCGTACTGCTGAGTACGGTATCGCGGCACATTGGAAGTACAAGGAAACAAACAACGGCAATGCCACTACCACCACTGTCACAGAGGAGGAGAAGCTCAGCTGGTTGCGCCAGATACTTGAGTGGCAGCAGGATATGTCGGATAATAAGGAATTTATGACTTTATTAAAGAGTGATTTAAATTTATTCTCCGACAATGTATTTGCATTCACACCGTCCGGCGATGTAAAGAACCTGCCAAAGGGCTCCACACCTATAGACTTTGCCTACAGCATACACTCTGCGGTCGGCAACAAGATGGTCGGAGCCAAGGTAAACGGCAAGCTGGTGCCGATAGACTATGTCATCAAAAACGGTGACCAGATAGAGATAATCACCTCACAGAACTCCAAGGGACCAAGCCGTGACTGGCTCAAGGTCGTAAAGAGCACACAGGCCAAGAACAAGATCAACCAGTGGTTCAGAAGTGAGCTCAAGGAGGAGAATATACAGCACGGCAAGGATCTGATAGCAGCCTATGCCAAGGCAAAGGGTATCAACTTTGCTGAGATAAATAAGCCTGAGTATCAGGAGAAAATACGCCGCAAATACGGCTTCCACGACTGGAACTCATGCCTTGCAACAGTCGGCCACGGCGGACTCAAGGAGAGCCAGATAGTCAACAGGATGTACGACGAGTACAAGAAGGATCATGTGGTGCCGGTGACAGATGCAGATGTGCTTGGCAGCATCGCAGAAAAGCAGCAGGCAACAGCAGGTATACAGCCCGAGCACAAGTCAAAGAGCGGTATTGTGGTACACGGACTCTATGACGTGGCTGTGCACTTCTCAAAGTGCTGCAATCCTGTTCCGGGAGATGAAATCGTGGGCTTTGTCACGAGAGGCCGCGGCATATCCATCCACAGGACAGACTGCGTGAATATCATCAATCTGTCCAAGATAGAAAAGGACAGGCTCATAGAAGCAGAGTGGCAGGATACAGCCCTCATGGACAATGGTGCCGAGTATCAGGCAGACCTAAAGATATTCTGTCATGACAGGCCGGGACTGCTCGTAGATATCACAAAGATATTTACCGAGAAGGAAATCAATATCAGTGGTATCCAGTCCAAGACCAGCAAGCAGGGCATCGCTACAATCGAGGTATTTTTTAATATCAGAGGCAGGGACCAGATAAAGGTTCTAGTGGAGAAGCTCAGACAGATAGAAAGTGTAATAGACGTAGAGAGGACCACCGGCTAAATCCCGGTGGTTCTTGCGTGAAGCATAACATATAACAGATAAGGAGTACACTCATATGGTAAATATGAAGATAGACCACTTCGTAGTGGGACCGGTGCAGACCAACTGCTACTTTGTCACCAATATAAAGACAAAGGAAATGATAATAATAGACCCGGGCGCGTGTGCTAATCAGCTCGCAAAAAAAGTGGACGAATCAGGTGCAAAGCCTGTAGCAATACTGCTCACACACGGACACTTTGACCACGCCACTGATGCAAAGCCGCTCGCAGACCGCTACGGCATCAAGATATATATCCATGAGGCAGACAAAGCCACACTCGATGACCCGCAGCTTAATGTCAGCTACATGATGGGCCAGTCAAAGACCTTTTATGCAGATGTATTTTTGAAGGATAAGCAGGAGCTTGACATCGCAGGCTTTCATATAGTAGTGCTTCACACACCGGGGCATACACCGGGCGGCTGCTGCTATTATTTCCCGTATGAGGACGTGATCTTTACAGGAGATTCACTGTTTTGCGGCTCAATCGGACGTACGGATTTCAAGGGTGGCAGCATGTCAGACCTTGTGCGCACAGTGAAGGAAAAAATCATGACACTGCCTGAGCATACAGAGGTGTACCCGGGCCACAACGACACAACAACCATAGAAAACGAGAGGATGTATAACCCTTACTTATGATAGTAGTAGTATTTAATAAACCGGATTTTGAATATGATGTGCACTCACTGCTCAAGGAGTTCTTCCCGCAGGAGGATGTGCAGATGTACTATAGCTGCTCACCTGATGAGGTGGAGGGGAAAAACTTAGCCTGCACGCACCACGAGATGACAGACGATGGAGTAAAGGAATTTGCGGATGCCTCACAGGTATTTAAGATAGACTATGTGGGCGATGAAATTGCAGTGGAGTGGACGCTGAATAGAGCCGGTGTAAATAATTCCATGACAGATGAGATGCAGCAAGCCGACGAAAATGATATTAAAACAGCCGGAAAAAGAATCTGCACAAAAATATCCGTGACCGGCGCAGACCGCAAGGAAACCAAAAACCGCCTCAAGCTCGCCCTGTATTCCATGATAGAAAAGGGCACAGGAAAGAGCCTTCCGTGGGGCACACTCTCAGGCATCAGACCAACCAAGATAGCCATGAAGTGTATAGAGGACGGCATGAACGATAAGGAAACCTACGACTATCTGAAGGAAACTTACCTCGCAAGCGATGAGAAAATCGACCTCTCAATAGGTATAGCAAAGCGTGAGAAGGCACTGCTCGATAGGGTGGACTATGACAACGGCTACAGCCTGTACATAGGCATACCATTCTGCCCGAGCACCTGTGCATACTGCTCGTTTACCTCATACCCGCTTGGTGTGTGGAAAAACCGCGTGGACGATTACCTCGACGCACTCGAGAAGGAGATAGACTACACGGCGCAGAAATTCTATCACAAGAAGCTAAACTCCATCTACATAGGAGGTGGCACACCGACCACACTAAGCCCTGCGCAGCTTGACAGGCTTATCAGAAAAATTAAATGCAGCTTTGATTTAAAGGACTGCCTGGAATTTACCGTGGAGGCAGGCAGACCGGACTCCATCACGAGAGAAAAGCTTATGGCACTAAAGAAAAACGGCATCAGCCGTATATCTGTCAATCCACAGACCATGAAGCAGCAGACACTCGATATAATAGGAAGACACCATACGGTAGACGATACGATACAGAGCTTCAAGCTTGCGCGTGAGCTGGGATTTGACAACATAAATATGGACCTCATTATGGGACTTCCCGAGGAAACACTTGATGATGTAAGGCACACGATGGAGCTCGTAAAGGAGCTGGCGCCTGACAATGTCACCATCCACTCGCTCGCAGTAAAGCGCGCTGCAAGGCTTACAATCTTCAAGGACCGCTATCAGGATATGCAGATGGTCAACACTCAGGAGCATATGGACCTCTGCGCAACCTACTGCAAGCAGATGGGGCTTGAGCCATACTACCTCTACAGGCAGAAGGGCATGGCAGGCAACATGGAAAACGTGGGCTATGCGGCAAAGGGCAAGGCCGGCGTATACAACATACTGATAATGGAGGAAAAGCAGACCATCGTGGCCTGCGGAGCCGGAGCAAGCACCAAGCGCGTCTGGCCTATACCAAATCCGGATGGCACACACCGCATCGACAGATGTGAGAATGTCAAGGATGTAGGGCAGTATATCGCAAGGATTGATGAGATGATAGAGAGGAAGCAGAGGCTGTTTGAGGAAAAATAAGCAGTATGATATATAATAATGTATAATATTGGTGCTGTAATACCATAGTGATTAGCGAATGTGTCAAAAATTATAAAGAAAACCTAATATTCATTGACATAGAATTAAAAATGAGTGAAAATAAATTACTGAAAAACCCTGATTAGATACAGAAAAAGATACAAATAACCGAATAAAACAAAACAGGCTAAAATAATTCGAGGGAGGACAAAGGTACCTCCCCCGTAGTAGGTATAGAGGGAAATAAAAGATACCACAAGGAGAATTTGGAAAGAATGTACAGAAAGAAAGGCAGAGGATGGGCAAAGCATATAGATTTTATGCTTTATGTAGCAAGATTAGCGCTCAAGAGCTTCATTTCTTCAATATACTAGTGGGAGATATGAGCCTTGTGGGCACAAGACCACCAACACTCGATGAGTGGGAGAAGTATGAACCACATCACAGAGCCAGAATGTCATTCAGACCGGGACTGACCGGGTTGTGGCAGGTGAGTGGCAGAAGCAATATCACGGACTTTGAGGATTATTTTTAAGACTGTTGTAAGTATTATGCAAAGTGATGGGGCAATATAGAAAACCATCACATTGGGAAATCCTATCCATACGGATGTGTACATAAAAAATCTTGGGATGAAGGAGATCAGAGGACATGAAAGTATGTTTAGTTGGTTCGTCAGGAGGACACCTGACACATTTATATATGTTAAAGCCATTTTTGGAAGGACAAAGATCATTTCTGGGTCACTTTTGATAAGGAGGATGCAAGAAGCCGGCTCGAAGGTGAAAAAAATGTATCCTTGTTATTATCCGACAAACCGGAGTCTAAAGGCTCTTATTAAGAATACCAAGATTGCATGGAATGTGTTACATAAGGAAAAGCCAGACTTGATTATTTCCTGCGGTGCAGCAGTTGCGGTCCCGTTTTTTTATATTGGTAAAATGATGGGCGCAAAGTTGGTTTACATCGAGGTTTTTTGATCGAATTGATAAAACCGACAATGACAGGTAAAGATGGTTTACCCCATTGTGGACAAGTTTGTTGTGCAGTGGGAAGAGCAGAAAAAGGTTTATCCAAAGGCGGTTTAACCTTGGAAGTATATTCTAAGTAGATGACGAGAAATGATTTTTGTGACGGTAGGAACACATGAGCAGTCCATTTAATCGGCTGATTCAGAAAATAGATGAATTAAGAAAGACGGCTTATAAACGAAGAATGTAATTATCCAGACTGGATTTAGTACATACGAAGCCGAAATACTGTCAG
>ENA-OPYT01000588-OPYT01000588.1-human-gut-metagenome-genome-assembly--contig:-NODE-588-length-11089-cov-2.913155_pt1 | contig 11089 bp, 11 predicted proteins | sample MGYA00242636_ERZ504480 | MGnify/ENA primary metagenome ERZ504480 (study PRJEB26092, sample SAMD00036228) | human gut metagenome | host: Homo sapiens | study: EMG produced TPA metagenomics assembly of...
CCCCTACTGCAAAAAAGGGTGGAGGCGGCGATTATACTGAAAAAGAGCAGCAAAGGTCGTTCAAGACTTTGATGGCGACGGCTATGCGGACTGGAAACTACCTCTCTTTGATACGCTTAGAGCCATTATTTTAGACCCGTCCTTTTACCCTTTTCGTGAGGGAGGTGGCGATCGTATAGTAAATCATCGCTTATTGGCTCTAATCTGAACGGGTAAAACCGATGCGATGCATTGACCTTGACGATAATTTTTATACTAAGGAGTTCAAAAAATGGCAATATCCTTCCCTATAGTCCTATCCTTGTCGCCGGTTCAACCTATGCAGATGACGTTGCTGCTGACAACAAGGTTTATACGGAAAAAAGAACGCCTACAATTTACGCTGGATCTCTTCGTCCGACATGAATTGCAGCCATCTTTACGGATGATTCCATTACGGAATTGTACCACCAGGTATACGTTGAAATACCAAAGCTGATGGCGGATTTACAGACTACCCTTGGGAAGTTGAGCGCGCTTATTCCCTTGTCAGAAACCTTCGACTATCATGATTTTCTGGGCGATTACGATATGCCGGCTATTGATGAGTCGATCATCCAGTATTACACGGCCATTCAACGTTGGATTGGGATGCTGCTTGAAAAATTAGATGAATACGAAAGGCTGAAAGGCGACGTCATCCGGAATTTCAACACCCTCAGTCTGACCTTGTCGAAAAAAGTATGAGGCTGATCCCAATTTGACGGAAGCAGAAAATTCCATGCTGGAACGGCGGCAGCGCTTCTTCCGCCAGCGTTTCTCCCTGGATATGAATCAGGTCAAGGAAAAACTACTCTCTGTCAAAGAACAGGCCGATGCCTTGGAGGAACGGCTCGACGACCTCGACGCCAGCGATCAATCATTGACAGGCCTGGGCTGCCCTTAATGCCGAATGCCGACCGTCTTTTTCTTTCATCGCCGAAAAATACGGCCCAAGATCATCAAAAAGGCCTTGCTGAAAATCGAGTATTTCGAATCCCATAAGAAATTAGTCCAAGAATCCATCGCCTTGTGGCAGGCTTGGAGCGATGATTACCGGGTCTTCAAATCGACACGGCGTCAAGAGCTGCAGCATCTCTGTGAAGACGACGCCATCGAAGAAGAAGTGTGGGCTGCATGGTACGAGGATTGGCAGAGCCTTCGACAAAAGATCGAAGAAGGGATGCAGCCCCTTATCGCCTGGAGCTTGAAAGAATTAGTTCTAGATGAGAATCAGGAATTCGTCCAAGGGAAGCTCATGGATCAGCTGGCAGCCTATAAACAGCAGATCGACGACTTCTTCTTGAAAGAACGGAAGGGCATCTATCAGAAGTATGTCTTCCAGCCCGGCGGAGACCTGCAGGATAAATTTGCCGCTGAAAGCGACTTATATAAACGGACCCTGGCCTTTCAAGAAGCTGTTTCGAAGGTTCTCTTTTCTTGCCCGAAAAACGAAGATCGCATCGTCATCTTGAAATGGGCCTATCCGTTGTGGGACCTACAAATCGACGCTGTACTTCAATTTGTAGCCGATCGCAGCCTGGACCAGATCTCTGAAAAAGTACTGCACGACTTTGCCGATTTGAAGAAGCGCAATTATGCCGCCTTCTTAAACGACGCTGCGGCCTACAGCAAGGCCCAGAAAGAACGGGAAAAGCAGTATGACTCCCTGATGTTCAAGATGCGTAAAGAATTGGCATCAAAAGCTTAGCAAAAGTGAGGCGATACTTTGATACGCAGACTTATCCCGTATGGCGGCGTATTTCCTATGGTTGCCCTCGGTACACTCATTAGTGGCGAGTCTGAAACCTGGGAATGTCGCCGTCCTGTCAAGGGTGACCATATCCGGGTCAAACGCTGTGGCGGCCTCTATGCTCATCACGGCATCTATGTTTCTGACGAGGAAGTCATTCATTTTACCGGGACCGATGACGATCGTGTCCTTGACTGGTCCCAGTGCCGCGTCATCAAGACGTCGCTGGCACAATTTTTAGCCGGCGGTACCTTAGAAGTGAAAGATTATACGGATGACGAGTTCTCTGATCTCTATTCCGTCGAGCAAATTGTCCGGTATGCCCGATTTTGTCTGGGAGATTCGGGCTATCATCTTGTCTTTAATAATTGTGAGCATTTTGCCAATGCCTGCACCTTCGGGACTTACCGGAGTCCCCAGGTGGAGCGTGCCTTATCCGGCAAGATGCCCAATGGGGAGGGAGGCCATATGGAATTTTTTACGAAAATCGGCAATGCCATTAAGAGCCTTTTTGGCGGTGGTAGCAACGAGCGGACGACCCATTTCTTATAATTATGAGCCGGATAAGGTCAAGATCGCCGAAATTGAAATGCGACAAGGGTAAAATTGGCCCAATTAAAAAACGAGCGAGTAGATCTGAGTAAACAAATCGAGAGCTCGACGAAAGTGAAATTGGTTCACCTCGAAAACGAACGGGTAGACCTTATCAAACAAGCGAAAATCGATATTCTTCAGTGTGAAACCCAATGCCAAATGGCTCTGAAAGAGGCTCAAGCGCGAGGCTTTCAGATGGTGGCTGAAACCATTATGGAAATGCAGAAGCAGCTCACCGACATGGCTCAAAAACGATTCCTCATCCTGGAAAAGGGTTCCATGTCGGTCATTCATGAGGTCGACGTGATGTACGCTCAATTAAAGGATAAAATTAATCGAGACAACGATGTTTATAATACTGAAAATTTCCGAAGCTCTTAGAAATTTTAGAAAATACGATAAGGATTCGCCGGGCCATGCCTTGTATCAAAAACGAATCAACGACGATATGGTGCTCCATATGGAGCATATGTCCCTACAGCTCAAAACGCTTCAAGAGCGCCAAAACCGAATCGTTGATAGTATCTTGGAAGATAAGACTAAAATGATCGATCAGGCCAACGGCATAACCCTTGAAATGCTGACGCACTTAAAGCAGCAAGTCCTCAACTTGCAGGGCCAAGGCGTTCCGAAAGTAACCGGCAAACAGCCTGACTTGCTTCCTCATAAGGACCCGCTGGCTTTGCCCGGAAGCGATACGACCATTGACGCCAAAGATACAGAAGAGCATGACCGGTGAACTGGATCGCCACGGCATATCAAATTTTACACATTTTACACTATGTAAATTATTAAAATAATAAATTACTTTTTTGAATAAAATCCTGCCTTTTAGCAGGATTTTATTTATTCTGTGTCGAATCTGTAATTATGCATATCTATTGTGTCGTAATTCTTTGTATATTTTGCCATAAACGTAGAGGGGTATCCTTTACGGAAGGGATAGAGGGAGTTGATATTGTTGCTGGAAATATGCGAGATTCCCCTGATTTTTCCCAAGGGGAAGGGGGCCCATCCTTCGATGGGTTCTGTCTTTCACGGGGCCTTGATGGAGCTCGTCGGTTCTGATTGGGCGACGGTATTCCATCAAAAGGGAATACGGCCGTACAGTCAGGCCGTTTTTTGGGATGACCGGGAAAAGAGGCCCTTTTGGCGCCTGGGATTCTTGGATGAATCGATTTCGTCGGTCCTGGTGCCGGTCTTAGAAAAGACGAAATCCCTGTCCTTGCATCATCAGGGCTATGACGTCGGCCTGGGCCGGATCCGGTGCCGTTCGATTTCCCTTGATGATGAGGGAGCTGCGACAGGGCCCCGTGCCAAATAGGGGCTGAAATCCGTTTTTTGACGACGACGAGTTTTAAGCGCAGCGGTGCTTTTGTCCTATTTCCCGAACCAGAACTGCTCTACCAAAGCATTCTCCAGCGCTGGCCCATGATCGCCGGAATGCCGCTGGAGGAAGGTCTTCATCAGGTATTAGGCTATTATACGATGATTCAAGATTATGACCTGCATACGGAACATTTCGGCTTGGAAGGGCACGGCGTCAAGGGCTTTGCCGGATCGGTGACGCTTCGTTTTGGCGGCAGCGAACGAGTGCGGCAAATGGCGGCGCTCTTGCTCCAGTGCGGCACTGCGGCCGGCTTTGGCATCAAGACCGCTTTGGGCATGGGAGCCTCCCAGGTTCGGTTATTGACGGGAAGAGAAGAAGGTCATTTGAAAAGGAGGAGAGGCGGATGAGTGTACAAGCGCTATTGTTTGATACGCGGTCCATTCAAAAGTATATTTTTTCAGGGAATCGGTTAAAGACCAATATCGGGGCTTCGTACATCGTTGAACATATTTTTGACGATGTGTTAGTCAAAGAGATTTTGACCGATCCGGCATTCGGGTTAGGTACGGTCGACAGGGAGAGTTGGAAAACCCGGACGGAGCCGCTGCGTGAATTGCCGGCACCTTGTTACGTCGCCTATATCGGCGGTGGCAATGCCCTGATCCTGTTTAAAGAAGAAGTGGCTGACTGCCGCAAGGCGATCGTAACGGCCTTTACCAAAGCGCTTCTCGTCCGTTATCCCGGCTTGAAGACCGGCGTTGCTATGGGGCCTTTGGATTTATCGGAAAATTTTGAAGATGCCATGAAAAAACTGTATGGTCAGTTAAAGGAAAATCAAAACAACGTTTTCCCCACAGTGAATATTCCCTATACCGGACTGACCCTGCCCTGCGAAGTAAACGGCGAAGCAGCTGATTTTTATGATGATACACACCTCATGGTCCAAGAAGGTTCGCCGCGGTTCTTTTCTCAAGAAGTTCGGGCTAAGACGGCTGCTGCCGCTGAAGCCAATGACGACCTGCATCGGCGCTTTAAAGATCATCTCAAGGGCTATCAATTTCCTATGGAGCTCGACCGACTGGGCCAACGGGAAACGGAGTCCGACATCGCCATCATCCATATCGACGGCAACCAGATGGGGAAGAAATTCAGCGATTGCAAAAGCCTGCATGAGCGGGGCCGATTGTCTTACCAGGTTCGGAAAAATACGGAAGACACCTTTGCCGCGCTCTTAGACTCTATCGTAGCCGAATACGATTCGTACGGTGATTTTCTCGATTTGGAAGAAGGGGTTCTACCCATTCGTCCCTTGATTCTCGGCGGCGACGACATTACCTTTATTTGCCCGGCTCGACTGGCTTTGACCTATACCCGGCGTTTCATGATGACCTTGAACCAATATTTCGCATCCTGCGCCGGCATTGCCATCTTGCCGACGGCTTATCCTTTCTTCCGCGGCTATAAACTGGCAGAACAAGCCTGCGACGCGGCTAAGATTCCGTCACGAGGTAAAAAATCCTCCAACGAATCGTCAAAAGAAGAATCTATGAAATCGTCATGCTGGCTGGACTTCGTCATCCTCCACGGTGAACAGGCTCCGAAACTGGACCAGATTCGCCAGTCCGAATACAAGGGTCACTTTGGCAATATGCACTTTGGCCCTTACCGCGTCGATGACGACGGCGGTGCAACAATGCCTTTAACCCAACTCCTTTCCTGCACCCGTCAATTTACGACGATGCCGGTCAATAAGGTAAAGGAACTGCGGTTTACGGCGCAAAAAGGGAAAGAGGATATTCGAATTTATTTGGAACAGCTGAAGCATATGGGACTTCGTCTGCCTCATGTTGACGGCTGGGAACGCTTTGAAGAGGCGGTATGGGATAAAAAAAGCGGGGCTGCGGCATATCAGACGCCGTACGTCGATGCCATTGAAATCATGGATTACTTTGTCCCGGAGCTGCAATAGGAGGAACGGACTATGGAATATGAAGTACGGATTAAAACGGAATCACCGCTGTGCCTGAATTCCGGGAAAGCCGACGTCAACGTCGACGCCGACATCGTCCATGACGCATTGGGCCTGCCCTATTTCCCGGGAAAACGACTGCGCGGCCTGCTCTATGAAAGTGCCGTTGAAGTCGTTGAAATGGCTGAATTATGCGAGAAAAACTTTGTCGAACGAAAGACGGTAGAAGAGTTGTTCAACAAACGCGCAGACAGCACGGTAGAACTGATCGTCCCCAATTTTCACCTCGAAGACTATCAGGATATGGCCAAAGAATGGAAGTATCTTCAGTCTACTTTCAGTGGACTCATTAGGCCGGAATCGGTCTTACAAACCTATACATCGATTCGCTTTCAGACGGCCCTCGACACCGACGGGACGGCCAAAGAAACGTCCTTGCGCAACATTCGCGTCCTCGACAGCGACCTGACCTTTGTCGGAAAAAATCCAGGTCAACGGCGGCGAAAACCGCCACGATCAGGCTTTGGCCTTAGCCGTTTCCAATCTTCGGCGGGCCGGCATGAACCGCAACCGCGGATTTGGACGCCTGGCTTGCACGATGAAAAAACAGGATACCCTGTTCAATCAGATTTTCTCGAAAAGGGGGCGTAGATGATGCAGATTTCCTACGTTACGATTGAAACCTCGGCGCCCGTCGTCGTGACGGCTCCGGGCAGTTCACAGCTCCTCACGGCGAGCAGCGAGTCTTTTAGCGGAACGCTCCTGCGCGGCGTCTTAGCCGGTAAATACGTGACCGACCATAAGCTGGGGAAAAAGGCTCATCAGGATGAAAATTTCATCCGCTACTTTTTCTCCGATCTGCGTTTCGTCAGTGCTCATCCCAGTGTCGACGGCAAACGCGCCATGGTATTGCCCTTATCCCTCATGAAAGCGAAAGCCGCTGACGTCGATAAGCCGATTCTCGATTTACTGTCCGATCAGGGGAAAGCCGGGTATAAAAGCCTCAAAGGCCTGTCCGTCGTCGATGGCGGGACGATTCGCCCCGTCTCTGTCAAATCGAGCATGGCCTTCCATATGAGCCGCAGCGGCGACCATGAACGCCTGAGCGGCCACAGTCAGGACGGCAAGGTCTACACCTATGAATCCATCGATGCCGACCAAACGTTTCAAGGCGCCGTCATCGGTGACGACGCTTGCCTAAAGGCTTTCTTTGAAGACGTCGGCCGAAAGGGAGAACGCTTTACCTGCCGTATCGGTCGCTCGAAACGGACGGAATACGGGACCTGCCACCTGACCTTTACGCAGCCTCAAGATATTCCCGACGAAGCCTTTTCCGAAACGACATGCCTTGTCCTCGATACGCCCCTCGTGCCGACCGATGGTTTTGCCGCCAGGGCTGATCAGGTGTTGCAGGAAGAAGTGATTGACGTTCTCAATCGCAAATTCGGCAACGATGTATTTACGTTGGGCCGTGTTTTCAGTACGTCCGTTTCGATTGAAAACTTTGTCGGCATTTGGCAGATGCGACGTCCTCGCACTATGGCCCTGGCCGCAGGAACGGTCTTTGAACTCCATAAAGATGGTCCCTGGCAGGAGGGAGAGGTACAGGTCCTGCAGCAACTGATGTACGGCGGTGCCGGCGATCGGACCGAAGAAGGATTCGGTCAGCTGCGGCGGTGGAACATCCAAGACCTGACGATGGCCGCTGAAGGCGAAAAGGAAGAACTGGAAGAGCCTTCTAGCTATTCCTTAGAAGTGAAGAAACGGGTCGCCGCGATCCTGGAAAGTCGCATCAAGGAACAGCTTCATAACTTCGCCTATGAAGATGCTGCTCAATTAAAAGGCCTCGAAGGCGGGGCTAAAACGCATATCTTTGCCCGTCTGGAATCGTGGCTCGACCGGGATTTCCACCAAGAATTCCGTAAAAAAACGAGTAAAAACGAAACTATGGGAACCCATCTTCGCCGCCTGCGCCTGTATGGAGCGCCACTCTATGAGATTTTCGACAACAAACAGCAAAATCCCTATGAAACCAAGGAACGTAACGACCTTTTGAAAGATCTCGTTCCGGAAAAGCTTTCCGAAAAGATTGGCTTCAAGCCTCCTAAAGAATCGTATTTTCGTGAATACTGGCTTTGGTTCTTCCGCCACAGCCGTAAGCGGACCGTACAAGTCCGTAAAACTGTATCGGAGGTGAAGAACGATGAAAAATAAAGCCAGCCTTTTATTCAGTGTACAAGTCGAAGGCGTCTTGTCTCTTAAAACGCCGTTACTCATTGGAGCCGGAAAGGAAAAGGACAATACGACCGATATCCATGTCCTGCGCAATAAAAAAGGCCAGCCTTTTATCCCCGGAACATCGCTTGCTGGCGTCCTTCGCCATCTTACCGAAAATTGGGATAAAACGGCGACGCAGCTGCTCTTTGGGTACAGTGACGACCGTCGCGGAGAAGGCCTGCAGAGCGCCATTTGTATCGACGATGTTATCCTTGACAATGCCTATATTACCGTCCGTGATGGCGTTTCCATCGATGAATATACGGGCGTTGCTAAAGATAAGGCTAAATACGACTATGAAGTCGTCGAAAGAGGAGCTCGCGGTACCTTTACCATGACCTGGCAATTACGTCAGAAAGTTGTCGATGACCTGCCGCAATGGAAGGGATTTCTGGACGATTTAGTAAAGCAGTTAGCCTACGGCATCCGCATCGGCGCCATGACGGCGAAAGGCTTTGGCGCGGTGCAGCTTGAAAACGCCAAAATAAAGCTGTACGATTTCAGCCAATACGACGATGTAAAGGCCTGGCTCACGCACACTTCGCCCAAGAATATCTACGACGTAAAGGCCAAAGAACGCTTAGGCGACCAGTCTTTTGTCATCGAAGCCGATTTTTCCTTGAAGACATCCCTCCTCGTCCGCAGCCGTGACGTATCGGAAGCCGACAGTAACGCCAATATCGACGTCGTTCCCATGATGAGCGGTGACGATTATCTCATTCCCGGACCTTCTGTAAAAGGTGTCCTTCGCCATCAGGCAGCCCATATCCTGCGGATCTTAGAAAAATCTCCGACCTTATTGGACGACCTCATGGGCTATTCCCGTGACGACGGGAAAAAGCAGAAGAGCCGCTTCCGCGTCGACGAAGTCTACATTTCACCCCAGGACGTTGCAGCCGTGAAACAGACGCGCAACGCCATCGACCGTTTTACGGGCAGTACCATGGACAGCAAGCTCTTTGCCGAAAAGCCTTTATGGCAGAAAAATAAGAGTCGTTCCGTCGTCACCCTGCGCTTTGCTATCGAAGACTGCCAGGATTGGGAAGCAGGACTGGCGCTATTCCTCTTGAAGGATCTCTGGACTGGCCAAGTGGCCCTGGGCGGCGATAAATCCGTCGGTCGCGGGTATTTGACCGGCCATCATGCCGACATCCGCTTCCAAAAAGACGGAGTCCGCCAGCATTGGGTACTCGAAGAGAACGGCAGCGTAACCAGCGGTGATCCGGCAGCTTTAGAAGTCTATGCAGCAGCACTGAATCGTGCTGTGGAAGGGGAGTGAGCGTAATGAGTTTGGAATTAGCAAAAAAAGGACTGACCCTTGTCGACAGCCCCGTGACCTGGAAGCGAAAGATCCATGAGTCGCAGCCCTTAGGGGACGTCATCAAACAATATATGAAGGATACAGCCAGCCTCGTCGTATGGCAGCGTCAGCAGATTTCCTGGGGACGTTGGGACGGCTCGACTCTCGTCTTTGCCAATAAAGAAACCTTAGATGAAAATCAGGTTATCGAAATCCGTGTCTTTAACGACAATGAAGAACTTCACCTCTACCGCCGTCATGGTGCTTATGAAGGCCGCTACGTCTGCGACGGTACCGGCGAGGTACAAAGCCACGTCGACGCCTTAGCCCGCCTTTGGGGGCATAAGACGAACCATGACGGAACGTTCGCAACCTTGAAGGATGACGAACGATTCCTGTCCATGACCGTACCCTGCCAAGAACAGGCAGACTATTACGGCTTGGTCACGCGCAGTTATATTAATGTCGATGACGAAACGGGGCAGGCCGGTTACACCGATTACCGCTTTGTTCGCATCGAATCAGCTGAAGGGGGGAGATAAGATGAATGAAGATATATTTGATCAGATGAAGGCCCTGGGGCTTGTAGAGTCTACGGAACTGGAAAAGGAAGAACCACAGGAAGAAAACAAAATAAACAAAAAAATCCAAGAAACAAAAGCCGATGGATATTACATTAGACCCCAGTTTAGATTCTGACAACTATAAAAAAAGTTGGAACAATAATCCGAATAAAAGCTCCAATAAAAATTCAAATAAGAATAAGAAGGACACCCGTGAAACTTTATATTCTCATGACCATTACACGGATAATTCCCAGGCTCCGAAAGCCGCTGTATCAGCTTATAACTTTGTCCCCTTTACGCGAACGGTGTTGGCGTCGCCCCTCGATGCCATGAAACATGATTTTCGCGGCTACATTGAAAGTCAAAAGACGTACAGCGGTACTTTGGCACTGGAAATTTCCAGTGTGACCCCTCTCTTTGTCGGCGGCGACGATGCCGGAACCTTCTTTTCGCCCACTGGCGAGCCTTTGATTCCCGGCAGTACTCTGCGCGGCATGGTACGAAATCTCTTTAAAATCGTCACGGCCGGTACCATGCGCCGTGACGAAGACTTTACCGATCGCCATCTCTATTTTCGCTGTATCATGGCCGCCGGCGGAAAACAATTGAAAGAACTGAATGCCTATTATGAAAATCGAATGATGTCTGGTGAAAAAAATCCAGAAACAGGCAGACCTAAAAAAAATTGCAAGACCGGCTTTTCTCTACCGACTTGAAAAAGATGGAACCTATCATATGGCACCTTGTGAGATGAAATTTGTCCCGATAAATGAATTGGGAAATATAAGAAATAGCGAAGTTCGGTGGAATATGGACGAAAAAAGAGCCTACATTATTACAGGAAAGCAGCAAGACAAGGAAAATGTACGTTATTTATTCGCTCCTCGCTGGGAAGATGCTGAGTTTGTTCCTGAAAGAATCATTCAAGATTACCGTGACGACACGCGGCGCCGAGGAGTCAACCTCTTAGAAGATAGGGGAAGTTCAGAATCACAGTCTCCCCGCTGGCGTGGGGCTGCTAAAAGATTTGCTGATCGCAATGATATCGATTTCATCGTGCCCTGCTTTTATACTAAAAATGAAGACGGAGAGATTACTTCCTTCGGTCACGGCCGCTCCTATCGGATACCGTATAAGAATTCATTGGCGACCGCCTGCCTGTGTGTGCAAACAATTCTGATATTATCGATTTTTCCGATGCTGTCTTTGGCCGTAAGGAAGATTGGGCCGGCCGCGTATCCTTTGAAGATGCCCATCTGATGGCTCCTGCAAAGTCGGGCTC
>ENA-OPYT01000590-OPYT01000590.1-human-gut-metagenome-genome-assembly--contig:-NODE-590-length-11070-cov-1.906333_pt1 | contig 11070 bp, 12 predicted proteins | sample MGYA00242636_ERZ504480 | MGnify/ENA primary metagenome ERZ504480 (study PRJEB26092, sample SAMD00036228) | human gut metagenome | host: Homo sapiens | study: EMG produced TPA metagenomics assembly of...
AAAAATAGGATATACTACTAATATCCTAGAATTTTTGGAGGTATTACACCTATGGCTCAGATTACAAAAGATACGATTATCGGCGACATCCTGGATATTGCGCCTGAGACCGCGCCCATCTTCCTGTCCATCGGCATGCATTGCCTGGGCTGCCCCTCCTCCCGCGGTGAGACTGTGGAGCAGGCCTGCATGGTGCACGGCGTCGAGGTGGAGGAGCTGCTGGCCAAGATCAATGCCAGTGTGGCCGCCGCGCAGTAAAAGACTCCGGAACCAAAAAGGGGCGGCCCTCCGGCTGCTCCTTTTTTATCATGAGGTGATACCGATGAGAACCGTTGAACTTACCCCCCGTCTGCGGTCGGTGGCCGAGCTGGTGCCCCCGGGGGGCGCGGTTTGCCGATGTAGGAACCGACCACGCGTATCTGCCGGTCTGGCTGCTGCAGCAGGGGAGGATTACCGGGGCAGTGGCCTCGGATCTGCGGCCGGGGCCGCTGGAGCGGGCCAGGGGCACGGCGGAGAAATACGGCCTGACCGGCCGGATGGACTTCCGCTTGTGCGACGGGCTGTCCGGGATACAGCCGGATGAGGTTAATACCATTGCCATCGCGGGGATGGGCGGCGAGACCATCGCGGCCATTCTGGCCGCGGCCCCGTGGACCTGGGAGCGGGAATGCCTGCTTCTGCTCCAGCCCATGAGCGCCCAGCCCTTCCTGCGCCGCTGGCTTCAGGCCCACGGCTATACCATCCGACGGGAGCTGCTGAGCCGGGAGGGGGACACCCTTTACACAACCTTTGAGGTGTACGCTGGCCCCATGGCGAAGCTGACCCCGGCGGAGCTGTGGGCGGGGCGACAGACCAGGGGAGAGGGTTCCCCCCTGCGGTTGGCTTACCTAGACCGGCTGCTGCGGCAAACGGAGCGCGCGATAGCAGGGCTGAAGCGGTCCAAACGTCCGGAGGATGCCTCCCGCCTGGCAGAGCTGGAACAGGTACATCAGGGACTATTGGACATGAAGGAGGAGTGGCTGTCATGGCAACGGTGAGAGAGATTTATCAATATCTGGACGGACTGGCCCCGTTTTCTCTGCAAATGGAGTTTGACAACGCCGGTTTTCTGGTAGGCCGGGGAGAACGGGCCGTGTCAAAGATTCTGGTCTCCCTGGATATCACGGAGGAGGTGGCGGAGGAAGCCGCCGAGCTGGGGGCGGAGCTGATCGTATCCCACCATCCGGTGATCTTCCGCCCGGCCAAATCCGTGACGGACGGCGATCCGGACGGACGGGTTCTGCTGGCGCTGGCGGAGCACAGGATCGCCGCCATCTGCGCCCATACCAACCTGGACGCGGTGGCGGGGGGCGTCAATGACGCCCTGGCCCAAAAGCTGGGACTGGTGCAGATTGAGCAGCTCCATCAGGACGGGGTGGATGGCTCCGGGCGTCCCTACGGCATCGGCCGGGTGGGCAGTACCACCGGCACCCCCGATGTATGCCCCCCGCCTTTGCTGCCTTTGGCTCAAGGAGGCGCTGGGGGCCAACGGCGTGCGCTACGTGGACGCCCGCCGCCCGGTGCGCCGGGTGGCCGTGGGGGGCGGCGCTTGCGCCGACCTGCTGCGGGATGCCCTGGCCCTGGGGTGCGACACCTTTGTCACCGCCGACGTGAAGTATAATGGCTTCCTGGACGCCAAAGCCCTTGGGGTCAATCTGATTGACGCGGGGCACTATCCGACCGAGCAGGTGGTGTGCCCCGTTTTGGCCAAATGGCTGGCCGCCGGCTTCCCACAGGTGGAGATTCTTTCCACGAGCCGCCATAAGGAGGCCTTTTATACCTGTAAGGGCTTGCAAAGACGCGCAAATAGTGATAAACTAGTTCCGCTGATTTCGATTGCAGGAAGGGAACGAATCAATATGTCAGGACATTCCAAGTGGCACAATATTCAAAAGACCAAGGGCGCGGCGGACGCCAAGCGTTCTCAGATATTTACCAAGATCGCCCGTGAGATGATCGTGGCGGTCAAGACCGGCGGCAGCGGCGACCCCAACAACAACTCCCGCCTGGCCACCGTCATTGCCAAGGCCAAGGCCGCCAACATGCCCAACGACAATATCAAGCGTACCATTGACAAGGCGCTTGGCTCCGGCAATGCCGACAGCTACGAGAACGTGGTGTACGAGGGCTATGGACCCTCCGGCGTGGCCGTAATCGTGGACGCGCTGACCGACAACCGCAACCGCACCGCTCCCGAGGTGCGCCACCTGCTGGACAAGTACGGCAAGGGCCTGGGGGCTACGGGCTGCGTGTCCTGGTCCTTTGACCGCAAGGGCGTCATCATCATCGAGAAAGAGGATCTGGACGAGGACACCGTGATGATGGACGCGCTGGATGCAGGCGCGGACGATATGCAGGTGGAGGAGGAGACCTTTGAGGTCTACACCGACCCCGATGCTTTCGGCTCCGTGCTGGCCGCCCTGGAGGAGAAGGGCTATACCTTCGTCCAGGCCGCCGTGGAGATGGTGCCTCAGAACTATGTCAAGCTGGAAAATGAGGACGACATCAAGAACATGGAGAAGCTCATTGATCTGCTGGAGGACAACGACGACGTACAGAACGTCTGGCACAATTGGGATCAGGAGTAACTTCAGACATTCAAACGGAGGTCTGGCTTTGTCCAGACCTCCTGTTTATTCATAACTTTACCAAGGAAAATCCGACCTGCCATCGACGCATGCAACTTCAAGAGGTTCCAGAAGCGTTTCAGGTGTTGCCTGTCCGAAAAAAACGGCCGCCCGGAGCGCTGTGCTCCGGGCGGCCGTATCTGCAAGTAAGCCTGTAAGCCGGGTTCTGTCTTTTAAGACAGCCATCTATCTCGACGCACCGTTGCCAGTACGCTCCAGCCGCCTCCCCGGGACGGTCGGGCCGACCATATGTCCCTCCACGGCGTTGCTCCGGATAGAGTTTACAGCGCGGACGCTTGGCACGCCGTCGGGTGAGCTCTTACCTCACCTTTCCACCTTGACCGGCCAGAGGCCGGCAGACTATTTTCTGTTGCACATTTTCCTAGGGTCGCCCCCGGCGGGTGTTACCCGTTATCCTTGCCCTGCGGAGCCCGGACTTTCCTCACAGACAGGCCTTTCGCCCCGTCCGCGCGGCTGTCCAGCTTGCTTGCGAAGGACATTGTACCGTATTGTGGGCCGCTTGTCAAATGGGAATCGCACTCCTCCAGCGAAAACAGGGCCTTTTCATAGTCCTGGACATAATACCGCAGGTGCTTCCGCCCTCTGGAGAGCACGGTATGTCCCTCAGCTTCCAGAAGCGCCTTCTGAGCCTCCGCGCCCCCCGGATACTTTTCATTCAGCTCTCCGCCGGTTTTCAGCGTCCGCCAGTAAGGGATCTTGTCTTCGGCGCGCTGATGGCTGGCCCAGGCGGCGATGGACACAAAAAGCCCGGCCGTCAGGGGTTCGGTAAAGTCGGCGCCGCTCCGCCGGGCGAGATAGCTCCGGATGTCGCCAACAGTCAGGAGCTTCCCGAAGGGCACTCTCCGCATCGCGCGGTCGTAATCGATGGCGGGGCAAAGTACATGCGGTCGCCTCCATAGGCTGCAATCGCCTTTGGATCGGTAATTATCTGTATCTTCGGCATGTCCCTGCGGGCGTTCAGCATGGCGTTGAAGTCTTTTCGTGCCTCATTTGACAAGAAAATCCCTCCAGTCCGACTTTTTTCCCACATTTTATCAAAATGGCCGGGGCAAGTCAATCTCGCCCGAGGAAACGCCCTCCTTTCGATTGAAATTTTCTCCTCAATAGGATATAATATTTTAGTTATAGACGAAACAAAAAGGGAGGAACGAGCCATGGGTTCCACCATACAGGAGTATTTGGCGTCCCTGCGGGGCAAGCGGGTGGCGGTGCTGGGCATCGGCGTGTCCAACACACCGCTCATCAAAATGCTGCTGCGGGCGGATGTTGAGGTGACCGCCTGCGACAAGAGGCAGAGGGAGGACTTCGGCGGCCAGGCGGAGGAGTTGGAGAGCCTGGGGGCCGAGCTGCGCCTGGGCCCGGACTATCTGGACGGGCTGGACCACGATGTGATCTTCCGTACCCCCGGCCTGCGTCCGGACGTGCCCCAACTGCTGGCGGCCCGGGAACGGGGGAGTACCATCACCTCGGAGATGGAGGTTTTTTTCCAGGTCTGCCCCTGCAAAACCATCGCGGTGACTGGCAGCGACGGAAAGACCACCACCACTACGATCATTGCCGAGCTGCTGAAAGCGGCGGGGCAGAGCGTCTATGTGGGAGGCAACATCGGCAAACCGTTGCTGCCCGACGTGGACGGGATGGTGCCCGAGGACGTGGCCGTGCTGGAGCTGTCTTCGTTTCAGTTGATGACCATGGAGCAGAGCCCGGATATCGCGGTGGTCACCAATCTGGCCCCCAACCACCTGGACGTACACAAATCTATGGAGGAGTACATCGCCGCCAAGGAGAACATCTTCACCCACCAGGGGGCGGACGGCCTGCTGGTGCTGAACCAGGATAACGAGATCACCCGCGGCTTTGCGGTCAGTGCCCGCGGCCGCGTGACCCGGTTCAGCCGCCGGGAGGAGCTGGAGCAGGGCGTCTTCGTCAGAGACGGGGCCATCTGGATGCGCAACGCCATGCACGAGCGCCCGGTGCTCTACCTGGAAAACATCCTCCTGCCCGGCGAGCACAACATTGAGAATTACATGGCGGCCATCGGCGCTCTGGACGGCTGGTGCCCGACCAGGTGGTGCGGGACTTCGCCGCCAAATTTGCGGGGGTAGAGCACCGCATTGAGCTGGTGCGGACGAGGAACGGGGTGCGCTACTACAACGACTCCATCGCCTCCAGCCCCTCCGCACCATCGCCGGTCTGCGCTCCTTCCATCAGAAGGTAGTTCTGATTGCCGGCGGCTACGACAAGCACATTCCCTTGATGTGCTCGGCCCCGAGGTGGTGGAGCATGTCAAGGCATTGGTGCTCACCGGCGACACCGCGCCCAAGCTGCGCCAGGCGGTGGAGCGGGCACCCGGTTACGATCCGGCGGCCTTGCCCATTGTGGAATACAAGGACTTTTGAGGCGGCGGTGCTGGCCGCCTGCGGGCTGGTCCAGCCGGGGGACGTGGTGCTCCTGTCGCCCGCTTGCGCCTCCTTCGACCGCTTCAAGAATTTATGGAGCGGGGCGCAGCTTTTAAGAGGATTATCTACGGCCTGGAGTAAGGTTGCGGACGCCGGGAGGACACGGCCTCCGGCGCCCTGCTTCGGTATCCGTGGAAAGGAGTGAACCCAATTTGGATATGAGACAAGCCCTGGAGCGGCTGTGCACCTGCACCGCGCCCTCCGGCTTTGAAGCCCCTGCGGCAGCGGTGGCGGCGGAGCTGCTCCGGCCGCTGGTGGACGAGGTGTCCGTGGACCGCATGGGCAATGTGCTGGGGGTGCGCCGATGCGGGAAGGAGGGAGCGCCCCGGCTCCTGCTGGACGCCCATCTGGATGAGATCGGCCTGCTGGTCACCGGCGTGGAGGACGGCTTCCTGCGCTTCCGCAGCATCGGCGGCGTGGATCCCCGGATGCTGCCCGGCCGGGAGCTGGTGGTGCTGACCGACCCGCCCCGGCGGGGCATCGTGACCTGTCCGGCTGGGGGGGAAGCGGACAAGAGCATCCCCCTGTCCGAGCTGTTCGTGGACGTGGGCCTGTCCCAGACGGAGGCGGAGCGGGCCGTACCGGTGGGGACGCCCATGGTCTATCGGGGCGGCTGCTTTGCCTTGGGAGAGGATCAGATGTGCGGCAAGTCCATGGACGACCGCTCCTGCTTCGTCACCCTGCTGCGGGCGGCGGAGCTGCTGCGGGACAGGGAGCTGGACGTAGACCTCTATCTCCTGGGCTCCACACGGGAGGAGGTTTCCGGGGCGGGCGCCACGGTAGGCACCTGGGCGGTTCAGCCCGACTTCTGCGTGGCGGTGGACGTGACCCACGGCAAAACCCCCGACGGCCCGGCGGACAAGGCCTTCGCCATTGGCGGAGGTCCCGCCATCGGCGTGGGCCCCAACATGACCCGCTGGATGACCGACCGGATGCTCGCCAAGGCGAAGGAGAGGCAGATTCCCTACCAACTGGAGGTCATGTCCGGCCACACCGGCACCAACGGCTGGGAGATGCAGATCAGCCGGGAAGGGGTAGCCACCTCGGTGCTGTCCCTGCCGCTGAAGTATATGCATTCCCCCATTGAGGTGCTCTCCCTGGCGGACATGGAACAGGTGGCGGCCCTGCTGGTCGCCTTCACGGAGGGACTGGGAAAGGAGGCGGCACGGCGATGAGAGAACTGCTGGAGCGCCTGTGTGCGCTTAACGCCGTGTCCAGCTGGGAGGACGAGGTGCGCGCCTTACTCCTGGCGGAGGTGGAGCCACACGCAGACAGGCTGCGGGTGGACGCTCTGGGCAACCTGATTGCCTGGAAAAAAGGGGCCGGAAACATACCGGCAGCAAGCTTCTCGTCACCGCCCACATGGACGAGGTTGGGCTCAATGGATCCGCCAGATCACCGACGACGGCTATCTGAAATTCGACACTGTGGGCGCCATCGACCGCCGGGTGCTCCTGGGCAAGCCGGTGCTGGTAGGGCCCAAGCGGGTGCCGGGGGTGGTGGGACTCAAGGCCTACCATCTGGTCAGCCGGGAGGAGGAGAAGTCCGTCCCCAAGCTGGACGAGTTCTATATCGACATCGGAGCCAGGGACCGGGCCGGGGCGAGGCGCAGGTCGCTCTGGGCGATACGGCGGCCTTTGACAGTGACGCCGGAGACTTCGGGGCGGGCCTGTTCCATGGAAAGGCCCTGGGGAGCCGGTTGGGCTGCGCCGTGCTGCTCACCCTCCTGCGGGATGAACTGCCCATGGACTGTACCTTTGTCTTTACCGCCCAGAAGGAGGTGGGGGCCCGCGGGGCCTTCGGCGCGGCCTTCTCCGTCACCCCGGAGGTGGCGCTGGTGGTGGACGGCGCGGATGCTGCGGATCTGGCCGGAGTCCCTGCCCACAAGCAGGGATGCAGCCTGGGCGGCGGTGTGGTGCTGCCCTATATGGACCAGGGCGCCATTGCGGACCGGGGACTCTTTGAGGCGCTGCGCTCCCTGGCGGAATCCGGCGGCATACCCTGGCAGACCATGCGCTCGGTGGACGGGCGCACCGATGCCGCCGCCATCCAGCGGACCAAAGAGGGGGTACGGACGGCGGCGGTGTCCATCCCCGTGCGCTACCCCCGCACCCCGTCCGGCGTGACCTGCCTGCGGGACGCGGAGGCGGCCCTGGCCCTGATCCGGGCCTTTGTTGGACATTTGGCAGAAAAGGAGTGAACCGACATGGAACTGATTGAGATTTTGCAGGCCCTGAACGCCTGTCACGGCCCCTCCGGGAGCGAGGGGGCCGTCGCCGGGGTGCTCCGCACCCTGGCCGCTCCCTACGTGGATTCCTGTACCACAGACGCCCTGGGCAACCTGATCTGCCATAAAAAGGGGAGTGGGCCCAAGGTCCTGTTTGCCGCCCATATGGACTCCATCGGCCTGATGGTCACCCATATCGACGAGAAGGGCTTCCTCCGCTTCGGTCCGGTGGGCGGTCTCTCCGCCCACGAGGTGCTGGGCACCCCCGTCCGCTTCGCCAACGGTACCCGCGGCGTGGTGGCCCTGGAGGGCAAGGTGGAGCCCAAGGACATGAAGCTGGAGCACCTGTACCTGGACATTGGGGCCCGAAACGAGGCGGAGGCAAAGGCCATGGTACAGGTGGGGGACATTGCGGTCTATGACACCCACGCCTTCTGCTCCGGAGGGCGCATCTTCTCTCCCTATCTGGACGACCGGATCGCCTGCGCGGTGCTGCTGATGGCGATGGAGCGCCTGAAGAACACGGAAAATGACCTGTACTTCGTCTTTACGGTACAGGAGGAGGTGGGACTCCGCGGAGCCCGCACCGCCGCTTACGGGGTGGCGCCGGACTACGGCATTGCCGTGGACGTGACGGACTCAGACGACATCCCTTCGGCCCCCCATGCGTGCAGCAGTGTGGCCGGAAAGGGGGCCGCCATCAAGGTGATGGACAGTTCGGTGATCTGCCACCCTTCTGTGGTGGCCAAGCTGGAGAAACTTGCACTGACAGGTAACATCCCTTGTCAGAAGGATATCCTGCGCTTTGGAGGCACCGACGCCGGGGCCATCCACCAGAGCCGGGCCGGGGTGTATACCGGCGGCATCTCCATTCCCACCCGCTATGTCCACACGCCGCTGGAGGTGGCGGATCTGGGAGACGTGGAGGCCTGCGCAGCCCTGGTGGCAGCCTTCGCCCAGGCGAAGCTGACCTGCTGAGTCCTCAAATACAGAAAGAACGGAATGTGTAAAAAGAAATGCCTTTACAGATTAGTGAAAAAGTAATGGCCCTGGCGGCCCAGGCGCAGGCCGGGCTGCGGGACCAATTCGACCGCATTGATTCCATCGCGGAGGAGAACACCCGCAAGGTCCTGGCCGCTTTTCAGAAGCACCGGGTGGCGGAGGCCTATTTTGCCGGGACCACCGGCTACGGCTATGACGATCTCGGCCGGGACAAGCTGGATGGGATCTTCGCGGAGCTGTTCGGCACCGAGGATGCCCTAGTACGGGTGCAGTTTGTCAACGGCACCCATGCCATCTCCTGCGCCCTCTTTGGCGCGTTGAAGCCCGGCGACATTCTGGTGTCCGCCGTGGGTGCCCCCTACGACACCATGCTGGGGGTGATCGGCGTGGTGGACAAGGGCCCCGGTTCCCTGAAAAGTTACGGAATCGAATATCGGCAAGTAGATTTGCTTGACGATGCGCCGGACCCGGAGGGGCTGGCCCGGGCGGTGCGGGACCCCCGCGTCAAGGCGGTGCTGATCCAACGCTCCAAGGGCTACTCCACCCGTTCGTCCCTCTCCGTGGCGGAGATCGGGGCGCTGTGCCAGGTGGTGCGGGCCAACAACCCGGAGGCCGCCATTCTGGTGGACAACTGCTACGGCGAATTTGTGGAGACATTGGAGCCCACCCAGGCCGGGGCCGACCTGGTGGTGGGTTCCCTGATCAAAAACCCCGGCGGCGGACTGGCTCCCACCGGCGGCTATATTGCCGGACGGCGGGATTTGGTGGAGGGGGCCGCCATGCGGCTGACCACCCCCGGTATCGGAAAGGAGTGCGGCTCCACCTTTGGGGCCAACCGCAGCCTCTATCAAGGGCTTTTCCTTGCCCCCCATACCACAGCCCAGGCAGTCAAGACGGCGGCGTTTGCCGCCCGGATGATGGAGCTGCTGGGCTACCGGACGGAGCCCACCTCCGATACGGTACGCCACGACATCATTCAGATGATTCATTTTGGCGCGCCGGAGCCCCTCAAAAAATTCTGCAAAGGCATCCAGTTCGGCGCTCCGGTGGACTCCTTCGTGACACCGGAGCCCTGGGACATGCCGGGTTATGACTGCCCGGTGATCATGGCCGCCGGGGCCTTTATTCAAGGCGCGTCCATCGAACTGTCCTGCGACGCCCCCATGCGTGAGCCCTATACGGCCTATCTCCAGGGCGGCCTGACCTATGAGAGCGGCAAGGCCGGTGTCCTGCTGGCAGTGGAAGAGTTGCTGCGGGGCGAATAGGGCAAGCCGGTCCGCGCATAGGCTGATCCGGGAGGTGAGGCCCGTGCGCAGACCGATACGCCCCTGGCTGAGGGTGCCTCGCCGGCGGCGGCCCGCCGCTGCGCGGCCAAAAGGTGGGATTCTGCTCCCCGTGCTGATCGGGATCGGTCTGGCGGTGGCGGTCATTGTTTTGATCGACGCCGCACTCCGGCCCACAGTTACAGAGCTGGCAAAGGCCAAGGTAAAAAATGCCGTAACCAGCATCATAAACGACGCAGTCAATGAGACTCTGTCCAGCGAAGCCATATCCTACGGCGATCTGGTGACGTTGGAGAAGGACACCGCTGGGCAGGTGACAGTGTTGGCCGCCAATACAGCCCAGTTGAACGCACTTCGCACGGAGATCTTGGGCCGGATATTGGAGCAGGTGGAACAGCTTGACAGTCAGGAGCTGGGGATCCCTCTGGGAAACCTGACCGGCTTTGCCACCGCGTCGGACTTGGGTCCGGTACTGCCGGTACGGGTGTTGACTGCGGCCACACCGACCGCTGCATTTGAACATGTATTTACCTCATCCGGGATCAACCAGACCCTTCATCAGGTCATGCTGAATGTTCAGGTAGAGTGTACCCTGCTGATCCCAGGCGGCACGGTGGACACGGTCGTGGAGGCACAAGTGTGTGCGGCTGAGACGCTGCTGGTGGGGCAGGTGCCAGATACCTATCTGGAGCTGCCCGGAGGTTTGTAAGAAATCCGTAAGGAATTTGTAACGACGCTGGCATTCCCTCTGTGGTAGAATCGGGACGATACCAGTAGGAGGGAACCAAAATGGATACACTGCTGTGGTACTGGGCGGTCTCCTGGGACTATGTGGCCCAGATGCTGCCCTGCATGCTGCTGGCCGCCCTTGTATTTTTTCTTCTGCGGCCCTGGCGGAAAAAACGCTTAGCCCGGCAGGGCATGGCCAGTGGGAAACTCCGCGAGACTGCACTGCTGTTCTTTGTGATGTTCTGTGCCGGATTGGCTGCGCTGACCGTCTTTCCCGCTTATTTCTGGACGGCGTACCACTGGCAGGAAGCGCTGGCCGGGCATGAGGTATTTTTTTCCGCTGACTCCGCTCTCTGAGTCGATACAGGAGATTCAGTGGACCCCCACGGTCCTTCAAAATCTGCGGGAAGGCGGCTGGGCGGGATACATGGCCATCGCCAATCTGCTTATCTTTTGTCCGGTGGGCTTTTTTGCCATCGCTACTGTGGCGGGGAAATCGCTGTATGCTGGGACTTCTGACTGGCTTTTGTACTTCCTTCTGCGTGGAGTTCCTACAGCTGTTTGTGGGGCGGGCCACTGACATCGATGATTTGATTCTTAATACCTTGGGAGGATGTTTGGGCGGGCTTTTGTGCCTGATTTTCGCCCATTTAGCCCCCAAATTCACCCGACGATTCCAAGTT
>ENA-OPYT01000592-OPYT01000592.1-human-gut-metagenome-genome-assembly--contig:-NODE-592-length-11043-cov-3.296446_pt1 | contig 11043 bp, 11 predicted proteins | sample MGYA00242636_ERZ504480 | MGnify/ENA primary metagenome ERZ504480 (study PRJEB26092, sample SAMD00036228) | human gut metagenome | host: Homo sapiens | study: EMG produced TPA metagenomics assembly of...
ATAGGCGGCTCGGGTTACTTTCCCTAATTTACATAAGGCTGAAATGGGATAGTGATGCTCCTCGTGTTCTTCCTGAATAGTCAGATAAATATGGCGTTTTTTTAATCGGCTCAGTCCCGCCTCCTCTCTATTTCGTCCAATTTTTTTAAGAAAGAAATCTCCATTTCCGCTTGTTTTCGCTTAGCTCTTTCTAGCTTGAGTTCGGCACGTAATCTTTCTACTTCCGTAAGTTGGTCTTCAGGTTTTCTTTTTCCGCGATTATCCTGTAAGGCATCAAGACCACCGGCTTCGTATTTCAACGTATAGCTACGGGCCTGTTGGTAGGAAATGCCGTACTTTACCGCAGTTTCTGCGTAATTATGGTCATGGGCGATACAATACTGAACCATTTCAACTCGCTCATCAAATGTTGTTTTTCTGCCTTTCGTCATGATAGAAAATCCTCCTGTTCCGGAAGCTTTCAGCTCCTCATGACTATTATACCTCTTAATCCATCTGCGTAGTTGTGTTGGTGATCTCAATCCAAATCTTTGACAGATAGCAGACAGAGATCCTTCCTGATTCAGATAAGCGGTTACCGCCTGAACTTTACATTCATGAGAATAGTAGTTGTTCTTTATGTGTGTAAAGGCATCGATACCATTCCCTTTATAACTACAAATCCAAACTCTGACCGCAGATGGGTCAACGGACAGACGCTTGGCAGCCGCATGGATAGATTCTATCCCATGGAGGATGTTTTTGACGGTATGCAATTTCTCTTGAGCAGATATCTTTGTTTTTCGCATTAAAAATACTCCCCTTCAAGCAGCATGAGATTTTATTATTTCTCATGTCTACCTAAAGGGGAGCATATCACGATTGATCGCTGAACCTTTTTTGCTATTTATGTTTTACTTTTTCATCGACAAGCCGATGCGGCCGCGGTTCGGCGTCGACACTGATGATTTCTGCCTGGACGATGTCGCCGGCGTGGACGATGTCCGTCGGGTGACGGAAAGGATGGTTGCTGAGCTGGGAGCGGTGTACCAGGCCCGGCGTCTTGATGCCGAAGTCGACGAAGGCGCCGAAATCGACGACGTTCTGGACCGTGCCGCGAACGACGGTCCCGACCTTGAGATCAGCGAGGGACAATACGTGCTGGCGGGTTAAGGGCTTGGGAAACTCGCTGCGGACGTCGCGGCCAGGCTTACGGAGTTCTTCTAAGATATCCTTGATGGTCGGTTCGCCGGCATCGAGGGAGGCGGCCAGCTTCGGAGCGGCATTGCACTGGACCTTATCTCTGAGCCCGGCCAACTTTTCCGGTTCTTTCAGGTCGGCCCGGGTCAGGCCGTACTGGCCGGCAATTTGAGCCGCCAGGTCATACGATTCGGGATGGACCGACGTGTTGTCCAGCGGCTCATCGCCGTTTTTGATGCGCAGGAAGCCGGCACACTGGGTAAAGGTAGCCGGTCCCAGGCGAGGGACGTTCAAGAGTTCCTGCCGGTTTTTAAAGGGACCGTTTTCGTTTCGGTAGGTAACGATATTCCCAGCTGTCGACGCCGTAAGACCGGCGATGTGCTGGAGCAGGGCTGCCGAAGCCGTATTCAAATCGACGCCGACGTAGTTGACGACCGACGTGACGGTCTGATCGAGGGCCGACGACAGGTCCTTTTGGTTGACGTCGTGCTGATACTGGCCGACGCCGATGGAGCAGGGATCGATTTTGACCGATTCGGCCAAGGGATCCTGGATGCGGCGGGCGATGGATACGGCACCGCGGATGGTGACGTCCAGGTCGGGCAGTTCTTCCCGAGCTAGTTCCGACGCCGAGTAGACCGAAGCCCCGGCTTCATTGGTGATGACGTAGCGGCAGTTCAGCTTGTAATTTTCGATGAGCTGGGAGACGAATTGTTCCGTTTCATAAGACGCCGTCCCGTTGCCGATGGAAATGAGGGTGACGCCGTGGCGGCGGATCATGTTGGCCAAATCCTTGGCACTCTTTTTCTTCTGGGCCTCCGAATGGGTCAGGTAATAAGTCCCGTAGTCGAGGACCCGGCCGGTAGCGCTGATGACGGCAGCCTTGCAGCCCGTGCGAAAACCGGGGTCAAGGCCTAAGATGATCTGGCCTTCAAAAGGCGGCTGCAAGAGGAGGTGACGGAGGTTTTCGGCAAAGACGTCGATGGCCTGTTTTTCGGCCTGGGCCGTCAATTCGTTGCGGATTTCCCGGTCCATTTGCGGGAAGATCAGCCGCTTGTAACTGTCAGCCGCGGCATTTCGGATGATGTCTTCGTAGGGCGAATGGCCTTTGATGACCAGACGGCACAGCATGTCGATATGTTTGTCTGACGGTTCCTTGAGGCTGACCTTTAATTTCTTTTCATTTTCACCGCGGTTGATGGCCAGGACCCGGTAGCTCGGGAGGCGGGTGATGCGTTCACTGAAGTCGGCATAAGTCAGCATGGGGCCGGCGTCTTTTTCTTCGACTTGGAGGCTGCAGGTCAGGCGGGCTTCCTGCCAGAGGCTGCGGCGCAGTTTTTGGCGGTAGTCGGCTCGCTCCGAAAAGCGTTCAGCTAAGATGTTGGCCGCCCCCTGGATGGCATCTTCAATCGTCGGGACGTCGTCGTCAGGAAGGCTTTGGCAGCGTCTTCCGGTGCCGGTCCTTTGGGATTTTGTTCGGAAAAGAGCCGGGCCAATGGGTTCAAGGCCGGCGTCACAGGCCATGGAGGCCTTGGTGCGCTTCTTCGGTTTATAGGGAAGATAGATGTCTTCGACTTCTTGGAGCTGACGGGCTTTGTTGAGGGCCTCTTCCAGTTCGGCATTCCAGCAACCCTGGTCTTCGATCGATTGGCGTACCGTTTCTTTGCGGCTGGAGAGGGCCTGTTCGTAGGCGTACTGTTCCTGGATACAGCGCAGCTGGACTTCATCCAGCGTTCCCGTTGCTTCTTTTCGGTAGCGGGCGATGAAGGGAATCGTATTTCCTTCGTCGAGAAGGGAGAGAGCAGCCTGTACCTGCTGAGGACGGACGCCGAGGGTACGGGCAATTTCAATAATCATCGTTTCGTCAGTCATGGATTCATTCCCTCCATAATGAATAGTTTAAGATTGCTTATTTTGTAAGAGAAACTTTACACAAGTCATTGAATTTTCTCTTAATAACCGTTACAATATAATATAGGATATTTTATTTTTTTGTTCATACTAAAATAACTGTTGAATAAGGATAGAATGTCTTATTATACCATACTTTCAAAGAAAGGGGGATAAAAATGGAAATTGCTGAAGTTTTGCGAAAAAACGGTTATAAAGTCACACCGCAGCGGCTGGCTGTCTATGATGCTATCATTCACAACCCGATGCATCCCAATGCCGAAGCTATTTACAAAACCTTACAGCCGAACTACCCGTCTATGAGTATGGCCACGGTATATAAAACCATGGAAATTTTTGCTAAAATAGGTGTCGTACAAGTCTTACAATGTGCAGAAGATGCCCATCGTTATGATTATAACACGAACCCTCACGCTCACATTCGCTGTGAGAAGTGCAACCGCGTCATGGATATCGACTTGGATCAGAAGCATCTGAGTCAGTTGGCTGCCGAACAGACTGGTTTTACGGTCAATGGTGTAAGTGTTTCGTTTGTCGGTGTTTGCCCGAAATGTCGGGAAAAATCGTAATATGTTATAACGTCTGTTTTCGCTGCTGTCGCACGAGACCTGTCGGTTTTGTGCGGCAGTATTTTTATATATAATGATAGTATATGTCTCAAGGAAAAGAAAGGAAATATTATGCTGCATATTGGTTGTCATCTGTCGGTATCACAAGGATTTTTGCATATGGGTGACGAAGCTTTATCTATAGGAGCCGATACGTTCCAATTTTTTTCGCGCAATCCGCGGGGAAGCAAGGTACGAAAACTCGATATCGATGATATGGAGGCTTTGAATGAACTCATGAAAAAGCACCACTTCGCCCCTATTTTAGCCCACGCTCCCTATACCTTAAACGGCTGCTCCCAGACCGCAAAGACGCGGGAATTTGCTCGTCAGGCCATGGCCGATGACCTGCGCCGCCTGGAATACCTCGAGAACTGCCGCTATAATTTTCATCCCGGCAGCCACGTCGGCCAAGGTCCGGAAATGGGCATCAACCTCATTGCCGACATGCTCAATACCTGCATGTTTCCGGAGCAGAAGACGACGGTTCTCTTAGAGACCATGGCCGGCAAGGGGACTGAAGTCGGGCGGACCTTTGAAGAATTGGCCGCCATCATCGATAAGGCCGTCATGAATGATAAAATCGGCGTCTGCCTCGATACGTGCCACGTCTTTGACGGCGGCTACGACATCGTCCATCAGCTCGATGACGTCCTCATGACCTTCGATAAGGTCATCGGCCTCGACCGGCTGAAAGCCGTCCACATCAACGACAGCAAAAATGAACTGGCCAGCCATAAAGACCGCCACGAGAAAATCGGTGAAGGCCATATCGGCCTTGCCGCCTTTGACGCCATCGTCAATCACCCGGCCTTGCGGGCCCTGCCGTTTTATTTAGAAACGCCGAATGAACTCGACGGCTATGCCCGAGAAATTGCACTGCTCCGCTCTTTGCAAAGGCCGGAATAACCGTAGATAAAGGGGACTTTTTATGCGTATACTACACACTGCCGACTGGCATTTAGGAAAACTGTTTTATGGTTCGTACTTGACGGAAGAACAGGATTATGTGTTAAAGCACCAATTCCTGCCCCTCATTAAAGACGAAGGCATCGACGCCGTCGTTTTAGCCGGTGACGTCTATGACCGCAGTCTCCCGCCGACGGAGGCCGTGGCCCTCTTCGATGAAATCGCGACCAAGATCACGGCCGAGCTGAAGGTACCCTTTTTGGTTATCAGCGGCAATCATGACAGCGCAGCCCGCCTGTCCTTTGCCAGCCGTTTGCTATCCTCCCAAGGCCTTTATATCGCCGGCGAATTAGAACGCATGACCGGCCCCGTCTGGTTAGACGATGAGGACGGCCCCGTAGCCTTCCTGCTCGCGCCCTATGCCGAACCGGCCGTCGTCCGCCATTTCTTTGGCGATGACAGCCTGCGCAGCCATCAAGAGGCTTTAGCCGCCCTGTTGTCGTGGCAGCAGGGACAGATTCCTCAGGGGATGCGGACGGTCTGCGCCGCCCATGCCTTTGTGGCCGGCGGCCTTGCCGGTGACTCTGAGCGGCCTTTGTCCATCGGCGGCAGCGACCAGGTCGGAAGCGATTTGTTTACGTCCTTTTCCTATACGGCCCTGGGCCATCTCCACGGGCCGCAGCAGATCACGACGCCGACCATCCGCTATGCCGGAAGCCTTCTTAAATATTCCTTTGGCGAAGCCCGCCAGAAAAAAGGGGCCGTCGTCGTTGACCTCGATGGGAAAGGAAAGGCGCATCCCGTCTTTCATGAATTTACACCCCGTCACGACGTGCGCATCGTCAGCGGATCCTTTGAAGCGGTCATGGCGGCTACTGACGACCGGCCCGATGATTTTATCCTGGTACGCCTTTCGGATCAGCAGCCCATCCTCGACGGCATGGCCAAACTGCGGCGTAAGTACCCCAATGCCATGGCCCTTGAAATGCCCAATCGCAATACCGAAGCCGGCGGCCAGCGAGATTTTAACCTCAGGCAGTCGACGGGGCAGGAACTCTTTGACAGCTTCTCCAAAGCTATGCGGCCCGACCAGCCCTTGACCGAAGCCGAAGAAGAATGTGTCCGCCAGTTGTGGAAAGAGCTTGAAAAACGCCAAGAAGGGAGCTCCTTATGATTCCCATTTACTTAGAAATGAAGGCCTTTGGCCCCTATGCCGGTACGGAAATCGTCGATTTTCGTAGGCTAAAGGATCATAAATTATTCCTCATCTACGGCCCGACCGGGTCCGGTAAGACGACCATCCTCGACGCCATCTGCTACGCCCTCTACGGCAGTACCAGCGGTGATATCCGCACCGGTGCCTATATGCGAAGCGAGTATGCGACGCCGGAAGAGCCGACGTCCGTATCCTTCCGCTTTGCCATCGGCCAGAAATATTACCGCATCGACCGCAGTCCGGAACAGCAGATTGCTAAAAAAATGAGGCGATGGCTTGAAGAAGGCTTCGGCCCAGGCCGCCTTGTATGAAACCGATGCCGATGGGAACGAAGAAAAGCTCTTGGCTGCCAAAAACGTTACGGCTTCCGTCGAAACGCTGTTGGGCTTTAAAGCCGATCAGTTCCGACAAGTCGTCCTCTTGCCCCAAGGCGATTTTCGTAAACTCCTCCTGGCCAACTCCGGCGAGCGTCAGCAGATCATGCAGACCTTATTTCATACCCAGTCCTATGCCAAGCTCCAGGCCCTGGCCAAAGAACGCCATGACGAACTGGAAAGTCGCCATGAGCAGGTGGTCCATGAACGAGAACAATGCCTGATTAACCTGGGAATCGACGGTGAAGACGATTTGCCAGAGAAAGAACAGCAATTTAAGGACCAGGAAAAGGGGCTGTCGGCGCGGTGGAAAGAGGCTGAAACCGAGCGCAGTGCCCGGCAGAAAGACTTCCAAGCGGCCCAGGCCTTAGAAGCTCACTGGAAACTGTGGGAACAGAAGGGCAAAGAAGCGGCCGACCTCGAAGGCAAGGCGGCCTTGTTTGACCAGAAGCGACAGCGAATCGACGTCCTGCGCAAGGCCGAAGTCTTAGCCGAACCCTGCCGCCATCTCGATGAGTTGGAACGGGAAGGGAAGGCCACCGCTGCGGCTGCCGATAAGGCCCATGAAGCGTCACAGCAGGCGGCGAAAGAACTGAAGGCCGCTAAAGAGAAGATGGATGCCCTGGAACAGAAAGAAGGGGCCTATAAGGCGGCCGGAGAAGAACGGGTCAAGCTGACGAACCTCAAGGGAAAAGCCGATTCCTACTACGATCAGTGCCAAGAAGTTCAAAAACTCCGGGCTGAGGCGACGGCTGCCGAGAAGGCCTGGAACAAGGCTAAGGACGACAGGGAAAAGGGGAAAAGGGACTTAGAAAAAGCCCGAACCGCCCTGTCGGCCCTGTCTGAACAGGCCCTTTTGGCCGAACAGGTAAAGCAGCAGTGCCAGTCCCTAAAAGATCGAGTCGCGCGAGAGAAAGAAGCCGCAGCCCTGGCCCTTCAAAGGGACGAAAGGCAAAAACAGTGGCAGCAGCTTCAGTCGGCCTTAGAAAAAGCGGCCCAAAGAGCCAAAAACGACCGCGTAGACTATGAATGCGTCCGATCTTCCTTCTTACAGGCCCAGGCCGCCGTCTTGGCCGCGGACCTTGTCGACGGAACGCCGTGCCCGGTCTGCGGGGCTACGGATCATCCCTTGCCGGCCGCTCCGCCTGAGGATTTGCCGACGCGAGACGACGTCGAACGGCGGCAAAAAGTGGCCGAAACGAGCGAACAAGGGCGGCAGAAGCTTGAAGTCGACACCAAGGCCGCCGAAACGGCCTATCAGGCCTTAGACGGGCAATATCGGAGACTGCGCCAGCAGTACCCCCAGGAAGCCTCTTTGAATGAATTAGAGGCAGAACTGAAAGAGGCTCAGCAAAAACAGGCCGACCTTGAAAAAACCCTGGCCCAGGGAGAGACCCTTCGCAAGGACGTTTCCGATGGCGAGACGAAACTCAGTCAATGGGAAGCCGCCGAAGAAGGGGCTCGAAAAGCCTTAGAAGAGGCCAAAACCAAGGCCGTCAAAGCCGGCGAAACCCAGGCTCACTTAGAAGCGGAACTTCCCGAAGCCTATCGCGACCCCAAGGCCCTCGGCCGCCGCCTGACGGAACTTACGCAACATATTAAGGACTACGAAGAACAGCTTCAGAAGAGCCGGGACCAGTTGCTGACCTGCGAACGCCAAGGGGCTCAGCGCCAGGAAGAGGTCAGAAATCTAACCCAGCAGGTGCTGACCCTGCGTGCCCGATTTAAACAGGCCTACAACGACTTGGGACAGCGGGTGACAGCAGCCGGCTTTGCCTCGGTCCGAGCCTGCCGGGACATGCAGGCATCGGTGAAAGACATTCCCGTTCTTGAAGCCGAAGTCCGTCAATACGATACAAAGCTCCAACAGGTACGCGGTCAGCTCCAGCAGGAAAAAGAAGCCATTGACGGCAAAAGCCGCCCCGATGTGACAGCCCTCGAAAAAAGCTTGAACGAGGCTGAAAAGACCAGCCGGGACCTTGCCGAAGAACGGGGCCGCCTGTCAGCCACTTTTTCTCAGTGGCAGCAGGAAAAGAAGAAACTCTTGGCCCTTGGCCAGGATGAAAAAAATCTGGTCGAAGATTATAAGACTGTCGGCGCCGTTTACGACCTCATCGCCGGCAAACAGACGGGCATCAACTTTGAACGCTACGTCTTAGGGGCTCTCCTCGACGACGTTTTAGCAGCGGCCAATGAACGGCTCCAATCCATGAGCCGTCAGCGCTACACCCTGCAGCGCTCCCAGAGCTGGGACGATAAACGGGTCAAGCAGATCGGCCTCGACATCGAAGTCTATGACAATTATACGGGCTATGCCCGGCCGGCCAATACCCTCTCCGGCGGGGAAACCTTCTTGTCCTCCCTGTCCCTGGCATTGGGGCTGGCCGACGTCGTCCAAGCCTATTCCGGCGGCATCCACCTCGATGCCATCTTTATCGACGAAGGCTTCGGCACCCTCGACAGCGAGACCTTGGACTATGCCCTAAAGACCTTAGCTTCCCTTCGAAGCGGCGGTCGCCTGGTCGGCATCATTTCCCATGTGCCGGAATTAAAAGAGCGCATCGATGCCCGCCTTGCCATTCATAAAACCGATCGGGGCAGTACGTCGTCCTTTGAATTTTCCTAAGACCGTCTTTATATACCCTATATTGTTGAATCGACGGAAAAAGTATATAATAAACCATAATCGAGAGAGGAGGGACGGAATGTCCATTCAAAAAGTACGCGACTATTTCTCCCAGTGGGGGATGGAAGACAAGGTTATGGAACTGACCGAATCCAGCGCCACCGTCGAAGAAGCGGCAGCAGCCCTTCATACGGAAGGCCGGCGCATTGCCAAGACCATGTCGTTTTTGGTCGGAGATCAGCCGATCCTCATCGTCTTTGCCGGCGATGCCCGTGTCGATAACCATAAGTACAAAGAACGGTTTCATAAGAAGGCATCCATGATCAAGGCCGACCAAGTCGAAGACCTCATTGGCCATCCTGTCGGCGGTGTATGTCCCTTTGCCATTCATCCCGGCGTCGACGTCTATCTCGATGAATCACTCAAGCGTTTTCACACTGTCTTTCCGGCCTGCGGCACGGCCAATAGTGCCATCGAATTGACCCTGGACGAGCTGATGACCTATTCCAAGGCTCGCGAATGGGTCGACGTGTCCAAAGGTTGGCAGGAAGATTGTATTTAAAAAAAGGGGGTAACGCACTATGCAGTTTACTTTTAAACACACGAATTTTAACGTCCTCGATCTTCAGCGCAGTATGGACTTTTATCAGGAAGCCCTGGGCTTAACCGAAGTCCGCCGTATCGAAAACCCTGATTTCACCATCGTCTACCTCGGCGACGGCGTTACGGACTTCCAGCTGGAATTGACTTGGCTCAAAGATCGCAAGCAGCCGTACAACCTCGGTGACAACGAGTTCCACCTGGCCTTCCGCGTGGATGATTTCAATGCCGCACACGCAAAGCACAAGGAAATGGACTGCATCTGCTTTGAAAATCCGGCAATGGGCATCTATTTTATCTCCGATCCGGACGGCTACTGGCTGGAAGTCATTCCCGCAAAGTAAACAGAAAACTGCTTGGAGCTGCTGCTTTGAGCGTTTTTCTCATTCTCTTAACAGGATTATTCTGTTCATTTTTCGACAGCGGGTGTATACTATTGAAGTTATCTCCTGACGAAAGGACTGTATCATTTGAATCCTTACCTTGATCTATACCGCACATTTGCACGGATTGGCGTATGCACGTTCGGCGGCGGCTATGCCATGCTGCCGATTCTGCAGCGCGAGGTCGTTGAAAACCGCCACTGGGCGACTGAGGACGAGCTGATGGACTACTACGCCATCGGTCAGTGTACGCCGGGCGTTATCGCCGTGAACACGTCCACGTTCATCGGCTACAAGACGCACGGCATTCTCGGCGGCATTGCCGCCACGGCAGGCATGATCACGCCATCGCTGATTATTATCACGATCATTGCCGCATTTATCCAGCAGTTTGCGCATCTCGCTGTCGTGCAGCACGCATTTGCCGGAATCCGCATCGCGGTCTGCGCGCTTGTGCTGCAGTCCGTGTGGAAAATGGCGAAAAGGGCGTTGTTGATGTGCCGACCAGTGTTATCCTGCTCGTTACGTTCGCGGCTGTCGCTTTCTTCGGCGTATCGCCGGTTGTGATGGTCGTTATCGCCGCTGCTGCCGGTATTATCATCGGTATGATCCGGAGGAAACGCGCATGATTTTTTTACTGCTGTTTCTCGAATTTTTCAAGACCGGTCTGTTCGCCATCGGCGGCGGACTGGCGACCCTGCCCTTTCTCAAACAGATTTCGTTGCGGTATCCGTGGTTCACGCCGAATGATCTGATGGACATGATTGCGGTCTCCGAGTCCACACCCGGTCCGATGGGTGTCAACTCGGCAACGTACGCAGGCTTCCACGCAGCCGGCATTCCCGGTGCCCTCATGGCGACCTGCTCGCTTGTGCTGCCGTCGGTCATCATCATCATTCTGGTGTCGCGTGCGCTCGATAAGTTCCGCGACTCTCCGCTGGTCCAGAACGGCTTTTACGGCCTGCGTCCGGCGTCCGCGGGTCTGATCTTCGGCGCAATGCTCGAGGTGTTCGCCGCTTCCCTGCTGCACACGGAAAACTGGGCCGGTATTGCCAGCATCGGTTCGGTCATCAATGTTCCGGCGATAATTATTTTCCTCGTGCTGTCGCTCGGTATCTGGAAGCTCAAAAAACTGCATCCGATTGTGTTTATCCTGATCGGCGCGGTATGCGGCATTGTGTTTAATCTGTAAGTTTTGATTTGTTATCGTGCAGATTCTCTGCGGAACGGCGGGATG
>ENA-OPYT01000595-OPYT01000595.1-human-gut-metagenome-genome-assembly--contig:-NODE-595-length-11023-cov-5.995411_pt1 | contig 11023 bp, 11 predicted proteins | sample MGYA00242636_ERZ504480 | MGnify/ENA primary metagenome ERZ504480 (study PRJEB26092, sample SAMD00036228) | human gut metagenome | host: Homo sapiens | study: EMG produced TPA metagenomics assembly of...
ATCCAAGGTATCCCCCGTCTTTACATTGACAAAATTCCAGTCCTTATGTAAAGACCGCGCAGGATGGCTTCTCCCTTCTTCGTGCAGTAAATCGGCGTATCCGGAATTTCTGCCATCAGGGCCGGCAGGGCACCGCTGTGATCGTTCTCATTATGGTTCATGACGATATAGTCAATCTGGTGAAGATCAAATTTCCTTTTTTAGGTTTTCTACAAACTCATCGTCATAAGGTTTCCAAACCGTATCCATGAGCACTGATTTTTTTATCCCTAATGAGATAAGCATTATAACTGGACCCCTTTTCCGTCGAATACTCATGACCATGGAATTCATTCAGTTCCCAGTCAACCTTCCCAACCCAAGTCACCGTATCTGTAATTTTCTTTGCCATAAGACACACTCCTTTATCATGCTGCAAATTGTCACCTGCGGCCTTCATCATCGTGACAAGAAGGGACCTCCGCTTGATGGATCCAGTATACGTCCCGCATGCAAAAAGAACCGTTGTCCAAACAACAAATGCATAAAAAACCAGAAGCCTCGAAGGATGCATCTTCAAGACTCCTGGTTTAGAGGGAAAGGAAGGGTTTGCCCTATGGGGCGTCCGCTTGAACCTTATATCGGATAGGTTCATTATAGGGACCTATCCACCCACTGTCAACCAAATTTACCTTTAAGTTAACATAAGGATAAAAAAGATTCCCTGCCCTCTCCTGAAGGAAAGAACAGGGAATCTTCCGCCAGTTAGTGCACCTGCATCCAGTCCGATGAATCAGAAGCAGTCGCAGTTAACCATGAAGAAGGATCTCGGATGAGCGCAGACCGGGCAAACCTGAGGCGCTTCTTCGGCTTCTACGATATGACCGCAGTTGGAGCAGATCCAAACGGTCTTTTCGCTGCGTTTGAACATGGTGCCGTCTTCTACCTTTTGGAGGAGGGCCTTATAGCGTTCTTCATGATGCTTTTCAATGGCACCGACAGCGCGGAATTTGAAGGCCAGTTCAGGGAAACCTTCCTTATCTGCCGTTTCAGCAAATTTCCTTATACATATCGGTCCATTCATAGTTTTCGCCAGCAGCAGCATCTTTGAGGTTCGTTACCGTATCAGGAATGGAACCGCCATGAAGGGCCTTGAACCAGATCTTTGCATGTTCTTTTTCGTTCTTGGAGGTTTCCAGGAAGTTTGCAGCGACCTTTTCGTAGCCTTCTTTCTTAGCCACACTTGCATAATATCCATACTTATTGTAAGCCTGGGATTCACCAGCAAAAAGCAGCCTGAAGATTTTTTTCCGTTTGCGTACCTTTTAATTCTTTCATGATGATCTCTCCTTATACCGTATTTTTTATTACCCTCTCTCGGTAACAACTAGAGTATACCACGTATCCTAAACAATAGCAACAACTTTTTAAGAATTATTTTTAAAAAGGAATATAATCATGATGAATGCCCATCTCAGCGTCATTTGCACTTTCATCAGGGCTTAGGATTTAGGAGAAAGAAAAAGGCGAATTGGCAGATTGGAAGATCCAGGCGGTGAAAAATGCAAGGTCGCCTCCCCGTTTTCCGGAATGGTTCCAAGAACCATGGTCTCACCGTCATGGGACCAGCCAAAGGCCAGTCCATGTCCAGGAATCTTTATTTCCTTAGCCTCTTCGCCATTCATGGAAAGAAGGCCCGCGCCGGCATAAGGTCCGCCATATGGATTAAAGCGCAGGACCGTGTCCCGCTTTCCTTTGGTCGGAAGGATGACATCATACATGACCCCATAATTGCCATAATTGACAACCTTCTTACCCGTTGTCGCGTCTTTTCCCCGCACATAGGGATTGAGGACGTCGTCAGCAAGTTTGATGCCCCAGGTTTCCAGTTTATTCGATGGGTACGCCTCTTGAAGCCGAACATGGACATCGGACGCAGGGAAGGTCCCGCGCAGGACATGATCCCCTTCATCAGGAGGCAGGATGCCATATGCGTCAAGGGCAAGCCCCAGATCGGTCTTTACAGGAATCATCATGACGGAAACTTCTACAGGCCGGTCCGACTCTAGGTTGACAATGCCCGTCACTAGTTCCTGGGGACGGATGATGGTCGGTTTTTGGAGCCCAAGCAAGTCAGTCATCCGGCTTATCCTCAAGGGATCTGTTTCCTTTTGCTTGCCATAGTAGCGGATCTGGGCCTCTTTTCCGGCTTCCAGCCAGTCACGGTTAGGATCTGAAATGCCATTTCTTCCCAGCTGCACGAGGGCCGGACGAATCCCGGTTCGGCGCAGGACGATGGCAAGCCGCTTGCTGCTGTCCGTATCATTGACATGGTGGAAAAAAAAGACGGAACTTGCCCTTGACCGTATCGCGGTACATGACACCGCATTTTTGAACCATTTCCGGACTATCCGAAAAAAGAAGGTTAGGCCCATCCTCGTGGATGATGACCTTTGCCTCTGTATAGCGGGGAACCCCGTCATCCCAGCGTGCATCGGCCGCCTCTCCGGTCCCGGACCAGAATGAAAGACAAGTCAAGCCCGCAAGAAGGGTTTCCAGGAATTTCTTTGTTTTCATGCGAATCTTTTCTCTTCCTTTCTATTGTGTCGTAATCTTTATTGTACCATATAAATGTGCCGTCCTTGTAAATTTTTGCGGTTCATTATATGAAATTTCCTTTTTTCTAAAATCGTAAAAGAATTTTTCCAAATTATCAGAATAATAGGTTATAATAGTTTTACCATGATTCATGGAGCTTATGATTTTTTTCAATAAAGGAGTGCTTATGATGAACGTCAATGTGGTAAAACTTGATCCCAGCGGCAACATCACGCTTTTCGTGCTCTCTCCTGTTCCTGTGGATGATCGGCGGGAACTCAATGATGCTTTGCTTTCAGCAGATCCTGACGCCGAACAGGCAGGCTGCCTATCAGGAAGCGGCCGCTCCGTCCGCGTTGAAATGATGGGCGGGGAATTCTGCGGCAATGCCTCCCGCTCCGCAGCCGCCTATTGGGCCCACATCCATGGCGAAGAAGGGGTCTTTGAAGTAACCTGTTCCGGCGCAAAAGCCCCCATGGAAGCCCGCGTCAAAAAGCTTGGCAGCACTCCCCCCACCTATGACGCGGAAATTGACCTGCCGCTGCCCTTATCCATAACAGAAGAAGCAATGAGGGTTGGCGAAAAAGAAGTCTCCCTCATCCATGTCGTTCTTCCCGGTATCGATCACTATGTCTATTTTACGGAAGAACTTGATGCCCTGTCCCCTATGGACTACTGGCTTGCCCTTAAAAACAAGGTGAGTACTGGGCCACTTCCCGATGCATATGGGCTCATCCTTGTAGAAGAAAAGTCGGCCCGCATGATTCCCGCTGTGTTTGTGACCGCAACAGGGACCCTCTACTGGGAGCGCAGCTGCGGCAGCGGCAGTGCGGCAGCGGCGGCAGCGCTAGGCCTGCGTCATCAAAAATCGCTTGCCCTCATCCTCAAGGAACCGGGCGGTCCCATTTCCATCAAGGCAGCCATGAAAGACGGAAAACTGACAGGCATCACCATCGGCGGGCCAGTCCGTATTGACGCGTCCTATGAATTTGCGTTCTGACTGCAGCACACCAAAACGGGGAAATCCGTTGACAAAATGATGCTTCAATGCTAGAATATCTTCGTTGCACCAAACCCGTGCCGAAGTGGCGGAATTGGCAGACGCACTTGACTCAAAATCAAGCGCCCTCAAAGCGTGCCGGTTCGAGTCCGGCCTTCGGCACCAATTGAAAAAGCAAGACCATCGCGCCGCGATGGTCTTTTTTTGTGTCCAGGCATGGCGCAATCCGATAAAGTGAACGTCCTGCCACAGGAAGTTACCGCCAAGTACAGCAACCCGCAAACGGGAATCAACGGTGCTAAAAGGGAAGAAGTTGTATTGCAAAAACGAGGAACCCCATTTCTATTTAAATCGCCGCGAAGGCGGCAAAACCCTCTGTTCTCTGCAAGAGGTCCTGCTGCCTTGAGGAGGACGGCCCAGAAGGTCTTATTCATCTCACTTTCGTTCTTAGCTCCCTTATTATTTTGATGACAGATCACTCTATTCCATGGGAGACCTTCCTTTATTTTGATAAGCAGTATCTGGACAACATAATCTTAACAATAAGGAGCTTCCCGTTATTTTGCCTGGATGATGTATCCCCTACCGAGAAAGATGTTACGCTTAGCCCATAGGTTCACGGTTTGCCTTCATTTTTCTTCGAATCGTTCCTTTTCAAGGTTCTTTTCCTGTGTTATAACAGAAAACAATGACAGACCCCAGACTTACGGGGCCATCCCAAAACACAACAAAAAGGAGACGATTTCATGCACCTGCGGGCAGCTGTCATCAACGATCTTTCCGGCCTGGGTCGCTGCTCCCTTACGGCGGACATTGCCGTTCTTGCCGCCATGGGTATAGAAGCCTGTCCCCTGCCCACAGCCGTACTTACAGCCCAAACGGGCTATGAAGGATATCATTCGGTTTCCTTGGCATCCCACATGGAAGCCTATCGGCGCCACTGGAACGCGCTCGGGATCACTTTTGCCGGGATTCTCTCAGGCTATCTTGCGTCCCCTGAAGCAGCCTATCAGACAGCTGAATTTGTTGACACGTTTCACCATCCAGGCGTGACCTATCTCTGCGACCCAGTCCTAGGGGATCAGGGACGCGTCTATAAGGGTTTTACGGACGCTTCCATCGAAGCCATGCGGAGCCTTGCGGAAAAGGCCGATTTCCTCACGCCGAATCTTACAGAGTTCTGCCTTCTTACAGGTACAGAAATGGATGCCATCATGAACCGAGAAAAAGAAGATAAAGATGCCCTTTTTGCCATTCTTACTCAAAAAGCTGCCGCCTTTTCCCAGACAGATCTTGTCATTACAGGCATTCCCCTAAAGGGTGAAAAAAGCGGAAAGGAAATCTGCAACCTTATCATTTCCAAAGGCAGCAGCCACCCCGTGATATTCCCTCATCTAGGCGGCTCCTATTCAGGAACGGGCGATCTTTTCGCGGCCGTACTCCTTGCGGCACGCCTGCACAAAGAGGGTCTCGTCCCCAGCGTCAATAAAGCAGGCCAGTTCATTGCAAAAGGCATTACTGCTGCACAAAAAGAGCATACCCCCGGTAACGCCGGCATTGATTACGAGCCTTTTCTCCCTCTCTTACGTTCCTCAAAGGAGGATGGTCATGATTCAGCCCATGCGTGAAACGCGGCTCCGGCTCCTTACCCTGACTGGAATCTTTGCCGCCCTTATTTGTCTTTTTACGGCCTATATCTGCCACATCCCTGTTGGTCCAAATGGCGGCTATCTCCATTTTGGCGATACGTTCATCTATGTGGCCGCGTCCCTCCTGCCTCAGCCCTATGCTCTTCTTGCCGGCGCCATTGGCGGCGGCCTGGCGGACCTATTGACGGCTCCTATGTGGGCACCGGCAACGATCATCATCAAAATGCTCATTACCCTGCCCTTTACGTCAAAGGCCCCAACGCTTCTTTGCCGCCGCAACAAGATTGCCCCTTTTCTTTCCTGGATCATTTCCACCATAGGCTATTATCTGGCAGAAGGGCTCATTTTTGGCAGCAAAACCGCACTTTTGACCTCCATCATAGGGAGCGCCCTTCAATCTGGCGGCAGCCTCCTATTTTATGGGTTCATAGCCAGCCTTCTTGATAAAAGCGGCGTCAAGACAGCCCTATTTCTTCCTTTGGAAAGGAGTGCGACCCATCATGGCTCAAATTCTCTACACGTATAAGGACGGTGTCTACGCCAACCTCACAAACAAGTGCAACTGCCGCTGTACCTTTTGTATCCGCTTCCAGCATGACGGCATTGGTGATGCGCCCACCTTGTGGCACAAAGTAAACCCTACCTGGAACCAGGTCAAAAAAGCCATTGACGCCTTTGATTTCACCGGTTTTCAGGAACTTGTTTTCTGCGGCTACGGAGAGCCGACCTGTGCCCTTCCCCTCTTGGAACAAACGGCTCGTTATGTACGCCGCCTCCATCCAAGGCTCAACCTTCGTCTCAATACGAACGGTCTTGGCAGCCTAGAAAACGGCCGCGACATCGTACCAGAACTGGCAGGGCTGCTTGATTCCGTTTCCATCAGCCTCAACGCGCCGGACGAAAAGGAATATAACCGTGTAACAAAGCCCACCCTCACCGGTGCTTATAAGGCCATGCTGGACTTTGCCAAAGCCTGCAAAAAGAGCATTCCCGATACGCGCATGACCGTTGTTGATGTCCTTTCGCCCGAGGATATTGAAAAAAGCCGCAAGGTCGCAGCCTCCTGCGGCATCAAGCTCCGCGTCCGCAAATTTAGCTGACGGGCCCCGGCATACTGGATCGTTCTTCTGACGAAAACAAAAAAGTTCCCTTTGAGCCTCATCAGCCCAAAGGGAACTTTTTTTAATCAAATTTACGGTCGTAAAGGTCGCTCTTTGTGAGGAATTCTTCAACCGTTTCAAAACCGAGCTGTTTTAAGAGTTCAATCACATAGGGGTTCTCGGCCGGCGTTTTGTACGTTGATTCATCGCTGTAGGCCATAACATTCAGTTTTCCCTGTTCCTTGGGAACAAGGGCCTTCGGTCCGCCGACGCAGCCGCCGCGGCAGCCCATACCTTCAAAGAAGTTGCCTTCTCGGTTCCCTTTCAGGATTGAATCGATCATGGCCTTACAGTCAGGCACACTGTCGGCGCGGCGCACTTTGACTTCAATCTTGCGGTTTGGATCAAGGCGTTTTACCGTTGCGGCAACAGCCTCTGCCACACCGCCAGCATAGGCATACCGAATGCCCGCTCTAGACGCGTGTGGTACATTATCTTCTTCCAAGTGCTCAAGGTCAATATCAGTCGTCGTAAATAGGTCCCGCAATTCCTCGTAAGTGAGGACATAGTCGATGGCCCCCTTAAGGTCCGGCTCCTTAATTTCGGCTTTTTTAGCCATGCAGGGCCCAATAAAGACCGTCTTGGCATTGGGGTGCAGCACTTTGACTGTACGGCCGCCAGCAATCATAGGAGAAACGGAGCCCGGTACATTGGGCATCAGTTCATGATAAAGACGGCGGATCATGGCAATCCACATAGGGCAGCAGCAGCTCGTCAGCTGGAAGTCCCCTTCTTTATTGACGTTCTTGTTAAATTCCAGTGCTTCCTTGAGCGTCAGGATATCGGCAAAGACAGCCACTTCGAGCATCCCCGAAAAGCCCAACATCTTTAAGGCCGTGCGCAGGCGGCCAGCCGTGACCTTGGAACCAAACTGACCGGAAAAAGCCGGCGCTACAAGAGCGTAAATCGGTGTTTCCGCTTTCTTGAGTTCTTCCACAACGGGAATGATATCTTTCTTGGTCTTTAAGGCATCCAGTTTGCATGCGTCGACGCAGGCCTGACAGCCTACGCATTTATCATTATCAATGGAAATCCCGTCCTTGCCTGGATGCAGGGCATCCCAGTGGCAGACCTGGGCGCAGCTGCCTTGTTCCTCTTCAGAGCAAGTGCAGTCCTTGGCGCGCCAAACAAGACTCGTTTCTTCCGGATGGGCCAGGCATTCGATCATCTTGGGATCGGCATCCTTGATGTCCGTAACGTCCTTTCCTTCCACAGCACGAGCGAGCATTTTTTTTTACAGTTCATCCAGTGTAAGCATATTGACTCCCCTCTAAAATACGGCATGCTGCCATTTTTGCGGAGCAGTGAGCGGTGCATTCACATTCACACTCCACAGCCTCACGTTGCTTTGTATTACATTATATACAATTTAGACAATCTTTGTCGACCATCCTTCAATATTCCAGACCTCGTCAATCCAGTCTTCATAAAAATCCGGTTCGTGGGAAACAAGGATCAAGGTTCCCTTATAGTCCTTGAGGGCACGCTTTAGTTCTTCCTTGGCCTCCACATCAAGGTGATTTGTCGGTTCGTCAAGGACGAGCAGATTGGCCGGCTGCTGCATGATCTTGCAGAGCCGCACCTTGGCCGCTTCACCGCCCGAAAGGGCCGTCATCTTGGTCGTAATATGATCATTGGTGAGGCCGCAGGCGGCAAGGGCGGCACGGACTTCGGCATTGGCCATGCCCGGGTATTCCTGCCACAGTTCCTCAAGGGCCGTGTTCTGGTTGCCCTTTGCGCTTTCCTGCTCAAAATAGCCGACGGAAACAAATTCCCCTCGTTCCACGGTTCCTGCAATGGGCGGAATCATGCCAAGCAAGGTCTTTAACAGGGTCGATTTCCCAAGGCCGTTCGTCCCACGGATGGCAATCTTTTCGCCCCGCTCGATCTTGAGGTCCACCTGTTTTGTCAGGGGATCGTGATACCCTAGGACAAGGTTTGTGCCTACAAGGACAAAACGAGAAGGCGCCCGGTCTTCCTTGAACTGGAAATGGGGTTTGGGTTTTTCGGCACGTTTTGTAAGGACTTCCATCTTGGCCAGTTTCTTCATTCGGCTATTGGCCATCCCCCGCGTCGCGACACGGGCCTTATTACGAGCAATGAAGTCCTGTTCTTTTTTGATTTCTGCCTGCTGCCGTTCATAAGCGGCATCCAACTGGCGCCGTTTGATGGCCACCATTTCCTCAAATTTTTCATAGTTTGCCGTATAACGTGTGAGACCCAGGTTATCGACATGCCAAATGACGTTCGTTACGGCGTTAAGAAATGGCGCATCATGGGAAATGACAATAAAGGCATTCTCATAGTTTTGCAGGTAGCGCGTAAGCCACTCAATATGTTCCGCATCCAGATAATTGGTCGGTTCGTCAAGAAGCAGGATGTCAGGATGTTGAAGGAGGAGCTTTGTAAGAAGCACCTTCGTGCGCTGACCGCCCGAAAGCTCATCGACCTTATGATCAAGGCCAATATCGCGCAGTCCAAGGCCCGCCGCGACTTCCTCGATTTTTGTATCAAGGTTGTAGTAATCAGCCGCCTCCAACCGTTCCTGGATTTCGGCCGTATCCGCCATGAGGCGCTCCAGCTCGTCCGGTGAAGCCGATGCCATCTTATCGTAAGCGGCAAGCATTTCCTTTTCCTCATCGACAAGATCCTGAAAGGCCGTGCGCAGCGTTTCGCGGATGGTCTTTCCCGCCTCAAGGGCCGCGTGCTGGTCCATGTATCCAACCTTCGTACGCCGCGCCCAGGTGATCTTGCCATCATCAGGGGACAGTTTTCCCGTAATGATTGACATAAACGTCGACTTGCCCTCACCGTTGGCACCGACAAGGGCCACGTGCTCCCCCTTTTCAAGGCGGAAGGAAACATCCTCAAAAATCTCCCGACCGCCATAGCTGTGGGACAGATGGGCAACATCAAGTATACTCATGAGTCTCTCCTTTTTGGTCTCGTAGCAAAGTAGTCCCGCCTATTTTACCAAAAAAGGCGACAATTGAAAAGAGTCGTTGCCGACGCATCTTGTTCACGCGGATATAGCGATTCGTGTATGCTGTGAATTCAGGGCAAAATCGGCCTGATTTGATGGGGAAGCGGGGGCTCCTCGCAATTGGATCCATCTGAACCGACTTTACAAAAAACAATCGGAGAAAAAGACCGGAACGCACGGCGCCAAACCGCCCCTCCTCATCCAACTACCCACCAAGCCAGCTTGGTCAGGCGGAACGGCTTTCGCCGTCTCCAAGGGGAAAACACTAAGGCAAAGGGCCGCAAGAAAAAAACGGCAAGTTAAGCCCAAAACCGACGTAGACGTAGGTTCGGTTTTGGGCCCTTCGCTTTTATTGTAAGACGGGGGCTTTTGAAATGTAGAAATCACGATAGCAGCTGGAATGATCTATGTTCAGTCTTTTGCCTTAGTACTCGATGCGCAGCATCGATCCGCCTTGGGTAAGGCGGGGAATTGAAACCGGAAAATATCCACTGAAGTGCCAGCAAAGAGCCGAAAAACATGGTTCAGGGTAAATGGATTCGGCCCCCTTCAAAGAAGGGACGGTTTGGAGCCAGCGTTGTGTTTTATCCCCTCGCCTTTTCCAATCTTTTTCGGATTGCCTCCAATCGGTCTTCCCCCACACCCAGGACCTTTTGGAAGGGCTCATCAATGGGGATGACGGCAAGGTTGTCGGGATGGAGCTCCTTTACGACGCGTTCCAAAAAAGCCACGCTTTTTTCATCGTCATTATAGCCTTTTACGATGGTCACTTCAAAGATGAAGCGGCCGTGATACTGCGCCCGGAAGGCTTTCATATTGGCAGTATATTGCTCCAAGGTATAACCGGAAAGGGGCCGCTGACTTTTTTGGAAACCGGCATCCGCAGCATTCTTGAGTTCGCCGATAACGGCCTCACAACGATTGGCAAGAGCCTGGTACTCGGGCCGATGCAAGAGGTAGCCATTTGAAAGAAGCCGCACGGCAGCTCCTTTTTGATGAATGAAGTCAATGATACGGGGCAAGGCCTGATGAAGCAAGCTCTCCCCATGACCATTCAGGAAGACTTCCTCGATCCGCTCTTCCTCCATGCGGCGCCCCAAATCATCAAGCGCTTTTGTTACGTCCCCCAAATCCTGGATTTCATCCGTCTGATGCCGATCTTCTTTCCGGTCAATGGGACAATAAATGCAATTAAAGCTGCAGTACGTTTCAGGCAGGATATTGACTTCAAGGATCCGCTTGCCCTCTTCTTCATAAGGGGCTTTATAAATGAATTCGTCCATCAGGAATTCCTCCTTACCTAACAAAAAATTAGACATGCATCGAATCAGCGTAATTGATGCGTCAAATAAAATGAGGAAAAGGGTACGCCCCCTATCCCTTCAAGGCCTACTGGAACAGGGCGGCGTACCCGGCGGTACAATATTGTGCTTGACGCCCTTACTATACCCAGCATTTTCCATCGTGTCAATGACAAACCGCGCCATTACCCGTTTCCCGTGCTATAATAGGGGCGAAATCATTTACAAGGGAGACGATATGCATGCTTGACAAGAAAACTGCAAAACTCATCAATGAACAGGTAACCCTGGAATTTTACTCCGCCTACCTCTACCTTGACTTTGCCAATTTCTACACGGATCAGGGTCTTGAT
>ENA-OPYT01000596-OPYT01000596.1-human-gut-metagenome-genome-assembly--contig:-NODE-596-length-11006-cov-2.401416_pt1 | contig 11006 bp, 11 predicted proteins | sample MGYA00242636_ERZ504480 | MGnify/ENA primary metagenome ERZ504480 (study PRJEB26092, sample SAMD00036228) | human gut metagenome | host: Homo sapiens | study: EMG produced TPA metagenomics assembly of...
GTCTGTGGATATTACGGATTCCCTCCGCCTGCACAAGGAGGCGAACTACGACGAACTGACCGGGCTTTTGAACCGCAGGGCGGGGAAGGCCGCGCTTGCCGACGCGCTGGTACGCCTCGACAGGGAAGAGGCTTCCTTGATCGTAGGGATGTTCGATTTGGACAGGCTCAAGGAAATCAACGATCTATACGGTCATGTGGAAGGCGACCGCGCATTGCGCACCATCGCGCAGGAGATGCAGCGGAGCTTGCACGCGCCGGACATGTGCTTCCGGCTCAGCGGGGACGAGTTCGTCGTCTTGTTCCATAATACCAACCGCCACGCCGTGGACGGGCTGGTGGCGGGCGTGCTGGAACGGCTGAGGGTAAGGCGGGAGCAGCTTGGCCTCCCCTATTCGCTGGAGTTCAGTTTCGGCTGTTTCAAGGTGATGCCGGGTGTGGGATGACGGTGACCGAGGTGCTCTCAAAAGCCGACGAAAGCATGTATGAGCAAAAGAAACGCGCCCATATCCGCGAAGCGGAGCGGCGGCTTCGCGAGAAGCAAGTGGGTGGTGGGGATATTCCCCCGGAAGCTCTCGAGTACGATTCGCTGCGCCTGTACAACGCGCTGGTGAAAAGCACCGATTCCTATGTCTTCGTCTCCAACATGAAGACCGGAATATTCCGTTACTCGCCGTCGATGGTGGAGGAGTTCGGCCTCCCGCAGTCCATCGTGGAAATGCCGCCGCCGTCTGGGGAAGCAAGGTACACCCGGACGACAAGGCCGCCTTCATGGAGGCCAATCAGGTCATCGCTGACGGGCGGTCCGATTTCCATTGCGTCGAATACCGGGCGAAAAACCGTAAGGGCGAGTGGATCTGGGTCCGCTGCCGGGGCTATCTGGAGCGTGATGAGGACGGTGAGCCGAGCCTGTTCGCCGGGTTCATCACCAATCTGGGCCAGAAGAACAAAATCGATCACGTGACCGGGCTGTTCAACAAGCTGAAATTCGAAGAGGACATCGAGTCCATGCTGGAGAAGCGGCCCGAGCATCCCCTGCATCTGCTCGTCCTCGGTCTGGATGGCTTCAAGCATATCAACGAATTGTATGGCAAGAGCTTCGGGGATGAGATCCTGCGCGTGATCGGCCAGCGGATTCAGGGGATGCTCCCGCTTTCGGCCTCGGTATACCGTTTGGACGGTGACGAATTCGGCATCACGGTGAGCGGGGAACGGTTTGAAATGATGGATCTGTACCGCTCCCTTTCGGAAAGCTTCCGTTCCCAGCAGGAATACGACGGCAAGAAGTATTTTTGCACCATCTCGGCGGGCAGCGCGAGCTATCCCGAGGACGCCTCAGGCTATACGGAATTGTCGGAGTATGCCAGCCATTCGCTGAAGTACGCCAAAAAGCTCGGCAGGAACCGGATCGTCTTTTTCAGCCGCGCCATCCTCGAACAGGAAATGCGTTCGCTGGAGTTGGTGGAATTGCTGCGCGAGAGCATCGAGCGTCAGTTCGAAGGGTTTGAGCTTGTCTACCAGCCGCAGATAGCCGTGGATACGCGGCATGTGGTGGGCGCGGAAGCGCTGGCCCGCTGGACGTGCACGAAATACGGCTCCGTGTCCCCCGGTGAGTTTATCCCCCTGTTGGAGCAGAGCGGGCTCATCATCCCCTTCGGCAGGTGGGTGTTCCGGGAGGCCGCAGCACAGTGCAAGGCATGGACGAAGAGCCGTCCTGATCTTAAAATCAGTATCAATCTTTCATACTTGCAAGTCGTTTCAAACAGCATGGTTCCGTTTATCAACGACACGTTGAAGCGGCTGGATCTGTCCCCCGCGAATCTGACGGTTGAATTTACGGAAAGCTGCATGATTCGTGAAAATGCCCGTATCAGGGCTGTGTTCGAGAGCATCCGAAACCTCGGCATCCGTATCGCGATGGATGATTTCGGCACGGGCTATTCTTCGCTCGGTATGCTCAAGAATTCCCCCGCGGATGTGGTCAAGATCGACAGGACTTTTGTCCGCGACATCCTGACCAGCCAGTTCGACGCCACGTTCATCCATTTTGTGGTGGCGCTCTGTCATGACGTGAACATCCAGGTCTGTCTGGAGGGCGTCGAGCGCGAGGAGGAATTCGATCGCGTGCGGCTGATGGGGCTTGATTTTATACAGGGGTTCTTGTTCGGGAAGCCCGTGCCTCCGGACGTGTTCGAACGTGACTTTTTGATGAAGAGCAACGCCTCCGGCTCATTGGAGGGATGATCCACGGCCCCCGGATATGGCGGGTGGGCGGTTTTGTAAGGCCGCATGTGGGAATGTTTGCTCTGTGCCGATGGGCGGGGGAACGTACCCCCGGCTGTTTGCCGTACGATCTTTTGTGGACGCTTCGGAAGAGGCGGAAGGGAGAGGCGCGTCCGTGCCTCGTGTTTGAAACGGGGGCCCTGCGGCGCTTCTCCCTTTGATTGAAACTCCTCGGGCTTTCCGGTAGAGCAACGCCTGCGGAGGTCGTATGCTTTCTTTCGAAACGACGTGTGCATTTTTTGTGGCATCATTGCTGATGGCTATGACGCCGGGGCCGGACGTCATCATCGTGCTGACGCAGTCCTCATTGTACGGGATGCGGGCTGGTGTGCTCACGACGCTTGGCCTTATGACCGGGCTGCTCGGGCACACGCTGGCCGTCGCGCTCGGCGTGGCCGTCCTGTTCCAGACCTCGGAGGCCGCGTTCACGGCGTTGAAGTTCCTCGGAGCGGCCTATCTGCTGTACCTCGCGTGGCAATCCTTCCGGTCCGGGGTGTTCCGGGCCTTCCTCACACAGTCTTTGTTCCCCGGATACGGCACGCTTTACCGGCGGGGGTTCCTCTCCAACATCACCAACCCCAAGGTGACGCTGTTCTGCCTTGCGGTGCTGCCGCAGTTCGTGGAGCCGGAACGCGGCCACCCGACGCTCCAGATCCTGTCGCTCGGCGGCCTGTATGAGCTGGCCTGCCTCATCGTCTTTACGACCACCGCCGCGCTCGGGGGCAGGATGGCGACATGGTTCAACCGTTCCGATCGCGCGCAAATGCTTATGAACCGTATTGCCGGATGCATCTTTCTGGGCCTTGCGCTCATGCTGGCCTTTGCTTCACGTTGATTTCCGTACTATCCCGCGTCAGACGGAGGCGGCTCCGAGGGCGGATTCCGCCAGTGGGCCTTACCGGAACCAGCCTTTCCGTTTGAGGGTAATCCACAGGAAAATGGCGAGCCAGACCATGCCCGCCAGCGTGGCATAATAGCCGTATCGCCAGCCCGTTTCGGGCATATAGGCGAAATTCATCCCATAAACGCCGGTGATCAGCGTGAGCGGCATGAAGATCGCGGAGAGGACCGTGAGTTGGCGCAGGCGTTGGTCGGTTTGTTGCTGGAGTACGAACTGGCAGTGCTGGAGCAGCTCGGAAAGCCGCGTCACCAGCCGGAGCGTATTCTTGGCGAGGTGGTTTTGGGCGTCCCGGATGTCCCGGAGCTTTTCGCGCACGGCGTCGGAGAGCATGGCGTGGGGCGTGAGCGCGTGCAGATCGGCAAGGCCATAGAAGAAATCCTCGAACTGGTTGACGAGGTGGTTGATCTGGCGGCGGGTGTCGAGGATGGTCTGCTCGGAGATTTTGCCCGAGGCGTTGTCCACATGCAGGGAAAGGTTCTCGGTCTGGGAGCGGGCTTCGATGAAGTTGCAGATATTCGTTTCCACAAGGCTGTCGAGCAGGGCGATGAGCAGGTCCGAGGCGGAACGGATGCTGGCGGTGTCGCCTTCCGCGAGCTGTTTGCGTTCCCCGTCGAAATTGTAGCCTTCGTCACGGCAGAGGGTGATGACCTCCTGCGCGAACAGGATGAACGTGATGGAGACGGACCGTTTCTGCACCCATGTTTTGCGGGCCGGGACGCTGAGGAGCACATAGTCGTTCCCTGAAAATACCGACGGGAACCGTTGCGAAGACAGGACGCGCCGCCTCAGGAACGGCGGGATTTGCCGCTCCTTGAGAAAATGGGTCAGCTCCTCGCTGGTTCCCTGAATGTCCAGCCAGAGCAGCTTGTCTTCCGTTCCCTTGGCGCCTTCCGTGTCTTTCAATTCCGTATAGGTGCCGTGTGCCAGCGTTATGGCGTGTTGTTTCATTGCTGTCCTCCTGATCCGGTTCTTCTTGGATGATGGTATCCCAGAGCGGAGGTGAAGTCTCCTAGAGACATTGCGGAAGGGGAGGCGGAGGGCGTCGCGTCGCCTTGTTGCGCATGGACGGATGTGGGCGGCGCAGCGTGCCCGTGGAGCCGTTCGCGGATGATGGGTAAAGCCGGAACCTGCGTCGGCGGGAAGGGGACACCGTTTTTTGCTGAAAAAGAGCCGGGTAGGGTGATGAAACGTTTCTTCCGGCTTGCACCCGGCTGCCGAGGCGGGGTTCCCTGCCCTCAGCCCGCTTCTTTCCAACGGGGCGCATTCCGTATATGCTGGCAATGCAACCGGAAGGTCCCCGCCGGGCCATTCCGGCATCAATCCAACAGTGAGGCGATACCTATGATCACTCTATCCGATTCTGTCCTCGACGATCTGCGGACGTTCCGGGGGCGTAACGCGGCTCGTACGATCCGCATCGAAAAGGGTTCCAGCGGCTGACACAGCACCAACTTTGAACTGGCTCTGGATGAGCCGGAAGAAGGCGACGTGACCGAGGATGTCGGGGAATTTCATTTTTGCATGGAAAAGGCGCTGATGGATCAGGTGGGCGCGGTGTTCATCGACTATGATCCCACGGGCAGTTTCCGTATCTATACGGAAAGGCCTCTGTCCATCTTCACCACGGGCGGTGGGAGCTGTTCCCTGTAAAAACCTGCCCCGCGTTTTCTCCCCCAAGGGAGGCGGCCGTTTCGCGGCCCTTCGGCGCGGGGATATTTCTCAGCGCGCGGCGCGTTAGCGCGTTCATATAATCATTTATCTTTTATTTCAGCGAATTATAAATGGAAAGTCGGGCGTACCGTTCGGCTTTCCTTTTTTTGTGCGCGCCGCGCGGAATGTCCGTGGGCCATGCCGGGCGGGGTCCCCGTCCAAAGGATTCGGCTATGCAGAAAATCCTCCGTATCGATCCGAAAGACAATCTGATTGTGGCTCTGCGCGATCTGGCTCAAGGCGACATCATCGAAAACGACGGGCAACGTATCCAGTTGGTTACGGATGTCCCCGCCAAGCATAAGTTTACCCGGGAACCCGTGCCTGTGGGAGGCATCGTTACGCTGTACGGCGTACCCGTGGGCAAGTCCGTCGCCCCGCTCCAGTCCGGCGAGCGCATCACCGTGGACAACGTGGTCCACTACGCGGCGGAAGTCGACCTGAGCGACGCCGTTCCGTACATGTGGAAGGCCCCGGACGTCTCCCGCTGGGCGAACCGCACGTTTGACGGCGTGATCCGCCCCGACGGGCGTGTGGGGACCGCGAACTATTGGCTCATCATCCCGCTGGTGTTCTGTGAGAACCGCAACGCTCTGAAGTTGCGTGACGCGCTGGAACGGACGCTCGGGTACGCGGGGGACCATCTGGCGGACTTCGCGCGGTCGCTGGTGGGCGGCACGGGCTGCGCGCCCGCGCCCCGGCCTTTCCCGCACATCGACGGCATCCGGGCCATCACCCATAACGGCGGGTGCGGCGGTACGGCTCAGGATGCGTGGACCCTGTGCCGGATGCTGGCCGCCTACGCGGACCATCCCAACGTGGCGGGGCTCACCGTGTTCAGCCTTGGCTGCGAGAAGGCGCAGATCGGGCTGTTTCAGGAGGCGCTGCGGGAGCGGAACCTTGGTTTCGACAAGCCCTGCATCCTGCTGCGGCAACAGGACTGGTCCAGCGAAGTCAAGATGATGGAAGAGGCGGTCCGCAAAACGCTGGCGCATTTCAAGAACGCCGATCTGGTGGAGCGCCGCCCCGTGCCGCTCTCGAAACTCAAGCTTGGGGTGAAGTGCGGCGGCTCGGACGGCTTTTCCGGCATTTCGGCCAATCCTGTCATCGGGGAAGTTTCGGATCGCGTGGTGACGCTCGGCGGCGGGTCCGCTCTGGCGGAATTCCCCGAGCTGTGCGGCGTGGAAGCCAACATGATTTCCCGCTGCATCCGTAAGGAAGACAAGGCGCGCTTCCTTGAGCTGATGCGCCGTTATGAGGCAGCCGCCAACGCTTGCGGGGCTTCCATCTCCGATAACCCCAGCCCCGGGAACATCCACGACGGACTGATCACCGATGCCATCAAGTCGGCTGGCGCGGCGAAGAAGGGCGGCAAGGCCCCGATCAGCGCCGTGCTCGATTACGCGGAACCCATGCCGGACTCCGGGCTGTCCCTCGTCTGTACGCCGGGCAACGACGTGGAAGCCGTGACCGGGCTCGTGGCCGCGGGCGTAAACGTGGTGTTGTTCTCCACCGGCCTGGGGACGCCCACCGGAAATCCCATCGTGCCCGTGATCAAGGTGGCGACCAATACGGCGGTGGCGGAACGGCTCAGCGACCTGATCGATTTTGACTGCGGCCCGATCATTGACGGGGAACCCATTGCGGCGGCGGCTGACCGGTTGCTCGAAAAGGTGCTCGACACCGCCAGCGGGCGGTACTCCACCAAGGCCGATCGGCTCGGACAGCATGATTTCCTGTTCTGGAAGCGCGAGGTGTCGCTGTAGCGGGCGGAAAGGCTGGGGAAGGGATGCCTTTCGGAGAGCGGGATCTCCACACGGGCCTCTCTCTTCCGGAAAGAGTTCCCCTCTTCTTTGAGGCCGTTGCCGTTGGCGGGGCCGCCGCATGAAACGGGGCCGGGATCCCATACAAGGCTGCTTCGCTGGGGCCTGTGAAGGAGGAAGACGATGGATACGGTATGGCGCGTGGACGCGCATCAGCATTTCTGGCGGTTCGATCCGGCCGCATACGGCTGGATCGGCGATGATATGGCCGTCCTGAAACGGGACTTCCTGCCCGCCGAGCTGCGGTTTGAACTGGACATCCGGCACATCGGCGGTTCGGTGGCGGTGCAGGCCCGGGCTTCGGAGGCGGAGACGGACTTTCTGCTCGGGCTGGCGGCGGCGAATCCGTGGATTCTGGGGTCGTGGGCTGGATCGATCTTCGGGCCGGCGATCTGGAAGCCCGGCTTGAGGCTCGGGCCTCGTCCTCCGTGCTCAAGGGATACCGCCATCAGGTGCAGGACGAGCCGTCTCCTTCGGCGTTTCTGGAAGATGGGCGGTTCAACCGTGGCGTGGAAACGCTCCAGCGGGGGGGCAAGGTCTACGAGGTCCTGGTCCACGCGAAAGATCTGCCCGCCGCCATTGCCTTCTGCGGGCGGCACGATCTGGGGCCGCTCGTGCTGGATCACCTCGGCAAGCCGGATGTCCGGCATGAGAGCGCGGCGGAGTGGGCCAGGCGCATCGCCCCGCTCGCGGCGCAGGAGCATGTAAGCTGCAAGCTGTCCGGACTGATCACCGAAGCCCATTGGCACGGCTGGGACGAGCGGGGATTTGCTCCCATACCTCGACGCGGCTCTGGGAATGTTTCGGGGCCCTCCCGGCTGCTGTTCGGGTTCGGACTGGCCCGTTTGCCTGCTGTCCGGAACGTACGATCAGGTGTGCGGGCTGGCCGGGAAGGCCATGGCGTCCCTCTCCGAGGCGGAGAGGGATGCCGTATGGGGCGGCAACGCCTGCCGCGTGTACGGGCATCGGCAATCTCTAAACGCAGGAGCATGGTCATGGATTTGCGGGATAAAGGACAAAGTGTATCTCGTGACCGGCGGCGGTTGCCGGCATCGGCGGCGGCATATCCGTTGCGCTGGCCCGTGAGGGCGCGATTCCGGTGATTCTGGGGGCGCAGCCCGCTGCAAAAAGAGTTTGCCGGGCCGAAGTGCGGCGCTCCAGCCGCTCATGCATTTCATCCAAATCGAATTGACCGATGAGCAAGCCTGCGCGGACGCCGTTCAGGAAGCCGTGTCCATGTACGGGCGTATCGACGCCTGATCAATTGCGCCGGGGGCAACGACAACGTCAGCCTCGAACCAGGGGTGGAGGCATTCCGGGCTTTCGCTTGAGCGCAACCTCGTCCATTACTACACGATGGCGCACTACTGCATCGGGGAATTGAAAAAGAGCAAGGGGAGCATCCTCAACGTCAGCTCCAAGACCGCGCTCACGGGGCAGGGCGGAACCAGCGGCTACACCGCCGCCAAGGGGGCCATTTTGTCCCTGACGCGCGAATGGGCCGCATCCTATCTCAAGGACGGCATCCGGGTGAACGCCGTGGTCCCCGCCGAGGTCTGGACCCCGCTCTATGAACGGTGGGTGAACACATTCCCCCGCCCGGCGGAAAAGCTGGAAACCATCGTCCGCAACATCCCCTTGGGGGCACCGGATGACCACGGTGGAGGAACTGGCGGACATGGCGGTGTTCCTGCTTTCGCCGCTGTCGTCGCATACCACGGGCCAGTGGGTTGTGGTGGACGGCGGCTACACGCATCTCGACCGTACCTTGACGGCCCGCTGAGGGAGGTTCGCCGTGAGCCAGATAACCAGTCCCCAATACCGCAAGGCGTTTATCCTCGTCACCACGCTGTTTTTCATGTGGGGCCTGTCCTACGGGCTCATCGACGTGCTGAACAAGCATTTTCAGGTGACGCTCAACGTGTCCAAGGCCCAGTCCGGGCTCATTCAGGCCGCGTATTTCGGGGCTTATTTCGTTGTGGCGATCCCCGCCGGACTGTTCATGGAATGGAAAGGCTACAAGGCGGGCATCCTGTGCGGCCTGAGCCTGTACGCAATCGGGGCCTTGCTGTTCGTCCCGGCGGCGGGCGTCGCAAGCTTCGCGTTCTTCCTGTTCGCCCTGTTCGTCATCGCGCTCGGGCTCGGATGTCTGGAAACGGCGGCCAACTCCTATTCATCGGCGCTGGGTTCCACGGAAACCGCCGAAACCCGCCTGAACCTTTCCCAGTCCTTTAACGGGCTTGGGCAATTCACCGGGCCGCTGCTCGGGGGGCTGCTGTTCTTCGGCGGCGACGAGGCCAGCGGCGGAGGCGGGCTTGATGCCGTCAGGATGACCTATGTGGGCATCGCCTGCGTGGTGATCCTGCTGGTCATTTTTGTTCGCCAAGGCCGAACTGCCCGATTTGCGGAGCAGCGAGGAGGCGGACGAGGCGGCCATGATGAAACATTCCCTGCTGGCCCATAAGGAATTCGTCGCCGGGGTGGCGGCGCAGTTCCTCTATGTGGCGGCGCAGGTCGGCATCGGGGCGTTCTTCATCAACCTGTACATCGAGTGCTGGCCCGGCGGCACGGCGCAGCAAGGCGCGTTCTTCCTGTCCATCGCCATGCTCTGCCTGCTGATAGGCCGTTTCGTGAGCACGGGCATCATGACCAAAATCGCGCCCGCGAAACTGCTCGCGGTGTACGGCGTCGTATGCGTGATCCTGACGGGGGTGGTGTTCACGGCCGTCGAATACGTGTCGGTCATCGCGCTCATCGCGGTGTTCTTCTTCATTTCCATCATGTTCCCGACCATTTTTGCGATGGGGACCAAGAACCTCGGGACCCGCAAGAAGCTCGGCGGCTCGTACATGATCATGGCTATCGTGGGCGGGGCGATCATGCCGTATTTTATGGGGCTGATCGCGGACTACACGCACACCGCGGCGGCGTTTCTCCTGCCGCTGTGCTGCTTCGTCTGCGTCGTCCTGTACGGTGCGGCATATGGGCGGCTGGTAAAGGAATGACAGGGAGGAGGGGACTTCCCCCCTCCCGTTTCCAAGGCTTTCGCCTGATGGGGAGTTGTCCGTTTTCGCGGACGCGCCGCGCCGTCCCATGCATCGGGGGGATTGCGCGGCCGCTCGCTCCCCATCAGCCGAAAGCTTTGGAAACACCCTCTTCGTGCAACAGTGCGGTCAAAGGAGCGAATCATGCCGGAAAACAAGAAAAAATATACGGGAGCGTGGTGCCCTTCGATCACGCCGTTTGACGCGGACGGGAAGCTTGATCTTGCCGCGCTGGAAAAGCATTTTTCCCGGCTGTCGGAAGCCGGGACCGACGGCGTCCTGCTGATGGGGAGCATCGGGGAGTTCACGGCCCTGAGCATGGACGAGCGGGTCAGCCTGATCCATGCGGCGCGGACCATGACCCACTTGCCGCTGATCGCCAACGTGTCCGGCACCTGCATGGAAGACATGACGCGTCTGGCGGATGCTGCCTATTCGGAAGGCTATGAAGCGGTCATGGCCTTGCCGCACTACTATTTCGCCCAGACCCCGCGCCAGCTTGAGGCGTATTTCGATACGTTGGGCGGGCGTTTCGAGGGCGAGTGGCTCATCTACAATTTCCCGGCGCGCACGGGGTGCGACGTGGACGCGGCCCTGATCGCCAAGCTCGCCGCCCGGTTCCCCCGGTTCATGGGGGTGAAGGATACGGTGGACTGCGCCTCGCATACGCGGGCCATCGTGCGGGCCGTGGCCGAGGTGCGCGAGGACTTTTCGGTGCTGTGCGGGTTCGACGAGTATTTCATCCCCAACCTGATGAACGGCGGGGACGGTGTGCTGTCCGGGCTGAACAACGTGGTCCCCGAGTTGTTTACGCAGGCGAAAACGGCGTTCCGCTCGGGGCAGTTCGAGGATCTGTGCGCGGCGCACAGGGAAATCGGGCGGCTTTCGTCCATCTATACGATAGGCGACGACTTCGTGACGACCATCAAGGCCGCCGTCGCCGCCAAGTTCGGCGGGCTGGAGCCCGTTTCCCGGGGATACGGCGGCGCGCTCGACGATACGCAGCTTGGCGCGGTGAAACGGCTGTTCGGGGTATAGGCCGTCCGGCGCGGCCTGTGGACAACGGGCCGCGCCGGACGTATGTTCAGGAACTGCGCCCGCGGAGGAACGCGGGCCTTTTTGTATAGAAAGAAAACCTCCCGCTAGGCGGGAGGTTCCGAAAAGCTTACAGCTTTGTATATGTTATAAAAACTCCTTTTGATTTGTTAGTAAAGCTTGCGGTCTGGCAACTGCAAGCGGCAACAAA
>ENA-OPYT01000597-OPYT01000597.1-human-gut-metagenome-genome-assembly--contig:-NODE-597-length-10999-cov-2.534676_pt1 | contig 10999 bp, 11 predicted proteins | sample MGYA00242636_ERZ504480 | MGnify/ENA primary metagenome ERZ504480 (study PRJEB26092, sample SAMD00036228) | human gut metagenome | host: Homo sapiens | study: EMG produced TPA metagenomics assembly of...
GAACCGCCACAAAGTGGTCAACGCCCAAAACCCGGTGCGCGTGGAAAACGCCGCCCCTTGTCCTCCGGTTCGCTGGCCTCTCCGGACGGCAAGCTGGACGCGAAGGCCCTCCTCAACGCGTCCAAGTCCATGCAGACCCACCTCAACCGGCTGGGCACGATGGGAGCAATACGCGGCACGATGGACGACGCCGTGCTCGCCGCCTTCGCGCCCGAGGTGGAAAGCCTTTCCAATACGGAACTCCTCAACGCCTACCAGCAGTTCCTTTCCCCGGAAATGAGCCTGCTCAAGCGGGCGCTGCAAGCCGAAATAAGCGCCAATCCGCGCAATGAGGACGTCATGGCCGCGGCCGCCAACCTGTTCAGCCTCGAAGCGCTCGTCACCAAAGAGGCGAGCAACCGCATCATCATCGCTCAGGGCCTCGCGCAGCCCGAACAGATCCCCCCTCTCTCCGCCCAGTACGGCGCGGGCATCGAAGGCATGGGCGCTGCCCGGCCACACGAGGCCCCGGCGGACATGAGCGCCGTGAGTATGCACGTGCTCATGGACGTGGCCATCGACAACTCCGCGCGCCGGGAACGGGTGGGCGGGCTCGTCGCCGATATGGCCAGCCGCCGCAACCTTGGAAACATCGACGCAAGGCAGTTTTGGGGACGTGCTCCGCTCCGCCGGGCTGACCATCAACGTGGATCTCGGTTTCCTGTTCGGCATGAACGGGCCCAAGCCCCTGCTCAAGGCAGGGGGGCGTGGGAGCACATTTTCCACTCCATCGAATCCGCGCCCGACGAGGCCAGCCGTCAGGCCGCCATCGACGTGAAAGGCGCGGGCTACATCCAGAAACGCGACAACGTGGAGCGGGGGCTGTTCCCCGAGCTGAGCGAGGACCGCCCGGCGGTAGCCAACGAGCGCCCCACCTACGCCGCGCTCAACCTCCTGCGCCAGCGCACCGGGGCGGCCCCCACCTACGGCACCGTGGCCCTGCACCTCAAGCCCGAAGTAGCCCGGCGCGCCACCTACACCGTGGACGATACCTTCGTCGCGCTGCGCCTGCGCTATACCGGAGCGGGACGTCAGGCCGTCCTCGACCTGCTTCCGGGTTCCCCCGGCATCAGCGAGAAACACAAGCTCGAACTGATGACCGAAGGGAGCGAGCTCCGCCGGCGCCTCGACGCGATATTCGACGGCATGGCCGCCAAGGGGGAATTCCGGGCGGACCTGTTCAAGAACGAATTCCAGCTGTTCGGGCTCGAGGACGACGAAAACAGCGCCCTCGCCGGGCTGTTCATCAAGGTTTTCAAGGATACCCAGTCCACGCGCAAGGCAATGGCCTCTTTCGACAGCCTCGAAACCCTGCTGCCCGAGCTGGGCGACATGGACGCCGTCAACCTCGCGCGCGCCGCGCTGGACAGGCAGCAGCACGGCATGGGCCGCGTCGCCAGCGAATGCAACTACATCGAAGCACAAGTGCACGGCCCCATCGTTTTCGCCCGTGATGTGGCGGAAATCGTCATCAACAAGGAATTCGGGCTCGATCAGCTCCCGCAGGCTCAAAAGGCATGGTTCGATGCCGTGGTCGCCGTGCTCGGCGGCAAGCAGCCCGCCGCCGCGGACATGGACGGTTTTTCGGCGGAGCAGCGGGCCGAACTTGCCGCCATCCGGGAACAGCTCGGCGGCGCGGTTATCCCTGTGCGCATTGAAGAGCAGATTCCGGAGATGGAGCTCAGAAATACCGTCAGGTCCGAAGAGCGCGCGTTCTACGCCGCGCACCTCGATCAAGCCCGCATCGACGCGAAGCTCCACGACGTGCAACAAGACGACGCCGGGCTTCAGGCTTTCATCAGCCAGATGCTCAGTATAGGCCCCGGCAGAGCGGCGGTTTCCCGCATCCTCGGCACCGTGCCCCTCGTAACGGGCGGGGACGCGCAAAACGTCCGCGAAGCCTTTGCCGCCTATGTAGAACAATACCGGCATGTTCCCCTGAGAGGGCAGTACACGGAGGATGACGTGCTGCAAGACGCCATGTGGCAGGCCGTATCCGACGTGATGGGCAAAGGACGCCTCGATTCCCTTGCCGCCATTGAAGAATTGACGGCTGACCCCGCGCAGCGGGCGACGCTCAGGGATTTCGTCATGGGGCATCCGCCCATGAGCGGGCAGGCGTTCCGGGCGCTGGCCTCCGCCGCGCTTCAGGGGGCCGGGGTTCTGAACGGCCTTGCCCCTGCGGAAGGCGAACCGCTGGACGATACGGCGATGATCACGCAATTCGGCGGCGCGGCGGCCTCGTTCCGCCGCTCGTTCGACGCGATGCCTGAAGAGGAGCGCGCTGCCGCGGGCGAAGGCAGGCTGTTGCAGGCGTTCGGCGGGCTGGCCTTTTCCCTGATGCGCGACGCCTCGCCCGAGGTGTCCGACCGGGTCGCCGAACGGCTGAACGGCCCCGCCATGCGGGGGCTTTCCGGCGTGCTCCTCCGGCTCGGGGATGCCGAACGCGGTTTCCCGCAAGATGCCGGATTCCGTGACGCGCTGGCCTTCAACGCCTTCCAGTCCGGCCTGCGCGCCGCGCTCGGCGGCAAGGCGGAAACCCCGGCGGCCTTTGCCGGGGAACTCTCCCTCATCCCGCAGGCCGACCGCGACCGCCTGCGCGCCGCCCTGCCGGGCCTTGCGGACACCCTCGACGCCTCGTTCCCCGCCCGTCCGGCCTTCCCGCCCGCCCAAGCGGGCAAGCTGGCCGCAACCCCGGCGCAGCACCGCGATTTCCTGCTGTCCATGCTGCCGATCTATCACGATCACGAGCGCCCCGGCGCGTTTGATCACGGCGCGGCCTATCACGGGCGCGGGCACATCTGCCGGGCCTCATTTTCGCGTCGACGATGGCGGGGCTCATGGAGGAAATGGGGCATACCGTGGACAGGACGGCTCTCCTGTGCGGCATAGTCGGGCACGACGCCGGGCGCGAGCGCAACGGCGCGGACACGCCCGAGCAGGAAGCCGAAAGCGCCCGGCTGGCCCTTGAGAAGATGCACGAGCGTTTCGGGGCGGACACGTTCGGGGACGACTACGAGCGCGAATTCACCGCCGCCATCGTCGGGCACGCCAGCCCCACGCTGGAATCCATGCTCCTCAACGCGGCGGACTCGCTGGACATCGGGCGGGTGACGGAATTCGACTTCAAGTATTTCCCGTTCCTGCGCGGCGGGGAGCAGGAAGGCCCCAAGGCCCTTGTCCCCGAGTACCAGAATCTGCGCCAAGCTCTGCATGAGGAAGCCGACCTGCTCGCGCGCATGACCGACCCCCTGACGCAAACCCGCGATCTGCGCATGAAGCTCATTCAGGCCGGGGAAGCCGAGGACATGGTGTATGTCCAGCGCGCGGCGTCCGAAGCCGTGGCCGGGCAGCTCGCCCTTGACGCGGAAGAGGATTTCCTCGCCTTCGTGGAAGGCAAGATCCGCGCCCATCCGGACATGTTCCCCTGCTCACCCGGTACTACCTCGATCCGTTGGCATAATGGACCAGCCTGCCCGTGCCCTTCCACCGAGGGGCACGGGCGGGGACACTCCCACAGCCGCATAAGGAAAATTTTATGGAAGCCTGGCATCACTTATTGAAGATCCTCGGAAAAGCCTGCGGGCTCGAACTGACTCTCGACGAAGGCCGCTGCACCCTGCGTTTCGACGGGGAGCACGACGTGACCATCGAGCGGGACGGCAATGCCGTCATCCTGCACGGGATCGCAGGGGACGGGGACTCCTGTCCAATCCCGACAATCTCCGCATCCTGCTCACTGCCTCGTTCCTCGGGGCCGAGACGGACGGCGGCGCGCTCTCCGTCTGGGAACGTACCGGGGAAATCGTGCTCTGGAAGCGGTTTGACGCCTTCACGGACTATCCGGACTTCGAAGCCGCCATCAATGCGTTCCTTGCCCAGCTCATCCACTGGAAAGCGCGCATCGATGCCCTGCCGTCCGTGGCGGTAGTCCGCTTCGGCCACATTCACCCCCGGCGGGATCATGGTTTAGAAAACTCTTGGGAAAGGGAGGGAAACGTTCTGAAGAAAGCCCCTCACGTTTTTCCTCCCTGTAAAAAATTTCAACGTGCCCCAGCACAGATCATGCGTGCCGGACAAGGCGCAGGGGCAATCCTTCCGTGCTCCGGGCCGCGAGAAAGGCCTTGAGTTCCTCCAGACGTTCCTCCGGATAGGGTTCGGCGCCGCAGGGGTACGCCCGCCCGAGCTGGCGGTACTTGCCCTCCCCATAACGGTGGTAGGGCAGCAGTTCCACGCCCGCGATATCGGCCCCTTGTGCCGCTTCCTCCCGCAGCATGGCGAATGCCGCCTCCAGCCCGGCGGGATCGTCGTTCAGTCCGGGGATCAGCGGCATTCGGATCAGGACCTTTTTGCCCATGCGGAACAGCCCGTGCAGGTTGTCCAGAATCCGCCGGTTGCCCGCGCCCGTGAGCCTCCGGTGGGCCTCGTCGTCCATGTGCTTGATGTCATAAAGGAACAGATCCACATGCGGGGCCAGCTCCCGGAATGTTTCCCAGTCCGCCAGCACACGGGAGGCGGAAATATTGGGCTTCGAGGCCAGATAGTCGGCGCGCAGCCGGGCCACGCGCCGGACAGCCAGGAAGCGCCGGGAGGGGGGCATCGGGGTACAGCAGTCCATGGGGGGACTCCTTTGCAAAAAGGGTTTCACCGGGCGGCGGATACCTTTTTCGGCGTTACAGGAAGCGCTCGACACGGCCCTTGCCGTACTCGCTGAGCGCATAGCGCTGCGTGAGCGTCCCGGCCTCAAGCGTTTCCTCGGCGATGAGGACGATGCCCACGGCCTTGAGCGCCTGCAAATGGCCGTCCACGGCGTCTGGGGAAAGCTGGCGTTCGCCGGGGTACTGCGGGCGCAGAGCTTCGTAGACGTCCCGCGCGGTGCGGGGCTTGCCGTCGCGCAGCAGCGCCGCGATGGTCAATCGGATGGGTTGTTTCATGAGCTTACGTTGCGGAGGTTGATGATGTCGCGCGGGTTGCCGATGACGAGGAACATGCCCGCAAAAATCGCGGCGGCCCCGATCACGAGGCTGCGGGTGATTTCGACGTCCGTGAACAGCGCGCCGAACAGCACGCCCCACAGGGCGTAGGTGATGTTGAGGGCCATCGCCCGGCTCACGCCCGCCATGTTCATGGCCTTGTACCAGCAGCGGTACGAGATGCAGCCCACAACGCCCGCCAGTGCGAAGCACCCCACGCCGGGGCTCGAAAACGCGCGGGCCAGCAGGCCGGGGATGTCGCAGCCCAGCGCGGACGCGCTCAAATGCCACAGGGCCAGCGGGACGATGATCCCGGCGTAGAGCAGGCTGGACACGATCTGATAGACGTTCAGGGCCACGGCGGGCTCGATGAAGTCCATACCCGAGGTGACGCACACGCCCTCGGCGGCCCAGCCGAACGCCGCGAGGAACGCGAAGGCGATCCCAAGATAGAACAGGCCGCCCCCGGCCCCTTCCGGCGGAGTGTAGCCGATGGCGATGGCCCCGATCACGCACAGCGCGAGGCCCCCCCACGCCCTGAGGCTGACGCGCTCCTTGAGGAAGACGAGGGCCAGCAGCGCGGCGATGGCGGGATAAAGCGAGGTGATGGGCAGGACATACGCCGGGCCAGCCATGGACAGAGCCATGAGGTAGCCGCCCATGCCGAGCGGAGCGCCGAGCAGCGCCCCCCAGATGCAGGACCGCCCCGCCTTGCTGCGGAGCGTGCGGATCACTTCCCGGCCCTTGCCCTGCGCGCCGTTGATCGCCAGCGAGAGGCACGCGGCACAAAAGTCATGGAGCCCGGCGGCGAGGAGCGGCGCGAACAGCCACAGAGCCGGGTGTCGAACGGTTTTCCGCCAGCCCCTTGCCGAGGATCAGGCCGTCGGAGCTCCAGATCATGCCGGACATCAGGGCCAGCGCCAGCCCTTTCTTGGCGTAGCGCAGTTCTTTTTGTTCACGCAGACTGGCGAGGTTGGTCATTGTTGGCGTCCTTTTGGGGTGTGTGGGCTGACTGGGGAGGGGAGGCTGCCCGGAGGGAGTCCCTATCGTGCTTCAGGCGGGAAGGCGTTCCCGGAAATTCAGGCCGGGGCACGGTGGGTTTTGTCAAAAACGGCGTTTCTCGGCGGACGGGGTAAGCCGCCGTTCCCCAATCTGGTGAAAGGGGGAAAGGTATGGTTTACAGTCCGAGGAGGGTACGGTATCCGGCGGCATCAAGCAGGGATTGGGCGGATGCGTCCGGACGGATGCGGATCATCCAGCCTTCCCCATAGGGGGAGACGTTCACCAGCGTAGGCGTGCTTTCCAGTTCCTCGTTCACGGCGACGACCTCGCCGGGGATGGGCATATACAGTTGGTTGACCGACTTGAGGGATTCGACCGTGCCGAAGTCGCTCCCGGCCTCGAACCGCGTACCCACTGCGGGCAGATCCACAAAGGCGATTTCGCCGAGCTGATCCTGTGCGAAATCGCTGATGCCGATGACGGCTTCGCCGCCGTCCATGCGCACCCAGACGTGCTCGTCGGTGTAATGGAGGGATTCGGGGAGATTGAGTTCTTCGTTGTTTTTCATGGGAAGTTCCTTTTCTTGGGATATATTCAAATTTGAACGGCGTAGTAGCCCAAAGGGAACCTGTTTTGGGGAACGCCGCGAACTGGGGTTCAATAAACGCGAAAGCCGTTGGAATGGGAGGGTGGAACTTGGGGAAGGGGGAAAGCGGGCTCCCCTTTCTTCAGAGAGTTTTCCTTCCCTTCCCCAGTACTTCATCCGCCGGCCTCGACGAGGGAAAGCGCGGCTTCGTACAGGCCCTCCGCCAAGGTAGGATGGGCATGGATGGTTGCGGCGATGTCCCGGACGGACGCGCCCAGACGCAGGGCAAGCCCGGCTTCCGCGATGAGATCCGTGGCATGGGCCCCGGCGATATGCACGCCGAGCACCTTACCCGTGGCCCCGTCCGAAACGATCTTGAACATGCCGGGGAGTTCGTTCATGGCCTGCGCCTTGCCGAGTTCGCGCATCTGGAACGTGGCCGTGCGCACATCGCGGCCCGCCTCGGAAGCCTGCGCTTCGGTAAGCCCCACGCAGCCGATTTCGGGCGACGTGAAAATACCGGACGGCACGGCGGAATAGTCCATCCGCCCGTCATGCCCGAGGCAACCGCGCACGGCGCACAGGCCCTCGACGGCGGCGACATGGGCCAGCATGATTTTGGACGGCCCGAGCGCGTCGCCCACGGCATACACGCCGGGGAGGGAGGTGCGCATGTGATCGTCGGCCCGTATCCAGCCCCGCCCGTCCACGGCGACCCCGGCTTCGGCCAGCCCGAGCCCGGCGGTATTGGGCGCGCGCCCCACCGTAACCAGCACGGTTTCGGCTTCGATGGGCGTTTCCTTCATCTGTGCGGGCGTGGGCTCCTTGATGAACGGCGACGCGCCGAGCGTGGCCCGGACCATGCCGCCCTCCACGCGCACGTCCTTGAGCGTCCGGCCCAGTTCGCAACCGATGCGGCGTTTCTTCATTTCCCGCTGGAGCAGCGCGCTCATATCCGCATCCACGGAAGGCAGGGGCAGTAGGCGGTTCTGTCCTTCCACCACCGTGACCTTGGACCCGAAGGCCTGATAGATGAACGCCAGTTCGCAGCCGATAACGCCCCCGCCCACAATGACGATGGACGCGGGCACCCGGTCGAGCGCCAGCGCGTCGTCGCTGGTCAGAATGTGCGCATGATCGACGGGCAGGCCGGGAAGTTCCAGCGCGCCCGAACCCGTAGCGAGGATCACGCGGTCACCCTCAACGGAAACCGGGCCTTCCGCTGTGGAGGCTTCCACCAGCCCGGCATGGACGAGGCGCCCCCGCCCCTTGAGGAGCCGGACGCCGAGGCTTGCGCAAGCCTTTTCAAGCCCGCCGCGCAGGGTGGCGCAGACCTTTTCCTTGCGGGCCAGCACGGCGGCGGGGTCCACAGCCGGAACCCCCTGCCCGGTGATGCCGAACTGAGACAGGCGCAAGGCCAGCTCCAGCGCGTCGGCGGAGGCTTTCAGCGTCTTCGTGGGGATGCAGCCGTTGTTCAGGCAGGTCCCGCCGAGGTTCCCGCTTTCCACGAGGGTCACGGACATCCCGGCGCGGGCGGCGGCAAAGGCGGCCGTGTACCCGCCGGGGCCTCCCCCGATGACGGTCAGGCGTATGGACATGGCGCGCCTCCTAGTCCTCGTCGCATTCGAGATTCAGATTGTATTTCACCGGGAAAGCCGCTTCGAGCGAACCCGTGATCAGACAGCCCTGCTTCATGATCTTTTCCACGCGGTCGAAAATGAACTCGTATTCCTGATCCATGAACACGGTCACGTCCAGATCGATCCCGGTCACGCGGCCCCGGCCCTTATCGTCCGTGCCGGTGCGCACCGTGGCCTTGCCTTCGATGCGGCGGTACTTGGCGCTGCGGGTTTCGAGCGCCTTGTCCAGCGCGGCGCAGTAACAGTAGAGCGCGGAGGAGGCGAGCAGCTTCTTGGCCGTGCCGGGCCGTTCTTCGGCGGGGATCAGCTCCCCGTCGATGGAAATGACGCCGAAAGCGGCGGATTCCATATCCAGATCGACTTTGGCGCCCCGGCGGGCGATGGAAACGCTGAGTTCGTGTGACATGGGCATATCCTCCCGGATGGATTACGGAACATGGCGGCGCTGGCCGCGTTTGGCTTCCCTTGGCTGCCTTTTCTTTTGCATTTTGGATGCCAACCCCATCCGGGGCCTTTGCCGCCCTCCCCTCCGCCCGGCTTTGTCCTTCCGGAAAATCCTGTTTCCCTATCCGGGCATCTTTTTTGGGAAAAAAAGAGCGAATCACCGCCATGAGCCGCTTTTTCCCGAGTCTGGCCTTGCCGTCCGCCCTAAAACGTGAAATACTGCACAACGAAAGCGACAAAAATGTCGTTAAACGCGACAAATCATTCAAGAGAGAAGCCGATGGAACTGTTCGCGTCCGCTCCCGGCCTTGCCGTGGAGGAAAGTTACGTCAGATTGCTCAATCACCTGCCGGGGCTCGCCTACCGCTGCCGCGTGGACCGCACCGACCCTATTGTATCGGAACGCCTTGAATATACGTTGGAATTCGTCAGCAAAGGCAGTTATGATCTGCTCGGCATCCCCGCCGAGGACATGGTACGGAACAACAACAATACCATCGAGCGCATGATGCATCCCGACGATCTCCAGAAGACGCGCCGGAACATCTATGACAGTATTGTCGCGCACCAGCCCTATCAGGTGATGTACCGGGTTTCGCTCCCGTCCGGGCGGCTGAAATGGATATGGGATCAGGGCGAGGGGGTTTTCGACGCCGACGGCGAACTGCGCTACCTCGAAGGGCTGATGATGGACATCAGCGAACAGAAGTTCCAAGAGCTTGAGCTCAAGGAAGAAAACCGCCAGCTCAAGGCTTCCGTCAGCAATCTCTACGGGTTGGGGAACATCGTCGGCAAAAGCGAGGCCATGCGGCGGGTATACGGCCTCATCCTCAAGGCCGCCGAAACGGACACCAACGTCATCATTTACGGCGAGACCGGTTCGGGCAAGGATCTCGTCGCCAAGGCCATCCACGAGTACAGCGCCCGGAAGGGAAACTACGTCCCGGTCAACTGCGGGGCCATCCCCGAGCAGCTTCTCGAAAGCGAATTCTTCGGGCACACCAAAGGGGCCTTCTCCGGAGCGCACGCCAACAAGGAAGGCTATATAGGCGCGGCCCACAACGGCACGCTGTTCCTTGACGAGATCGGCGAACTGCCCATTCATCTCCAAGTAAAACTGCTCCGGGCCATCGAAAACAAGATGTATACCCCTGTCGGCAGCAACACCCCCAAGGTCTCGTCTTTCCGTCTGGTCGCGGCCACGAACCAAGACCTTTCAAAAATGGTTTTGGAAAAAAAGATGCGCTCGGATTTTTATTACCGCGTACATGTGCTTTCCATCACATTGCCGCCCCTGCGCGAGCGGCACGGGGACATCCCGCTGCTTGTCGAGGCCTACATGGAGCGCAAAGGCATCAGCTGCGCCCTGCCGCTCCAAGTGCGTTTGGCGATGGAACATTACGACTGGCCCGGCAACGTGCGCGAGCTGCACAATTTTCTCGACCGTTACACGGCTTTCGGGGATGTGGCCCTTGAATCCCTCGGGGATGCCGGCAAGACGGATCTGCTTTTTCCCGCCCTGCATCACGAGGGGCTTACCCTTGAAAACGCCACGCTTCAGCTTGAGGAGCGGCTCATCCGGCAGGCTCTTGAGCGCTGCCGCTGGCGCAGGGGCGACGCAGCCGAGGCTCTCGGCCTGAATCTGCGCACCCTCCAACGCAAGATGAAGCGGCTCGGCATGGGGAGATAGGCGAAGGGGAATGAGAAGATTCGGAGGGGGAGAGGGAACCTTTCTGAAGAAAGCAGCATAAGTCAGGAATTAAAAACTTTTTAGATAGATAAAGGGTGTTCCGCCTGGAAGGCGCAGCACCCTTTTTTTAGGAGGTGAGGCGAGGAGATAACCAATAGGGCGGCAAACGCCTCCTTAACTCAGGGAAAGCCGCCTCCCTCACCTTTCAGGAAAGGAATGTTCCGAAAGAGACGGCGGGAAAGAAATGTTCCCGCTACTTTGAAAGCAGCTCCGGATGCTCCCGCTTGGCCTCGGCGTAGCGGTCAAGAATGTCGGACAGCGCGAAATGTCCGTTCGCCAGCGCGGTGCGGAACAGGGCCGTCACCCCGGCGATCTTGACGTCGCGCGTGCTGAGCGGATCGTGCACGGTGCCCTTTCCCCCGAGCCGGAGGACAGCTCGCACAGGCCGAGGAAGAAAAGCGCATCGTGGAACCGGGCCTGCGCTTCGGCGTGCGTCCCACTCCGTACCGTTTCCCAGAGCCGCTCGGTGAACGTCCGCAGGCCGTCCTGATTGTCCTTCAGGTCGGATACCGGGACTTCGATCTGGGCATACGGAGGCGCGGAATGCTCCTCCAGCCAAAAAGCC
>ENA-OPYT01000599-OPYT01000599.1-human-gut-metagenome-genome-assembly--contig:-NODE-599-length-10966-cov-6.533260_pt1 | contig 10966 bp, 9 predicted proteins | sample MGYA00242636_ERZ504480 | MGnify/ENA primary metagenome ERZ504480 (study PRJEB26092, sample SAMD00036228) | human gut metagenome | host: Homo sapiens | study: EMG produced TPA metagenomics assembly of...
AAGATCAATGGTCCTGTTTCCATAGGTGATCGCTGGGCGGCCTCGGCTGGCCGCCCGAAAGGCAATCTTTTCGATAGGGCCGGTTCATGATCATCTCAAATTTACCCTCTTTTTTAATGGTTTGAAGGCGCCGTCCGTGAGACTATAGGGAAGGCCAACTCCATAAGATTCATAGATGGTGTGGGTCATGGTCATGTTATGGGGCCCATTGATCCGGAAGTATTCATAGCAGGGGGTCTGTTGGACCGAATGCTTATAATGGTAAACCCATTCGTCTCCTTCGTTGACGGAAAAGACTACAGGCGCTGCACCGTCAGAAGGTTTCAGGACGAGGATGAGCCTTGTTGCGTACCATGAGAAGGAGACTCCTGCAAGAAGGAGAATCAAAATAATGAAAAACAGGGGTTTTTTAAAAAAAAGGACCGAACCCCACTGGAGGGTGGTGTCCGGTCTGTGCAATTTGCCATATGAGATCGCCGCTTTTTACTTATTTTTCATTAAAGAACTTTTCAGCACCTTTGTTCAGAGGAATGGACATGCCTTCCTTGGCCGTTTCCTGGTGATGAGTTTTGCAACGTTGTGAGCTGCTTTCATCCGGTCAAGATTGGAATAAAGAGCTTTCACAATATCGTAGCCCAGTTCATCGCTCATCTTATCTGTAACAACGAGCATGCACTTGACCGCAACAGCTTCTACGTCAGTGTCTACATTATTGTAAGTCTTGGCAGGAATCTTGATCTTGGTGTAGTACGGATATTTTTTGATCAAGGCATCAGCCATGGCAGAATCAACGGGCAGGAGCACGACTTCATGCTGGGTAGCAAGGTCCTGGATTGCTGCCGTAGGGAATCCGGCTGTTACAAAAGCAACATCCACATTGCCGTCCTTCAAGGCAGAAGCGGCTTCCCCAAAGGAAAGGTACTGGACCTTGATGTCATCGTAGGTGATTCCGGCTGCTTCGAGGATCTGACGGGCGTTGGCTTCCGTCCCGGAGCCAGCAGCCCCAACAGCGACGCGTTTGCCCTTGATATCAGCAAATGTCTTGATGCCCGTCTTTTTTGTCGTTACAATCTGGATTGTTTCCGGATAAAGGGTGGCAAGGCCTTTAAGATTCTTTACTGCTTTATCCTTGAACATTTCAACGCCATTTACGGCATAGTAGGAAATATCGTTTTGGATAAAGCCGATATCAACCTTGCCTTCTTTTAAGAGATTGACGTTTGCGACGGAAGCGCCTGTGGATTGAGCCGAAGCATTGGCGCCTTTGACATTTTTGTTAAGGATATCAGCCAAGGCCCCGCCCAAAGGATAATAGGTCCCAGACGTACCGCCTGTTGCGATGTTGATGAATTTCTTTTCACCGCCGCTGCTTTCCTTTTTGTCACCGCCGCCGCAGCCAGCAATCAGAGCGGTTGCTGCTGCCATTGCGAGGAATGCCGCTACCATTTTTTTTGCTTTCATCGTTCTCTCCTCCATCCATACAGTGTAATAAAAAAACAGACCAACGAAAACACCGAACAATAGAAAAAGTCTTTCCGTGCCTTGTTCGTTATGAATAGTGTAACCTTTATGTTACAAAAAGTCAAGAATAAGACAGCATAGTTGTTATGTAACATATGAGACTGTTTTTGTATAGTGGAGTTTGCATACAATGTGCAAAACAGAAACTGAATCAGGGATTCCCGTCATAAAAATGGGACGTTAGGTGGATAAAAAGAAGCCTTTTAAGCAAAAAAAACTTTAATTAAGAATTAATATTGGTAGTAAGAATCTATTTTTTCCTAGTTTTAATGGGAAGAATCAAGGCATTGATCTGATTTCTGATAACGAGCTCATCCTTTTTGTAATCATAGAAAAAAGCAAGGATATGACAGAAATACAAAAGAAATACAATCCAAAGTAAAATCTTTTATATAAACACAAAAGTCTTTTAATAATAGACTTAAACAGAGAAAAAAATAAAAAAGATTTTTGGAACCAAATTTAAGCTTAAAAATGATAATTTAGAGATAGCAAATAATGTTCGATATATTTCGAACGATAATTTTATTTCATGAAAAATATATGACTATTTGATGAAACGTACATTTTTTTTGCTGCCATTAGGACGTGTAAAATCCGCGTAAAAATAGGAGGAATCAGGTCAGTTCCCATAGCTTGATGGAAAAAGTTGTGGTAAAATCATGTAATAGACAAGTAAATAATTTGTAATGAAATGGTAGACCGCATCCAGTATGATCTATGTTAACGGGGGAGATTACCTTGCTTCAATTTTTCTTGTTCCTTGGTGGGATTTCGCTCTTTCTTTACGGTATGCAGCTCATGGGCGACGGCCTGCAGGCTGCTGCCGGCAGTAAGCTCCAGCGGATTTTAGGGGCACTGACGAAGCGCACGATTTATGGTGTTGCCTTAGGTGCCGGCGTCACAAGCATTTTACAGTCTTCGAGCGCAACAACGGTCATGACCGTGGGGCTTGTCAACGCAGGTCTCATGAACCTGCAGCAAGCCTTTGGGATTGTCATGGGGGCCAATATTGGGACAACCATTACGGCTCAGCTCATTGCGTTCAAGCTGACAGATTATATCACTTTGCTCCTTGCCATCGGCTTTTTGATCCGTACAGTGGCAAAGAAACGACAAATGAAAGATATTGGCCAAGTACTCATGGGGTTTGGTATCCTCATGTTAGGGATGGCGATGATGAGCAATTCCGTGGCTCCCCTGCGTCATAATACGGCCGTTGTGGAATTTATCGGCCGCTTCTCCACACACCCCATCCTGGGCCTTTTGGTTGGTCTATGTATGACAGTTGTCATCCAGTCCTCTTCAGCAACGGTCGGTATCCTGATGGCCATGGCCGGTCAAGGTCTTATCCCGCTGGAAGGGGCTGTCCCTGTCTTGCTGGGGGATAACATCGGGACGTGTATTACCGCCGTTTTGGCAACCCTGCAGGCCAACATCAATGCAAAACGTGTGGCCCTTTCCCATGTGCTCTTCAATTTAATCGGGAGTATCATCGCCATTGCTTTATTGAGCCAGTTTTTGGCTTTGGTCTTGAAGATTTCTCCAGCGGGAAATATCTCCCGACAGATTGCAAACACCCATACAGTATTTAACGTTGTAAATACCATTCTTTTCCTGCCTTTTGCGGGACAGTTCACGAAACTCATTGAAAAGATCATGCCCAATAAAAATGGCGAGATCTCCTACCAGCCCAAGTTCCTCAATGAAAGCATGCTCGATACACCGGCCATTGCTTTAAGCCTTGCAAGAAAAGAAGTGAGCCGTATGGGAAGCCTTGCCTTGGGCAATACCAAACGGGCTTTCAGCTGTATCAATCAGTATGATTCCAAAAAGGTCAAGTATATTAAGGAACATGAACCGGTCATTGACAACTTGGAAGAAGCCATTACGGTCTATTTGACAAAGATGTCGGAAAAGAACCTCAGCGTGGAACTGACCAATATCCATACAGGTCTGCTTCACTGCTGCATGGATTTGGAGCGTATTGGAGATCATGCCGAAACCATTGCCAAGCGAGTCAAGTCCATGAATGAAGACGGAATTTCATTTTCTCCGGAAGCTGCGGAAGAGATGAAGGAAATCGGGGACATGGTCATACGGACCACGGCGGATGCCCTTCAGGCCCTGGAAGATAATGATGTAAATCTTGCCAAGACGGCACTTGCCCGTTCCCATGAAGTCCGGAAAAAGGAAAAAGCCATGCGCCGCTCCCATGTGGACCGACTTAATCGTGGCGTTTGTACGCCGGAAACGGGGTTTGTCATGCTGGAACTCTTGCTTAATATGAAACGTGTTTCCGATCACGCCCAAAATCTGTGCGAAATCGTGCTGGGTGAGTTCTGATTCTTATTTGAATGAAACCGTGCTGTGAAGGATGATGCTTCATGGCACGGTTTTCCCTTTCCCAAAAACTATATGCCTGCAGGGCTTTATTCTTGTGCTGCAGGCGATTTCTTTCATTGATCATCTTACAAGAAAGGAAGAACGGAGGTATTTACCGGCTAACCAAATGAGAAAAAATGGTCCAATCCATCTTGACAAGGTTTTGGAAAATGCTTTCTTGACGGGAGCTGGACTTCCTGCTACGATAAATACCGTATAAATAAAAAAACACTATATATAGTGAGTAATTGAAAACCGAACAACAAGATATTGAAAAGGGGAGACGATTATGGAAGTTCAGGAATGGCTTGGCGCAGATAATCAGCTGGGTCTTGATATTTGGCAAAACAAGTACCGCGATGACAGTGAAACTTTTGATGCCTGGCTGGACAGGGTAAGCGGCGGTGATGAGCAAGTCCGGGAATTGATCAAGGAACAAAAATTCCTCTTTGGAGGACGCATCCTGGCTAACCGAGGCCTTGAAAACAAGGGAAAGAAGATTACCCTTTCCAATTGTTATGTGGTAGAACCGCCGGAAGACAGCATTGAGAGCATCTTTGACAGGGCAGGGAAACTGGCTCGGACCTATAGTTACGGTGGGGGCTGTGGCATTGATATATCAAAATTGAGCCCTAAAGGAGCCCATATCAACAACGCGGCCAAGCAGACGAGCGGTTCCATTTCCTTCATGACCCTTTATTCCCTTGTAACAGAGCTGATTGGGCAAAATGGGCGCCGTGGAGCCCTCATGATTTCCATTGATTGTTCCCATCCTGATGTTGTTGACTTCATTAAATTGAAGACAGACCTGGATAAAGTGACAAAAGCCAATATTTCCGTTCGGATCAGTGGCGACTTCATGGAGGCCGTGAAAGAAAACCGCAAGTTCCGCCTTCATTATACGCGCAAAGAAACGGGCGAGACCATCGAGTCCTTGGTAGATGCGGCGGAGGTCTTCCATCTTCTTGCGGAGACGAACTGGGATTACGCGGAACCGGGTGCGCTCTTCTGGGACCGGATTACAAGCTGGAACCTATTGTCCAACACTAAATCCTTCCAGTTTGCCGGTGTCAATCCCTGTGCGGAAGAACCCCTTCCAGCAGGCGGTTCCTGTCTTCTTGGCAGCATGAACCTTGCGGAATTTGTCAAGGACCCATTCACGGAAGAGGCTTCTTTTGATCAGGAAGGATTCAAGCAAGCAATCCATGTGGCTGTCCGAGCCTTGAATGATGTACTTGAAGAGGGGCTCCCGCTCCATCCCTTGGAAGAACAGCGGGAAAGTGTTGCCAAATGGCGCCAGATTGGCCTTGGCATTATGGGCCTTGGTGATATGCTCCTTAAAATGGGCCTGACCTACGGCAGTAAGGAAGCGGTTGATTTTTGTCATACCTTGGGCTTTACTATGGCAGATACGGCCATTGCTTCTTCTGCCCTTCTTGCCAAAGAGCGCGGCTCTTATGAGCAGTTTTGCGCAGAAGAAGTGATGGAAACCCCTTATTTCAAAGCCAATACGACGGAAGAAACCGTACAGCTTGTGAAATCATATGGCCTTCGCAATTCCCAGCTTCTGACCATTGCGCCGACGGGAACCCTTTCAACGATGCTGGGTATTTCCGGCGGCATTGAGCCGATTTATGCAAACTATTATGAGCGTAAAACAGAATCCCTTCATGCGGCCGATGTCTATTACAAGGTCTATACGCCCATTGTGGAACGCTATATGAAGCAGCATGATCTCAAGGATGACTCCCAGCTGCCTTCTTATTTCGTCACGGCTATGACCCTTCCCTATGAGGATCGTATCGCCATGCAGGCCGCTTTCCAGCAGCATATTGACGCTTCAATCAGTTCAACTGTCAATGTCCCCAACAGCTTTACTGTTGAAGATACGGAACATCTTTACCTGCTTGCCTATGAAAGCGGCTGCAAGGGTGTCACCATTTTCCGTGATGGCTGCAAGCGTGCCGGTATCCTCACGACGCATGTGGAAGATCATAAAAAAGAGGCCCCCATTGCAGGGGAAGGCCTTGCCCGCGGAGAAATCGTTGCCATTGATGACCATGTCATCGGCAAGAAACGAAAACTGATCACTGGCTGCGGCAGTTTGCACTGCATGGCCTTTTTTGATCCAGAAACAGGAGCCCTTCTGGAAACCTACTTGAGCAAAGGATCCACCGGCGGCTGCAACAATTTCATGATTGGTTTGTCCCGGATGATTTCCATTGCGGCCCGTGCTGGTATTGATATCTATACCATCATTGATCAGCTCAATTCCACGGGCAACTGCCCCAGTTATGCCGTGCGGCGGATCACAAGAGGGGATACAAGCCGTGGGTCATGCTGTCCCTTGGCGGTTGGTAATGCGCTCCTTGATATGTATAACGAAGTACAGCAGGAACTGACAGTCAAAACTGCCCCTCAGATTCCCACCAAAGAAGTGAAAAAAGCCGTCACCAAAAAAGTACGGGCGGAAGATATTTTTTGCCCTCAATGCGGGGAACCCCTTGTCTTTGAAGGAGGCTGCAATACCTGTAAGAACTGTGGATGGAGTAAGTGCTACTAAAGCCGTGCCGCAGTAAAAACATCCTTGACGGAACCGCTGCCATCTGGTATAATTCTCTTCGTTGCGGAAGTAGCTCAGTGGTAGAGCATCACCTTGCCAAGGTGGGGGTCGCGAGTTCGAATCTCGTTTTCCGCTCCAATGAAACGCTCATCCCGCAGTTTGTGACTGCGGGATTTTTTCTTTATTTTTGAAAGGAACGATATGCACCGTTTTCTTACCCTTTTGCAAAAAGATCTGCGATATTTTCTCTATTTGGAAGGGCTCCTCATGCTTTTCCGAGTGGCTTTTCTCGTTCTTTTCCGCAGCCAGCTGAATGCGGTTTCCGCTTCAGAAATCCTCTATGCCCTTTATCTTGGCTTTCGCATCAGTCTTAAGACGACGGTCCTTCTTGTGGGGCTTCCTTTTCTTTTGGCAACCGTACCGGGAAGCTTCTCTTCCCGCTATCCGGAAAAAGCCGTGAGGACCCTCCTTACAGGCCTTTCCCTCTTTGTCATGACCTTTCTTTTTGTGGCGCGCATTCCCTACTATGCCATTTTCCAGGAAACATACAACATCATGCTCTTTAACGGCATGAAAGATGATATGCATGCCATTTGGGATACAGCCGTAAAAGAATATCAGCTTTTCCCGCGCCTTGTGGGTGTCCTCCTTCTATCGGCCCTTGTCATCCATCTTTGGCATCGGCTGCAGGAACGAAAGGGCATTGCGCCTCAGCGCCGCGTCAAGGCCCTTTTTGCTGGTGCGCTGCTTTTCATCCCTATTTTTGCCATCTTCTGCCGCTTTGGCGGCGGCTTTCATTCCGATGATGGAATCCACTGGGAAAGCGCAGCCCGCACCAAATCGAAACTCCTCAATGAAGCCATCCTCGATGATGGACAGGCCCTGTACCGCGCCTATGCCACCCATAAACGGGCGACGGAAAAAGTTCTGCGCCCCCTTACGGTGGAGGAAGTGCGGGCGGCCATTTGGCTTCTTGGCGGCAATGGGAACGCGGCGACCATCGATGAAGCCTTTACGCGCACCAAAAAGACGGCAGCCCGCGTCAAGCGGCCCCGCCATGTCGTGGTCATCTTAGGGGAAAACTATGCCCTCTGGCCCCTTTTGCCTTCCTATGAGGATATGAACCTTGCCTCAACGGGGAAATTCCTTGAAGCGCACGGGGCCCATACGTACCAGTTCCTCGCAAACAGTACGGGGACCATGACGAGCCTCAATGGATTCGTTACAGGCCTTCCCGATGTTGGCCTTTACGTCAACTATATCATGGGAAAGAACGGGGATCCCGTCGACGGCCTCGGCATCGGCGCCGTCATGAAGAAGATGGGCTACCGGACCCAGTTCTGGTATGGCGGCCTGCGCAGCTGGCAGGATATTGAAAAATTTACGCGCCGCGAAGGCTTTGATGAATTCCACTGTGCCGACGAATTCTCCGGCCTTGGAGAAAGCTCTTCCTGGGGGATTGCCGACGGCCCCTTCTTTGAGGAAGTGCTGAAGGCCATGCAAAAAGATGAGGAAGATACCTTTTACTTCATCCTTACAACGAGCAACCATCCGCCCTTTGCTTTTGATGTGGACAGCAAGGGATTTTCCCGGGACCGTGTAGCTAAAAAGCGGGGACCTGCCATTCCCAAGGACAAGAAGACTTTGGACCAGCTGGGCCATATCTGGTATGCCGACGACGTGATGGGAAAATTCATCAAAGCCGCCGAAGCCTATGACCCATCCACCCTTTTTGTCGTTACAGGCGATCACGCGGAGCGCTTCAATTTCAGCAACGATGTTTCCTTATGGGAAAAAAGCGGCATTCCCTGCTTCTTCTATGGCGCTGGCATTCCTACGGACCTCTTTGCCAAAGACGCCGCCGGCAGCCATCTCCAGATTGCGCCGACCTTGGCAGAACTCATCCTGCCCCAAGGAGAGACCTATGAATCCCTGCTTCCCTCCCTTTTTGATTCCCGGCGAGCCTTCAACCATCGCCTTTATATTGAGAATGGACAAATCGGCGAAGAAAAGGACCTCAAAGATAAGGAATTCAAGGCAGAAATCGAAGCGGCCCGGACCATTGCCATTTGGAGAATCAAAAATGGCAATGCGATTAGGTCAATCGAATAAACGGCGGTATAAGTCTATTTTAGGAAGATAACCGTCGAATGCACAAGGGAGGCGGCAGGAATTCCTGCCGCCTCCCTTGTGCTCCTGCCATTTCCATTGTATGATAAGGAGTATGTGAAGTGTCAGACGACAGGAGAGTAGATTATGGACGAAATTGCCATTGTCCTTGCTTGTGATGATCGCTATGCCCAGCACGCAGCCGTTGCAGCAGCTTCTATGCTGCTTTGCCATACAGATTCCAGGCCCCTTCATTTTTATCTCTTTGATGATGGAATCACCGGTGTAAAAAAGAGATGGTGGAGCGCACCATCAAGGACCTCAAAGGTCTTGTGACTTTTATTGATACAAAGGGCATTGCCGTAGATGCCTACACAAGCGGTCATATCCATAAGGCGGCTTACCTTCGCCTTCTTATTGCAAAACTTTTGCCCTTAGCGGTTGCAAAGGCCCTTTATTTTGATACGGATCTTGTGGTAAAGGATGATGTGGCAAAGCTGTGGGACTTTCCTCTTGACGGTCATCCTATTGGTGCCGTCAAGGATTTTGGTATCATGGCTTCATCAAGGATGCGCCGCCAAAAAGCGGAATCTTTAGGCCTGCCCTTGGGCGCTCCTTATTTTAATTCGGGCGTTATGATCATGGATCTTGCTGCCTTTCGGAAAGAAGGCTATGGGGAGAAGGTCCTGCAATGCGTCACGAGCCATGCCTACCGCCATCACGACCAAGATGGGCTCAATAAAGTCTTTATGGGGAATTGGTCTATTTTGCCCCTTCGCTGGAATGTCATTCCTCCTGTTTTTGGCATGCCCCTAAAGGTCCTCAAAAAAGGGGCTTTGCGGCTTGAAGCAATCGAGGCCCTGCAAAACCCGGCCGTCATCCACTGGGCAGGGCGCTATAAACCGTGGGAATTTCAGATATCGGAGCATTTTAACCGTGCCTATTACGACGTCCTCAAAAAGACGGCTTTTTGCGACGCACCCATGCCACAGCCCGGGGATATGACGGGGAAATCCCTGTGGCGTCAGGAAATGCGGATTCGTTTGGGAAAAATCTGGACACGGCTTCTGGGGAAAAAATAAGGCGACAACCTAACGCGAAAATCGCTCCCAACGAAAGGAATTTGAATCAAGAGGAGTATGATGATGAAAAAGAAGTTAAGTGGGTACTCGCTTACAGCGCTGACCCTTGCCATGTGCACGCAGCGCATGTCCATTGCGGTGGGGAATATTTTCTATGGTCTTGCCATTGTACTGTTTCTCGTTGATGTTATCGAGCGCAGGCGCCGCGGGGAAACCTTTCATTTGGCGCCGCACGTAAAGCACTATTTTTGGGCCTATGCCTTTTTTGCCCTGACCCTGTTGCCGTCGGCCCTTTTGAGCCCTGATGTGAGTTTTTCCTTTGGGAAATATCTCAATTCCATAGTGGGCCGCATTGTTGTCCTTCCTATGCTGCTCTTTCTCGATGTCGATGAAAAAGCCATCAAAAAGGCGCTTCTCTGTTTCATTGCTTTTATTGCCTTTGATGGACTCTGTACTTTTGGTGAACGGCTCATTACGGGAGCTGACCGTGCCCATGGCTTGGGGGATGGGTGGCTGCGTCATGCTAGTATTGTTGCTACCGTTTTTCCTGCAAGCATTATCCTTTGGCTGCAAAAGGCGGAAAAGATTTCCCACAGGAATGGGCTTCTAGTGGCAGCCGTTCTCATTGTCCTAGGCGCCATTGGCAGCGGCACAAGAAGCTCTTGGGTGGGCATTTTCGTATCTGTGATTCTTGTGACCGCAGAGAGTTTGCGGGAACGAAATTCAAGGATTGTCGCGGTCCTTTTGGCATTAAGCTGCTCTTTTGCCGTGATTGCCGCAAGTCCCGCCCTTTCCCAACGGTTTTTTTCTATTTCGAATGTAACGACCGATCGGTCCAATGGAGACCGAATCGAAGCATGGAAGAAAGCGGCTGTCATGATTCAGGATAAACCGGTCTTTGGTTTTGGCATCCTCCAAGGGGGGAAGGCCTATCTGGCCCATTACCGCACCAAGGCTGATACGCAGGGCTTGCATCATTTTCATAACATTTATGTCCAAACGGCCGTGGACAGCGGTCTTGTCGGCCTTATGGGACTTGCTTCCTGGATCCTTTCCTCCTTTTATCTTTTTCGTCATGTGGAAAATCCCTATGCGTTTGCAGGATTTTGTGTCTTGGATAGGATTTTGCACAGTGGGGATGTTTGATTACACGCTGGTCTGTCTGCTGCTGTAAAGACCCTTCTTTTCATGACAGGATGCTGCTTACGATTGGAAACTTCCTTTAGGCAATAAGGAGGAGAGACGTTATGATTTTTAATCATTCCATTATCAATGCAGCAAAAGCGGCAGAAAGAAGCGATGAGTG
>ENA-OPYT01000600-OPYT01000600.1-human-gut-metagenome-genome-assembly--contig:-NODE-600-length-10948-cov-2.594585_pt1 | contig 10948 bp, 10 predicted proteins | sample MGYA00242636_ERZ504480 | MGnify/ENA primary metagenome ERZ504480 (study PRJEB26092, sample SAMD00036228) | human gut metagenome | host: Homo sapiens | study: EMG produced TPA metagenomics assembly of...
CGCCACGCCGAGCGCGGCGCCCTTCATGAATTCAGCGTCTGTCCATATCGTGCCCTCCTATTGACCAGAGTGAAGTGCGCTCGCCAGAGGCAGCAGGGCCACGATGGCGAAGTAGGCGATCACGCCCACGACGAGGCCGATGAGTCACGCCGGGCAGCATGGCGGGGTTCCATGCGGCGTTGGCGGCCAGATGGCGCTCCTCGGCGGCGAAGTCCTCGGCGGTCTTGAATTCGCGCCGCCAGCCCGGCCAGCCGTCCATGAACCACCAGTTGATCAGCCAGATGTTGATCAGCCAGATCATGGGGATCATGGGGAACTGCTGCGGGTGCGAGAAGCCCTTCTGGGTGCCGAGCACGAAATGGGCGTACTTGTAGTAGAGGCAGTAGATCGCGATGCCGCCGAGCGTCACCAGCAGGGAACGGACGAGCACGTTGATCGGCGTGCTGAAGCGGTTGGGCCAGTTGCCGCAGTAGAACTGGAGGAACAGGGCCGGGACGAGGAAGAAGATAGCCGTCTCGCCCACATGCAGCCAGCGCCAGTCGGGGGCCGCGTCGCGGCGGTGTCCGCGGATGGCGTCGCCCCACACGAGCTCCTGCATATACCAGAAGAACATGCACAGCGCCCACGAGATGGCGATGATCCCGAAGAACAGGGCCAGACGGCGCAGCCACGGGGTCTTGATCATGGTGAACGGGAAGCGCTCCCAGATGCCTTCCATGAACCACACCACCACGGTGCAGCACATGATCCACGCCACGTGGAAGTTGGCGGACACGGTTTCCGCGAAATGCTCCCAATACGGCGGGCAGATGGCGGTGAAGTACTGCCACGGGTAATACAGGATGCCCATGTGGTTGTGCATGGTCATGAAATAGATGAGCAGGCTGAGGCAGAACGTGCCGAGCCAGATGCTGAACCCGCGCACGGGCTGGGAAAGCCCCGCCCACGGCTGGCCCTCGAGCGCCACGAGCCACGCCGGGCTGATCCACGAGGCGATGACCGCGAACATCATGCAGGCCTGCGCCGCGTATTCCGTCGAATAGAAGTCGGTGAGGCCGAGCTTCTGGAGCTGCGCCGGGTTGAAATAGGCGAAGGCGAGGTTGCCGAGCACGCCCTCGAAGAAGCCGTGGATCATGGCGATCATGATGCCCACGGACACCAGCGCCAGCACGAGCCCCTTCTGGAGCGGGTGGGCGTTGCGTACCCAGTCGCGCCGGAACGGCCAGAAGTCGAAAATGTAGGCCATCCAGATCAGGATGATCAGCCACCAGCGGCAATAGTTGTAGCCGACATACGGCGTGTAGAAACGCATGATCCCGCGCGGGTCCTGAAACACCCACCACGTCACGGCGAAAATCAGCAGGGTGAACGCCATGTTCGCCAACATGGGCCACGGGCCGCTCCATCGCTTGATGAGCTTGCGTTCCTCAAGATAGGGAATCTGTTGCTGTCCTGACATCGTTATCCTCCTCGGATGCATGACTTGCGCCCCGCCCTTGCGGAGCTCCCTTATCCGGTCCGGCCCCTTCCGGAGCGCGGGCATACATGGCGCGCATAACCGCCGAGGCAAGTTCCCCGGCTCCTATCCGATCCGGGTCCAGCCCGAGCCGCTCGGCCTCGGCCCGCAGCATCGCCGGGCTGAATTCCGGGGGCAGGGACGTTTCCGGGGGAAACCCTCCCGGCACGTCCCGCGTCCCGGCATCCTCCTCGGAGAACCGGAACCCGAGAAAGGCACGGCGGCTCATACGGCTCATCGCGCCTCCTGCAAGGCCAGCAGGATGGAGGCATACCCCTCCACGGCCTTGGCTGCGGCCCCGGCGTCGGCGTGGCGCAGGGCGCTCAACAGCCGCGCCAGCTGCGCGAACACGTTCTCGCACTGGGGCAGCGTGCACTCCTGCAGCAGCCGCGCCAGCGCCAGACCGTCAGGCAGCACGCGGCTGGCCGCGTCTTCGAGGCGCGGATTGCCCAATACCCGGATCAATATGGAAAAAAAGCGGATCTGCGCTTGGATAAAGGTCTTCATGTCTCCGTTGCGGAGCGAGGCTCCGGCGGAGGGGAGCAAACGCTCCAGTTCGAGAATCACGGACGGGGACACGGCGGGCAGGGATGCGGCCACCAGAGGCGGCATGAGGATGCGGAACGCGGCGAGATAATCCGCGAACGTCCCGGCGGCATGGCGCGCATCGCCCGGCAGGGCCCGGACCACGGTCCCGCTGCCGCGCCGCGTTTCAAGGATGCCCCGGCCCGCCAGCGCCGCAGCGCCCTGACGCAGGCCCGCAACCAGCAGAACGCAGCCCTCAAGGCCGCACGCGCCGACGCCGCGAAAGAATAGAGGAAAGAAGGAAGAAGAATCGGGGGAGAACGCTTTTTGAAAAAGCGCCCTCCCCCGTACCCCCTCCCGCAAAAACTTCGACGGGTGGGGAGGCTGCGCGGCAGGAGTCCCTACCGTATGGAGGGCCGTTTCCAGATACGGAGCGAAGACGCTTGACCTTTGCGGGGGAGAAACCGTACTGTGCCGTTTTTCCTTTCTATCATTATGGATGAAGCATGAAGTGGTTTACGCACAAGGCAGTGGCTGTAGCGGGGCGCTCGCGGCAGGCGCGCATCCGGCGGCGTTGTTCGCCGTAATGATCGGGAGCGTGCTGCCCGATATGGTGGATACGGCAATGGCGCGGGGCGACAAGAAAGTATGGAGGCGCATCCACCGCCAGACATCGCATTGGTTCGGCTGGTACCTTGTCATCATTATACTGGGCTTTCTTATCCCGACGCAGCGGATCGTGCTTGATCTGCTGAGGGCGACACACATCACATTCCCCGGCGTGTCTCCGTCGGCGCTGGCGCAGGTCAGCGGCATCGGCAACGATCTGCTCGTCTGGGTCGGCATCGGCGGCTTGATCCACGTCCTGCTGGATGCCCTCACGCCCATGCGCGTTCCTCTGTATCCTTTCGGAGGCAGCAAGCGCTTCGGCATCAATCTCGTCAGTACGGGGACGTGGCGCGAAACCATATTCCTGTTCGTGGCCCTCGGAGCCATAGCCCTCCAGTTCGATCAGGCCCGCGCCGTCTTCGAAGAGGCCGTCAGGACTATTCTGTAAAAGCAATCCTACTGGAAACAAGGCGGAAAGAATAAAACCCGTCCCGCCACATTCCATAGAAAAAAGCCCCGAACGGTTTTTCCGTCCGGGCTTTTTCCAGTCACAGGCAACCCCGTGGGCAGGGATTCGATAAGGTCGAAAGTCTTGGGAAGGAGAGGGGCGGGTTTGGGGAGGGGAGAGAACCTTCTCCAGAAGGTTCCTCTCCCCTCCCAATCTTCATCTTTATTCGCCAAGCCACTTGTTGCGGATGGCCTTTTCCTTGCCGTTTTCGCGGATGGCCTTGAGGCCCTTGTTGACCTGAGCGGCGAGTTCGGCGTTGTCCTTGCTGAACACGAAGCCGATGTACTCGACGTCTTCGGTGAGGAAGGCGACCTTCATGAGGTCCTTGTAGCCTTCCTTGCGGCTGGCGTAGTAGCGGGCGACGGGATCGTCGCAGACCACGACGTCGAGGCGGCCGTTGCGCATATCTTCGAACACGAGGCCGACTTCGTCATAGGTGCGGAGGTCGATGTCCACGTTCATCTTGCGCAGCGCTTCGATGGCGGTGGTGCCGATCTGCACGCCGACCTTCTTGCCCTTGAGGTCTTCGGGCTTCTTGATGGCGGAGTCCTTGGCGACGACGACGGCCTGATGGACTTCGTAGTAGGGATCGGAGAACACATAGGCCTTCTTGCGCTTGTCCGTGATGGTCACGCAGGAAGCGATGACGTTGGCCTGTCCGGATTCGAGCGACGCGAAGATGCCGTCCCACGCGATGTTGCGGAACTCGCTCTTCATGCCGATCTCTTCGGCGATTGCGGCAATGATGTCACGGTCATAGCCGATGATGTTCTTGTTTTCGTCCAGGAACTCCATGGGCGGCCACGTGGGGTTGCGGCGGCGATGAGCGTTTCTCTGCGGCGAACGCGGAGCCGCAAAGCACCAATACGGCGAGAAGGCTGGTCAACACGGTACGAAACATGGTTTCTCCTCCTAAAAATAAGGAAGGAGTATTAGACGTGAGCACGGGGCGCGGTCAACAGAAAAGAAAAGCGGTCGCGGGGAGATGAGCGCAAAAGGCGGAACGCCGTATCCGTAAGCTGGCGTGGAGCGCGGCTTTTACGGAAATACGGTATCTGCACTTGATTTTTGTTGATGGATGCGTGATTCTAGGGGGTTGGTATGCTGGGGAAGGGTGTGTGCCGCAGGAGTCGGGGGATTTCGCGGCATGGGAAATGCTCTTCCTCAGAACAGGGGGTCCGCGCAGGAGGAGTCGCGTGGATGCCTCTCGGTTTCTGTCGCCGGGACGGGTCCGTCCCTCCGCAGTGGAAAAGGCCACGCCGTTTTTCCGAAGGTTCCGGATGCGGCCCTTCCTTTCTCCCCTAACCCAAAGAGGTTGATAATGAAACGTATCGCTGCCCTGATCATGGGTTTTGTTCTCATGACCGTGCTGGTCGCCCCCGCCTCTGCCAAGGAACTTGTCGTCGCTCACGACACCAACTTCATGCCCTTCGAATTCAAGGGGCCGGACGGCAAGTTTACCGGTTTTGATATCGAGCTCTGGGAAACCATCGCCAAGAAGCTGGGCCTCTCCTACAAATTTCAGCCCATGGACTTCAACGGCATCATCCCCGGCCTCCAGACCGGCAACGTGGATGTGGGCATCGCCGGCATGACCATCACGCCTGAACGCGCCAAGGTCGTGCAGTTCTCCAACGGCTACTATACGTCCGGCCTCAAGATCCTCGTCCGTGACGACGAAAAGGGCATCAGCAAGGTTGAAGACCTCGCGGGCAAGGTCGTTGCCGTGAAGACCGGCACCTCTTCCGTGCCGTTTATGAAGGATTTCGGCAAAGCGAAGGAATTGAAGCAGTTCCCCAACAACGACGGCATGTTCTTTGAACTGCTCAGCAAGGGCGTCGATGCCGTGGTGTTCGACATGCCCGTGGTGACCGCGTTCGCCAACAGCGCCGGCAAGGGCAAGGCCAAGGTTGTCGGCCCTCTGTACGAAGGCCAGAAGTACGGCATCGGCTTTGCCCAGGGCAACGAGGAGCTGGTGAAGAAGGTCAACGGCGTCCTTGACCAGATGCGCAAGGACGGCTCCTACGCCAAGCTGTACGAAAAGTGGTTCGGTTTCGCACCCAAGGAATCTGATATGTAGGGTGCCTCTATTCGCTGGAATAGAGCAACGGGGAGGTTTCTGCCTCCCCGTCCCTTTTTCTCCTTTAATCCATCGGGTGCCTCATGGCTTTTGATTTCGAACCTTCGATCATTCTGGAAACCGCGCCCCAGCTCCTCGGCGGGATGAAGCTGACGCTCATCATCACGCTGGGCGGCCTGCTCGTCGGTCTCCTGCTCGGCGTGGTCACCGGGCTTGCCAATACCTCCCGGAGCCGCTTCCTCCGCGGCATCGCCATCCTCTACATCGAAGCGATCCGCGGGACGCCGCTTATCGTTCAGGTTATGTTCCTCTATTTCGGCTTGCCGCTGGCCCTTGGTATGCGCATTCCCCCCGACGTGGCGGGCGTCATCGCCATCGGCGTGAACTCCGGCGCGTATATCGCGGAAATCGTGCGCGGCGCCATCCAGTCCATCGACAAGGGGCAGACCGAGGCCGGACGCTCCACCGGGCTCACGCAGGCCCAGACCATGCTCTACATCATTTCGGCCTCAGGCCTTCCGGCGCATGATTCCCCCGCTGACCAACCAGTGCATCATTTCGCTGAAGGATACTTCCCTGCTCGTCGTCATCGGCGTGGGCGAACTGACCCGGCAGGGGCAGGAAATCATCGCCGTGAACTTCCGGGCCTTTGAAGTGTGGCTGACCGTCGCCATCTTCTATCTGGCCATGACATTGAGCATTTCGGCTGTGCTCCGTTATTACGAGCGCAAGCTTATGATCGGCAGGCGTGCCGTCCCGGCGTCTCCGTCCGATCCGCAAATGTAAGGCTGCTTCATTTCCTTTTTTCATGCCTCGTTTTGTTGGGAGGAGAAGGTTTCATGTCCAGCATACAGCCGGCACAGCACAAATCGCCGCTTGTTCCGAGCCTTTTTAAGACAATCCGCAGCGGGTACAGCCTTGGGATGCTGTCCAAGGACGTTTCGGCGGGGATCACCGTGGGCGTGGTGGCGCTTCCGCTCGCGCTTGCGTTCGCCATCGCTTCCGGCCTGACGCCGGAACGGGGGCTGTATACGTCCATCATCGCCGGTTTTTTCATGGCGTTTTTCAGCGGGAGCCGGTTCCCCGTCAGCGGGCCGACGGGCGCGTTCGTCGTCATCATTTACAGCATCGTGTCCCGGCACGGCTACGAGGGGCTTGTCCTGACGACGCTGATGGCGGGCATCCTGCTCGTCATCTTCGGGTTCCTGCGGCTGGGGGCGCTGGTCAAATATATCCCCTATCCGGTGACCACGGGCTTCACCACCGGGATTGCGCTGCTGATTTTCTCCTCGCAGATGAAGGACTTCTTCGGGCTCCCGCTTGTCGATACCCCGCCGGAATTTTTTGATAAGTGGGGAGCTTATGCCCAAAACGCCATGGATTTCAGCCCAGCGACGTTCGGGGTGGCGGCCTTCACGCTGCTGGTCATCCTGATCGTCAGGCATAAGATTCCCAAGATTCCCGCCCCTGTGGTGGCCGTGTTCCTGTCCACGCTGCTGGTGTGGCTGTTCTCCCTGCCGACCGATACCATCGGTTCCCGGTTCGGCACATTGCCCACGGGCTTCCCTGAGTTCACTTTGCCGTACGGGATCACCTTTGAGCGTATCCGCGAGCTGTTCCCCGACGCGCTGACCATCGCCCTGCTGGCGGGCATCGAATCGCTGCTGGCCTGTGTGGTGGCGGACAGCATGACGGGCGACAGGCACAATTCGAATATGGAGCTGATTTCGCAGGGCATCGGCAACGTGGCCTCGGTGTTCTTCGGCGGCTTCGCCGCCACGGGCGCCATTGCCCGCACGGCGACCAACGTACGCGCTGGTGCGCATTCGTCCATCTCCGCCATCGTGCACTCCCTGTTCCTCGTCGTGGTGGTCATGTGGCTTCTGCCGTTGACCGAATACATCCCGCTGGCGGCTCTCGCCGCCGTGCTGGTCATGGTCGCCTATGACATGAGCGATCTGCGGACGGTGCGGCATATTTTCCAAGGGCCGAAGTCCGACTGGTCGGTGATGATCCTGACCTTCGCGCTGACGGTGATCTTCGATCTGACCGTAGCCGTATATACCGGGGTCATGCTGGCTTCCCTGCTGTTCATGCGCCGCATGAGCGAGCTGACGGGCATCCACACCTGCGTTTCCGGCGAAGAGGAAGAGGCCGCCGCGCACGACATTCCCCTGCCCGATGAGGAATCCGTGCCTGACGGCGTGGAGATTTTCGCCATCAACGGGCCGTTGTTCTTCGGGGTGGCCGACCGGTTCCAGTCCACGCTGGACGCGATGGAGACGCCTCCCAAGGTATTCATCATGTACCTGCACAACACGCCCGCCATCGACATGACCGGTATCCACGCACTGGAGGCGTTTCTTGAGCGCCGTCAGGAAGGCTGTCGCGTCCTCTTTGCCGCCGTGCAGGAACCCGCCCGCAGGACGCTCCAGCGGGTCGGCATTCTCCGCGCCGTTGGCGAAGAGAACATCTACCCGTCGCTCGACGAGGCGCTTTTGCGCGCCGAAGAGATCCTTGAGGAAGAGAAGCGGAAGTAGGTTGCTGTATGGAATTGGGGAGAGGCAGGAGGGCTTTTCTGGAGAAAGGTTTTCCTGCCTCTCCCCAAATCTGTCAGGCTCCCTCCCTAAAGGCTTCCGTGTTTATTTGAATCCCTGTTGCCGGTTTTCCCCGGCGGGCCGCGTCCGGACGATGTCGTTCGGGCGTTTTTATGGGGAAAGCCGTTGGGGATGGGATCGGGAGCAAAAGAATCCTGCGGTGAAGAGGAAAAGGGAGGGCCAGCTGGCGTGCAGGCGGCTATTTGTCTTGCTTAGCTGTTGTATGCTAGTTTTGGGGTAGATGTTATGTAGGGGGAAGGCGTCGCCGTTTGCCCTGGCGTTGAGCAAGACAGGTTCCGGGGGAATGCAGGTACAGGGCCGCCGGAGGCATTGCGTAAAGGACAGAGTATGATCGTCAGGTTGGCATGTGGGGCGTTGCAGGGCGTGGACGCCTTCCGGGTGGATTTGGAAGTGGATTTCCTGCGGAAGGGGATGCCCGCCTTTGTGATGGTCGGGCTTGCGGAAGGCGCTGTACGCGAAGCCAAGGAACGGGTGTTCGCGGCCATGCGTTCATGCGGGTTCACGCTGCCCGCGGCGCGCATCACCGTCAATCTGGCTCCAGCGGACCGCCGGAAGGCCGGAAGCGCCTATGACTTGCCGCTGGCCGTGGCCTTGCTGGGGGCGGCGGGTGTCTTGCCCGCGGAGCGGCTGGAGGGCTGGTTTCTCGCCGGGGAGCTTTCCCTGAGCGGCGCCATCAAGCCAGTGCCCGGGGTTCTGCCGCTCGGGATGCTGGCCCGGAACGAAGGCGCGAAGGGCATCGTCACCGCCCCGGAAAATGCCTCTGAAGCGGCCTTGGTCAAGGGGCTTCCCGCCTATGGTCCGGCGACGCTGGACGAAGCCGTACGGTTCCTCATGGGTGAATGCGAGCTGACCCCCGCCGAGCCGCCCGTATCCGATGAGGACCCCGCGCGGGGGATTCTGGATTTCGCCGACGTCAAAGGGCAGGAGCACGCCAAGCGGGCCATTGAAATCGCGGCGGCGGGCGCGCACAACCTGCTGCTCATCGGCCCGCCAGGAAGCGGCAAGACCATGCTCGCCAAGCGCATTCCGTCCATACTCCCGCCCCTCGAGCCGGACGAGGCGCTGGAAGTGACCAAAATTTACAGCGTGGCGGGGATGCTCGGAGGCAAGGGGCTGGTATCGGAGCGGCCTTTCCGCGAGCCGCACCACACGGTATCTGATGTGGCGCTGGTCGGAGGCGGAGCCTATCCCCGGCCCGGCGAAGTTTCTCTGGCCCACCGGGGAGTGCTGTTTCTCGACGAGCTGCCGGAATACGGCAAGAATACGCTCGACGTGCTCCGGCAGCCGCTTGAGGGCGGTACGGTGACGGTATCCCGATCGGCGCATTCGGTAACCTTTCCGGCGGACTGTATGCTGGTGGCGGCCATGAATCCGTGCCCTTGCGGCTATGCCACCGATCCCCGGCATACGTGCGTCTGTTCGCCGGGGCTGATCCGCCGCTATCGGGCGCGGCTTTCCGGGCCGCTTCTGGACCGCATCGACCTGCATATCAATGTGCCCGCCGTGCCGTACGAGGAGCTGCAGGCCGGAGCCTCGCCTGTGACGTCGGCCCGGATGCGCGAACGTGTGCTTGCTGCGCGGGCCGTACAGCAAGCGCGCTATGCGGAGGTTCGCTATTGCCGGACGAATGCCGATCTGTCCGGCAGCCTTCTTGAGAAACACTGCCGCATGGGAGCGCCGGAAAGGGCTTTTCTGCGGGAAGCCGTGCAGAGGCTAGCGCTTTCCGCCCGCGCCTATACGCGGATCTTGCGGATAAGCCGGACGATTGCGGATCTCGCCGGATCGGAATCCATCGGCGTTCCGCATCTGGCCGAGGCCATCGGCTGCCGCGTGCTGGATAGGGAAGAATTCTAGCTTCAGCCCCTCCCTCGAATGGTGGAGGTGGGCTGTCTGAGGAAAAAGGAGACACGTGCCGTATTCCCCTTAGGTTTTGAGAGGGGTTCTTCCGTCATCAACCTTCATTCAAGGAGCATGTCATGTCGTTCAGACTGATGGACAAAGCCAAGGCCGCCGGCTGAGCGGCGAAGACGGCTCCAGAGTTGCTGGAGCAGGTATTGGCGTCCCTGCCGGGTGTGCCGGACCCGGAGGGGCGCGTGTTGCACGGTTTTGAGCACAACGAGGATGCCGTGATCCTCCGCACGCCGCCTGCGGGAATGGCGCTGGTGCAGACGGTGGATGTGCTGAGTCCTCTCGGCAACAATCCCCGGCTGTTCGGTCAGGTTGCGGCGGCGAACGCGCTTTCGGACGTGTACGCCGTCGGTGGGGTTCCGTGGTCGGCGATGAATATCGCGGCGTTCCCGGCACAGGATGTGCCGTTGGAGGTCTTTGCCGAGATTCTGGCGGGCGGCCTTGAAAAAATCGTCGAGGCCGGAGCCGTGCTTGCCGGCGGGCATACGCTGGAAGACGCGGAAATCAAATACGGTTTGTCCGTGACCGGCTATGTGGATCCTGGCGCCGTGGCCAGTAACGCCGGGCTGCGTCCCGGAGACGCGCTTGTGCTGACTAAGCCGCTCGGCACAGGCGTGCTGGCGACCGCAATCAAGGCACAGTGGGACGGCAGCGGCAAGGCCGAAGCAGATCTCTACCGTTGGGCCACCCATTTGAACGCGAACGCCGCCGCAAGTGCTGCGGGCCATGAACCTCAAGGCCGCAACGGATATCACGGGATTTGGGCTCGGCGGGCACTTGCTGGAGATGGCGCGGGGTTCCCGGGTCGTCGTCGAGATAGACACCGCCTCGTTGCCTTTTATCGACAACGTGGAGGCGTTCGCCTCTGACGGCCTGATTCCTGCGGGCAGTTATGCCAACCGCAGGCATTGTTCCTGCCGTACGTTCGTGAGCCCCGATGTGGACAGCCTGAGGGCCACCCTCGTATTCGACGCGCAAACTTCCGGGGGGCTGGTGCTGGCTGTGCCTCAGGAGCGCGTAGAAGAGGCTCTGGAGCGCCTTGCCGCTCTCGGTGAGCCCGGATGGCTTGTTGGGCACGTTTTGCCTCTCAGAGACGGTCCTCAGCTTCTCTTGAGCTAATCTATGAAGACGGCAGGAGGGGAGAGGAAAGGGCTTCCTCTTGCCCTTCTGCACCTCCCCCTCTC
>ENA-OPYT01000601-OPYT01000601.1-human-gut-metagenome-genome-assembly--contig:-NODE-601-length-10947-cov-3.826710_pt1 | contig 10947 bp, 7 predicted proteins | sample MGYA00242636_ERZ504480 | MGnify/ENA primary metagenome ERZ504480 (study PRJEB26092, sample SAMD00036228) | human gut metagenome | host: Homo sapiens | study: EMG produced TPA metagenomics assembly of...
TCGCGCAGAGCGACCTTCAACGCGGCCGTTTTGCGGACGTTACGGTAAGTGACTACCGCATCGTTGGCTTCCTTGAAAACCTCCAGCACCTTCTTCTCGTACCCCAGCCGGGCTACGTCGTATGCCGCCAATGCCGCACGATATTGGCCTGCTTGCGTCCGAAGCCGAAGACCGGAGCGGCGATCGCAGCGGCCACATACGAGAACGGGGAGCGAAAGAAACCCTGCAACGCATCGTTCTCCCAACCGCCTACCAGATTGAAGGTCAGCCGGGGAAAACGATCTGCATAGGCCATCCCCGCCGAAGCCATCGCCGAACGCAACTGTTGTTCGGAAGCCCGTACGTCGGGACGCCGCTGCAACAGTCCCGAAGGCAGACCGACAGGCAGACTGTCCGGAAACTCGGCTTCGATATTCATTTGACCGCGCAACACCTCCCAGTCAGGAGATTTTCCCATAAGCAATGCAATACTGTTTTCCATAATTTCGATCCTGCTCTCCAGATCCGGAATCAGGGTCGCCGTCGAAGCGTATTCCACTTTGGCCTGCTGGTAAACGGTTTCGGAGGTAAGACCGCCCTCGAACCGCAACTGCGCCTGCTGCACACCCTCGCTGCGCGTTCGGAGCGTACGACGCACGATGGAAAGCTCGTTATCCAAAGCCATCAACTGAAAATAGGCCGTCGCAACTTCCGCGACGAGAGTCATACGCATCGCACGCCAATCCTCGACCGAAGAGAGATACTCCGCCCCGCCCTTGCGCTTGGCCCAGCGCAGGTTTCCCCAAAGGTCCAGCTCCCAACTGACGGAGAGCTTGGCACTGAACTCCGGATCACGGCTCGACTCCTCGTCGGCATAATCGTTCGTTTCGTAATCAGCCAGCCCTTTGGCCGAAAAATTCGGCAAACGCTCGGCCTTGCTTATCCGATACAACTGCCGCATCTGCTCCACACGAGCCGCCGCCGCAAGCATATCCTTGTTATTTTCCAAGGTCAGCTCGATGACCCGGCGCAACGTCGAATCCCCGTAAAACTGCCACCAGCTCAGATCGGCGATGGTCAGCGAATCGGTATAGCCCGAAGCGATCTGCCCGGGCATCTCCACCTCGGGGGCCTGACAGTGCCGCACAGCCGAACAGGAAGAGAATCCGACGGTCAGTGCAGCCAAAATGACAAATATCGCAACTCGTTTCATCGTTTCTTCAGTTTTGCTTTAATCCGGTAAATCCACACGAAGAAGAAGGGCACGAAGACGATGCCGACAGAGATAGCTACCAGCATACCGAAAAAGACGCCCGTACCGATACCCTGACGGCTCGCCGACCCCGGACCCGATGCGAACACCAGCGGCAGCAGGCCGAGGATGAACGCCAGCGAGGTCATCACGATCGGGCGGAAACGCAGGTGTGCGGCCTTGAGTGCCGCCGACACCACGTCGCGGCCTTTTTCCACCTCCTCCTTGGCAAACTCTACGATCAAAATGGCATTCTTGGCCACCAGACCTACGAGCATCACCAGGCCGATCTGAAAATAGATGTTGTTTTCCAAACCGCAAACCCAGATACCCAGATAGGCACCGATTCCGGCTACGGGCAGCGAGAGAATGACCGCGACGGGCACCGACCAGCTCTCGTACTGGGCGGCGAGGAAGAGGAAGACGAACAGGAAAGCCAGCGCCAGCACAAGACCCGTCTGTCCACTCACATGCTTCTCCTGGTAAGAAAGGCCGCTCCACTCGACGCCCACCGACGCAGGCAATTTCTCACGCACGATATTTTCCAGCTCGTCCATCGCCTGTCCCGAACTGTATCCGTGAGCCGCTTCGCCCGTGATGGTCGCAGCGTTGAACATATTGAAACGCTTGATCGTACCGGCACCCGTCGTATAGTGCGTTGTACCGAGCGACGTGACGGGAATCATCGCCCCGTCGGCACCCCGTACGAAGAAGAGGTTCAGGTTGTCGCGGTAAGCCCGATAAGGCGCGTCGGCCTGAATATATACACGGTATATACGGTTGAACATATTGAAGTCATTGACGTAGATCGAACCCGTGAACGCTTTCATCGTAGAGAAGATGTCGGACATCGAAACCCCGACCAACTGCGCTTTGTCGCGGTCCACGTCGAAATAAAGCTGCGGAATATCGGCTTGCATCGAAGAGGCCAGCCCCGTAAACTCGGGCCGCTGCTCGGCATAGTGCATCAACGTATCCACCGCCCGCTGCAGATCGGCATAGCCGGCATCCCCGCGAGCTTCGAGCACCATTTCGAAACCGCCCGAGGTTCCCAGACCGGGAATGACGGCAGGCGTCGAAAGATAGACCTTGCTTTCGGGATAACGCGACAACTCGTCGCGCACACGTTTCATCACTTCGCTGATATCCTCCGATTCCCGCTCCTTCCAGGACTTGAGGATCACTGTCAGTTGGCTGCGGGCCTGGTTGCTGCCCACACGAGGACTCGAACCCGTCACGTTGAGTACATACTCCACATCGGGATCCTGCATCAGAAAGGCCATCGCCCGGTCGGTCACCGTACGCGTACGCTCGATGGTCGCCCCTTCCGGAAGTTCCAGTTCGACGGTGAAATACCCCTGATCCTCCTGCGGCATGAAACTCTCGGGCACGAGTTTATTCATCAACCAGATACCGATGAGTACCACGCCGAAGGCGGCGAACATACGGCGCGAATGGGCGAGCGCCCGGCCGATCATACGGCCGTAGAGCTTATTGCCTTTCGCAAGACCGAAATTGATATACCGGAAAAACCGTTTCTTCCGGCCGCCTCTGTCGGGCTTCAACAGGTAGGCGCACATCACGGGGCTGAGCGTCAGCGCCACGACCGTAGAGATGATTACCGATACGGCGATCGTAATGGTAAACTGGCGATAGAGCTGCCCCGTAATGCCCGAAAGGAAGCTCACCGGGACGAACACGGCGCACAGCACCAGCGACATGGCGATCAACGCTCCGCTCAGGCTCCGCATTGCCTTCTTGGTCGCTTCGTAGGGCGAAAGCCCCTCCTCGTTCATGATGCGATCGACGTTTTCGACCACGACGATCGCGTCATCGACCACGATACCGATGGCAAGAATCAGACCCAGCAGGGTCAGCATATTGAGCGAGAAGCCGAACACGAGCATCACGCCGAAGGTACCGATGAGCGAGATCGGCACGGCCACGATCGGAATGAGCGTCGCCCGCCAGCTCTGCAACGAAAGGAATACCACCAGAATCACCAGCAGCAACGCTTCGAAAAGCGTCTGATAGACGTGATGGATCGATTCGGAAATGTAGGTAGTCATATCGAAAGGAATCTCGTAAGAGATACCCTCCGGAAAATTGCGGCTGATCTCCTCCATCTGGGCCTTCACCGCCTCGGCCACCTCCATTGCATTGGCTCCCGGAAGCATCTTGATCTCCAGCACGGCGGCATTACCGCCGTTGATACCGCTTTCGGTATTGTAGGACGACGCTTCGAGCGAAATGCGCGCCACGTCTTTCAGGCGGATGATCGAACCGTCGGGATTGGCCCGGATGACGATATCTTCGAACTGGCTGACCGACGACAAACGTCCCTGCGCCGTAATGGGGATCGTCACGTCGAGGCCCGTCATCGGAGCCTGCCCCAGCACGCCGGCCGCCGACTCGCGGTTCTGATCCTTCAACGCGGATTGCAGATCCTTGACCGTCAGCCCCAGGTCGGCCAGCTTGTCGGGCTGCACCCAGATCTGCATGGCGTAGTAGCGGCTGCCGACGTTCGAAATACTGCCCACGCCGGGAATACGGCGCAGCAGGTCCAGCACGTTGAGCGTGGCGTAATTACTCAAATATATTTCGTCGAACTTGGGGTCGGACGAGAGCAGCGTGATGGTCATCAGTTTGCTGGCGGCCTGTTTCTCGACCGAAATACCGTTCTGCACCACCTCGGCCGGCAGGCGTGCCTCGGCCTTCTTCAGGCGGTTCTGGACATCCACGGCCGCCAGATCGGGATCGACCGAAATATCGAAGGTGACGGTCGCGGAGAAACCGCCCGAGTTGGAGCTCGACGACTCCATATAGATCATGCCGGGCGTACCGTTCAGCTCCTGCTCGATGGGGGTAGCAACGGCCTGTGTCACGGTCTGCGCGTCGGCACCGGGATAGGACGCCGAAACACGCACCACAGGCGGTACGATCTGCGGATACTGATCGACGGGCAGCAGCGCGAGGCCGATGGCGCCGACGATGACGATGATGATGGAAAGTACCGTGGAAAAGACCGGCCGGTCGATGAAAAAGTCGGCTTTCATGGGCTACTCCTCCTCTGGATTCGCCTCCTCTTCACGAGGAGCCACGGGTTCGACCTTCATGCCGTGCGTCAGCTTGTGATAGCCTTCGACGACGATATTTTCATACGAGGCAAGTCCTCGTTCGACGATGAAGTTATTGCCCGTTTCCGGACCCGTTTCCACGAAACGCTTCTCCACGATGCTGTCCCGGCGCACGACGAAGACATAGGCGCCGCCCTTCTCGATAATCAGGGCCTTCTTGGGAACCACGACCGCCCGTTCGAGCACGTCGAGCAGCAGTTTGACCTTAGTGAACTGTCCGGGGAGCAGGATATGGTCGGGATTGGGCATCTCGGCCCGCACGGAGAAGGTACCCGTCTGGGGATCGACCTGCGGATCGGCGAAATCGACCAGTCCCCGATAGGGATACTGCGCCCCGTCGGCCAACGTGACCGTAATATAGGGGTCCCACTTGCGGGTCGAATCCTTATGGCCCAGATTGACGTTACGGGCCTTGCTACGCAGGTAATCCAGCGCGGTCATACTGAAATCGACCCGCACCGTATCGCTCTTTACCACGGTGGCCAGCAGCGACTTGCCGCCAGGACCGACGAGCGTACCGATATCGGCGTTCCGCTCGGAAATGTAACCCGAAATGGGCGACTGCACGGTCGTGTAGCCGAGTATCATTTCAGCCTGCGTAAGGTCGGCTTCGCTCACCACCACGTCCGCCACAGCGCTCTCGTAGGAGGCGATGGCGTTATCCAGGTCGAGCTGACTGGCGGCATTCTGCTCATACAGCGGACGAATACGGTTCAGGTCGCGCTCGGCCTTCAGAGCCTGGGCCCGGGCTTTGTTCAACTGCGCCTTGGCCTTGTTCGCACGGGCGCGATAGACCGTCGGGTCGATGATGAAAAGCGTCTGGCCCTTCTTGATATAGGTTCCCTCGGCAAAGAGCATCTTCTCCAGATAACCTTCGACGCGGGCCCGGATCTCGACGAATTGCTGGGCCCGGATACGGCCCACGTACTCGCCATAGATGCTGACATCTTCGACCTGCACCGGTTCGACGGCCACCACCGGCAGTGCGGCGGCCTGCGGCCGGGGACGCAGCAACACGACGAGCAGAACGACCAGCACCACGACGGCACAGCCGATGAAGATCCAGTGCTTACGAGTCAGTTTCACCCGAATACGAGGTGTTTTGGCCGCTATTTTTTCAGTTTCTCCAAATTCAACTCTTTCAGATTCGGTTTCATTTCATAAGTAGTTTTTATCCATAAAAGGGTTAAAGGACTTTACCCAAACCCCGCGCCAATCCTGTTCTATCCGGATAAGCGAATCATACACAATATAATACGCCTGCAACAGACGAGGCCGATCCTGTGGCGTGAATCTACAAAATGTAGAATTATTCCACACCGGAGCCTACCGGCTGTGGCGTAAAAACCCCCGGTGCCCGATAATCGCCGCCAGGCGCCCCGGATGCAGGGATTTGCCCGCAACGATAAGGGTGACGGCCAACAGGATCAAGCCGATACCCGCAGCAAGCCGCGCAGTGAACAATTCACCGAAGATAGTCACGCCGATCACCACTGCCGTCAGCGGCTCCAAAGCCCCCATAACAGCGGTCGGAGTAGAACCGATGGCATGCACGGCAACGGTCATCAACACCAGCGAAACGACCGTAGGAATCAGAGCCAGCATCGCCGCCCACCCCCCCACATCGAGGGTGTCGAGAGAAGCTGCAAAGGCTGGTCGGGACAACACAGCGAATACAACACGATCGCAGCCACGCCGAACAACAGCACGTAAAACGTAAGCTTCACCGACGACATATTCAACGAAGCACGGTTGACCACCACGATATAGAGCGCATACGAGAGCGACGAAGCCATGACCAGCACAACGCCCGCAGTATTGAGTACCGCACCGCCCTCACCCCGGTACAGCAACGCGATTCCGCACAGAGCCAGGGAAATGGAGAGGACCGTGACCAGCGAAATTCGCTCCCTGAAGAAAATCGCCATGATGACGGCCACCATGACCGGATAGACGAAAAGAAGGGTGGAGGCGATCCCCGCATCCATATAGTGAAAACTCATGAACAACGTGAGCGACGATACGGCGAACATCACTCCCAGCAATCCCAGCACGGAGAACTCCCGGCGCGTAATGCGCAGCGAAGTTTTCTGCACCAACAACAGGGCTGCCAGCAGTACGGCGGCAAGCGCATAGCGGTAAAACAGCACGGAATTGGTGTTTATTCCCGCCCGGTAGAGTGACAAAGCACCGAGGGGATTCATCCCGTAACTCACGGCGGCAACGATGCCGCAAAGGGTTCCTTTCGATTTCTCGCTCATGGATCGACAATTTCAACCGGCCGCAAAAATACGAAATAATTCGGCCGTTCGGTAAAGATAGCGCCTATAAATCGACCTCGGAAAAGGGAACGAGATGCGGTAATTCGTCCGGAAAGATTAAAATATCGGCCGGGTTTCGTATCTTTGTGCCACTGTTTCCGATAACCCTCCGGAACCGCCCGGTTCCTTCGGAGCGATCCGGAACAATACGGTTTTACGGAAAATGCCTTTCGGGGCCAAATACATATCGAAATGAAAAAGTTACTTCTGATCTTTCTGCTGATCGCCGCCTGGAGTGTGCAGGCCCGCGAAGTATATCCGCTCTGCGACGACTGGCTCTTCTCGTTCCGCTACGAAAACAGCAGCGACAACGCCCGCTGTGTCACGCTGCCGCACACCTGGAACCTCGATGCACTGGCCGGGACGATCCCGTACCTGCGAACGACCGCCGACTATCAGCGCAAACTCTACGTACCGCAGACCTGGACCGGGAAGCGGCTCTTCCTGAAATTCTACGGCGTGGAGAGCGTCGCCCACCTCTTCGTAAACGGAACTTACGTCGGCGAGCACCGGGGCGGAACGACCGCTTTCGTCTTCGAAATCACCGACCGGGTGAAATACGGCAGCGAAAACCTGCTTCGCGTAGCCGTGAGCAACGCCATTACGGGCGACGTGCTGCCGCTCTCGTCCATCCACAACATCTACGGCGGCATCAGCCGGGAGGTAGAACTCATCGTCACCGACCCCACCGCTGTATCGCCTCTGTATCTGGGCTCGTCGGGAGTCCTGATCCACCCCCGGGCCGTATCGACCGAACGGGCCGAAGCCGAGGCCGAAATCCACCTCACCTCGAAAGGCGACAACTTCTGCCGCGTGACCCTCGAAGCGTTCGATCCGGACGGAATTCAGGCCGCAGCCAAAACGATAAAGGCCAAACTCGACGGCAAACCCATCGTCATCCCCTTCACGGTCGAAAATCCCCGGCTGTGGGACCTCGATCACCCCAACCTCTATCGAATGCGGGTATCCGTCGAGAGCGACACCTCGCGCGATGAGATCGAAATCGCCACGGGCTTCCGCAACATCCGCGTCACACCCGAAGAGGGTTTCCGCCTCAACGACTCGCTCGTTCGGGTTCACGGCGTAACGCTCTACTACGACCGTCCGGGCACGGGTAGCGCTATGGAGGCGGAGGACTATGCCGAAGATTTCGCTTTCATACGCGAGTTGGGAGCCAATGCCCTGCGCTCGCCCGCAGGACCGCACGCCCCCTGTCTGTACGACCTATGCGACCGCACAGGCGTACTGGTCTGGATCGACCTGCCGCTGATCCGGGCACCTTTCCTCAGCGACGTTTCCTATTATCCGAACCCGCAACTCGAGGCGAACGGTCGCCAGCAACTGCGCGAAATCATCGCCCAGCATATCAACCGGCCGTCGGTGGTCATCTGGGGACTCTTCGACTGCCTCTGGCAACGGGGCGAAAACCCCGTGCCCTATGTGCGGACACTGAACGAACTGGCAAAAAAATGGACCGCAGCCGCCCGACGGCGGCCACCAGCAACCAGGACGGAGAACTGAACCAGATCACCGACCTGATCGTATGGGCGCAGAACATCGGCTGGGACAAAGGCCGCACGGAAGACCTCGAAATCTGGCTCGGCCAGCTTCGGTCGGGGTGGAACCAGCTCCGTTCGGGCATCTGCTACGGTGAAGCGGGGCAGATCGAACAACAGGGCGATCCGGCTCGCCGACGCCGCTCGAACAGCCTGCTCTGGCAGCCGGAAGGACGGCAGACCCGTTTTCATGAAGATTACACGAAATACCTGGCACAAGACACGCTGCTGTGGGGAACCTGGATCAACACCCTGTTCGACTACGCTCGGCCCGCCGTCCGCAGGGCGTGGAGGCTACGGGGCTCGTCACGCTGGACCGACGCCGCCGCAAGGACGCTTTCCATCTTTACAAGGCTTTGTGGAACAACACGGAACCGACGCTCCACATCACCGGACGCCGGGAGGATGAGCGTAACGGCGACTTGCAGACCGTAACCGTCTATTCTTCGGCCGGAGAGCCGGTCGTAACCCTCTCGGGCGACACGCTCGCGGTCGAGCAATACGCACCGTGCATCTACCGCTGCGACTCGGTACGGCTCAACGGCCGGATGAAGATAGAAGCGAAAGCCGGGGATTTATACGACGAAACGTTCCTTACCGGAAACTGCGCCTTAGTAGCTCCGCCGCGTCGGGACCCTCAGCAAACAGCAGGTCTGCGACTGACAAATTAGGCGCGAAAGGCAGCCGGTCGGAAAAGACCTGGAAATAGGACTCGGCATGAAACGCCGGGTCCTCTTTTTGTTTGGGCCTCAGATCGAGGTCGCCGGGAGCGGCTTCGACGTATTGCTCCGAAATACGGGGGCGGTTCTGCACATTCAGTTTTTGAAGCAGCACTTCCGTCAGTTCGAGGTCGTAATCGACCAGAAAATCGTATTCCCGCCGATAGAAAGGCTCGAACGAGGAGCGGTAGTGATCGAAATAGGGCGATCCCCGGTAAGCCGACACCAACGAAATCCAATGCTGGTGCTGCCACCGCTTCGAATAGTCGAGCCGCACATCCCGCATCGGCGTACGGGGACGGTTGGCACGCTGCACGTGCACCGTGAGGTCCATCACGCCGCCCGAAGCGAGAATTTGCGCCCGGTTGCGCTCCGAACGCTTGACAAAATGTTCCCCGAGGTCGATGACGCAATCGTCGCACAGCAGGTGCGCGAAATATTCGACCGACCCCAGATAGGCTGCAGGCAGAATCGTCATGGTCGTTCCGGTTGATTTTCAGGATCGGCCCAGTCGCCGTTAGCCTTGATAAGCGCCACGAGCCGATCGAGCGCCTCCTCCTGGGGGATGTTCTTCTCCACCACCGTGCGCCCCTTGTAAAGAGTGATACGCCCCGGAGCGGCGCCCACGTAGCCGTAATCGGCGTCGGCCATCTCGCCGGGTCCGTTTACGATACACCCCATCACGCCGATTTTCAAGTTTTTAAGATGCGATGTTCGGGCGCGGATCGCCGCAAGCGTTCCCTCTATATCGTAAAGCGTGCGGCCGCAGCTCGGGCAGGCGATGTATTCGGTGCGGGACATCCGCACGCGGGCCGCCTGCAGGATCATCAGCTCGATCTCCGCGATCTCCTTTTCCGAAAGATGCGGCGCGTCGATCCGAATGCCGTCCGCCAGCCCGTCCAGAAAGAGCGCCCCCAGATCGGCAGCGGCTTTGACGGCGACGGCTTCGACCGTCGGATCGTCGTAGCGGCGGCACACCGCGACGGGTTCGTCGGCCCGGTCGAGGCTCAGGATCGCGGCCCGCAGTTCGGCCGTGGGATTCTCCGTCAGGGCTTCGATCATCCGCCAGTCGGCAGGCAACTCGGAGTGAATCAAGGGAGTTTGCACCCGAGTGCGGCGGCTGTATCGCGTCGGCGTATAGCGCTCCGGGTATTTGACGGAGAACACCCCGCTGCGGCGGGCAAAATGATCGACCAAAAGCTGCGCCACGGGGATCTCGTTCTCGGGCGCTTCGGTCAGCGAAACGCGGATCGTGTCGCCGATACCGTCCGCCAAAAGCGCTCCGATACCGACAGCGCTCTTGATGCGTCCTTCGATCCCGTTTCCCGCTTCGGTGACGCCCAGGTGGAGCGGATAATCCATCCCCTCCCGCTCCATCGCTTCCGCCAGAAGCCGGTAGGCGGCCACCATGACCCGCGTATTGCTCGACTTCATCGACACCACGACCTGATCGAACGCCTTTTCGCGGCAGACGCGCAGGAACTCCATCGCCGAGGCCACCATCCCTTCGGGGGTATCGCCCCACTCGTCGAAAACGCGCTTCGAGAGCGAACCGTGATTCACGCCGATGCGGATCGCCACGCCGCGCTCCCGGCATCGGTCGATGAGGGCTTCGAACTCCCCGTGCGATGAGTTATAATTTCCGGGGTTGATGCGCACCTTGTCCACGTATTTCGCAGCGATCGCAGCCACTTCGGGCACGAAATGGATGTCCGCCACGACGGCGGGCATCGCATCCCTCCTCCCGCAAACGGCGGACGATCCGCTCCAAATTCTCTCCCTCCCGACGCCCCTGGGCCGTCAGCCGGACGATAGGACCTCCGGCCCGGAAGATGCGTTCGATCTGCCGAATACAGGCTTCGGTATCCTTGGTGTCGGTATTGGTCATCGACTGCACGGCGATCGGGCGGTCACCTCCGATCACAACCCGTCCGATGCGAACTTCACGGCTCGGGCGGCGCTCATACTTGGTCAAATTCATGT
>ENA-OPYT01000604-OPYT01000604.1-human-gut-metagenome-genome-assembly--contig:-NODE-604-length-10928-cov-6.346542_pt1 | contig 10928 bp, 6 predicted proteins | sample MGYA00242636_ERZ504480 | MGnify/ENA primary metagenome ERZ504480 (study PRJEB26092, sample SAMD00036228) | human gut metagenome | host: Homo sapiens | study: EMG produced TPA metagenomics assembly of...
ATAACGGTCAAGGATACGTCTCACACTGCGTGCTGTAAGAGGCGTACCTCGATGATTGACAAAGATGAAGTCATGAGAAGGGACTTCATACTTTTCCATGAGTACGCGCCGAGCTCCTGTCAAGTAAGCGTTCATGGCCCTAATACAGGGATGACCTAAGGGAACGATCCGTTCCTTATGGCCCTTTCCCAAAAGTAGGGCATAGCGATTGGATAGGTCCAAACGGGTCAACGTCAGTCCCACAAGCTCCGACACGCGGCAGCCTGTTGAGTAGAGAAACTCCAGCAGTGCCCGATCCCGCTGACCTAGCTCCGTAGAAAGATCAGGCAGCTCCAAGAGATGATTCATCTCGAACTCCTCTAAAAAAAGCAGGCAGTTTTTTTTTCGAGTTTTGGGGTCTTGACCTTGGTAAAGGGATTCTTGTCCGTAAGGCCTTCACGCATGAGATATCGATAAAAGGACCGCAGGGAAGAAATGCGTCGGGCAATAGTTCGTCTCGCCTTTTCCTCCCGATGAAGCTGGGCGAGATAAGAACGGATATCAAGAAGGGATACCTCAAGCCAAGTAGCTTTCCCCCGACCTGACAAAAACACGGAAAAAGCAATCAGGTCATCTTTGTAGTTCAGGATTGTATTGGGGGAATCATTGCGTTCTACACGCAAATAACGAAGAAAACGCTCAGCCATTGGGTCCAGTACATTATTCATGGCAAGCACCTCCCCCATTCATGAAATTGTAGGTAAAATCCTGATAATTCATACTAGCACATATAAGTTAATTGTGCAACAAATTTTTATAATTTTCCAAAATATCCAGTGCTCTCATCGCGATGGCGTGATTCTTCTCTTTTTTTACCACGGATACGTGGACCGTCCCACGGGGCAATGAGTCCAAAATTAATATTCATGGGCTGGAAATGCTTGACTTCTGGATTGCTGATGTAATGAGACAGGGCACCAATGGCCGTTTCCCTGGGGAAAAGAAGCTTTGCCTTTCCAGAAAGGGTACGGGAAAGGTAGATGCCTGCAGCAAGGCCGGAGGCTGCCGATTCCACATACCCTTCCACACCTGTCATCTGACCGGCAAAATAAAGGTGAGGATGACTCCTCAGGCTGTAATCGGCATCGAGAAGAAGCGGTGAATTGAGGTAAGAATTTTTATGCATCACACCATAGCGGATAAATTCAGCCTCTTCAAGGCCGGGAATCATCCGGAAAACTCGTTTTTGCTCTGGCCAACGCAAATGCGTTTGAAAACCAACCATGTTAAAGAGGCTCCCTGCCCCATTATCCTGACGCAGCTGGACAACGGCATAGGGATCTTCCCCCGTTCGGGGATCGGGAAGCCCAACCGGTTTCAAGGGACCAAATCGCATGGTATCCTCGCCGCGAACGGCCATTTCTTCAATCGGCATGCAGCCTTCAAAGACCATCCCATGTTCAAAGTCCTTTACGTCGGCCACTTCGGCTGTGCGCAGAGCTTCCCAAAAACGCAGGTATTCCTCTTTGTTCAAAGGGCAGTTGTAATAGGCGGCCTCCCCTTTTCCATAACGGGATGCCTTATAGGCAATCTCCTCGTTGATGGATTCCAAGGTCACAATAGGCGCGGCTGCGTCAAAGAAATGGAAATAGTCCTGGGAAACAAGATTCTGGATTGCGCCAGATAAGGGTTCACTCGTAAGGGGGCCTGTTGCTACAATGACGTAATCTTCTTCTGGAAAGGAAAGATCGATTGTTTCCTCTTCAATGACTGTCACGAGCGGATGATTCCTGATGGCTTCCGTAACTCCTTGGGCAAAACCCATACGGTCGACAGCCAATGCCCCGCCAGCGGGGACGCGGTGTGCGTCCGCCTGAGCCATGATGAGGGAGTCCAACCGCCGCATTTCCTCCTTTAAAAGGCCGACGGCATTTTCAATGTTATCGGCCCGTAGGGAATTGCTGCAGACAAGCTCACTGTAATATGCCGTATGGTGAGCAGGATCTGATTTTTTGGGACGCATTTCGTGCAGCTTGACAGGGATTTTCCGCGATACAAGCTGCCATGTGGCCTCACTGCCTGCAAGGCCCGCACCAATCACATGAACAGTCATAGTTTCTTTCATTCCTTTCCAGTTTTTTTCACGGCGGTCTTTTTAGTGGAAGCGGTCTTCTTGGTAGACGCGGTCTTCATTACGGCAGTCTTTTTGGCCGTTGTTGTTTTTTTTGCAGTCGTTTTTTTCACTGTTTTTTCAGCGGTTCCTTCTGTTTTCGCAAGAGCGGCCTTGGCACTGACTTTCTTTAGTCCGCTCTTTTTGGCGCCGCTGTTTGGACACTCAGGATTGCTGCAGTGGTGCACGACCTTCCCGCCGCGCTGAACCGCTTCCAGCATGATATGACCGCAAAGGGGACATGTTTCGTTGATGGGCTTATCCCAGCTTGTAAAATGACATTCCGGATAATGGGAACAGCCATAAAAAGTCCGTCCTGTCTTGGTTTTTCTTACAATCAGATCATGACCGCAGAGCGGGCAGGCGACGCCAATTTTTTCGTAATAAGGTTTCGTGTTGCGGCATTCCGGAAATCCAGGGCAGGCAAGGAACTTTCCATGACGCCCTGTTTTTACGACCATCATACGGCCGCACTTCTCACACTTTACATCACTTACAATGACTTCCTGAGGTTTTACAGGAATTTCACGGTCGGCAATTTCCAGTTCCTTTTCAAAGGGCCCATAGAACTCCTTGAGGACAGTTTCCTTTTTAGTCTTGTGCTCACTGATGGCATCCAATTCATTTTCCATATGAGCAGAAAAGGGCACATCAATCAGATTGGGGAAATATTGGGTCAAAAGTTCAATGGTCGTCATGCCCAATTCCGTCGGCATGACTTTTTTTGCCTCCTTGGCTACATAACCGCGGGAAAGGATGGTCTGGATGATGGTGGCATAAGTACTTGGCCGTCCAATTCCCTTTTCTTCCAGTTCCTTGACTAAGGTAGCTTCCGTGAAATAGGCAGGCGGTTCCGTAAAATGCTGAATGGCATCATCGACGGAAATGAGGGTAAGGGGCGTCCCCTCCTTAAGGTGTGGAACCTTCTTTGTCTTTTCCCCGGCAAGTTCCTTTTTATCCATCAAAGTCAGGAAACCATCAAAATTAACAACAGATCCGGAAGCGCGCAGTTCGTAGGGCCCGCCGTTAATGATGAGGGTTGTGACCTCACTGACGCTGGGTGCCATTTGGCAGGATACGGTCCGTTCCCAAATCAGGCGGTAAAGCCGCAGCTGATCCCGTTCAAGATAGGGCGCAACCTCATCGGGGGTACGCATGACCGAGGTCGGACGGATGGCTTCATGGGCCTCCTGGGCATTCTTACGGCTGCTGTATACGTTTGGCTTTTTCGGCAAGTAGGCATCGCCATAAACCTCGCCGATATAATTGCGAATTTCCGCAACGGCAACACTGGCCAGATGGACAGAGTCCGTACGCATATAGGTAATGAGGCCGACAGGAGTCCTTTTTTCAAGGGCAATGCCTTCATAAAGCTGCTGGGCCAGCATCATGGTCTTTTTCGTTGTAAAATTAAGCCGCTTGACCGCTTCCTGCTGAAGGGAACTGGTCGTAAAAGGAGCTATGGGGCGGCGGATCCTGTCCTTTACTGCCGAAGAAGCAACGGCATAGGACTGGTTCAGCAGTTCCTTGGTCACGGTCCGGGCTTCCTCTTCGTTATGGATGACAAGTTTTTTGCCCTCTTTTTTCGTCACCTCTGCCGTAAATTTATGACTTGGTTTATCTGCCGTAAGGGTTACGGAACTCGTCCAATATTCCTGCGGCTCAAAGGCATCAATTTCCTTTTGCCGGTCGCAGATGATCTTGACTGCTACAGACTGGACACGGCCTGCCGAAAGACCTTTGGCAATCTTGCGCCACAAAAGGGGCGACAGCTTATAGCCGACAATACGATCGAGGATGCGACGCGTCTGCTGTGCGTCGACCTTATCCATATCAATGGCAGCAGGATGCTTGATAGCTTCTTTGACCGCATGAGGTGTGATTTCATGAAAGGAAATCCGGCAGTTGCTTTCTGGATCGACGCCCAATAAATAGCCCAGATGCCAAGCAATGGCTTCCCCTTCGCGGTCAGGGTCCGTTGCAAGATATATCTTGTCCGCTTTTTTGGCAAGGGTCTTCAGTTCTTTGATGAGGTCACCTTTTCCACGGATGTTGATGTACTTAGGCTCAAAATCATGATCCACGTCCACACCGAACTGGCTTTTGGGAAGATCACGCAAGTGACCCATGGAGGCCTTGACAGTATAGTTTTTTCCCAAGAAACGACCGATAGTTTTTGATTTTGTTGGTGATTCTACAATGACAAGATTAGCCATAAAACATCTGACTCCTTTTTAGCGAACTAAATATCGATTGCCCGCGCTTTTACGGACCATGCCGGCAACTTCCATACGCAGGAGAAGCATGCTGACAAAAGAAAGCGGCCAGGGAAAATGGGCCATGATTTCTTCCATCTGTTTGCCATTTCCTCCCTTGATAAAATCATAAAGGGCTTCTGCTTTTTTCCGGTCGGGAACGGGAAATGTTTCAAATAAAGAAAGTTCTACTGCGTGGGCCCCCTTGGGAACGTCCTCGGGAAAATAGACGTCCAAAAGATCCTGCGGATCATCAACAAGATGGGCACCTTCCTTGATAAGGGCGTGGGTTCCTTTGCTTGTGAATGATTCAATGGGGCCCGGTACAGCATAGACATCACGGCCTTCATCCGCCGCTAAGTGAGCCGTAATCATAGCCCCGCTTTTTAGTGCAGCCTCGACGACAAGCACTCCGGAAGAAAGCCCGACGATAATGCGGTTGCGCATGGGAAACTGATAGGCCATGGGCGGAGTAAAAGGGGAAAATTCAGAGATGACAGCACCCGTTTCGGAAATACGTTGAAAAAGACCTTTGTGTCGAACTGGATAGGGGCGCGCCAGGCCGGAGCCCAAAACGGAGATTGTCTTTCCTCCGCCAAGGAGGGCCCCCTCATGGGCTGCTGCATCAATGCCATAGGCCCCGCCACTTACGATGGCAATCTTCTCCGACGCAAGGACGCGGGAAAAACGTTCTGCAATGGATAGACCGTATCCGGTAGCTTTGCGTGACCCAACAACTGCAAGATAAGCCGTCAGATTCGGCAGCTTACCCTTGACGTACAGGACCCAAGGCGGATCCGCAATCTCCCTAAGTGAAGCTGGATACCCACTTTCCTGGATGCCAAGAAGTGAAATATGGGCGATTTCACAGTAATCGGCTATTTTTTGAGGAAGGCCAGGATCATACCACTTTCGGTAGTGCTGGGCTCCTTTTTCTGTGAGTATGCCTGACGCTTTCACCTGTTCGAAAGAAGCCTCAAAGGCTTCCTTTGCCGACCCAAAATAGGCTGCAAGTCGAGGCCCCAAAAGAGCGGCGCGGGAACCCAAAAGATGGGCCAGGGCTGCCATATAATAGACTTCCACGATGGATTCAACTCCTACTGCAAATAGACTGCAAATTCTGTCTTACAATGCTATGAAGATACCACGAATGAATAAGAATGTCCAATCTAAATTGAAAATTTTTTGCAAAATATGGAGGGATATACCAGGGGATAATGCCGGTTCATCCAGCTTTTTTCATCTTTCAGCGCCGATTTTCACCCTTTTGGGAAAAATCCCATCGACGGAGCAGGGAAGATGAGGTATAGTATAGAAGTCAAAATTTTTGAGGGATGGGTTCCCATCCCAGAAAGGAGCTTGCTATGGCCTCTTCGCTTAATGAAACCCCAGCGGCTGAACGCGTCCACATTGGACTTTTTGGCTGCCGCAATGCAGGGAAATCTTCCCTGATCAACGCCCTAACAGGACAGGACCTCTCCATTGTATCCGACTTCAAGGGCACGACGACGGACCCCGTCTCCAAGGCCATGGAAATCCTTCCTCTTGGCCCCGTACTGATTACAGATACACCTGGCCTTGATGATGAAGGGGCTCTAGGTGAAAAACGCGTCAAAAAAGCACGCTTTGTCCTGCGCAGCACAGATATTGCCCTCCTTGTTGTCGATGCGGCCCTTGGCCTGTCAGAAGCTGATCAGCGTCTTCTTAAGGAATTCAAGGAACGAAAGGTTCCCTACCTGCTCATTGTCAACAAAATCGATATATACAGCGCTCCCCTCCTACCTCAGGCAGAAAAGGACCATCTTCTTTTTGTCAGTGCCCAGACCCATGAAGGCATTACGGAGCTTAAGGAACGCCTTTCCCGGATGAATCCCACTGCAAAAGCGCAGCGCCCTCTGTTGGGAGATCTTTTGGCGCCCGGCGATCTGGTTGTTCTTGTCGTTCCTATTGACGAGTCAGCACCAAAAGCGCGGCTGATCCTGCCTCAGCAGCAGACCATCCGGGAAATCCTCGATTTCCATGGAAGGGCCATTGTTGTACAACCTGACGAACTGCCTTCCACCGTCAAGGCCTTTCATGACAGTATTCGCCTTGTCATTACGGACTCTCAAGCGTTTTCTACCGTGAAGGACATGGTGCCGGAAGATGTACCGCTTACCAGTTTTTCCATTCTCTTTGCCCGCTATAAAGGAGAACTGGAAGCCTTTATTGAAGGTGCCAATGAACTAAAACGTCTGAAAGAGGGCGACCGTGTCCTGATTTCCGAAGGCTGCACCCATCACCGTCAGTGCAACGATATCGGTACAGTGAAGATGCCTGACTGGATCCGCCGCTTTTCCAGAAAAACACCGGAATTTTCCTTTACAAGCGGCAAGGGCTTTCCCGATGACCTTTCTTCCTTTTCACTGATTGTCCACTGCGGAGCCTGCATGCTGAACCCACAGGAAGTTTCCTATCGGCAGCAACTTGCAAAAACCGAGAACATTCCCATGACCAATTATGGGATTGCCATTGCTTATATGAACGGCATCTTAAGGCGCGTTCTTTCCCCCTTTCCGGAACTTGTGAAAAAAGTCAAATAAAACATGGACCCACTCTGTATGTCATCACAGGATGGGTCCTTTTTCTTTACCCCTTTTCTTTTACTGCCCGGGCATCGAGACGGTTCATGCGGAACCTTTCGACGATATCCATGAAGCCTTTTTCATGAAGCGGGTTCTTTATAAACCCAAAAAGATGGGACCCATCTTCCGGGCAGTCTGTCGCACCAAAGTGAGAGATGGACCAGTCTGCGGCCTTTATCAGTTCCCGCGCCATGAGATGTTCCAAATCATCCTGGGTCCTTACGGGAAGGGCAGCAAGAACCTTGGCTTCATTACGAAAATAATCAATATGCCAATGCATTCCCTTGCGCTTCCGTTTATGCCGTTCCAGCCGTTTCATGAGACTTTTTTTTTGCAGATCCGACATAGACATAAAAGCCCTTGGGAAAATGTACTTTCCCTAAACTGCCTACGGCAATATCTCGATTTTCGGCAAGTTCCAGAACCACAAAGTAGTCCCCGGCGTCCTGATTTTCCTCTGCAAGGAGCGTCTCTGGGTACATAAGAAGTTTTCCTGGTTCAGGATAAGTAAAGGTCTTATCCCAGGAAAGGGAAAAGGCCTTCCAATCAAGGCGGGGTGCGCAGCGCCGAAAGGCTTCCGCAAAAGCAGGATCTGTATGGTAATCAGGAAGGAACCATTCAGCCCGGTTCCAGTGGGCGAGGATGAGAAGTCCCGTCCTGATTCCCTCATCATGCATGGCGGCAAGTTCCTCGATATGCTTGCGGCCCCTTTCGGTGACCGCGTCCGGGAACATGGCACCCTTACGACCAAAAAGGGTGCATGATTTGACTTCTACATAAAATGGCTGCCCCTCCTGCTCAAGAAGCAGGTCGAAGCGGCTGTCCCCCACTGTGACTTCCCGCTTTACGACACGGCAGGACTCCCAGCCAGGGATCAAATGGTTCCGGATAAGGTACTCTGCCACATCATTGTTATACTGTGTATCAAGCAGAATCGGGACACCGTCACGCTCAATCCCGACAACATCATAGGGCGTTTTACGCGCTGGATCCTTGGCTTTTCGAAGGTAAAGCCGCGTCCCCTCATAAAGGAGCTCCCACATGCGACCCGGGTTGGGCATATGACAAGTAACAACAGCATCCCCCATGACCGCCTTTGTCACAAAGCGATTGGGCCTGCTGACAAAGGCCGCTGGAATCAGCACTTGATGATCATGCATCATCGTTTGTTCCTCCTTAGGAAAAAGGACTGCCGCCCTATGGGTGAGCAGTCCTTTTCAGATTTTTCTTCCTAGGCCTTGAAAATCTTCTCAAAGACATCCTTATTTTCTTCAATGGCTTCCTTGCTGCCTACAACGCATCGATATCCATCAGAAAGAACGTCCCGCACAACAGGCGCCAAAGCCCTGATATCTTCTACCGAGCAGTCAATGACTTCATCGCGGTAGGTCTGGGCAAGGTCCTTGGGCAGGCCGCGCAGATAGGTCGTAATGGCTTTTTCAAGCCGCATAGCATTTGTCAGCGGCGTATCAAGCAGACTGATGGTCCCGATGACATACTTGGTCATTTCCCGTTCTGAGGCTTCAAAATGTTCCAGATACTCAGGCAGTCCTTCATAGGTGCTGAGCGTCTTCATGAGCTGTGGATCGCGGTAGCTGGACAGATAGAACAGCCCGTTCTGATCAAAGCGCGCCCCTGCCCCATAAGCACCTCCCTGAACACGGATCTTGGTCCAAAGATAGCTATAGCGAAGGATAGTTTCAAGGACCTTCATGGCGCCCGTATAGTCATGGCCATGGGCACGGAAATTGCCGCCGGCAAGAACATACTGGACCTTGCCGCTGGTCGTAATGCCCTCATTAAGGCCCGGTGCAGCAAACTCCGGCACTGGCTTTCCGGCAAAGGAAGAATGGGGCAGCTGATCGACAAAGGATTCCATCTTCTTTTCTGCCGTTTCCCTGTGGCTTTCGTCACAGCAAAGGCTCATAACAAGACGGTCCTTATTGAAGAAAGCGGACATCAAAGTCTTCAGGTTTTCAATGACGCGGTCCGCCTTTTCCTCAAAATGCGCGCACAGATCCTGGAGGAACTGGTAATAGGTCAGCTGATCATGCTCGCTGGAGCGGCCGGAATCGGAGAAATAACTAGAAAGACGGATGGTGGCAACGGTCATGCCTCGTGAGAAAAACAATGCATCCCAACCCGCCTTGACTTCTTCCACGATTTCCTTGAGGCGGGCCTTGTCCCCCACATGGCTGGTTAGTGCCAGGGCTTCAAGAAGCTCAAAGAGCCGGTCCTCATTATGTTCCAGAACTTTGGCCGTCACCTTGAAATAGTTCCTGAAGTCATTCATGTCCCGATAGGAGGTATAAGGCTGGATAGCAAAGGAAAGTCCTCCAATATATTGGTCTGTAAACGTGTTTAATTCTTCATAGGTGAATGTATCCGTATTGACCTTTCCGAGGACGTCAGAAAGCAAATATGCGCATGTGAGAAGGTCTTCCGGTACGCCTGTCATATCAAAACACCAATCATAATAGACGATTTGGTTCGTAAAGGCAGGGCGGTAAAGCAGGGTATAGCTCCCCTTTTCCGTGACTACAGGTGTTTCAAAGGAAACCGTCCGCTTGATATCATCCCGCTTTAATAAAGGAATTGTTTCCAGTGCTTCCGGTGAGTCTTCTGCCGCCTGACGGGCATGGAGTTCATCGGCAATGACCTTGATTTCATTGATTTCATCCTGTGAGAGGCCTTCTTTGATGGCCTGCATCTTTTTTCGGAAGAGGGCGCCGTCCTTTTCTTCCTTCCCCGGCTCCGGCTTCAGCGTCAGGAGCACTTTATGCGTGTTATCAAGAAGGAGCGTTTCAATGAGGGACTCATAATAATGCGTGCCGATTTTACCGCGCAGGAAATCCAAGGTTTCCGTAAATTTTAGGCACGTCGTAGGATCCCCACCATAAAGCCAGGTCTCCATGATCGAAAGTCCATAGATGAGTCCTTTTGGGTAGACATTGAAATCAGCTTCGCGCATCTTGAATTCTTCGCTGCTGAGTTCTGCTTCCATAAGTTCCTGCGGGATGCCCTTGCGGGAAAGCTCCTGGAGCGTGCTGTAAAGGACCTTGATGAAACGGTCTTTTTCACTTTCCTCACTGCCGCTAATGCGGATAGAAAGAACGGGCTGGAGCTGGGAGGCATTGAGGCTGCCTGATACATCGCTGCCGAGACCGGCCCGCAGGAGGGCAAGGCGCAAGGGGGCGTTATCGCCTTCAAAAAGGACCTTTGTAAGGACTTTAAGGGCCATGGTCTGTTTCTGGTCAAGGCTTGATCCCATAACAATGTTAAGGGAAAGATAGGTCTTGTGATCCACGTCCACCCCCTGGGCTTCCGGATAGTAGGCCGTCACTTCTTTTGTCCGGTCAAAGGGGGCCTGCAGGGGAATCTTGACGGAAAAATCCGGATCTTTATCAAAATGGCTCAGGTAAGCTTCATCCAAATAAGACAAATAGGCATCAATATCCATATTGCCATAAAGATAGATGAAACTATTCTGGGGACTGTAATAAGTCTTATGGAAATCAAGGAACATTTCCTGCGTCAAAGTAGGAATCTCCTCTGGATAACCGCCCGATTCAAAACGGTACGGCGTATCCGGGAAAAGGGCCTTGTTCACCTCATTTTCTTCTACGGCATCAGGGGAAGAATAGACCCCTTTCATTTCATTGTAGACGACGCCGTTATAGACAAGCTGGCCCGCTTCATCGAATTCATAGTGCCAGCCTTCTTGACGAAGCGTGAAGGGGTTTTTATAGGTATTGGGATAAAAGACAGCATCAAGATACACATCGACTAGATTCCTGAAATCCTTATCATTGCAGCTCGCTACAGGATAGACCGTTTTATCGGAATAGGTCATGGCGTTGAGAAACGTATTGAGGGACCCTTTCACAAGTTCGACAAAGG
>ENA-OPYT01000605-OPYT01000605.1-human-gut-metagenome-genome-assembly--contig:-NODE-605-length-10914-cov-4.039770_pt1 | contig 10914 bp, 7 predicted proteins | sample MGYA00242636_ERZ504480 | MGnify/ENA primary metagenome ERZ504480 (study PRJEB26092, sample SAMD00036228) | human gut metagenome | host: Homo sapiens | study: EMG produced TPA metagenomics assembly of...
CATCGCTGCGGGCGAATCGCCGTCCATCGAACCGAAGTTACCCTGACCGTCCACCAGCGGGGTAGCGCATCGACCAGTCCTGGGCCATACGCACCATCGCTTCATAGACCGAACTGTCGCCGTGCGGGTGGAACTTACCGAGCACGTCGCCGACGATACGGGCGGATTTACGCGTGGGTTTGTCGGAGTAGAGGTTCAGTTCCGCACTCATATCGTAAAGAATACGACGGTGTACGGGCTTCAAACCGTCCCGCACGTCCGGCAGCGCACGCGATACGATAACGGACATCGAATAGTCGATGTAAGCGGACTTCATCTGCTCTTCGATATTGATGGGAATGATTTTTCCCTCCAATCCGGCATTCTTTTCTTCTTCTGTCAGCATGTTATTCTTTGAGTTTCTCTCTTCGTTTTCTCTGCCCGGCATGGCCCGAACGCATCCCGCGCCGCCCTTCTCCGGTCGAAAACATCGAACTTTACCCCTTATTTTCTACATTCGGACAGTCCGGATAAATTCGGACTACTTCTTCGCCCGATCGAAAACAGCGGACTTGCGTTCTTTGTTCTCTTCGCTCGGTCCGACGAGTCTATCGTCAGTCCCCGCTTATCGAAAACATCCGAAAATACATTCTATAAACACACAAAAATAGCATTTATTCGTCGAATAAGCAACTTTGGGCCCAATAAAATCACCCGTTCCCGCAAGTTTTTTCACCGCACACACCATTTTCAGCCCTTTTCAGCCGTTTTGACAACATCAAAAAAATCCCCCGGCAAAGTGTCGGGGAATTTCAAAGCCGTTCGGACAAATTTTATACATCACGCCCTATTTACGACCGCCAGCACGATCGGGAAAAATACACTACCGGAAGTCGATCCACTCGTACCCGGCGTAATTCTCCGCATCGAAAGTGCGGGGCGACGCCTCGTGAACGGTGACGGAACGGATGTCGATCCGAACCCGGTCTCCGTCGATTTCGTAGATCACTGCCATCGGCAGCGAACGGGCCGTGTCCACTTCGACGTCGATCTGCCCGACGGCCGACTGGATACGCAGCGGAGTAAGCCGGATTATGGCCGTGCTTCCCTTCTCGCTCAAAAGCGAGGCGGCATATTCGCCGTCGATGAAATCGAACGCCCGGGTGGGATTATTGAGCAGATTATGGGACGTGAGATCCACACGGTCGATAACCACCTCTTTACGATCGGGGTCGATTTCGTAACGGAACTCCGCATCGCCGTAAACCTCCTGCCCATTGACATGCATATAGTAGTTGTCGCCGCTCACCTCATAATAGCCCGGCACGACATCCCCGTCGGTATGCACCTCGAAGACTACGCTGTACCCCTCCAGCGCTCCGAGCGCAGCGGTCAGTTGCTTCAACACGGCCTGCGGCCGGTTATCGGCCTGGACAGAGAACACGGCAAACAGTGCCGCCAACAACAAAACAGATCGTTTCATAAGATATTTTTTCCGATTATACTCCGATAGACCGAACCGTCGTCATTCCGTCGATTTTCGCCCGAATACATCGGCCGAATCTGCAAATGTACTCCGAAACCGCTCCGACAACGGTCGAATTCAAAAATCCGAAAAACGACAATCGACATCACGAATGTTTCGACCATCCTTATTCAACATTCAATGCGAAACCAATTTCAATCCGACGATAGAGCCGAACAAGGTAACGATGAAAAAAATCCGGGCGAAACCCGCCGATTCGCCGAAGACGAAAATCCCCAGCAACACCGTACCGAGAGCTCCCACGCCGGTCCAAATAGCGTACGCGGTACCGATCGGGAGCGTCTGCACGGCTTTGGCCAGCAAACCCATACTCAACACTGTCGCCAGGACGAACCCTCCGATCCAAAGATAAAGCTCCGCACCCTGGGCCCCCTTGGTCTTCCCTAAACAGAAAGTCATGGCCACCTCGAAAACTCCCGCGATAAACAATACGATCCAATTCATCGTTTTCTCCCTCGTTTTTATTCCGAATTACCAATCCGAAGAGTGTTCCGCACCCCGCTTTCGTACGACAAGACAACGGCAATCCCTATTTCATAATACCCAAACACATTCAAGCCTCGTCCGGAGCGATCATCGCATCAAAATACTCCCAACTCCTGCAGGCGGGCCTCCAGCGAAGGCAGGTCGTGGAAGAGAATATCGCGCGGCTTGGCTCCCTCCTGACGGCCGACGATGCCGGCCCGCTCGAGCTGCATCATGATCCGACCGGCACGGTTGAAGCCCACCTCGTAATTGCGCTGAATCGAAGAGGTCGAAATCTGTCCCTGCGACACGGCTGCACGCGCAATGTCGGCGAACAGCGTGTCGTAGCGCACCGGAGCCCCGCTCTCACTGCCCAGCGACGAGGATTCTCCGCCACTCGATTCCGGCACGTAATCGGGCAGCCGGTAGGCTTCGGAATATCCCTGCTGGCGGCCGATGAAATCCACGATCCGCTCCACTTCGCGGGTTTCGACCAGCGCACACTGGATACGGATCAGCTCCCCGTCCTTCGAGAAGAGCATGTCGCCCCGGCCGATAAGCTGGTTGGCGCCCGGCTGATCGATGATCGTGCGCGAGTCGATCATCTGCATCACGCGGAAGGCGATACGGGCCGGGAAATTGGCCTTGATACCGCCCGTGATGACCTTCACGTCGGGGCGCTGCGTAGCGATAATCAGGTGAATACCGATGGCACGGGCTTTCTGCGCCAGACGCATCACGGGACCTTCGACCTCGCGGGCCGTCATAATCAGATCGGCGAACTCATCGACCACAACTACGATATAGGGCAGGTAGCGGTGTCCCTTTTCGGGATTGAGCCGCCGCGCCGTGAATTTATCGTTGTATTCGGCGATGTTGCGGGCTCCCGCCATCTTGCAAAGTTCCAGCCGGTTGTCCATCTCCGTACAGAGGGAGTTGAGCGTATAGACCGCCTTGCGGGGGTCGGTGACGATCGCTTCGTCCTCGGACTCCATCTTGGCCAGGAAGTGCTTCTCGATCTTGGAATAGAGCGAGAACTCGACCATCTTGGGATCGATCATCACGAACTTGAGCTGCGAGGGGTGTTTCTTGTAAAGCAGCGAGGTGATGATGGCATTCAAACCGACCGACTTACCCTGCCCCGTAGCACCGGCCACGAGCAGGTGAGGCATCTTCGCCAGGTCGAAGACATAGTTCTCGTTCTGGATCGTGCGACCGATCACCACCGGAAGTTCGGCCTTCGACTCCTGGAACCGCAGCGAACGCACGGCCGAATACATCGACACGACCTGCTTGTCGCGGTTCGGCACCTCGATACCGATGGTACCCTTGCCCGGAATCGGAGCGATGATGCGGATACCGAGCGCCTTGAGGCTCTGGGCGATATCGTTCTCCAATCCCTGTATCTTGGAGATCTTGACGCCCTGGGCCTGCACGATCTCATAGAGCGTCACCGTAGGTCCCACCGTAGCTTTGATCCGCTGGATCGGAATCCCGAAATCCTTGAGCGTCTGTTCGATCTTGGATTTGTTCTCGTAAATCTCCTCGTCGCTCACCTGCGAATCGGACGTATAATCCTCGAGCAGCGTCACGGGCGGACGCTGGTAGTTGTTCAGATCCTTCAACGGGTCGTAGAGACTGCTCTCGATGCTTTTCTCGTCCACAACCTTGGCCTCGCGTGCTTCAACGGTCACCACGACGCCTTCGGCCGGAATTTCCGGCTCCGCCGTAAGCGTATATTCCGTAATTCCGTCCACGACCGGCGCGGGCTCCGACGCATACTGCGGTTGCTCGGGTTCCCGGGGTGCGGTAAAGGCAGCGTCGGCTTCGCCTCCCGAAAGATCGACCTCGGTAAATACATCGTCGCCCCCCACGATACGGGGTCCGGCAGGACGGGACGGAGCCGGCTCGGCAACCGTTGCAGGAACCTCTTCCGTAAGGGGAATTTCGAGGAAGGGACTCTCGTCCGGCTCATCGGGAACGGGAGCCGCAACCGGCGCAGGCCGCTGAATCGTCACCTCGGCCGCTCCATCCGCAGCGGAAGTGCGGGCCGACGCATCGACGGGAGCAGGCACGGGTTCGGGCTGGGGCCGTTCGGATTCGGGTTTAGAATCGGGTTCAGGCTCGGGATCGGTCTTCTCCTCCCCGGATTTCGAACGATGGTCGGCGACATTCACGACCGACTGTTTGACCAGATCGACGATCTTGCCGCCCTTGTCCACCATTGCATTGCCTGCCGTATTGACCGTATTGATGAAGTTGCGGTTGATGAACACGCCCGTCAGAATCCAGGCGCCCAGCAACAGGATGATATTTCCCAGCACGCCGATCACGCTCGTCAGCCTCCGGGCGACCTCGACCCCGAAGGCACCGCCCCACCCGCTGCCGAAAACGGCCCACTTCTCGCCGAAGGCGAAGCCCAACGTAAGGGAACCCAGAATCAGAATCAACAAAGCTCCGAGCACCGAATGGTTGAAAAGCAGCGGACGCTGGCGGATGATCCGCACTCCGACCATCGTGACGATCAGGGGCAAAATGATACCGAACAGGCCGAACGAACGCCCCACCAGACGCTCGGCCAACCAAGCCCCGGCGTAACCGCAGGGATTCTCGATCGCATCCGACAGGTCTGCCAGGCGGGGATCCTCCTGTTCGACACCGGACACAAGGCTCATGTCGGCCCGCCAGTCGAAATAGTAAAACAGCACCGAAGCCGTCAGGAAAAGCCCCGCGAAAAGCAGCAGCAAGCCCAGTATCCAACGCATGCTGTCACGGTTGGAACGGGAGGTAGCCTGCGGGCTTTTTGCCGAACTGTTTTTTCTTGGTAGCCATATCGTATATTTATCGAGCGAAGGTAGGGATTTTTTTCGGAAAGTTCAAATGCAGGATCGGTTTCGAAAGGGCCGCCCCCCCCGATTCCGTTTTCGGACCGCAGCCGGTGCGGAGCCGCTAACCGAAAGCCTTGCATTCCAGCCGCGACCGGTACGCTTCATCCGCAAAGGTAAGAAATCCGTAATTCGCGGTGGCGCCTTTTTCGGCCCGCAGGTCATACTGGTCGAGCAACTGCCCCACCCTGCGTCCTACGGCAGGCGAAGGATCGACCACGGCAACCCCGCGTTCACCGATCACCTGCCGGAAAACCGGGAGCAGGAACGGATAGTGCGTACAACCCAGCACGATCTGGTCGGCACCCTCGCGGATCATCGGCTCCAGCACGCGGCGCACAGTCTCAACGGCTTCGGGCGACTGTTCGCGGTCTTCCTCGACCAGTTCGACGAACCCTTCGCCTACGGCGGTCAGCACCCGGATATTCTCCCCGTAACGGGCCGCCGTGCGGCGGAACAGATCGCCGTCCAGACTCCGGGCCGTAGCCAGCACACCTACCACCCCGCTGCGGGTATTCAGGCAGGCGGGCTTCACGGCGGGTTCCATCCCCACGATAGGCATCTGCCGGTATTTGCGGCGCAGAAAATCGATGGCCGCAGCCGTAGCCGTATTGCAGGCGACGACGACCATTTTGCAACCGGCACCGACCAGCCGTCCGACCGCCTCGTCCGCCAGACGGCAGATCTCATCGGCCGGACGCGCACCATAGGGACAATTCTTACCGTCGCCCAGATAGACGAGCGACTCCTCCGGCAACTGGCGGCGGATTTCGCGCCAGACCGTCAGGCCGCCCAACCCCGAATCATATACGCCGACAGGCCGGTTATCCATTTCGTTCCTTCAGTTTTTCAGTGATAAATTCGAGGATTTCGTCGTCGCTCATCGCGCCGCCGTCGATCGTCAGCGCAGCCTGGCCGTAAAACGGCTCCCGCTCGGCCATGTTGCGCGACATGAATTCGACCAGCTCCCGGTCGTCGAGTCCCCTCAACTTGGGGCGCTTCCAACGTCCGTGAGGACTCAAACGCGCTGCGATCTGCTCTGCCGAACGGCGGATATAGACCGTCAGACCGGCTCCGTTCATACGGACCATGTTGTCCGCCCAGACGGGAAGCCCGCCGCCCGTGGAAACCACCAGGTCGTCGCCCGAAGCGATCAGCTGTTCGAGCATCCCGCGCTCCGCCTTGCGGAAATACTCCTCACCGGCATAATGGAAGATGTCGCACACGTCGGCACCCTCCTGTTTCTCGATCCGGTCGTCGGTATCGGCGAAGTCGTAACCCAACCGCCGGGCGAGCCGACGGCCGATGGTGGTTTTTCCGCACCCCATGTATCCGACCAGAAAAACGATCATATCCTAACTCCTAAAATAAATTCAACTGCTCGGTATCGACGATCACCTCCTCCGTGTCGCCTTTCGGACGTTCGATTTCGAACTCGGCGTCCGTACCCTCGACGGTCATCGTTTCGGGCAGGTCGAAATCCCCCTCCGAACCATTCGGAGCATCCTCCCCGGAAGGCTCCGGCCGCTCGGGTCGCTCCGGCTCCACGAAAGCGAGCGTCGCCACGTCGTAGGTCGTAAGGCGCTTGCCCTTGGCCCGGTGGCTCTTCACGCCGACGAAACCGTCCACGTCGATCTCCTCCGCCGGACGCGAAGCCTGTGCCCCCTGGAAGGTCAGCACCAGCACAGCCCCCGGGCAGGACGTCACGGCCACCAGATCGGCATCTTCGTCCAGGAACGACTGCATCTTTTCACCCTGCTCGGCCGTAAAGCGCTTCAGATAGTAGTAATTCTGCGAGCGGTCGAAATAGGCCACCGCATAGACCGTGTCGGGCGAATATTTCGACACGTGAACCGTATCGTCGGGAAAGTGCTGCGTAATGTCGAAATTCGTCGTGTAATAGACGTTCTTGGCCGTGCGGACAATGAGTTTGTCATCCCCCTGGAACTCGCCGAGCAATACGCCCCGGCCGTCCGTATTGAGCCGGTGCACGTCTTCGTCGTACCAGATCTGCTGTCCTCCGAGGGTCGAAGTACCCCGCTCCTTGAGGACGATCTTATGGATGCCGTAACGCGAGAAAAGGTTGCCCTGGCTCTGCCGCCCCTTGATCGCCACGGTCGAGAAATCGAGATCGACGATCACCTTCTTCAAACGCGGACGCGGCTTGAAGTAAATCTTCAACACTTCGGCCTCACCGTTCGGATTGACAGACATATAGAGGATTTCACTCTTCGGATCGCCTTTGGTGATGTTGTACTCCTTGTCGCGCGTGATACCCTTGATGGCGCAGCGCTTCATCAGGATCGGGCCGTTCTTGCCGTCGCGGTAGAGGACGTTATAGATCGTCCGCTCGTCGTTGCGCTTGAACACCCCGATATAATAGATATTCTTGTCGAAAAAGGCTTTGTCGCTCACCTTCGTAATCACATAGCGGCCGTCTTTGGTGAACACGATCACGTCGTCGATGTCCGAACAGTCGCACACGAACTCGGAATCCTTCATCGACTTGCCGATTCCGAAGAAGCCCTCCACACGATCGACGTACAGTTTGGCATTGGTGACAGCGACCTTCGTCGCTTCGATCGAGTCGAACTCGCGCAACTCGGTACGCCGCTCGCGGCCCTTGCCGTATTTGTCGCGGATACGTTCGTAATAAGCAATCGTATAGTCGGTCAGATGCGCCAGATGGTGCTGCGTCTGGGCGATATCCTCCTCGATCTGCCGGATCTCGTTGTCGGCCTTGTCGCTGTCGTAACGCGAAATACGGATGAACTTCAGCTCCGTCAGACGCTGGATGTCCTCGGTCGTGACCGCACGGCGCAGCACCTTGGTAAACGGTTCCAGCCCCTTGCCGACGGCTGCGTAAGCCTCCTCGCGGGTTTTGCAGCCCTCGATGAGCTGATACAATTTATTAACGATGAAAATCCGCTCCAGAGAAGCCGCATGCCATGCTTCGTTGAGTTCGTTCAGGCGGATTTCAAGCTCCATTTTCAGCAGCTCGCGGGTATGCTCCGCCGAACGGCGCAGGATCTCGCTCACCCCCAGGAAATGGGGTTTGTCATCGCAGATCACGCAGGCATTCGGGGCGATCGACACTTCGCAGTCCGTAAAAGCGTAGAGCGCGTCGATGGTCTTGTCCGACGACTCGTCGGGCGCGACCTGCACGATGATTTCGACCTTCTCGGCCGTATTGTCGTCCACCTTGCGGATCTTGATCTTTCCCTTCTCGTTGGCCTTGACGATCGAATCCTTGATAGACTCGGTGGTCGTGGTGTAGGGAATCTCGGTGATGGCCAGCGTCCGCTTGTCGATCTTCGAAATGCGGGCACGCACCTTGACCGTACCGCCCCGCAGTCCGTCGTTGTAACGGCTCACGTCGATCATGCCGGCCGTCGGGAAATCGGGGTACAGCACGAAATCCCTCCCCTGCAAATGCGCGATCGCCGCATTGATCAGCTCGATGAAGTTGTGCGGCAGAATCTTCGACGCCAGACCGACCGCGATACCGTCGGCACCCTGCGCCAGCAGCAGCGGGAATTTCACGGGAAGCGTCACCGGCTCCTCGTTACGGCCGTCGTAGGAGCGCATCCACTCGGTCGTCTTCTTGTTGAAAACCACGTCGAGGGCGAATTTCGACAGGCGGGCTTCGATGTAACGGCCCGCAGCTGCTTCGTCGCCCGTGAGGATGTTGCCCCAGTTGCCCTGACAGTCGATCAGCAGGTCCTTCTGTCCCAACTGCACCAGCGCATCCTTGATCGAAGCGTCGCCGTGCGGGTGATACTGCATGGTCTGGCCCACGATATTGGCCACCTTGTTGTAACGACCGTCATCGACGGCTTTCATGGCGTGCAGAATACGCCGCTGCACCGGCTTGAGTCCGTCCTGCACGTGCGGAACGGCTCGCTCCAGGATGACATACGAAGCGTAATCGAGGAACCAGTTGCGGTACATACCCGTCAGCTTGCGCACGCCGCCCTCCTCGGAGAGCAACTTGCCGTATTTGCCCGTCGGAGCGGCGGACTCTTCGGCCCCGACACTCCGTGCAGCGTCATCCGCCGCCGCAAGAACCTCGCCGGGCAGATCGTCCCGTTCCGTCATATCTTCTCTTTGTTCGCTCATAGTCTATGTTCTGTTTTCGGTTTCGCACCGGCACCGCACAAGAAAACCGCACCGGCCGACAAGAAACGGCGGTTACCCGATCGCCAGGTCGCTCTCCACGATATCCTCCTCGATACGCAGGTTACCGATAATGAAGCCCTGCCGCTCATAGGTGTTCTTACCCATGTAGAACTCCAGCATATCGTGGATCGGGTCGTCCTTCGTAAGCCGCACCTTGTCCAAGCGGATATCCTGGCCGATGAATCCCCGGAACTCGTCGGGAGAAATCTCACCCAGACCTTTGAAACGGGTGATTTCGGCGTTGGCGCCGCATCGTGCAACCGCCCGGTTTTTCTCCTCCTCGCTGTAACAGTAATGCGTCTCCTTCTTGTTACGCACCCGGAACAACGGTGTCTGCAACACGTACAGGTGTCCGCCGCGGATCACGTCAGGAAAGAATTGCAGGAAGAAGGTCATCAGCAACAGACGGATGTGCATGCCATCGACATCGGCATCGGTGGCGATCACGACCTTGTTGTACCGCAGGTTGTCCATATCCTCCTCGATGTTGAGCGCCGCCTGCAACAGGTTGAACTCCTCGTTCTCATATACGACCTTCTTCGTGAGGCCGAAGCAGTTGAGCGGCTTGCCCCGCAGCGAAAAAACCGCCTGCGTACGCACGTCGCGGCTCTTGGTGATCGAACCGGATGCCGAATTACCCTCCGTGATGAAGATCATCGACTCCTCGGCCAGCTCGTTCTTGTCCGTCAGATGTATCTTGCAGTCGCGCAGCTTCTTGTTGTTGAGCGACACCTTCTTGGCCGTTTCGCGGGCTTTCTTCTGAATACCGGAGATCGCCTTGCGCTCCTTCTCGTTCTCGACGATCTTCTTTTGCAGAATCTGCGCCGTCTCGGAGTGCTTGTGCAGGTAGTCGTCCAAGTGCTTGGCCAGAAAATCGACGATGAAGTTGCGCAGCGGAACCCCCGGTTCGATCTCCTTCGAGCCCAGTTTGATCTTGGTCTGCGACTCGAACACCGGATCGGTCACACGGACCGAAATGGCGGCGATGATCGACGTGCGGATGTCCGAAGGATCGTAATCCTTGTGATAAAACTCCTTGATGGTCTTGGCGATCGCTTCACGGAAAGCCGCCTGATGCGTACCGCCCTGCGAGGTGTATTGTCCATTGACGAACGAATAGTAACTCTCGCCGTAGCCCGTACCGTGTGCGATGGCCACTTCGATATCCTCGCCCGAAAGGTGGATCGGCGCATAGAGCGGCTCTTCGGTCATGTTCTCGCCCAGGAGGTCCAGCAAGCCGTTCTTCGAAACATAGCTCTGGCCGTTGAAACGGAAGGTCAGCCCCAGATTGAGGTAAGTATAGTTGCGAATCATCTGCTCGACATACTCCAGATTGTAGGAATAGTCACCGAACACCTCCCGGTCCACACGGAAACTGATAAACGTACCGTTTTTCTCCTGCACGCCGCTCTCCCAGCGGTCGCTCTGTTCGAGCCCCTGCGCGAAAGTCACCGTGCGGGCCTCGCCGTCGCGCACCGAACGGGCGGTAAATTCGCTCGAAAGCATATTGACGGCCTTGACGCCGACTCCGTTCAGTCCGACGGTCTTCTTGAAGGCCGAACCGCCGTACTTGCCGCCGGTATTCATCTCGCTGACGGCCGCAGCGAGGGACTTGAGCGGAATGCCGCGCCCGTAGTCGCGGACAGTCACGATGTCGTCCTCGACCGTCACGTCGATCTGCTTGCCGGCGCCCATGATGAACTCATCGACAGAGTTGTCCACCACCTCCTTGATCAGGACGTAAATGCCGTCGTCGGCCTGCGTGCCGTCGCCCAGCTTGCCGATATACATACCCGGCCGCAACCGGATATGCTCCCTCGGCGAGAGGGTCACAATGGCATCGTCGCCATAGCTGTTGCT
>ENA-OPYT01000606-OPYT01000606.1-human-gut-metagenome-genome-assembly--contig:-NODE-606-length-10913-cov-2.041350_pt1 | contig 10913 bp, 8 predicted proteins | sample MGYA00242636_ERZ504480 | MGnify/ENA primary metagenome ERZ504480 (study PRJEB26092, sample SAMD00036228) | human gut metagenome | host: Homo sapiens | study: EMG produced TPA metagenomics assembly of...
TGAAAGGAGAGGCGATGGAGATGGCGTAGCAGGGAGGGCGGTGGTGCTTCGCTGCCGACCCTGGCAACGGAAGAGGAAGCGGCGGGCGAACCTGGGGGCCGTTCGCGGCTGATGGAGGGGACGAATACCTGAGATCGAGCAAGCCCGAGCTGCGGGCGGACCTGCTGGCGCAGGGGGGCGCTGGCGAGGCACCTGGCCGAGACGGAAGCCCTCGCGGAGGCGATGGCGGACGACCTGGCGGCCCGCGTGGCGAAGAGCAGGGGTTGGACGAAGCGGCGAAGGTGCGGATCCGGCAGCGTGGGCGGCGAAGATGGCCGAGGCGGCGGCAGCGGCCCGCGAAGCGGCGGCGATGAAGGTCGTGTACGCCTAGAAAAGCAGCGCGGCCAAGAGAAAACCAAGACAAGCCGAAGGGAGGCGGGCGACAAGCCCGCCTCCCGCCGTTCCGAGGCAAAGCCGCCCGAACGGGGCCAGCTGGCTTTCTCGTTCGACGATGGGGCAAATGAGTATCCCGAACAGCTCGCCACCCCCCTCGGGCGGCTGCGCGGCAACATCGCGGCCATCGAAGCGCTCGTCGCCGTCGAGGGGGAAGGCCGCCCGCCCGACGCCGCAGAGCGCGAAGCGCTCGCGCGCTACGTGGGCTGGGGCGGCCTCGCCGACGCGTTCGACGAGGAATCGGGGAAATGGGCGCACGAGAAGGCCCGGCTGCGCCAGCTGCTCTCCGACGGGGAGTACGCGGCGGCGCGCGCCTCCACGCTCACGGCGTTCTACACCCCGCAGGAGATCGCGCGCCCCATATGGGAGGCCATCCGGGGCATGGGGCTTTCGGGCGGCAGGGTGCTGGAGCCGTCATGCGGCACGGGCGCGTTCTTCGCCGCCATGCCGGAGGCGCTTGCGGGCTGCCGCCTCGTCGGCGTGGAGCTCGACGGCCTGACCGCGCGCATCGCCCGCGCCCTCCATCCGTCCGCGGAGATCATCCACGGCGGCTTCGAGCACGCAGACCTCGACGACGAATCGTTCGACGTCGCGGTGGGAAACGTGCCCTTCGGCAGCTACCAGGTCGACGATCCCCGCCATCGGGACGAGGGGCTGCTCGTGCACGATTGGTTCTTCGCGAGGGCGCTCGACTTGGTGAGGCCGGGAGGCATCGTGGCTTTCGTCACGTCCAAAGGCACGCTCGACAAGAAGAATCCCGCCGCCCGCAGAAGGATCGCCGAGCGCGCCGAGCTCGTGGGAGCGGTCCGCCTGCCCAACACGGCCTTCTCGCCGCATGCCGAAGTCACGGCGGACGTGGTCATCCTCCAGAAGCGCGAGCGCGCCGAGGTCTGCGAGCCCGAATGGGCGCACACCGAGCGCGTCGAGGCGGGCATCGACGTGAACTCCTACTTCGCATCCCACCCCGACATGGTGCTCGGCGAGCTCGCCGCGACGACGAACGCCTACGGGCGGGCGGACTCCGAATGCAGGCCGAAGCCCGGCACCGACTTGGAAGAAGCGCTGCGCGAAGCCCTCGGCAAGATGACCGCCCGCATCCCCGAATGGGATGCGCCCGAAAGCGAGCCCGGCGACGCCATCCCCGCAGACCCGGACGTGCGCGACTGGTCCTACGCCGAATCTGGCGGCGCCCTCTACTTCCGCATGGGTCCCCTCATGCACCGGCAGAATCCCTCGAAGGCGGCCGCTGAGCGAATCGGGGGAATGATCCCCCTACGGGATTGCGCCCGACGGCTCATAACGCTCGAAAAGGACGGCGCGCCCGATGCGGAGGTGGAGGCTGAGCGCGCAAGGCTCAACGCGCTCTACGACGCCTACGCGGCGAAGCACGGCATCCTGAACTCGCGCGCGAACGCCGCCGCGCTCAAGCAGGATTCCTCCTACCCGCTGCTGTGCGCATTGGAGATCCTCGACGGCGAGGGGAACTTCGAGCGCAAGGCGGACATGTTCTCCAAGCGCACGATACGGCCCAACGCGCCCGTGACGCACGCCGACGACCCCCAGGCGGCGCTGGCTGCCTCGCTGTCTGAACGCGGACGGGTCGATCTGCCCTACATGGCGAGGTTGACCGGAATGGGGGAAAACGAACTGGCCGAAGCGCTGAAAGGCGCCATATTCCGCGTTCCCACGGCGACCGGAGAGCAGCCCGTCTGGCAGCCCGCCGACGAATACCTCTCCGGCAACGTGCGGGCGAAGCTGCGCATCGCCGAGCTGACGGCCGCGTCCGACCCCTCGTACATTCCCAATATCGAGGCGCTGCGCTGCGCCCAGCCGCCCGATTTGGGGGCGGCCGAGATAAGCGTGCGCCTCGGAGCGACGTGGATCCCCGCCGACGACGTGCGTGAGTTCGTGCTCCACCTGCTCGACCCGCCCTACTGGGTCCGCGAACAGGTGGCCGTGAGGTATTCCGCCGCCACGGCGCAGTGGCGCATCGAGGGCAAGGGCCGCGACGGCTCGAACGTGCGCGCGCTGTCGACCTACGGCACGCGCCGCATGAGCGCCTACCACATCATCGAGGAGACGCTCAACCTCAAGGACGCGCGCGTGGTCGATTACGTCGAGGACGAAAACGGCAAGAAGAAACCCGTCCTCAACAAGAAGGAGACGGCGGTGGCGCTCGCCAAGCAGGAGGCCATCAAGGCGGCCTTCAAGGAGTGGGTGTTCTCAGACCAGGCGCGCAGGGAGAGGCTGGTCGCCGCCTACAACGAGCGGTTCAACGCCATCCGCCCGCGCGAGTTCGACGGCTCGCACCTGGCGTTTCCCGGCATGAACCCCGAGATAGAGCTGAGGCCGCACCAGAGAAACGCCGTCGCCCGCATCCTCTACGGGAAAAACGCGCTTCTCGCCCACGAGGTGGGAGCGGGCAAGACATTCACCATGGCGGCGGCCGCCATGGAATTGCGGCGCATAGGGCTTTGCTCCAAGCCCCTGTTCGTCGTGCCGAACCACCTCACGGGGCAGTGGGCGTCGGAATGGCTGAGGCTCTACCCCGCCGCCAATTTGCTGGTGGCCACCAAGCGCGACTTCGAGCGGCGCAACCGCAGGCGCTTCTGCGCCCGCATCGCCTCGGGGGACTGGGACGGCGTGATCATGGGGCACACCCAGTTCGAGAAGATACCCGTATCGGTGGAGCGTCAGCGAGCGTTCATAGAGAGCCAGATCGCCGAGCTCTCCGACGGCATAGCCGAGATCAAGGCGCAGCACGGCGAACGGTTCAGCGTGAAGCAGATGGAGATCACGAAGAAGCGCCTGAACGTGAGACTCGCCAAGTTCGCTGACCAAACCGACAAGGACGACGTGCTCACGTTCGAGGAGCTCGGCGTCGACCGGATCTTCGTGGACGAGGCCCACTACTACAAGAACCTGTTCTTCCACACCAAGATGCGAAACGTCAGCGGCATCGCCCAGAGCGAGGCCATGAAGTCTTCCGACCTGTTCATGAAGTGCCGCATCCTCGACGAGCAGACCGGCGGACGCGGCACGGTGTTCGCCACGGGCACGCCGGTGTCCAACTCGATGGCGGAGCTCTACACCATGCAGCGCTACCTGCAATACGGCGAGCTGGAGCGCTTGGGGTTTTCCCACTTCGACTGCTGGGCGTCCACGTTCGGCGAGACAGTGACGGCATTGGAGCTGGCCCCCGAAGGCACGGGCTATCGGCAGAAAACGCGCTTCTCGCGCTTCTATAACCTACCCGAGCTCATGTCCATGTTCAAACAGGTCGCCGACGTGCAGACGGCGGACACGCTGGCGCTTCCCACGCCCAAGGTGCATCTGCGCAACGTGGCGGTGCAGCCCTCCCCCGTCCAGCGCGAGCTGGTGGCGGGGCTCGCCGAGCGCGCCGAGGCGGTGAGGGCGGGCAGTGTGCCCGCCGAGAAGGACAACATGCTCCTCATCACCAACGACGGCCGCAAGATAGCCCTCGACCAACGCCTCGCCGACCCCGCGCTGCCCGACTTCGAGGGCAGCAAGGTGAACGCTTGCTGCGAGAACGTGCTGCGCATATGGCGCGACGGCGCCGAGGAAAGGCTCACCCAGCTCGTGTTCTGCGACCTCTCCACCCCGAAGGGCGACGGGTCCTTCAACGTGTACGACGATCTGCGCCGCAAGCTCGTGGCGCGCGGCGTGCCCGAGGGCGAGGTGGCGTTCATCCACGACACCGACACCGAGGCGAAGAAGCTCGCCCTCTTCGGGAAGGTGAACGCCGGAGCCGTGCGCATCCTCATGGGGTCCACGCAGAAGATGGGCGCGGGCACCAACGTGCAGCGCAGGCTCGCCGCCATCCACGACCTCGACTGCCCGTGGCGCCCCGCCGACCTCCAGCAGCGCCTCGGGCGCATCGAGCGCCAGGGCAACATGAATGCCGAGGTGGAGGCGTACCGCTACGTCACCGAAGGCACCTTCGACGCGTACCTCTACCAGCTCGTAGAGGGAAAGCAGCGATTCATAGCGCAGGTCATGACCTCGAAGTCGCCCGTTCGCACAGCCGCCGACGTTGACGAGGCGGCGCTTTCCTACGCCGAGCTCAAAGCGCTCGCCACGGGAAACCCGCTCGTCAAGGAGCGCATGGGCCTCGATGTCGAGGTGTCCCGCCTGCGGATGCTGAAGGCCGACCACCTAGCGCAGAACGTACGCGCTGGAGGACAAGGCCGCCAAGGACTACCCGCAGCGCATGGCGTCGCTGTCGGCGCGCCTCGAATCGCTGGAGGCCGATGTCGCGAAGGCAAGGGCGAACCCGCCGCCGACGAAGGAGGCATTTTCGATGGAAGTGCGCGGCACCGCCTTCCGGGAGCGTGCGGCGGCAGGCGAGGCGGTGCTCGCGGCGCGCGGCGAGATGACCGAGACGGGGGCCATGCCGCTCGGGTCGTACCGGGGGTTCTCCCTGGAGTTGACGTTCGACCGCATGAGCGCGGCGTTCGAGATGCGCATCGTCGGCGAAGCCGAGCACAAATGCGAGCTGGGCGGTGATGCGGCAGGCGCCGTGACGAGGCTGGACAACGCCATCGCCAAGATGGGCGCGGAGGCTGACGAGTGCCGCGCGCGCCTCGAAGAAGCCCGCAGGCAGATGGAGGCTGCGCGCACCGAGGCCACCAAACCTTTTCCCCACGAAGGCGAGTTGAAAGAGAAGTCCGCCCGCCTCGCGGAGCTCGACGCCCTGCTCGACGTGGGAAAAAGCGGCCCCGAGCAGCTGTGCGACGACGGTCATGAGCCGGAACGTGCCGAAAAGAAAAAGGAGTTCGAACGGTGAGGGCGCACACCGCGCCGCGCGAGATGCGCCTCATCGCCGGCAAACCGGAATCGGTCGATGGAGCGCCTTGGCGGCAACGCCGGGGCATTCCTTTTTCGCGAAGGGGGAATGTTTATGAAAGTGCTCGAACTGTTCAGCGGAACGCGCTCCATCGGCGAGGCGTTCGAAAAGCGGGGCCACGAGGTGTTCTCGGTGGAGTGGGACGAATCGCTGCCCGCCGACCTCCACGCCGACATCGAGTTCCTGAAAGCGCCGGACGTCCTGCGCGCATTCGGCCGGCCCGACGTGGTGTGGGCGTCGCCGGACTGCGCCACGTTCTCCATGGCGGGCATATCGCGCCACAGGCGCAAGAACGCCAACACCGGCAACCTGGACCCCGTGAGCGACTACGCGCTCAAATGCGACCGGGTGGATCTGGCGATGCTCCGCCTCATCCGCGATCTGAGGCCGGCGCTCTACTTCATAGAGAACCCGCGCGCGGGCCTGCGCAAGCAGGACATGATGGCGGTCATCCCCCGCCACACCGTCACCTACTGCCAAATACGGCGCGAGGGCCATGAAGCCGACCGACATATTCACGAACGCCTCCGACCCGCGATTCTGCCCGCCGTGCCGCAACGGGGCGCCCTGCCACGGATCGGCGCCGCGCGGGTCGAAGTCCGGCACGCAGGGCCTGGCGAACGCGCGCGAGCGCGGGCGCATCCCCGAGAGGCTGTGCCTGCACATCGTTGACGTGTGCGAGCGCGAGGTGCCCATCCGAAAGGCGGCGGGGCTATGCCGGTGAAAAGCGCGGCAGCAGCGCCGCCAGGCGGCTTCACCGGCGCCGGCGGGGCGGCCTTCTCGTCGGCGCGCGACGACTGGGAGACCCCCGCGTGGCTGTTCTCGGCGCTCGATTCCGAGTTCCACTTCACCCTTGACGCGGCGAGCTCGGACGCCAACGCCAAATGCGAAAGGCACCTCACCAAACGAGACGACGGGCTCGCGGCTGACTGGGGCGGCGAGAGAGTGTGGGTGAATCCGCCTACGGCCGGGGCGTCGGGGCATGGGCGCGCAAGGCGGCAATCGAGGGCGCCAAGCCGCGCACGACGGTCGCGCTGCTGGTGGCGGCGCGCACGGACACCGAGTGGTTCCTCCGTTACATCCTCGGCCATGCAGAGATAAGGCTCGTTCGCGGCCGCATCAGGTTCGAGCTCGCCGGCGTCGCTCAGGGCCCCGCGCCCTTTCCGAGCATGGTCGCCGTGTTCGGGGAGGGCGCCGCCCCCGGCAAGGTGTCGTCAATAGCCAACGCCGCAGCGCGCGGCGGGAAGGGGGCTTCGTGAGGTACGTGAGCCTTTTCTCAGGCATAGAGGCGGCGAGCTGCGCGTGGGGGCCGCTCGGCTGGGAGGCGGTCGCCTTCAGCGAGATCGACCCGTTCTGCAACGCGGTTCTCGCTACTCGCTTCCCGAGCGTGCCCAACCTGGGAGATATATCGAAGGTCGAGTGGAAGGAGATGCGTGGCGAGATCGACGTTGTCATCGGCGGAAGCCCGTGCCAGAGCTTTTCCGTCGCCGGAAAGAGAACGGGGCTCAAAGGCGAGTCGGGCCTCATGCTCGAATTTATTCGAGCTGTACGTGAGGTCATGCCGAGATGCTTTGTCTGGGAGAACGTCCCGGGAGCGCTCTCGAGCGAGAACGGGGAGGCTTTCCGATGCCTGCTCCGGGCGATGGATGAGGTCGGGTACGGTCTGGCATGGAGAATTCTGGACGCGCAATTCTTCGGCTTGGCCCAGCGACGCGAGCGTGTCTTTCTTGTCGGAGTGCTTGGAAGCGCCGCCCGTGCCTGCGAAGTACTATTTGAGCCCCACTGCATGCGCTGGGATCATCCGCCGGGCAAGGAGAAGAGGGCGCTCCTTGCCGCCGCAGCTGGAGGAGGCGCTCGAACGGCAGGCTTCAAGTACTCCGCCGCCCCCGCCAGCGGGTCGGTAGGCCACGCCGCCGAGCAATCGCCCACCCTCACGGCCGACTGGCACGCGCCCGCCGTCTACGGCATCGTTGGCAACTCCATAGGCCGAAAGCCTGAAAACGGGGGCAATGGCGCGGGCTTCTGCGACCCCGACGAGAAAGGCATGTACACCCTCACCGCCGCCGACCGCCACGCCGTGGCCCTGCCTGCGGGCGGGCCGCCGCGCGAGGCCCTGTGCCTCGCGTCCACCCATGCGAACGCGCACGTGGGCGACGGCCTGTGCGGGTGCCTCACGGCGAACGCCGCCAAGGGGCCGCCCATGGCGTGCCTTTCGGGGGACGCGGCCAACGCGGCGTGCGACGTGGACCTGGCGGGCACGCTGAAGGTGGGCGGCTCCCCGTCGTGCGTGGGCCCCGTCGCGGCGTTCGCCCAGAACACGCGCGACGAGGTGCGCTTCGTCGGCGGGTCGGGCAGCCACGTGGGCGCGCTCGCCGCGCATCCCGGCGTCAAGCAGGCGAGCCACGTCCTGCAGGGTCCGGCGGTCAGGCGGCTCACGCCGTTGGAGTGCGAGAGGCTGCAAGGCTTCCCGGACAACTGGACGAACGTGGAGTTCCGCGGCAAGCCGGCTCCGGACGGCCGTCGTTACAAAGCCCTCGGAAACGCCATGGCCGTCCCGGTCGTCAAATGGATCGGCGAGAGGGTGGAGAAGGCCGTTTAGCCTCGGCGAAAGAGCGGGCCTCTTCCAGGGTCCGCCTGTCCTTCGCTACGACGAAGCGGACGAAGTCCGCCTCGAAGTAGGCGGCGTTGAGCCTGACGACATCGCGCGCGCCGAGCAGCTCGCAACCTCCCATCCCCCGACGGGGGCCGGGGCCGTAGATGACGGCCGCATTCGGGCTGATAGGGCAGTACAGAGAGGAGAGGCGATCCCGCCCCCCTGTTTCCCGAACAACGGGGAGGACGGGGAAAGACGCGGTGGCGAACGAGGCGCACCCGGGCGCGCGCAGGACGATCCCCTCCATTTCGAGCAGCTCTCCTACGATGAGCCCTTGGTAGGACCCGTCGCCCGTATCTAGCAGCAGGCGGCGCGTGACGCCTTCCGCCGCCACCCCCTCGAACGCGCCCTCGTGCCCCAGAGCCCTCATAAGGTCGCGATACGGAGAGAGGTCTTCTTCCGAAGCCGACAACATAAGCTCATTCCGGAGGGGCTTGAACACGCTGGGATGGCGAGCAATCGCATTCGCCACAAAAGACGCGATGATTCTCGCGTCGTCATCGCCGACGCACGTGAACGGGGCGTTCGGCACGCACAGGGCCGCCACCCTTTTCAGGACGGGGGCAAAAGCGCTCTCCAGTTCGCAGAGGCCGTCCTCAGTGTAGTTCGGATAGACGAATTTCCCCTTGTACCAGTTGGGGTCGTTCGATAGGGATTCGTACAGGTACCTCTCCGCACAGAAATCGCCAACCGAGGGTGTAAATATTCCCCCCGACTCCTTATCTAGCGCGAACACCGTGTCGCCGCTCCCGCAAAACCCACGCAAGTAGAACTTCGGAACGTAATGCTGCTTCTTCTTTTTCGGCCCTTTTGTGTTCATGGAAGTCACCGCCAAACCGAGCTCCGCCGTCGGGCAAACGAGGGCGATCTGCCGGACGTCGGTTCGGAAGACGCAGTTGAAGCGACGTGAGAGCCAACCAAGCCCAAAAAACTAGAGCCAATCCCAGCGGGATTGGCCCATACAAAACCCGAAGGTTTTTGAATCTGAGGTTATGGTGCCATCAGCCGAGCGCCTTGTCAATGAGATTCGCCAGAAACCTCAGGTACGACACGAACCCGTTCTGGACGCCGTAGCTCTCGCACGTGCCGAGAAGACTCGCGCGCAGCCCTTCCAGCAGCGCCGTCGAACGGGGACAGAGCGCCGGCCCTCCCAATCGGTCGAACATCACGAGCGTCTCGAGGAGCTGCTGCATACGACGGTTCCTTAACTTGGCGCGGCGCGTCTTGCTGTTGCCGACGCCTTTCTCGGCGAGCCAATCGTAGACCAGGCTGGAAAGCGCGTAATCGCACTCGTTGGAGCCGTCCATCCCGTTGACTATGCAGCTGCCGTGGGAACAGCAGTTCCTCACGGCCTTCACGCCCTTGAGGATGTAGTGCTCCTCCCGCATGACGGCGTCGTCCCATCGCTCGGAGCAGAACAGGCAGAAGGCCAGCGCCGTTCCGAACGTGACCACCTCCAAAAACGCCCATACGGGCATCGCGTCTCGGTAATGGCCGATGATGCGCCCGGTGTAAACGTCGCCGACGATGCCGGCGGACATGCGCGAGGAGAGATCCCGCTCGATGTAGCTGCGGTATCTCCTCTGTTGCGCCCTCATGAAATCGGCGACTATGCCGTAGCCGTCCTCGTCGTCGAGCCTGGAGGCGCGCGTCACCATGGAGGTCTTGGCCAGCCGCTCCACGTCTTGCGAGACAGCTAGGAACGCCTTGCGGAGCTCGTCGTCGAGCGCATCGAGAGCCAGCAGGTCGGCGAAGTCAAGCCTCACGTACTTCCCCCGGGTCGTCGCCGGACGCGTGCTTCTGGAACAGCCTGCGGCATGACGCGAGGTGCACGAAGGTTCCCCGGCGGGCCAAAGCGTCCGCGGCTTGCTCCTCGCCGCATCGCTCGAACGAGACGCCTTTCGCCTTCAGAAGCGCAACCTGCTCCTCCGGGTTCAGCATCGGCTTGAGCCCCGTCACCTCGTGCGCGCCCTCCCCGATGCTCCATGCAGTGTATGTTTCACTCGGATTCACCATGCCCGCCATTCTACCCCTTTCAGCGTCTCTTGGGCACGCCGCGTTCCGCGCATCTCGAATCGGCATGGCGAAGCGAAGGCGAATGGGGGCACGCCGCGCCGCTCCGGCGGCCACAGGCAAATCCGAAGACAAGAAAGGACGAAAACATGCCATACGTCGACCCTGAAATCATCGCTGAAGTGAAGCGGGTTGACCTGCTTACTTACCTGCAAGAGCGCGAACCCGACGAGCTGGTGCGCATTTCGCCCGGCGTCTACTGCACGAAGGAACACGACAGCCTTAAGATCTCCAACGGCAAGTGGTTCTGGTGGAGCCGGGATCTCGGCGGCAGGAGCGCGCTCGACTTCCTCGTCAAAGTGCGCGACATGGCCTTCCTCGACGCCGTGGAGCATCTGCGGGCCGACCGCCCTGCCGTTGCGAGAGCATCCCCGCCCGCGCATGCCGCCCCACCGGCGAGCGCGCCGCGCCCGGCGTTTCGCCTCCCACGCCGGTGCGCCGACGACGATGCGATGCGGTACCTCGAATCGCGCGGCATCTCGCGCAGCCTGCTGAAGGGCCTCGTGGATGCCGGAGACGTCTACGGCACCATGCGCGGCGGGGTCGCGTGCGCGGTGTTCGTCGGCAGGGACCGCACGGGCGTTCCGAGGTACGCGGCCTTGCGCTCGTGCGAGGGAGGCTTCAAGGGCGAGGCTCCCAGATCCGACAAGCGCTTCGCGTTCTCCCTGCAAAGCGTCCGAAACAACGGCGTGCTCCATGTTTTCGAGAGCGCCATAGACGCGCTTTCCTACGCGACCATCCTCGAGCACGAGGGCAAGCAGATTTAAAAACTAATCACGCTTATGTCATTAAACTATCGCTTGGTAAGAAGACCGGATATGCGCAAAGACGCAGCCGAGGGGTCGAAGCTGTACTATGCACAGGTCCGTTCCTTGAAGAAATTGAAAT
>ENA-OPYT01000607-OPYT01000607.1-human-gut-metagenome-genome-assembly--contig:-NODE-607-length-10897-cov-2.760910_pt1 | contig 10897 bp, 12 predicted proteins | sample MGYA00242636_ERZ504480 | MGnify/ENA primary metagenome ERZ504480 (study PRJEB26092, sample SAMD00036228) | human gut metagenome | host: Homo sapiens | study: EMG produced TPA metagenomics assembly of...
CTACGATCAGTTCCATTTTACCAGCCCGCTCCTTTCCATAAGATATCGGCAATCACAGCCGCCGCTGCCATCCAGATCTCACAAAGCTGGAGAAAATACCCGGCCAAGTCTCCTGTCATGCCGCCAAAAATCCGTCTGGTCATCCGCGCATAATAGAGGAAAACACCACCGGCGGCCAGGACAGCAGACACTCCCGGCACGCCTCCTGCAAAGATCATCACTCCGGCGGCCAGGATCACATAGAGAAGCAGCACAAGACGGCTTCCCTTCTTCTTCGCTCCATCAGAAAAATCCGCCGCCATTCCCTTTTTTCTTGCCTGAGGAAAGCAGACGACGGAAAGTCCGCTAAGCGCCCGCGACAGCACAAAGCCTACCGCGATCACCCGGACACTTTCTGCCGTTAGACCGCTGTAAATCCCCAGATCCAGCACAAAATAGCAAATTCCGGCGATCACCGCAAAGGCTCCCGTATGCGGGTCCTTCAATATCTCCAGCTTCCGCTCCCTGGATTGGTAGGAATGAAGGGCATCCTGAGTATCCAGATAACCATCCAGATGAATCCCACCGGTAACCCATACAGGAATCAGCACCAGAAGCGCCGTAAAAAAAGAAGTCCGGAAATCCAAATCCGGCCTGATGCATCCACTCTTTCAGGGAATACACGGCATAAGTCAGCGCTCCGATCACAGCCCCACCCAGGGGAAAAAGCACATCACATAAGCCTTGTTTTCTTTGGTCCAGTCTGCAGGGGGCACAGGGATCTTACTGTACATCGAACATGCAATTTTAAAACTATTCCACACTCTGCTTTTCATACTTTCAACGGTACGGGGATCCCGTACACCACCTCCGTGATCTGATCGGCCGCACTTCCGATCTTCTGATTGGTCTCTCCAAGGATTTTCTGATAGGTTCTGGTTTCCTCCGAATAGGAATCAATGTCCCCATCCACCTGCCCTGTCACTACAGCCAGATACGCCGTATGTTCCGAAAGGTGACGGATTCCTTCCAGCACCTTTTCTGCCACCTTATCTTCCCCTTTTTCCTGTGCATCTTTTTCGTCTTCCCGGTAAGATTCATTGGCCGTCAGGTTCATGACACATTCCAGCAGGATCCCTGCATTTTCCGGAATCTCCAGGGCTTCCAGATCCTGGTAGCACTCCAGGGTGGCAAAGCCCTTCCCGGCCCGCTGATTTCTGTGGCGCAAAATTTTCTGTCTGCTCTCCTGCCCGAAGGGACGCATGGTCGCAATATAGAGAAAGGGCTTCTCTTTCCCGCACGCTTCCCGGCCGCCCTGCCGGATCAGCCAATTCTCCGCATAAACGGACTTTCCGCTTCCGCTTCCGCCTGTGATCAAATGTATCATTATTTATCTCCCAGCTCCTGATATTCTTCTACCTGAATGTCCGCAAAGGTGCTCATCTGACGGTAGACTGCCGCCGCCATGTCAAGCACCGGGAAAAAGGCCACAGGCCCCGGTGCCTTCTCCCAGGCACATATCGCAGTCCAGAGACGCAGAAAGCCCCAGCGCCTTCAGGAGGATCTGCATTCCCGGCTCCTTGGATTTGTGAGAGGCGATCATATATTCCTTTGCCTCCGGACAAAGCCTGCAGGCAAGAAGCGCCGCCGTCCCGGAGATAAATCCGTCGATCAGCACCGGAAGACGCATCTTTGCCGCTCCCAGATACACGCCCGCAAGGCCGCCGATATCAAAGCCGCCCACCTTTGCGAGTACATCCACCGGATCGTTCGCGTCCGGCTTATGTAAGGCAAGCGCCTGGCGGATCACCTGGATCTTTCTGGAAAGCCCCGCGCTGGTAAGCCCGGCGCCTCTTCCCGTCACTTTTTCCGGATCTATCTGAAGAAGAGCCGCAAGCACCGCGCTGCTGGTGGTGGTATTTCCGATGCCCATCTCTCCGGTGGCCAGAAGCGCCACGCCCGCCTTTTTTTGTTCCTCCACGATCCGGACTCCGGTCAGGATACTTTGAAGCGCCTGCTCCCTTGTCATGGCAGGCTCCTTTGCAAAATTCCTGGTACCGCAGGCCACCTTATGGTCCGGCACTTTTGTTTTTCCTGCCATGCCAATATCGATAGGAAGGATCCTGGCTCCCGCTTTCTTACACATAATAGCCGCACTGGTTTCTCCGGACAGGAAATTCTCCGCCACGATGGCCGTCACTTCCTGCCCCGTCTGGGTCACGCCTTCTTCTACCACTCCGTTGTCCGCACACATAACGATCAGAGCCTTTTCTTCGATCTTCACATCCGGATCTCCAGTGATCCCGGCGATCCGGATGATGTGCTCTTCCAGCTTTCCTAAGCTGTGCAGCGGCTTTGCAATAGAATTCCACTGCTTCTTTGCCTGTTCCATGGCATGTTCATCCAGCGGTCTGATCTGCCGGATGACCTGTTCCAAATCTGTTTCCTGATTCAAAGCTCCTTCCTCCTGTTCCTGCATACATCCAGAAAGTTTTCTGCAAACTTCCGGTTTCCTCCATAGTGAATGTGCGGATAACCCGCCCACAGACGCCCGGTGCTGACGATACATCTCCAGCTTCTTTTGGACAGTGGCTTGCTTGCCAGATACGCATTTCCTGCATCCGTGGAATCATAATAGTGAAATTCATGCGCCGGGATCTCTCCTGCATCCCCTCCAAAGGCCGTCCCGCCGGACAGGGTCACATAGCCGAATCTTAAAAGACGCCCTGTGTAATGGCTCCCTCCGGGTAATACACCCGTCATGGGAAAACGCTGTCCCTCTTTTGTTTCCAGATATTCCTGCAAATATAAGAAACCTCCGCACTCTCCGATACAGGGAAGCCCCTCGTTCACTGCCATGTGAACGCTGTCTCGCATGGAACTGTTCCGGCTAAGCTTTTCGGCATACAATTCCGGGTAGCCGCCGTAAAAGATGAGTCCGTCCACGTCTGCCGGAATCTTTTCATCCCGAAGCGGGGAAAAATACACAAGCTCTGCCCCCATATCTTCCAGAATCTTTAGGTTGTCCTGATAAAAGAAACAGAAGGCTTCATCCTTTGCGATCCCGATCCGGACTTTTTCTTTTGCAGGCACTTTTCCGTCAGTCTCCCCGCATCCTTTGGATGTCCGGCGCTCTTCCTCTTCCATCATCCCGGCTGTTTCTGCCAGGGAAAGGAGTCCTGCAAGGTCGATGGTCTCTTCTGCCTGGCTTCCCAAACGCTTCAGCGTCTCCTTCATCGTTTCCATCTCTCCGGGAAGCCGAAGCCCCAGATACCGGCTTTCTACCTGAAGCTCCTTTTTCTCCGGAAGATAGCCGTACACCAGAAGTCCGGTCTGTTCCTCGATCATTTCTTTTAATCTGGGATACATGGAAGGCGAGATCCGATTCAGGATCACACCCCGGATATGGCTTTCTTTCCGGAAGTTTTGAAATCCCTGGATCTCCGCTGCCAGAGAAAGGCTCTTTCCCCGACCGTCCACCACCAGGACCACCGGCGTTCCCGTCGCGTCCGCCACCTCATAAGAGCTGGCTCCATCTGAGATCCCGCCGATGCCGTCGTAATATCCCATCACGCCTTCCAGCACCGCAAGCTCTGCTTTTTTTGCATTCTTCAGAAGTCTCCGGCGGATATAATCCTTTCCGCATAAAAACGTATCAAGATTAGCGCTGCCGACTCCTAAGGCTTCCCGGTGAAACATGGGATCGATATAATCCGGACCGCATTTATAGGAAATAAGGCGTAATCCTTTTTCTTTCCAGGCTGCGAGAAGGGCGCAGGTCAGCATGGTCTTTCCCGAGCCGCTCCCCGGCGCCGCGATCATGATTCTTGGAAGTTTTGTGTTCATTGTTCCTCCTCGTCACAGGTAAAACTAAAGATCCATACCGGGTTTAACCCGGTCATCAGATGATAGTTTCCTGCTTTTCTTGCCCGGCTTACGGACACCTGCACCACGTCCTCTTCCCGGTGCCGGATCTTTTCCATACAGGCCTTCGCCTCTGCCACCGTTTCCAGAGAAATGGCTGTGAGCACCACCCGGACGCACGGATTCTTCCGAAGCACCGCTGCAAGGATTTCTGAAAGCCTTCCGCCGCTTCCTCCGATAAATACCTGGTCCGGCGCCGGTAGCCCCTCCAGAGCCTCCGGTGCTTCTCCTGAAACCACTGTAAGGCCTGCTGCCCGCAGAGCTTCCTGATTCTCCCGGATAAGCTTAAGCCCTTCCGGGTTCCTTTCTACCGCATACACATGGCCGCGAAAAGCCATCCGTGCAGCTTCTACGGCTACAGATCCGGTACCCGCGCCGATGTCATAGACTACCGAAGTTTCTCCAAGCCGAAGCTTGGAAAGGGCAACGCATCGAATCTCTTCCTTTGTCATCGGCACCTTTCCTCTTACGAAAGCCTCATCTGGAACACCGGGGCCATAAGCGCTCTCTCCGCCATCCGGATTTTCAATCAGAAGGATCACCGGGCCTTCGCCCTCGTAGGAAGACATCTCTTCGGCGCTTCCCTTACGGATATCTTCCTCCGGATAGGAAAGTCTGGCTCCTGCCGTCATGGTCAGAGTTCCATATCCATAGACCTTTAAGGTCTCGCAGATCTTACGGACGCTCTCCGCCCCGCTTCCCAGCACAATGGTCTTCTTATGACGCTCCACCGCCCAGATCAGGTTGTCTTCCCGTCCATGGAGGCTTAGAACTGCCGCATCCTCCCAGCTGGTGTGAAGCTTCGCGCAGAAATAAGAGACGGAAGAAATTCCCGGTATCACCCGTACCTGGAAGTCCGGCTCTTCCTGAAGCGCTTCCAAAAGTCTTTTTGCCCCGCTGTAAAAGCCCGGATCCCCGGACAGCACCACCGCTGCCCTCCGGATCGAAGGGTAGCGCTTCACCGCCGCCAGAATGTCTCCCGGCAGATAGGCTTCTTCCGTGACCTGTCCTTCTATTGCCACAGCTTCCAGCATCCGTCTGGCGCCAATCAAAAGCCCGGCCTCCCGGCAGGCCTTTTTCCCTTCCAGCGTCAGAGACTCTTCTGCACCCATGCCGATTCCCACGATTGCCAGTTCCCAGCTGTCAGAAAGGGACAGCTCCTGCTTCAGATAGGCATAGAGTTCTTCTTCCAAAAATCCTTCTCTTTCCTCCGGCCGGCCAATGACCACAAGCACTGCGCCGGCTTTTTCGGCCGCCTCACATTTTTCCGGAAAGCCGCCTGTGCTCCCTGCCTCCTTAGTCACCAGGAAACGGATCTTGAACTCCCGGAGCATGGCCAGATTCAATTCCGCTGAAAACGGCCCCTGCATACAGATGAGATGCCGTCCTTCCAGTCCAAGGCTATGGCATTTTTCCACCACCGAGGGCAGGGACAGTACCCGTGCATAGACCCTCTCCCGGTAATCCGGAATCCGTGTAAATGCTTCAAGCTCCTTGCTTCCGGTAGTCAAAAGGATCTTTCCTTCCTTGTCCGCCAGATATTCTGCTGCTTCTTTTGCACTCTCTACCCAGACGATCCTGTCGTCCGTCCCTGCGGCGGTCCCGTCTTTTGCCCCGTCATGCTCTGGAAGGGAAGTCCCCTCTTCCCGCAGAAGCCGAAGATAGGATTTCCCGCAGGATTCACAGGCCTGTTTTATATTGCGAGAAACTTCCCTGGCATACGGATGCGTGGCGTCCACAACGAAGGCCGGCTCATACTCCCGGATCCTATGGCACATCTCGGATACATCCATCCGGCTGCTCTCTGCCGTCACAGATTCACTCTCCGGAAGCAGGCTCTCCCCGTAGGCCGTCGCCACACAGACATGGACTCTGACCTTCCTTGCTGCCAGGTACTCTGTCAGCTTCCGCCCTTCTGTTGTCCCTCCAAAAATCAAAATCTTTTTCTCTGTCATAGCTGATATCCTCTCGGTGTAACCATCCGTCCCCGAACCACCTTCGTCTCGTGATTGCCGATGTAAACCGTGGAAAACATGTCTGCCTCTGCGTCTTTTAATTCTCCCAGCGTAAGGATCTGAAACGCCTCGCCCTCTCTTGCAATATTTCTTACGATCCCGCACACGGTATCTGTCGGTTTATGGTTCATTAAGATCTCGCAGGCCTTTTTTTCAGGTAGTCCTTCCGCTTCCGGCTGGCCGGATTGTAGAGGCAGATCACAAAATCTGCCGCTGCCGCCGAAAGAAGCCGTTTCTCAATCGTCTCCCAGGGCGTCAGAAGATCGCTCAGGCTGATGATACAAAAATCATGCCCCAGGGGCGCTCCAAGGACAGCCGCGCCGCCAAGGGCCGCCGTCACTCCCGGCACAACCTCGATCTCTACCTGTGGATACTCCTCCCCCACTTCATACATCAGTCCCGCCATTCCATAAATCCCGGCGTCGCCGCTGCACACCATGGCGGTGGTTTTCCCTTCCGCCGCCGACTCGAAGGCCAGACGGCACCGCCCCACCTCCTGACGCATGGGGGTGGTGATATATTCTGCCCCGGGATAGGCTTCTTTTAAAAGTTCTACATACACGGTATAGCCTGCGATCACCTCACAGGATGCGAATACTCCCGGGCTTTTTCCGTCATCTGTTCCTGGCTTCCCGGGCCCATTGCCCACCACATATACTTTCTTCAAATTCCTCACTCCATTCTGTCACGGCAAGGGCCGCCGTCACTTGGTCCTTTTTTCTGTTTGGGGATCAGAAGCTTCCCGCCTTTCGAAGCTTTCACCGCGCTCCGACTCGCAGACGTTATCGATTCCTGTTACCTGGCGGACAATTCGGAAGAGAAAATTTCCTTCCACTTCCGAAAGCTCCTCCGCCGAAAACGACAGTAAGCTAATTCCCTTTTCCCTGCAATATTCCAAAAGCCCCGGCTCTTCTGCCTTCCGGTCGATGGTAGCGACAGCCCCAATACACTCCGGACAGACATGAAAGGCTTCCAACGTTTCCACCACAGCCTCCTCAATCTGCTCCAAAGACACCCCTTTTCGGCAGCCGATGCCTAATACTCCGGCCCTGGGGATCAGATACAAGGCGCGTCGCCAGCCCGGATGTTCCAGAAGTCCGATATAAACGTCCGGCTCCTCCTGCGCTTCTTTGCCGTCCTCCATCTTGATCCGGATCTCTTTTCCGGCCAGCAGATCCGCTGAGATACGTTTCGCCTTTTCCATGTCTCGGATCAAGAGGCCGTTCTTTTTGGCAAATACATCCACCGCCCATTTCCCGTTCCGGTCCGTGGCCGTTGTCACCACCGGCTCCATCCCAAAGGCTGCTGCCAGAGCAAGGGCCACCTCATTGGCGCCTCCAAGATGGCCGGACAGAAGAGGGATACAGTAGGCGCCCTGTTCATCGATAACCAGCACCGCGGGGTCCAGGGTCTTGGCCTGCACATAGGGTGCGATGGCACGCACGGCGATCCCTGCGGCCCCAATATAGACAAGCGCGTCCACTTCCGCAAACCGTTCTCTCGTCCACTGATCCAGAGATTCGGGAATGGATTCTTCCAGATCCCTGCATTTGACCGCCGCCTCGGCTTCATAACCTTGTTCCTGGAGCCAGTCACGGATCCTCCTCCCCAGCTCATAGCCTGCTTTCGTAAAACTGATGACTGCTGCTTTCATTCCTTCATCCTCTTGCCTTTTACTGGCTGCCTTTCCGGTATTCTGTCGTAAATGTAGGGTCATACAGCCTGGACCGGCTGTAATGCCGGCACCGCACCACGTCCCCCACGATAATCAGCGCCGTCTTGGTAATCTGATGCGCGGCCGCCGTATCTGCAAGCGTCCCTACCGTACAGATGTGACATTCTTCCTCCGGCCAGGTCGCCTTATAGACGATGGCTGCCGGAGTTTCCGGAACATATCCGCCTGCCAGGAGCTCTGCTTCCAGTTCTTTCAAAAGCCCGGCGCTTAAAAACAACACCATAGTGGACTGATGCCCGGCAAAGGAGCGTACTTTTTCCTTTTCCGGCACAGGGGTGCGCCCTTCCATCCGGGTAATGACCACGCTCTGGGACACATCCGGCAGCGTATACTCCAGGTTCAGCGCCGCGGCCGCACCGCTAAAGGAGCTGACGCCCGGACAGGAATCATAGGAGATTCCAAGCTCATCCAGCCGGTCCATCTGCTCCCTGACCGCTCCATACAAGGACGGATCCCCGGTATGCAGGCGGACCGTCATCCAGCCCTTTTCTTCTCCCTCCTGCATCGAATAAATACTTCTTCCAGAGTCATTACCGCACTGTTATAAATCCGGCATCCTTCTTTTGTCAGCTTCAAAAGTTCTGGATTTACCAACGATCCGGCGTAGATCACCTGATCTGCTTCTTGTAATAAACGCTGTCCCCGCACCGTGATCAGATCCGGCGCTCCAGGACCAGCCCCTACAAAATGTATCATACCCGTTCTCCTTTATCTTTCACAAATATCAGCGTATAATATCCGGCTTCCTCCGGCATCTCTTCTGCGCCATGGAAAATTCTTTCCCCTTCCATACCGCAGTTTTCCACCATTACCACATCCATGTCCGCCGAAAGGAGCTGTTCTTTCATCTTTCCGTACTGCCGTCCGGCTTTCATCAGGATCTTTGTCCCCGGAAGCTCCAGCGCCTCCTGGATCTGATAGGAGGCCGGCACGATGTGGATCTGCTCTGCCTTTTCCCCGATTCCCATCTGCACCCTGGCTGCCGCCGCGCAAAAAGAGGGGATCCCGCTTACGATTTCCGTCTGGTATCCCGCCTCCCGAAGCTCCTGGTGAACATAGAGATAGGTCGAATATACCGTAGGATCTCCCAGTGTCAGAAATGCCACATCCTTTCCGGCATCCAGCTCTTCCTTCAGCTTTTCCACTGCAGCCCTGTGGCTCTCTTCCAATATTTTCGGATCCTTCGTCATCGGCATATGGATCCCCAGAAGTTCTTTTTCTCTGACGGCCGGTTCCGCTCCGGCCGCGATCTGGTATGCCACCGTCTCCTCCGGCGCCCTTCCCGGCACTGCGATCACCGGACAGCTTCTTATGATCTTGCATGCTTTTATCGTCATGAGCTCCGGATCTCCCGGACCCACGCCCACACCATACAATCTTCCTGCCATGCTCTACCTCCTGCTTTTTTGCAATATTGCATCCGCCTGACTGGTCTTTCCCAGCGTCCCGTACACATTGGAAAAGACAACAGCCGCCGTCTCCATCTCCACCGGTGCGCGGTAGGAAAGATACTTCTCAATCTTGTCCATGACCGCATCCATGATCAGGCCACGTTCCTCTCCGGTACACTGCGCCAGGGCGTCATCCGTGGTCACGCAGTCCAGGAAAGCTCTGGCCTTTCCTTCCGGAAGTCCGGCAAGGAGCGCCGCGGCCACAAAAATGTTCCATCCGGCAGTCCGCCCATTTGGAGTGGGTGTTCATGATACCGCCCGCTACCTTGATCAGCTTCCCGATGTGTCCGACCAGCACCAGACCCTGATACCCGGTTTCTGCCGCCATATCGATGGAATCGCCGATGAAATTGCTGCATTTCACAACGTCTGTTTCTTCTATGCCATAGCTCTGCTTCAGAAAATCCAGTCCATAATTTCCAGGGGACAGGATCAGGTACCGTTTCCCTTCTGCGTATTTTACCTGCATCTCCAGACGGATGGTGTCCAGAAGCGCCTGTTCGCTCATGGGCTCTACCCGTCCGCTGGTGCCAAGAATGGACAGGCCGCCCTTGATACCAAGCCTTGGATTAAATGTCCGCTCTGCCAGCTTCTCTCCATCCGGAATGGAGATTACCGCCTTAAGACCGCCCTCATACCCGGTCTTCTGCGCGGCATCTGAAAGTTCCTTCCGGATCATTTCTCTTGGAACCCGGTTGATGGCAGAGGCTCCCACCGGCTGATTCAAGCCCGGCTTTGTCACCCGGCCCACACCGATTCCCCCTTCCACCAGATAAGCGCTCTCCCGGATCCGCTCCACCCAGCTTTCTACCAGAATCCCATTGGTGATATCCGGATCGTCTCCGCTGTCTTTTTTCACCCCGCAGGAAACCGCTCCCTCTTCGATCTTGATTCCTTCTATGGGAAACCTGGCAGTCTCTCCATTTGGAAGGATCACTTCCGTTTCCCGGACCTTCTCTCCTGTGAGCAGCATCCAGGCGGCCGCCTTTGTTGCAGCCTGAGCACAGGTGCCTGTCGTGTATCCCCGCGCCAGCTTTTTCCTTGTCATCTCCACCTCTCCTATATGAAAAAAAGCCCGCTTTCTTTTTTCGAAAACGAGCATAAACACCACGGCTCTCCAGCCATGATGTGTGAAAACGTACAACCAGTTACTCGTGGTTCGGAAAATCCTGTACCCTAACAGGCAGGTCTCCTGGCTTTTAGATCTTTACAAAGCGTACGCCTTCCCGGTTCCCCAGTGGCTCTTTTTACCCTTTGCTCCCTAATGACAGTGACGAGTTCGCACAGGATTTTCACCTGTTTCCCTTTTCACCAGACCCGGCATTTTCCGGTCTGACACCTGTTAGTTCCTATTTAGTTACTAATTATAAAATATACCATATCCCGGCGGGATACGCAAGAAATATAGATCTTTCCTCTTCTACTTTCTGTAGATCTTTCCTCTTCTACTTTCCCTGTTGTCTCCAATAACCAAGTTTTGGCAATACTTTCCTCAAAATAAGCCCTGGCCTGATCCTTCGGCCATTTCTCATTCGACATATGCTCTGTGCAGAAATCAACCAGAGTCTCCAGATCTGTATAGGCAAATTTGCCGTCTGCATAACACCATTTGCAGTATTCCTCGTTATATGCACCATCGGGCTCTCTGCTCATAACTTCGTCTTCAAGAGGCATTCCACAGCATTGACAGATCAGCTTTCTTGGGGATCCCAGAAGCGTATTGATCGAAACGCCAAACAACATTGACAACATCTTCAGTGTTTCTGTATTGGGAACGGTTTCTCCATTTTCCC
>ENA-OPYT01000610-OPYT01000610.1-human-gut-metagenome-genome-assembly--contig:-NODE-610-length-10853-cov-11.993101_pt1 | contig 10853 bp, 13 predicted proteins | sample MGYA00242636_ERZ504480 | MGnify/ENA primary metagenome ERZ504480 (study PRJEB26092, sample SAMD00036228) | human gut metagenome | host: Homo sapiens | study: EMG produced TPA metagenomics assembly of...
ATCAACCGTGCAGCATGGATTTTTATATCGGTATGGATCGTAGTTCTCCGAAAAAATTCCTCCAGTGTCTCTCCTTTTTCGTTTCTGCTTCCGTCTCCCCGGAACACTTCGATGTCCTGAAAAAAGGCCGGCATCTTCTCACCTGCTTTCTCTGTCTCCTGGCTTTTATCATTCTGCTATTCTTTTCATCTTTCTAGCGGCATCCTTCACCAACCATGATATCGATGATCTCCACGTTGGTCTCTCTCATCCCTTCTTTCCCCAGACGTCCGATACTTTTTGATCGTCTCATCTACTCCCTTGGTCACGATACCGTCTCCGGCGTAGAACTGCTGTCCGCACTTGTACATATTATATCCAAGGATTCCGGCCTCTACAGAGGACGCGATCTTGGCCGCACAGGATGCTTTCGCTCCATCACAAACAATGCCGGATACAATCGCCAACGCATTGACAACGGTGTGGGCAATCTCTTCATATCCTCCACCGTACAGGTAGGCAATTCCAGCTCCTGCAGCCGCCCCCGCACAGACAGCGCCGCAGTACGCAGAGAGCCTCCCGATCCCGGTCTTCTGATGGATCGCTACCAGGTTCGAAAGGGTCAGCGCCCGGTAGAGCTGTTCCTCGCTTGCGTTCAGTTCTTTTGCATATTCAATAACCGGAAGCGAACAGGTCATCCCCTGATTTCCGCTTCCAGAATTGATGATAACCGGAAGTTCACAGCCATTCATTCTGGCATCTGATCCTGCAGCCGCCATCGCTTTTGCACGGACACGAATATTGTCTCCCTCCATCATTAAGAGAACGCTTCCGATATTGGCACCGTAGTCTCCTTCCAGACCTTCTTTGGCGATTGCCGTATTGTAGGCGATCTGACGTCCAATCACTTCTTTGACATCTTCTACATCCACTGTCCGGGCAAAATCCAAAATGTCTTTCATATTTAAAAGGGAGCGGTCCGTAAGCCCTTCTTCTTTCTCGCCCTCTACCTTTTCTTCCATGAGAATCTTACCGTTTTTCTCAATCAGGACTATATTCGTGTGGTAGTTTGCGATCCGTACAGTCGCACTGGATTCCCCTTTACTTTCTGTTACAATAATGTCAAATGTAATTCCGTTATCTACATATTCCACTGTGATCTCTGTATTCTGGAGGAAGTCTTTCATCTCCTCAATCTCTGTCATGGAGACATCCGCAATGACTTCGAGTTCTTTCTCCGGACGTCCGGCAATGATGCCCGCGGCGGCTGCCGCCGGAATCCCTTTCAGATGATCCGTGTTTGGCACAATCACAGATTTAACGTTCTTAATAATACTTCCACTTGCGCCGATCCGCACTTTATCCGGCTTTTCCCCAAGAACTTCCCTCGCCTTCGCCGCCGCATAGGCCAGTGCGATCGGCTCGGTACATCCCATGGCCGGAACCAGTTCCTCCTTTAAAATCTGTACATACGCCCCATACTTTACATCTTCTTTTTTCATTCCATTCATCCTCTCTTTTCTTTTGGATTATATGTGATTTCAGGCCTTCCCCAATAAGTAATCGATAAACTGCTGTGCTGTCCTACCGGATCTGCCGCCATGGGTCATCTCCCACTGATTCGCTTGTAGCAGAAGCTCACTTTTCTCCATCTGGATCTGATTACGCTTTGCTAACTCCAACACAATTTTCTGAAATTCCTTTTTATCTGGACCGACAAAGAAAATCGATACTCCAAATCTTGCCACAAGAGACAGTTTCTCCTGTACCGTATCCGATGTATGAAGGTCGTCGTCTCTTCTGTCGTTCTTATCACTCCACTGTTCTCTTACAAGATGCCTCCGGTTGGAAGTCGCATAGATCAAGACATTTTCCGGTTTGCGCTCTAAACCACCCTCAATCACAGCTTTCAAATATTTATATTCAATCTCAAACTCCTCAAAGGACAGATCAGTCCATATAAATATAAATTTATAATTCCGGTTTTCACTTGGGCAATGATATCGTTAAGATCCTGGAACTGATGCTTATACACCTCAATCATCCGAAGTCCTTCCTCATAGTACTGATTCAGGATCGCCTTAATAGATGTGGATTTTCCAGTGCCTGCATCTCCGAAAAGCAGACAATTATTCGCCTTTCTTCCCCGAACAAAGGCTTCCGTATTTTCGATCAGCTTCTTCTTCGGAATTTCATAACCCACCAGATCATCAAGCCTTACATGGGCAATCTTTGTAATCGGCACAATCTTCGCCCCCTCCTCCGTGTGCTCTACACGAAATGCCTTGTGAAGTCCGAACTTTCCGACGCCGAATTCCTTATAGAACTGGGTCATCACCTCCTTAAAATCCCGAGGCGTTTTTGTTTCGGCAAGATGAACTGCCAATGTACAAATCCGGTCTCGGATTCTGCGGTTGTAGACATGCCCTTCCTGTTTGGTCCCTTTGTAATCAAAAAGAATCTCGTGTGCTGTCGCACCAAGGTTCCTTCCAAGCTCCTGTACATCGTAGTTGAACAGCTCTTTCCATAATTGCGAAATCATGGAGCGCTACCTCATTGATACTGCCCTCGATCGTGCCACGGATCTCACAGGCCGTACTGTAGGCATTCTCATCATTCACCAGCAGAAAGGTCAGGTATGTGTGCCAGAGATTCCCCTCCAGGCCATGCTGTTCCGAAAGTTCCAAATCCCGTTGACACATTCAAAAATCAGTGTCCTTAAATCTTCCTGATTGTAATAACCACTCCCCATCATGCTCTATCAGAAAGGTCATGTCCTGCAGAATCTTCCCATAATCCAGATTCCGGTATATCATCAGTTCGTTTGTATGCATCTTCTCTTCCTTCTTTTTCTAATTCTAATAATTTCCCAGTATCTTCATGCTGGTCGTCTCCTCGCGCAGTCCCCGGATGGCGCTTTTAACTCCTCCGTCGGCAAGATTTTCCTTCAAAGTCCACAAAAAAACCGATATTCCCACGGCCGGTCTTCGATCGGTCTGGACTCAATCTTGGTAAGGTTCAGGTTATTGAAGATAAAGTGGGACAACATCTGATACAAAGATCCGCTCTTATGTGGAAGCTCAAAGCAGATACTGATCTTGTCCGCGTTTTTTAGAAAAATCTTCTGATTTGTCACAATGATAAAGCGAGTGGAGTTGTGCCTGCTGTCATTGATCTGTTCACGCAAAACTTCCAGCCCGTTTAACGATGCCGCATAGGCGCTGCAGATGGCCGCATGACTTTTGTCCTGCTCCTCCACGACCTTGCAGGCCGCAACCGCAGTATTTGGCACGCTGACCTTCTCCATCGCCGGATGATCGTATAAATATTTCTCGCACTGCATCAGTCCCTGTGGGTGGGAATAGACCCTCGTAATCTCCTCCTCACCGCTTCCCGGCAGTCCCGCAAGCACATGATTCACCGGAAGCACCGTCTCCCCGACGATATAGTTCTCATACTCTACAAGCAGGTCATATACCTCACTGACCGCTCCTGCGGAGGAATTTTCAATCGGAAGCACGGCAAAATCCGCTGCCCCATCCTCGATCGCATCCATCGCATCCTTCCACGTACGGACATGGTAGCTGTTGACCGCATCTCCAAAGTACTGCTTTAAGGCCGCCTCGCTGTAAGCTCCCTCCACACCCTGGAATACGATCCTTGCTTTTTTCACTTCCAACTGATCTACTTCGATAAACGGAAGTCTCCCTGTCGTCCCGCACCGTGAAAGCTTCTGATACTGAAGCTTCCTGCTCAGTGACATGAGCAGGGTAAAAGCTCCTGCACACCCTTTTATTTTCCGCATGCTCTACCTGCGAAGCCGCCTTTGCAAGCTTCTCCTGCTCCCGCTGCCGATCGTAGACTTTCCGTCCGTTTTTAATCTTATAATCTGCCACACAAGAACAAACTTCCATCCTTCTTTCATATAAAGCGATGATCTGCTCATCCAGTCGATCCAGCTCACCGCGAAGTTCTTCTAACGATGCCATCTGCGTCCTCCTTCGCTTAAACTCTTCCATATTATAATACATTTCTGTTACGAAAATCTACGTTCATATTGGAATTGACTGTTGGAAAACAGAATCAGTTTTATTATATTATTAGAAGAGCTAGGTAGGAAGAGGAGGATGTAATATGAGACATTTAATGAGTCCGCTGGATTTCTCAGTGGAAGAACTGGATAAAGCTTTTTGGATCTCAGCCAATGATTATCCGAAAAGTATCCGGAAAAAATATGCACATGCCTGTGCAGGGAAAAATTAGCCACATTGTTTTATGAGCCAAGTACCCGTACCCGTTTAAGCCATGAAGCTGCCATGTTAAACCTGGGCGGGAAGTGTTCTTGGCTTTTCTTCTGCCGATTCGAGTTCTGCCGCAAAGGGGGAGAGCTATCGGATACAATCCGTACAGTTGCATGCTATGCAGATATCGTTGCGATGAGGCATCCAAAGGAAGGTGCCCCGATGGTTGCTGCCGCCCACTCTTCGATTCCAATTATTAATGCCGGAGATGGCGGACATCAGCACCCGACCCAGACACTGACCGATCTTCTGACAATCCGTTCCCTGAAAGGCCGACTTGGTAATCTGACCATCGGACTTTGCGGAGACCTGAAATTCGGCCGTACCGTTCACTCTCTGATCGAGGCTCTGGTCCGTTATGAAAATGTGAAATTTGTTCTGATTTCTCCGGAGGAGCTTCGTATTCCAAGCTATATCCGTGAGGATGTTCTGAAACGCAACAATGTCGAGTTTGTCGAGGAGGAACGTCTGGAGGATGCACTTCCGGATCTGGATATCCTGTACATGACCCGTGTTCAGAAGGAACGTTTCTTCAACGAAGAGGATTATGTCCGCATGAAAGATTTCTATGTTCTGGACAAACAGAAAATGGAGCTTGCACCAAAGGATATGTATGTCCTCCACCCACTCCCACGTGTTAACGAGATTTCTGTTGAAGTGGATTCTGATCCACGTGCCGCTTATTTCAAACAGGTCCAGTATGGTGTGTATGTCCGTATGGCCCTGATTCTTACATTACTGGAGGTGGAACTGCCATGTTAAACGTAGGTGCTCTTCGTGAGGGTTATGTTCTGGATCATATCAAAGCCGGCAAGGCAATGACGATCTATCATGACCTGAAGCTGGATAAGCTGGACTGTACTGTTGCTATTATCAAAAATGCCCGCAGCAAGAAAATGGGAAAAAAGGATATCATCAAGGTTGAATGCCCCATCGAGGATCTGGATCTGGATATCCTTGGTTTTATCGATCATAATATTACCGTAAATATCATCAAGGACGAAAAAATCGTTGCAAAGAAAGAGCTGAAGCTGCCAAAGCAGGTTGTGAACGTGATCAAATGTAAGAATCCTCGCTGCATTACTTCCATCGAGCAGGGACTGGATCAGATTTTTGTTCTTGCAGATGAAGAGAATGAGGTTTACCGGTGTAAGTATTGTGAGGAGAAATATCGAGGTAAACGGAATAAATAGGGATTCAGGGATTCCTGCGGGAATTATTGACAAACGGACGCGTACGGCTCCTGCGAAGGCCTGAATATCGAAGCGGGGACCGGGCGCTGTGTTTTCATAGAAAAGTTTTTTACAAAAAAGCAACTGATATTTTACAGAACATATCTGCAAAATACAGTTGCTTTTATTATGTGCTTATTATCATACACAGTCAGACCGATAAGCCGGGTTATGTCGTTGGGTGATCATCTATCTAGGCCTTCCGTTGCCAGAAGGCTCCAGCGACCTACCTGAAAGCACGACGGGCCGCCGTATGGCTTTCTTCTCGGTCTTGCTTCGAATGGAGTTTACATGTGCCCGCTCTGTTACCACAGCGGCGGTAGTCTCTTACACTGCCTTTCCACCCTTACCCCGCAAAACGGGGCGGTTTATTTCTGTTGCACTGGTCTGGGAGTTACCTCCACCGGACGTTATCCGGCATCCTGCCCTGTGAAGCCCGGACTTTCCTCGTCTGGACCCTTTCGTCTGTCCAGCCGCGATCACCTGGCCTGGCTGCGCACCTGCTATTTTAACACAGGTGTATAGACTTGTAAAGTTAGAATTTTCTTGGTCTCCTATGTCTTTTACATGGAAATCCATCCAAATGCATTTGCCACAGAACTGAAAAGAATGATCGCCGCAAAGATTGGGCAAAGATACTGGATCATAAAATTAAAGATTCTTTTTCTGCGGAAAGTACCACCTTCCTGCAGTACTTCCTCTTCAATCTTCTTTGTACCAACTACTCTGGATATCAGAAGACAGGTAGCAATCGCTGCAATCGGCATCATGACAGAGTTCGTCAGGAAATCAAAGAAATCAAGGAACTGCATTCCAATGATCTTAACACACGCCAGAGGACCATAGCCAAGAGAAGAAAGACTTCCGAGAACAACCATGATAACTCCGACAAATACTGTCGCCTTCTTGCGTCCCCATTTCAGTTCATCCTGAAAAGTAGATACTGCACTCTCAGTCAGTGCAATAGAACTGGTCAAGGCTGCACAGAGAACCAGTACAAAAAACAGGATTCCAACCAGAGTTCCAAATCCCATGCTTGCGAATACCTTCGGAATCGTAATAAACATCAGTGCCGGTCCTGCCTGTAACGTATCCGGTTCTCCACCGGAGAATGCAAACACTGCCGGAATGATCATTAAACCTGCCATCATTGCGATCGCTGTGTCAAAAATTTCTACATTTTGTGTAGAACCTTCAATAGATACATCTTTTTTCATATAAGAACCAAAAGTTACCAGAATACCCATTGCGATCGACAGAGAATAAAACATCTGTCCCATTGCCGCAACCACTGTCATCCAGGAGAAGTTTTTGATATTTGGTATCAGAAAATATTTCACGCCTTCCAGTGCTCCTGGTCTTGTCACCGAATAAACGACAATGACTATAGACAAAAATACCAGTATCGGCATCATTAATTTGGAAACTCGTTCCACGCCATTCTGTACACCTGCATAAATGATCACCAGCGTAAGCAGTGTAAAAAACAGGAAACAGGTTTCTGTAGAAAATCCATCCGCTATAAAAGCAGAAAAATATCCGTCTTCGGCAAGAGTCTGACTGCTTCCCTTTACATACTCCACCAGGTACTTAATTACCCAGCCACCGATCACAGAATAATACGGCACGATCAGAACCGGTATGATCGCATTGATCCAACCGCCAAAAGACAGCCACTTTGATTTACCAAAAGTTCCAAACGCACCTACCGGACTTTTCTTTGTCATACGTCCCAGAGCTGTCTCTGCCACGATCATAGAATATCCGAAGGTCAATGCCAGAATGATATAGATCAGTAAAAAAATTCCACCGCCGTACTTTGCCGCCAGATAAGGGAATCTCCATATATTCCCAAGCCCTACTGAAGCACCGGCTGCAGACAGCACAAATCCGATCTTCCCGGAAAATGTACTTCTCTCATGTTTGTGTTTCTCCATAATTCTTCCTTTCCCGTCACATTTTTCATATTCTTTCTTTATGTCTTCTCAATTTCCGCCCATATGATGATACCACGCTTTTATCTCTCAGGCAAACAATATATAAAAAAATACAGAGCTTATATTTTCCTGCCAGGCGTCCGCTCGTCAATTCAAGCCCTACCGGAGCACCAACGTCCACTCCTGTCGATCCACAACCTCGCCGATCACACCGGCCTGCAAACCAGCCGCATCCAACCGCTTCATGATCTCCGGCACATCCTTCTCCGGAACTGCCGCCAGCAATCCCCCTGAAGTCTGCGGATCAAACACCAGATCCTCCCTCCAGAGCTCTGCCACACTTTTCACTCCGGTTTTCTCAGCAAACTCCCGGTTCCTGTAAGCCCCACCCGGAATCAATCCCATAGAAGCAAACTCCTCCACATCCGGAAGCACCGGCAGCTTCTCCGTATCGATCACAATCGTCCGGTCACTGGCCACCGCCATCTCCGTAGCATGTCCCCCAAGACCAAACCCTGTCACATCTGTACAGGCATGAATCTCAAACTCTTTAAAAACCTCACAGGCATCTCGGTTCAGTTTCTTCATGGAATCCAAAACCGCCTTACGTGCACCTTCCGTCACAAGATCCGCCTTGATCGCCGTATTCACGATCCCCGCACCCAGCGCCTTCGTCAGGATCAGCTTATCCCCGGTCTGCGCTCCAAAATTCTTCCAGAACTTCCTCGGATCTACAAAACCCGTCACACTGAGCCCATACTTTGGTGTATCATCCTGGATCGTATGGCCACCGGCAAGAACCGCACCAGCCTCCATCACCTTATCCGCACCACCACGCAGGATCTCCCCAAGGATCTCCACATCCATATCCTTCGGAAACGCCACAATATTCAAAGCGGTCTTCGGAGTTCCACCCATAGCATACACATCACTCAATGCATTGGCCGCCGCGATCTGCCCGAAATCATAAGGATCATCTGCCACCGGAGTAAAAAAATCCAGTGTTTGGATCAGTGCCAGATCTTCGGAAACCTTATAAACGGCCGCATCGTCCGAAGTGTCCGTTCCAACCAGAAGATCCGGATCACAGAACTTTGGCAGCCCGCCAAGAACTCCCGCCAGAGTCCCCGGTCCTACCTTAGCTGCACAGCCACAGTTTGGAGCCAGTTTTGTCAGTTGTACTTTTTCTTTCATGATCACTTTCCCTTTCCTTTAAGCCCTGTAAATCCCGTCGTCTATCCGCAGTACCACAGAGGACTTTACCTTTTCCGATTCACCCTCAAAAGACTCCACACACCACAGATCCCATGCACAGAGAAATCCTGATCTTCTCATCTTTGCACCAACCGATATCTGCACTGTATAGAGCCTTATATCTACACATAGCTTTTTTTATTTATACAATTAATTTATACATTAAAACAACTACCGCCAATAAACTCTCTCAGAAGCGAATTAAACGGAACACCTTCACTGGGCACCGGCACAAAATAATCCAGGAACTTCAAAAGCCGCTTCGCCTCCTGATACTCAGGTTCACTCTTGTCAATTCCAAAAAGCAGCGGTTCCGCATAAACCTTCAGGCAGGCAAGCTCATACACAAGAGCAGAATTAAACATCACATCTGCTTCCTCCTGGAACGGAAAAATATTCTGCTCCTCGCCTCTCCGTACAGAAGGCCACCTTGCAATGGTATCCTTTGCGGAAGTTCCACGTGTACGTGCATCACGGACAATTCGGCGGATCAGCCTTCCATCCGTTGTGGGAATCCGGTTATGCTCATCAATGTTTAGCTGTGTCAGCGCACTGATATAAATCTTAAACTTACTCTCTTTTGGAAGGGCATAACTCAGTTTGTCATTAAGCCCGTGAATGCCTTCGATGACCAGGATATCATCTTTTCCAAGCTGAAGCTGGTCTCCTCGGTATTCCCTGCATCCGGTCTTGAAATTAAATGTAGGAAGATCCACAGTTTTTCCCGAAAGGAGATTCAGCATGTCTTCATTAAACTGCTTCGTGTCAATAGCTTCCAGACACTCATAATTCTTTTCTCCGAATTCATCCAACGGCGTATGTTCACGATCCACAAAATAGTTATCCACAGCAATAGGATGCGGCTTCAGGCCATGAGCAGAAAGCTGAATCGATAATCTGTGAGAAAAACTGGTCTTTCCGGAAGAAGACGGGCCTGCGATCATTACGAACTTTACATTGCCCCTTCTCCGGATTTCCTCGGCGATTGAAGAAATCTTGGCCTCATGAAGTGCCTCCTGGATCAGCATCAGGCTCTGCACACCTTCTCTTGTGATCCGGTCATTGAGATCTCCCACAGTGGCAACATCCAGCTTATCGCCCCACTCTTCCGATTCCTTCTGCACACGAAAGATCTTATCCTGGGGTTCAAAAGGCTCCAGCACATCCGGGTTCTTCTGCCTCGGAAGGATCAGCACAAAACCTTCATCATAAAGCTGCAGATCAAAATACTTCACATAGCTGGTATCCGGTGCCATAAATCCGTAAAAATAATCCTCGAAATTTTCCAGGCTGTAAATATTCACTCTGGAAACCCGCCGATAACGGAACAGCTTTCTTTATCATACATATGATGCCTGTGGAACATGGAAACGGCATCATCCGTGCTGACACTGCGTTTGCAGATTGGAAGCTTCCGGTCTACCAATTCCCGCATCCGCACCTTCACCCGGTCAAGAAGCTCCTGATCCAGGGTAGCACTGCCTTTCATGGTAAAATAAAGAGCATTTCCAATAGAATAATGGATCACAACATGATCCACATTCTCTTTTCCGGCTACATCAAAAATTGCCTTCAAAAGAATAAAGATCGCACTTCTCCGATAGGTTTTTCGACCGGCACTGTCCTTTGCGGTTATAAATCCCAGTGCACAGTCATGCCTCAGCTTCTTGTGAAGCTCACGGAGCTTTCCGTTCTCAGTCACAAGGATCACCGGATACTCTGTTTTGCCCTCATAATCCCTTATGATCTCAGAATACGGTGTCATTTTGGGATATTCCCTTGTTTCTCCGTTTATGGTCACTTTAATCATTGTCTGTTCCATAACGATCACCTCCACAAGCTTATATTTGTACTGCTGTCACATATCATGAACGCAATTCTTTTACGATCTGTGTTCATAAAACAGTATATGGATTTTTCACACTGGCGCAGGTTGTCTTAAGAGCAGGGAATGCCTCATTCAGCTCCCTCTCCATAGCTTCCGCAAAAATATACTCCGTACCGTAATGTCCGGCATCTACGATCGCCAGACCATCTGCCATAGTATCGATGGCAGTATGATAATCAATATCTCCTGTCACATATACATCCGCACCGGCGGCCATCACATCACCGATCATACTCTTTCCGCTTCCTGTACAGATTGCCAC